>Ga0126369_10003693_pt1 | contig 11078 bp, 11 predicted proteins | sample PanSoiMetaPlot_1_FD_109646 | JGI IMG/M metagenome (GOLD analysis project Ga0126369, IMG submission 109646) | Tropical forest soil microbial communities from Panama - MetaG Plot_1 | ecosystem: Environmental > Terrestrial > Soil > Tropical forest > Bulk soil | place: Panama | collected 2016-02-17
AGCGGGAAGACTTTGCTTGAACCCGCAGATTCCCGAAGTTGCCTTTCGGCGACTTCGGAATCTGTCGGGCTGCCCCAAGTTGGTCTAGCAGGGCGTTGTTTTGCGGGTCGTTCGTAGCGGAACGAGCTACTTGGCCGCCGCCGCTTCGATGTTGTCCTTGTTGTAGACCGTGAACGGTCCCATCAGGATGCGCAGACCCTTGGCCCGGGTCGGATCCTTGGTAATCTTGTATTCACCCATCCGACCGGCCTTGAAGGTCGCGCCTTCCTCGGCTTTGATGGCACCGGTGGCCAGCGCATAGGCGGTATAGTAGGCGAGATAGCCGAGATCCGTGAAGCTCCATAGCGCGAATTCAGGAGCGATGCCGCTCTTGGTGTAGGCCAACATTTCGCTGGGCAATCCGAGGCCGCTGATCTTCACCTTGTCGCCAAGGCCTCCGTCCTGCATGGCCTTGGCGGCAGCGACGATGCCGACCGAGGTCGGCGCCATTATCAACTTGATGTCGGGATGTTTGTCGACCAGGGCGTTGGCCTGGTTGTAGCTCTTTTCCTGCTGGTCGTCACCATAGACGATGTCGACCAATTGGAGCTTGGCGTATTTCGGATCCTTCAGCGCTTCTTTCATGGAGGCGATCCAGGCGTTCTGGTTTGCCGCGTCCGGCGAAGCCGAAAGGATGGCGAATTTGCCGCCGTTGGCGCCCATGATGGATAACGCCATGTCAGCCATTACCTTGCCAATTTCGGTGAAATCAACCTGCGCCACGAAGACGTCCTCACCCTCGGCGGAAGGGATCGGCGAGTCCCAGGTAACGACCTTGATGCCCTTGGCCTGCGCCGCCTTGGCAGCCGGCACGATCTGGTCGCCCGAATTGTTGGAGATCATGATGGCCCCAACGCCTTGCGTGGTGGCGTTGGTAACGATTTCGATCTGCCCGGCGACACTGTTCTGAGGCGTCGGTCCGAGATACTTCAACGGTTTAGGGTTCTCCAGCTCCTTTTCCGCTTCCAGCGCCCCCTGATGTGCTTGGTCGAAGACCTTAATGCCGAGGAATTTCGGCAGCAGAACCATGTCGACCCCCTTGCCGGGTGTTACGTCTCCGGCTAGCCCGCCGGAGGCCATTCCTATCGCCAACGCTGCGGTGACGAGAAGATACTTGCTCATGTCTTTCTTTCTTTCCATTTGGTTTTCAATGTGTGCATTAGGTTCGGGACCAAGACTGACAGGATCAGCAGGGCTCCGACCACGCTCGTTTGAGTATCGCCAGTGATGTTGGCGAGACCCATTCCGTTACGGAGGTTCAGGATCACGAGGATCGACAGGCCGACCCCGATGATGTTTCCCGACCCACCGAAAATGCTAACTCCGCCAAGAAGCACCATGGTAATGATGTCGAGCTCGAACCCGGTTGCGATATCACCGCGAACCGACCCGAGCCGCGCCCCGTAGAGAATGCCGGCAAGTGCCGCAACGAGACCTGAGGCGCCGAAAAGGCAGAGTTTTATCAGCTTCACCCGCACGCCGGCGTAACGAGCTGCCTGCGTGTTGTTGCCGATAGCGTAAACCAGCCGTCCGAGTCCCGAGCCATGGAGGGTGACGGCGACGATCACAAACAGGATGAAGAAGATCATGATGGAGATGGTCAAAGGACCCACAGTACGCTGCTGTCCAATTGTGTCGAACCAAGCGGGGAATCCGCCGATTGAGTGGTCTTGGATGAAGACTCGGGCGAGGCCGCGATAACCAATAAGTCCGGCCAGCGTCACCGCCAGCGAGGGAAGGCCCGCCTGGGCGACCCAGAAACCATTGAAGAGCCCAGCGGCAAGGCCGCTGAGCAAGGCGATAAGGATTGCGGCAGGCATCGGGATACCGGCCTTAAAGAGGCAGCCGAGTAGCACCGCGGCAAGGCCCATGATCGAGGCGACCGAAAGATCGATCTCGCCGCTAACGATAATCATCGTCATAGTCAACGCCACGATGATCTTCTCGATCGAAAGCTGGAACAGGTTCACGACGTTGTCGATACCCAGGTAATAAGGCGAGCGCATGACGTTCATCGCCACAACAACGACCAGGATGGCCAGCAGTAGACCTTCCCAGCTTTTGAGGCGGCCGAGCGCAATCATGGATTGGTCACTCCTTTTTCCGTTTCCGGCACAGGGGGCGGCATCCCGGGAGCGACCTTCAGCTCAGCGCGACCCCAGAGGGTCCTCAGCCTTTGCAGGATCACCGCATCGCTGGCCACGGCCAGCAGGATCAGCAGCCCGAGTAAGGCGTCGCGCCAGAATTCGCTGATCTGCAGTCGGAGCAGGCTCTGCTCGAGGATGCCTAGCATGACCGCGCCGAGCGTGGCACCGACCACCGATCCGGAGCCGCCGAAGATGTTGACGCCGCCAACCACAACGGCCGCAACGACCTCGAGCTCCAGCCCGCGGCCGGCCTCCACTGTGATGTTGCCGAAACGGGCGAGCATGACGAAACCGGCAAGGCCCGAGAGCGCTCCGGAGATGACAAAGACAAGGAATACCAGCCGACGGAAGGGCAGGCCGATGAGAAGTGCTGCATCTGGGTTCGAGCCGATAGCATAGATGCACCGTCCTGCGCGCAAATAGGTAGTGCCGATCTGGAAAATGACGACCATGCTCAGCGCGATCGTGAACAGCGCGCCGATCCGGACCATCCCAATCGTGAGGAGGTTGACGCGTGCCAGGTTAAGCAGCCAGCCGGGCAAGCTGTCGCTGGTAACCGTCCTGGCGCCTGAAAGATCGACCAGCATGCCGCGATAGATGGCAAGCGTGCCCAAGGTGACGATGATCGAGGGAACACGCGCCCAGGCTACGAGCACGCCGTTGATCGCCCCCATGACCGCACCCATCGCTATCGCCAAGAGAATCGCTGCAAGCGGATTGATGCCGTTGTTGCCTGCGATCAATGCGCCGATGAAATAAGCAGTGCAGCCGACGATCGAGCCGACCGAGAGATCAATGTTGCGCGTTAGCACAACCAGCGTCTGGCCGATACCGACGATGCCGATAATGGTGACGCTTTCGGCGATTCGGTCGAATGTGCGCGAGGTGTAGTAGTAGGGGATCAGCGAGCCGAAGATTGTCACCGCCAAAATGATGAGGAGCAACAGGCTCAGCTCGCGGATCTGTTCGGGGCGAACCCGGCGCTGCAGCCAGTTCATGTCGATGCTCCTTCTGCCGGCCGGTCGGAAGTTTGCCCCATCGCCGCCCTCATCACCGATTCCTGGTTGGCCTCGTTGCGATTCAAGATCGCCGTCTGCCGGCCCTCGCGCATGACCAGCACGCGATCACTCATCGCGAGCACCTCGGGGAGGTCGGAAGAAATGAGAATGATGCCAACGCCCTCGGCGGCGAGCTCGCAGATCATGTTGTGCACCTCGGCCTTGGCGCCGACGTCGATGCCGCGGGTTGGCTCATCCAGGATCATCACTGAGGGTCTCGTATTGAGCCATTTGCTAAGCATCACTTTCTGCTGGTTGCCGCCGGAGAGCTTGGCCACGGCAAGGTCGACGGATGGCGTGCGGATCGCCAGGCGCTTGCGGAAGGTCTCAGCCGTAGCCTTCTCCAGCGAGGTACGGACAAGGCCGACGCGGTTGAGATAGCGTACCAGCACCGGCAGGCTGATATTGGCGGAGATCGACATTGGCAGCGAGAGGCCGAGCTGGCGCCGGTCCTCCGAGGCATAGGCAATGCCGAGGCGCATGCCCTCGCGCGGCGAGTTGATGGCAGCCCTTTTTCCGTTGAGGATGATCGTTCCGGCCGTTGCCGGCTCGATGCCGAAAAGCGCCAGCCCGACATCGGTGCGCCCCGCGCCGATCAGCCCGCCAAAGCCCAGAACCTCGCCGCGGTGGAGGTCGAAGTTGACGTCCTCGAAGACGCCCGCGCGCGACAGCCCGCGGACCGACAGCAGTAGCTCTCCCTGGGGTACCGGCGGACGCGGCTGCAGTAAACCCGTCTCCCGCCCGACCATCTCGGTGATCGATCGCTGCGAGGATGTTTCGGAGCGCGGTCGGGTCGAGATGCGCCGCCCGTCGCGGAAGACGGTTACCTTGTCGGCGATTTGGAAGACTTCCTCTATGCGGTGGCTGACGAACAGTACCGCGACGCCCTGGCTGCGAAGGCCAAGCACGAGCTTGAACAGCTGTTCGACTTCATGCGCCGACAGCGACGCGGTCGGCTCGTCCAGGATGAGAACCCGGACTTTGAGCGAGATGGCTTTGGCGATTTCGACCGTCTGTTGAGCAGCCAGTGTGAGGCCGCGGGCCAGCCTGCGCACGTCGAGCGCGACGCCGAGCTCGGCGAGCAGCGCTTCGGCCTCCCGGAACATCCTTCCCCAGCCGACCACCTGTCCGCGGTCCTGATGGTTGATGAAAATGTTTTCGGCGACATTAAGATCGGGGAAGAGCAACGGCTCCTGATAGATGGCCGCGATACCCAGACGTTGAGCCTCTGCGGCGTTGTGGATCGCTACCACTTGGCCGGCGAAGACGATTTCGCCGCGGTCAGGTTGATGTACGCCCGTAATGATTTTGATGAGCGTCGACTTGCCAGCGCCGTTCTCGCCAAGCAGGGCGTGAATCTCGCCCGGGTAGAGCGCGAGTGAAACATCGTCGAGCGCCTGGGTGGCATCGAAACTCTTGCCGATGTTCCGCATCTCGAGGATGGGAACGGCGTCACCGCTTTCTGGCGAGGTCCGAACCGGGTCCTCGGCAGCGAAAATCGGCCTGACGTCACGCTGTCGATCCAAACTGCCTCCTCCTATTTTCCTGTTTCATGGTTTTCGATGGCGAGCTTCAGCTTGAGACCGCGCAGTGTGGGGGCGACACTTTGGCCCCCTTTATTGTGTCTTCGACCTGCTGCCTCCAAGGCACCTTGCCGCGCACCCGTTTAGATTGCGTATTTTTGAACGACTTCTTCACGTATTTCGATGCCAAGACCCGGTCGTTTTGGGGGCTTGACCATGCCTTTCTCGTGCCAAATCGGTTCATTAACCAACTCGTGCTGCATGGGGTTCGGGAAAGGCTTAAGTTCCAACCAGCGGCTACAAGGCGTGCAGACGGAAAGATGCAAGCTTGCTGCAGTTGCGATCGCCGTGCTCCACGCGTGCGCGTTGACTGTCCGCTGAGCCGCCTCAATCAATCGCATGACTTTGATAAACCCGGTGATACCCTCCACCCTTGCTGGATCGACTCCAAACACGTCGATTGTGTCGCTCGCAATAAGACGCTGATATCCAGTGTCGGTGAATTCCCGTTCGCCCGATCCGATGGCCGTTTGCACCGCATCGCGAAGCCGGCGGTAGCCAGCAAGATCGGTTGGCGGCAGAGGCTCTTCAATCCAGTCGATATCTTGTTCTTCAAACTGGCGGGTCGTTCTGATAGCGGTTGGCGCATCCCAACGCACGCCATTTCCAATGTCAACCATGATTGCCATGTCAGGGCCGACAGCGCGCCGAACCTCTTTAATAAATTCGACGTCGTACCGTGGATCCTTGCCGACTTTGGAGAGTCCTCGTTTTCCAAACCCAAGCTTCACCGAAGGAAAACCTGCTTCCTTGAAGCTGACAACCTCTGCGACCATTTCTTCCATCGTCGCTTTGTTTACATGCGCGCTCGCGTTTGCCGGAAGGCTTTCCTTCACTGCGCCTCCGAGCATCTCATAAAGCGGCTGTCCGAGAACTTTGCCCCGCAGATCCCAGAGAGCCATATCGATGGAGCTGATCGCAAATGAAGCGATGCCACCTTCCCCGTACCACCAGGTACGATCTTTGAGCTTACGCCAAATCGGGGCCGGACTTAGAGCATCTTGCCCGACCACCAACTCTCGAAAACCGTGTTCGATGAGGGCTACCGTGGCTCGACACGCTTCGGGCCACATGGCGATCCCTTCGCCCCAGCCGGTGGTCCCGTCTTCCGCTTCGACCCTAGCTAGGACGGTGAAACGTTGATTGCCAAAGTCGTTTGGCTCAGGATAGCTAAGGGCAGACGCCTGCAGCTCTTTGATTCTCATGTCAGCTAAACGAGTTGATTTGCTAGTTGGGAGAGGTTGGGACTATTCAGAGAAATCTGGGGAAAGCCGGTTACCGGTAGAGTACAGAAAGAGCTTCTCCAGCAACCCGGCGCTGAAGTCTTCCGATGCTTTTGGAACTATACCATGCTATGTGGCTGGTAACGATTATGTTGGGTGCTTTGACAATCGGAGCCGAGGCCGGAAGCGGCTCTTCTTCAACGACATCAAGAGCCGCGCCGGCAATAACGCCATTTTGCAGGGCATGAAGTAAGTTGTCGGTCGCCACTAGTCCGCCCCGGCTGGTATTGACGAGCAAGGTGTAGGGTGCATTCGAGCCAGCGAGTCACAAGAGATCACGTGATGGGTTTCTTTTACCAATGGACAGTGTAATGAGATAAGGTCGCAGCTCGAGTAGATCTCCAGCAGTGGAACCGCCCGGACCTCATTGGAGGTGAATGTTTCATCCGGTTGATACGGGTCATGTGCTATGACGGCGGTTCCAAATGCCTTGGCTCGCCGAGCGACTTTTTGAGCGATATCACCAAACCCGATCAACCCAAGTGTACACTCGTTCAGCGGCGGTAATTCGAGAGGGGGCTGGTTAATCCATTTCGCAGTTTGAACCCGCTTCCAGACTGTGACTACCTGACGTTGCAGAGCTAGCAACAGCGCAAGGGTATGATCAGCCACTTCATCTAGACAGTAATCCGGTATATTGTGGACGTGGATTCCGTGCGCACGAGCGGCGGCCACATCGATATTGTCCAAACCAATACCGTACCGTATGATTGCGCGCGTCTTCTTCATCGCGCTAATAGCGCGTTCTCTGATAGGTGCCCATTGGCTGATAACCAAGTCAGCGTCTACGACGACTTCGACCACCTCGTCCTCAGTTCTGCACTGGTAGTCCAGGTCCTGACATCCGTGCCCTTCGAGGATCGAGCGCTCGGTATCGATGTTCGGAAATCCCCAATCGGTAATAACGACGGTGAAACTCATTATCGGTTGTAGCGATGAACTGTTTCACCTGGAACCAGGGTAAAGTCAGCCTTCCAGAAGTACCCTTTACCGGTTTCGAGCACCGGTAGCAGGAATACCGGTGCCTGCATATTCGCGCCTAATTCAACGGAACAGGGGCCGGACCAACATTCATGCACGTACAGTGATTCGAGGCGTCGAACAGTGAGTTGCTTACTGGAAATGGACCCGTCGATTTCGTAGGTCAGCTTGAAATTAATATTGGCGCCGAAGTCGAACGTTTCGTTTTTCAACTCTTGCAGATCCCCACGGCGCTGCTTGTAGGCCATGGTGGCAGTGATCACATCGATTCCATTCCGCTCCAGCAGTCCGACAAGCAGATCCCCCCTAAATTCGACACGTGCGTTTCCATACTTCTTGGGTTGACCATGAACTTCTCTGCCTTGGGCAAGACCGGCATCGCTGTTTAGAAACAAAAAAGGAGAGAATCCGCCACGTACTTTCCCTTCCAACTCCGCTTCCACCATCACATTACACTCTCCGTAGGAGCCCAGGTAATCGACGTCGCGCATATTGTAAACATGGATGAGAACCCAGGCGCTTCTCTGTTGCAGCGGCGGAGGTAATACACGTGCAATCGCGTTAGGATCTGTCTTGTAGGAGACGGTTAAGATCTCCGCCGAGCGATACGAAAACGGGAACGGAGGAATAAGAGGCGCATCGAGCGGCGTGGACCAAATCTCTGAGGCCGAATTCATGTTGTTACCGGTGTCCGATGGCGAGCGATTAACAGGTCAACATAAAGCCACCACAAATGTTAATGGCCTGCGCCGTAATGAATCCAGCTTTACTGGATGCGAGAAATGAAACGAGGTGAACGATGTCTTCGACCGTCCCCAATCGTCCAAGAGGTGTTAGCCGTGTCCAGGTTTCGATATGTTCTTCTCGGGTTTTGCCAGTAATCGGAAGCAATCCACGGAAGTTTGCTTCCCACATCTTGGTCATCACTGCGGCGGGACACACCGTATTCACTGTGATGTTCTTTTTGCCATAAGCAAGAGCAAGGGATTCGGTGAGATTGGCCACCGCGGCCTTGGCAGCTGCATAATGAGCGGCCATCGCCCGTCCTTTACGCCCAGCGTTCGATCCGAAGTTGATGATTCTGCCACCACGCGATGGATCCATGACTTCCGCGGCCGCAACACTTAGAAAATATAAAGGGCGCACATCGATCTCAAAAACTTCATCCCACTCCTCTTCAGTGATGGCATTGATTGCGGCAAAGTAGGAGACACCTGCAGCATTCACCAGAATATCGATGCGCCCTCGTGTGTGCTCTAGGGTCGCATCAACAATCTCCCTGGAAGTCGAAACGTGCCTGAGGTCTCTCTGCAGACTGAGAGGTTCAGTGAAGCCCGCTTTTTTGCATGCGGCATAGGTTTCCTCCAAGCCTTCCGCCTCGCGATCGACCAGTATCACGCAGGCTCCTTCAGCTGCAAAGTGTTCCGCTACACCACGGCCAAAGCCGCTCGCAGCTCCAGTAACGACGGCGACTTTGCCTTCAAATGTGGATGAACTCATAGAGTTGGTTCTGTGCATGAAAGCTTTATCGGTGGGGCGTCTTTAAAACTTTGGATCTACAGATAAACCCGGATACCGTTCTCCGATGGTAGGTTCATATAGAGGAAAGATCTTTGCACCGCTTGTCCTAAGTTGCGCTGTTAGTCGATAATGCTCTTCGATGGATTCAGATGACCCTAGTGGAGTATTATTGTCGTAGTTTCGAAATGTGAAGAACGAGTCAGTAAAGGCGAAGCGGCCCGCCTGAGTATCAGCTATCAAAGTCATGCTGGACCGATGATGACTACCAGAAAACCACGTCGTGATGCCCGGCAAGGGATCAGAGTGCTCATTGGGTAATAGCCGAAGGCGGTCGAAAGCCTCGAGAATCAACCACGAGAGAACATGGTTTGGCATAGTGATATGGCGTGGTAGTTGAGGGATGTCCGGGTCAGGCGCCTGAAAATCGATCCACCCTTGTCGTAACATCCAGATCCGGGCGTTGGGAAACTGGTCAAGTCCTCCAGTTGTATATGCAGTAAGTGGCATCAGAAAGATATCTGTTATATCAGCGGGGGAGACGCTTTGCATTGCGAGCTGGTTAACGACCCAGTTGTCATTATCGATTACCGGGATATGACTATGTTCCCCGGTGGTTCGCATCGACCATTCTGTCCAGAACTTGTGTAAGTCTGAAAAGTCGCGGGCAAATCCGGTATTGATAAGAACCTTCCTCTCCTGATTGGTGAGAAGAACATTCCAAAAGCAGAGACGCTCCCATCCAGTTAGTTTCGACATCCATAAAACCTCAGCGGATGGAACCAGTGTTTCGCCTGCCTTGAGAATGTGTATTTGGTATTCAGTTGTCATAGTTGTGCATTCCAACCGCCGTCGACGGTAACGGTTGTTCCGGTGACATATTCAGCTTCCTGGCTGGCAAAAAAAAGTAGCGCGGCCTTCAAATCCGATGGTTTCCCGAGCCGACCGGATGGGCAATTGAACCTTAGCCAGTCTTTGATGAAGTCCGTATCTCGAGAAGCTGCGTCGTTCAGATCGGTATGAATCCAACCCGGAGCGATGCAATTGACCGTTATTTTGTATTTAGCCAGCTCCAGCGCAAATCCCTGGGCCAGGAGCGATAATCCGCCTTTCGTCGCGCAATAATGGGTTTGGGTAGCGTTCGATCTGAATGCGCCAACACTTGTGGTGAAGATGATGCGACCTCCGTTCCCTGCATCGATCATTTGTTTTGCTGCTTCCTGCGTGACCGAAAAACCTGCGCTCAGGTTAACGTTGACGTGACGCTGCCAAGTCTCGTCGGTTACCGCCAGGATTGGCATGAGTTCCGCAATGCCGGCATTATTGACAACTATATCCAGACCGCCGAGTAAATCGGCTGCTCGGGAAACGAGGGAACGCGCCTGACGGCTGTCGCCGACGTCCGCTTCGATTGTGTAACACCTGTCCGTTCCTAAGCGTTTGCATTCCTGTTCAGCTTTGGCTGCATCGCGAAGATGGTTTAGCACCACTTTATAGCCAGCGTGAACGAGGGCTTCAGCGTAGGCTAGGCCGATTCCTCGAGATGCGCCTGTGATGAGCGCGCGAGTGCCTTTTGGGTTGAGCATCGTTCTGGGATAGGTTCATATGCAGCGGCCAGAGCCGCGGCGCATTGATTTAGAGCGGGCAAGAGACGCTTAATCTTGGGTTTTGATACCTGGTGCTCCACCCAAGAACAAACGAGGACCGCGAGGATGGATGTCGCTGGTTGAAGGACGGGAACCGCCAGGTCGAAGACACCTTTTATCATGTAGCTCTCGTGAAACTCGTATCCCTGACGCCGGATCTTTTCGAGATGCGGTAAAGCGGCGCGGCCTTTGCCATGTCGGCTCAGGATGGCAAGAGCTTCTGGTTGGCGTAGGTATGCGAGGAAAACCTGGCCCGAAATTGTGGTTGTCGGATCGTGCGTTGAACCGACCCGAACGGCGAGTTGGAGATAGCCAGTCCCGGATGTTTCTCCTAAAATAAGGAGTCGATCGTCGGCGATCGTACTAATATGGACAGATTCACCTGTGCGATTGGAAAACGCATGCATCAGAGGAAGCGCGCGGATCAAAAGATCCTTGAACGGTGGATGGGCGTTCGCGAGGCGGAAGAGTTTGCTTCCTAGTCTGTAAACACCGGTCTCGTTTCGGATCAGATAGCCACGGAACTCAAGGAATGGGACCACGCGTTGTAGTTCCGAGATTGATCGTCCGCAGGCCTTTGCGATTTGAGACAGTGCAAGCTCTTGCCCGGACTTAGCGAACAACTCGAGAACATCAAGCCCTTTCTCGAGAGCAGGCACGACGCAATTGTTACCATGGCTGGGAGGAACAACCATTAGTGGGAAGCACATCAAACAATTTGAGCGTGTGCAAGAAGAAAGTGGCTTTCACAAAGCGCTCTGGTAGCTGTCTCCCGAGAGAAGCGCCCACTCTGGACGCCAATCTAAGGGCTGGCAGCGCGTAC
>Ga0126369_10003694_pt1 | contig 11077 bp, 9 predicted proteins | sample PanSoiMetaPlot_1_FD_109646 | JGI IMG/M metagenome (GOLD analysis project Ga0126369, IMG submission 109646) | Tropical forest soil microbial communities from Panama - MetaG Plot_1 | ecosystem: Environmental > Terrestrial > Soil > Tropical forest > Bulk soil | place: Panama | collected 2016-02-17
AAGGATTTCCGCAGCTTCCGCACCGACCGCGTTCTCAACGCCGATTATCTCGATGAGAAATATCCGGAAAGACGCGACATCCTGCGCGCACGCTGGCGGCAGAGCCTGGTGTGGGAACGGCCGAAGGATACGTGATGATGATCGCGCGCAAACCAACCATCGCCGCCGAAGACATCTGCCAAAGTTGCGGCGCCTGCTGCGCGACCTCCGCGAGCTGGCCGCGTTTCTCGACCGAGGACGATGCCGCGCTCGACCTGATCCCTGCCGCGCTCGTCAATGCGCGGGCATCGGGCATGCGCTGCGACGGCGACCGCTGCGCAGCGCTGCGCGGCAAGGTTGGCGAAGCGACCTCGTGTGCAATCTATGAGATGCGGCCCGACGTCTGCCGGACCTGCATGCCCGGTGACGCCGAATGCGCCATCGCGCGGAAAAAATGGGGATTGGCGGAAATAAATTCGATTGTCGTCCCCGTCTAGCGCGCAATTGCGCGCGGGGAGCGGGACCCACACCGCCCGATCCATGGATGAGGCAGTCTGGCCGACGTCCTTCGGCACGACGAAAGCCTGTGGTCATGGGTCCTGGTCGCGCTCGCTGTGCTCGCTTGCGCGGGACGACACCATTTTGTCGCTGCTCTCTGCGACTTTTCTGCAAGAGCCGGGCTTGAATGCGACGGCGCGATTGCAGGTTGATTGCAAAAAGCGGTTTTGTGGTTACAGCCGTAGTGCGGGATTGAGGACTCACGAAAGCGTTTGATCGCTGTGATCGGTTCCACCGCCAACGCCGTCGGCCTTCGCGTCGCCATCACGCATTGCCGCTGTAACCATTTTGTCCGGCGTGGAAGTCAAGGTGTAACGAGGGTATCGGCATTTCATCTCCGTCAGTCGAGCGGTCACCGGATAAGGCGGCCGTAACCTGTCGACAATCAGAGGACCGATGCCATGAAAATTCTCTTCGCTTCGACGCCCGCAACGGGCCATCTCAATCCGCTGCTCGCGATCACCCGCTTGCTGCTCGCCGAAGGCCACGACATCACCTTCCTGACGGCAAGCGCCTACCGCAACCGTATCGAAAGCAGCGGGGCGACATTCGTCTCGCTTCCGACCGGCGCGGATTTCGATCTGTGTGACATTCTTTCGGTAGCTCCCGAACTCAAGGACGTTCCGCCGGGACTGCAATGGTTCAGGATTGCCATCGAGCGGCTCTTCATCGATGCCATCCCCGCGCAGCACCGGGGCCTGCTCCAGGCAATGCAAGAATGTCAGGCCGACGTGATCGTCGGCGACGACATGTTCTTTGGCGTGCTCCCGATGCTGCTCGGACCGCGATCCAAGCGGCCGCCGATCGCGCTCTGCGGCACCTCGTTTCTGCATTTGGCGCGCGAAGACGGCGCCCCGAACTTTTTGGGCCTGCCGCCTGCCAAGACCGAGGAGCAGCGTCTCCAATATGCGGCCATTGCACGGGAATATGACGAAGCCGTCGATGCGCCGGTGCTGACTCGCCTGAACCAGTTGCTGGCTACTCTCGGTGTCGGCCCGATCTCGGTGCCGCTTTTCCATTCGGTCGTCGAACTCGCCGACGCCTATTTGCAGCTGTCGGTGCCGAGTTTCGAATTTCCGCGCCAGATCCCGCCCTCGGTGCACTTCGTCGGCACGCCTCCGATCATTCCGGGTCAGGTGCCGCTGCCGCCCTGGGCGCACGAGCTCGATGGTTCGCGAAAAGTCGTGCTGGTCACGCAGGGAACGGTGGCCAACCACAATTTCAACCTGCTGATCGGCCCGACGCTGGCAGCGCTCGCCAATGAGCCTGACGTGCTCGTCGTTGCGACGGCGGGCGGACGCCCGGTCGAGGCCATTCCCGGCACCGTCCCGTCCAACGCGCGGCTCTCCAGCTATTTGCCGTTCGAATGGTTGCTGCCCCGCGTGAGCGTGCTCGTCACCAATGGCGGCTATGGCAGCGTCAACCAGGCCATGAGCTACGGAATTCCACTGGTCACGGCCGGGATGACCGAGGACAAGGCCGACGTCAACGTGCGCGTTGCGTGGTCCGGCGTCGGCATCAATCTCGCAACCAATGAGCCGACGCAAGAAGCGCTGCGCAACGCCGTCCGCACCGTGCTCGATCGGCCGGCCTACCGCCTGCGCGCGTCGCAGATGGCGGCCGAGTTCGCCGGTATCGATACGCGATCGAAGATCCTCTCGATCGTCGGCAAGCTGGTTGCAGATCAAGAAGCCGCGTCGCGGCTCCCGATGCTGGCGGTCGGTCAACCGCGACACGCTGCCCGCCAGTGATCTGATCGCAGCGCCCGACCAAGGAGGGGAGCCACCCTCCCCTCCTTCAAGCACATCACCGCAAGATCGGATATTCGCGCCATGCAAATTCAACCCGCCTCCTTTGCGTTCACAGTGCTGCTCGGCTCTCTCGCCGCTGTGCCGTATTCCAGCATCGACATCAATTTGCCGGCGCTTGCGGCGACCGGCGCCACGCTTGGCGCGAGCCCCTCGGCAGTCGGCGTGACGATGAGCGCCTTCATGCTGAGCCTCGCCGTCGCGCCGCTCCTCTACGGTCCCGTCTCCGACCGGTTTGGCCGCAAGCCCGTTATCGTATTCGGCATCGCGCTGTTCATGGTCGCAAGCCTTGGCTGCGCGGTCGCCCGGTCATTGCCGGAGCTGATGGCTTGCCGCTTCGTCCAGGGCGTCGGCGCCGCCAGCACGGCGACAACCTTTGCCATCATCCGCGACCTGTTCGACGAAACGACCGCCCGCGCCAGGATCGCCGCTGTCATGGTGGTCATCAACGTGGCAACCGTGATCGCGCCGACCGCGGGGGCCGCGCTGCTGACGCTCGGCGGCTGGCGGCCGATCTACGTGATCCAGGCCGGAATCGGCACTCTTCTTTTGTCGGCGGTGCTGCTTGGATTCGCCGAGAGCGCAAGGATCGAACCCGCCAATCGCCTGGCGCCGACGACGGTGGTCCAAAGCTACGTCCGCGTGCTCACGCATCCAGTTTCGATCGCATACATCCTGGTCGGCGCCGCAGCTGGTGCGACCGTGTTTGGCTACGTCACGGGATCTTCGCTGTTCTTCATTGGTGTCGTGGGCCTGCGGCCGGAGCAGTATGGCCTGATTTTCAGCGCCTGCTCGGCGGCGGTGATGACCGGCGCCCTCCTCGATGGCCGCCTCGGCCGCCGCGGCATACCGGCCGCGCTGGTGTTGACGCTCGGTCTCGCGCTGACGACGGCCGCCGCTGCCGCGCTGCTTGCGATGATGCTGGCCGGCTGGACGCCGCCAGCCATCGTCGCCGCGCTTCTGATGACGGTGGCGCTCGCCTTCGGCATGACGATGCCCAACATCATGAACGCAACGATGCAGCCCCTGCCGGACATCGCCGGCGCGGTGGGCGCCACGGCCGGCAGCATTCAAATGACGGCCGGCGCCGCGTCGAGCGGGTTGGTCGCGGTGTTGTTTGACGGGCGGTCGGCGCTTTCAATGGCGACGGTGATGGCCGCCTGTTCGCTATTTTCGCTGACCGCGTATTGCCTGCTCGCCCGTCCTGCCGAACGCCGCGTTCTCGATCGAAATCCGATTCCCGCCACAAGTGGACGCAGCCGACACACGAGATTGTCAACATGACGCACCTCGCAGCTGCGACTCTCAACGGCGATGCTGACCATCAATCAAACAATTGCTGCTCATAATATAGGCAGATCAAAAAATACTCTCGCAAATGTGTGCTGCGATGCACGAGAGGCCGCCTTATAGCGAGTTAAATGACCGACGACATATATTCTGCCCCTGACCTGATATTGAGCCACCATACGGAGCCCGCAACGCTCGCTTCCGGCAGCACCGGGCGAAAATCGGCGACGTGTCTCGTCGTCGAGGACGACGGCACGATGCGGCACCTGGTGACGAACTACCTCGAGGATCATGACATCCGCGCCATATCGGCATCGCGGCGCGATGAGGTGACTGCATTGCTGATGCGCAGCCAGCCTGATCTGGTCGTCCTTGATCTGCGGCTCGGCAGGGAAGACGGCCTCGACCTGTTGCGCGAGATTCGCGCGCATTCCGACATTCCCGTCATCATCACCACGGGTCACCGTCGTGACGAGATCGATCGCGTCGTCGGACTGGAGTTGGGCGCCGACGACTACATCACCAAGCCGTTCGGCCTGAGGGAATTGCTGGCCCGGATCCGGGCGGTGCTGAGGCGGCGGGAGGCCGGCCAGGCCGCGGCCCAGCGCGATGCCGAGAAGGGCCGCTGCAAATTCGGCAGCTGGCAGCTTGACCGGCGCCTCCGGCGCCTCACCAATGCGTCCGGCGAGCCGATCACGCTGACCAAGGGCGAATACGCGTTGCTGATCGCGTTTCTCGACGCACCGCAACGCCCACTCACGCGTGAGCAACTGCTGCAGGCAACGCGTGTCCACGAGGACGTCTTCGACCGCAGCATCGACGTCCAGGTGTTGCGGCTCCGCCGCAAGCTGGAAAGCGATCCGGCCGCGCCGTCGATCATTCAGACCGAGCGTGGCGTCGGCTACGTGTTCGCGCTTCCCGTCGAGCCGCTCTAACGGCTCTGCGCCAGCCAGAGCAACGCGCATCCATCGAAATTTCAACGTCCAGCACGATCATGGCGCGCCGCATTACAACTGTAGCCAAAGGTGCGGATTGCGGAATTTTCGCGAAACATGCGCGCGGCAGATTCTCCCCTGCCAATAGAGCCTGGGAGAGTTTCATGACTGCAAGACCCGCATCCGATCGCCGCTCGCGCGTGCAAATTCCGCCGCTGCGCCGGGCCGATCTTCATCCGCTCCAAGACCTGCGTCCCGGCCACACCGGCGCGCTGGTTCTTTCCCTGACGCAGCCCAAGCAGCCGGCGTCGCCTGCCCGGTCCTCGCTGACGATCAAGGCCGCCACGACGCTTTCCTATTATGCCGGACATGCGCTTCCAGCCTTGCTGCTTGGATTCTGCTCCTGGGCGGTTGCGGAGATGCTCTTCGGATTTGCCGCCTACGCCGAGGCGATGTATTCGCCGCCAGCACCGAGCGGTCTCGCGCCTGCCGAGACGAAAGCAGTCGATACGCTGCGAAGCGCGAAGCCAAGTCTTAGCCCGATGACGATACAGGTGGATGCCGGCTCCGCCGGATCCGGAAATCAATCCGGGTCCGCTGGCCGGGCTGCGGCGCTGCCCGCCAAATGGCGCGGCACGCGCGCGGATCGGCTTGTCCTGCTTATGCAGATCGCCTCCGCGGGCTGGGCGAGCCTGTGCCGGGGCTGGGACCGGCGTCGCGCCATCGAGGAGCTGCGAAGTCTGGACGATCGCTCCCTGCGCGACATCGGCATTACCCGCTGCGACATCGAAGGCATCGTGCGACACGGAGTACGGCGGGAATGACACGATCGTACCCCTGGCCTGCTATCAGTTTGCCCGGACGCGGCCGATGGGCAGCCGTCGGCATCATCTCGCTATGCGCCGCGGCCGTGATCGTAGCCACGGCGGTTGCGCAGGCGCCATCCGACCTCCTGAAGAGAGAGGGTCCTGTTGCCGGCCAGGAGCCGATCTCGCCGATACCCGCTGCTCCTGCCGCGGACCCGCTCAAGCTTGCGCTTGGCAAGCGCCTGTTTTCGGACCCGCGCCTGTCCGGTGGCGGCAATCTCTCCTGCTCGACCTGCCACGACATCAGCGCCAACGGCGCCCGCCCCGACGGCGCCGTGTCCTGGCCGTTTGACACCCCGACGATTTTCAACGCCGTCCTGAACTTCCGGCTGAATTGGGAAGGCAACTTCCGCTCGCCCGCAGAGCATGTCGTATCGTCGCTCGAAAACCCCGTCTACATGCGCAGCAGCGTCGAAGATGTGGTTCGCAAGCTGAACGCCGATCCCGGAATGGTTGATCGGTTCCGTGCCGCTTACGGGGGCGAGCCCGACGCGGAGCGCTTTCTCGACGCGATGGTCACCTTCGAAAGATCGCTGGTCACGCCGGGAGCACGATTTGATCGCTGGCTTGGCGGCGACCGGTCGGCGGTTTCGCAGGCCGAACTCGAAGGCTACGGACTGTTCAAATCGCTCGGCTGCAGCTCCTGCCATCAAGGCGTCAATGTCGGCGGAAACCTGTTCGAGCGGCAGGGCATCTTTCATCCGCTGGTGCAGCGGCCGCCGGAAACCGTGCGCGTGCCCAGCCTGCGCAACGTGGCGACAACCGCGCCCTATTTCCACGACGGCAGCGCGGCGACGCTACAGGATGCCGTGCGCAGGATGGCCGCCTCGCAACTTGACCGCACCCTGACCGACGAGCAGGTGGAGACACTCGTCGCCTTTCTGCGGACACTGACCGGGAATTATCGGGGCTCCCCCGTCGCTGGAGCCGCGCCATGAGGGTGGCCCGGGCCACGTCCATCGTTGCCTGCCTTGTGCTGTTGCTGAGCTGGCTATCGGTGCGCACCGTCAACCCGGAGGCCGAGATGTTCGATCGCGCGCTCGCCGAGATCGACCGCTTCGCGGTGCTGGAAAACGAGCTGTATCGCGATATCTTCTGGGCGCGCACCGGCACGCTCCGCAATTACGATCCGGTAGTGCGCGACATCGATGCACTTCACAATGCGATCGATCGCCTGCGCGCCACGGCGGCGCTCGACGCCGAGACCAAAGCGGCGGTCGATCGGCTTGTCGCATCGGTCGACCGCCAGGAAGACCTGGTCGAGCGCTTCAAGAGCGAAAACGCTTTGCTGCACAATTCGCTCTCGTACTTTGTTCGATTCAGCGCGCGTCAGGCTTCGGCGGATCTGAATCCGGCCATCAGCGCCGCCGCCGCCGCCATGCTGCAACTGACGCTGGATACGTCACCCGCGTCGGCTCAGGAGGTGAAAGAGCGGCTGGACCAGCTCGGCCAACAGGCCGCCGGCCGGCCCGAAGCCGCATCCGTCGAAGCCCTGCTGGCGCACGGGCGGCTGCTTCATGACCTGCTCCCCTCGGTCGACAATACGCTGAGGAGCATGCGCGCCGAGCCGCGGAAACACGACCAGGACGCGCTTCGAGCCCTGATCATGGCCCGCGAAACGGCGTCAAGAAACCTCGCGCGATGGTACCGGCAGGTTCTCTACGTGACATCGCTGTTGCTGGTCGCGTTCCTGGTCCACCTCGGCCTCAAGCTCAAATCGCGCGCCAACGCGTTGCAGCGGCGCGCCGCCTTCGAACATCTGATCGCCCGCATTTCGATGCGCTTCATCAATGCGCGGCCACAGGACATCGGCACGGAGATCGATCGGGCCATTGCCGACATGGCGGCATGCATCGGCTCGGACCGCGCCTATTTCGTGATGTCGGGCCCCATACCCCGCATGCGCCTCTGGTGCCGGCCGGGAATGGACCCTCCCGCCGAGTGGCCGGTGTATGCCGCGGAAATCGCCGCCCAGTGTGATCCGACCGCCGACGGCATCGTTCACGTTCCTCGCGTCGAACGGTTGCCGATCGGTGAAGTCAGAAACGCGCTCCTCAGACTTGGTCTCGGCGGCTGGGCCTGCGTGACCAATACGGCCAAGGACGGCACGGTCTCGGCGCTCGGCTTTGACACGAAGGGCCGCGCGCTTTGCATCACTGCGCCGGGCGAGCTCAGCCTGCTGCGCATGGCGCTCGACACCATCCTTCACGCGGTCGCTCGTCATTCGATGGAAATGGAGCGCGCGAGGCTGGAAAGCCGCTTGCGGCAAGCGCGCCGGCTGGAGCGCATCGGAACCTTCACCAGCGGCATCGCCCACAACTTCAACAATCTGCTGGGCGGGATTCTCGGCCATTCCGAAGTGATGGAGGAGCGCATCGGCGCGGACACAAGGCTCGCTCGCAACCTCGCCGCGATTCGTCGCGGAGCGGAACGCGCGCGCGATCTGGTCGACCAGATCCTGGCTTTCGGACGAAACCGGGATGCGCATCCGAGAGCGCTGAATGCGAATGCCCTGGTGACCGAGGCGGCCGCGCTTCTGAACGTGTCGCTGCCCGCGGGCATCCATCTGGCCGTTCACGAGCCGCCGGTGGCTGCCATCGTCTCCGGCGAGCCCGCCCAATTGCAGCAGGTGATCCTCAATCTCTGCAACAACGCCGCGCAGGCGATCGAGGGAAAAGGACGCATCGACATCGAAATGGAGGTGCATGATCTCGCAACCACGCAGCAATTCGCGCATGACGAGCTTCGGCCGGGACGCTATGCCTGCATCGCGATCAGCGACACCGGCCACGGCATGGACGAGCCGACGCTGGCGCGGATCTTCGAGCCGTTCTTCACCACGCGTGCATCGGGCAACGGCCTCGGATTGGCGACGGTGCGCGAAATCGTGCGCGACCATGGCGGCGCCATCAACGTCCGCAGCGCGCCCGGCGAAGGCAGCCGTTTCGAGGTTTGGCTGCCCTGCTCGCCGAACGTCGAGACGGCAGCGAACAAGAACGCGCCGATGATGGCGGCGGGGCGGGGCGAAACGGTCTTGATGGCTGCCGCCGACGCGGTGCTGTTGCTGCGGGACGAGGAGACACTGGCGGCGCTCAGCTACGAGCCGGTCGGCTTCACGACACCGGAGGCGGTGCTGTCGGCTTACCGCGCCAAGCCGGGGCGTTTCGATATCCTGATCGTGGGTCCTCTGGGATCCTCCGCAGCATCGGTCGAGCTGGCAACCTCACTGCATGCCATGGCACCGCATCTGCCGATCGTGTTGGCGACGAAGACGGCCGAAGAGATCGGCGCCGACACGCTGGTCGCTGCGGGCATCTCGGACGTGGTGCGCTGGCCGATCGTCGCCGAGGAGATCGCAACCGCGCTTGCGCATGGACTGTCACTGCGGCAAACACAGCGGCGACGTGCGCCGGCTGCCTCGTCAATGCGCGGATGAAGCAGGCCGCCTGCGGGAAAGCCGCTTTACACCGTCACGGCTTTAGTGACGTCCTCGTCGAGCTCGTCGTCGATCGGCGCGAAGGTGGAGAGCGGCGTGGTCGAGAGCGTGATCGGTCTGCGGCCGTTGTAGGTGGTCGCCGGCGCGGCGCGGTTTGCGGGCGCCTCGCGCGACAGCGCGTGAAGCGTGGAGCCGACGCGGCCGCCGAAATGCACGAGGTCGCGCTCGCTGCAGCTGGCGGCGATCGACAGCGAGAGCGAGTAGAGGTGGCTGCGGCGATAGCAGAACAGCGCCAGCATGGCGCGCACCTGCGGGGACACACTCTCGACCAGCGAGGGCAGGCCGTGCTCGCTGGCGCGGTACATCTCGCCGAGCAACTCGTCGCGGACCGGACAGGAATCGCTGTCGTAAGCGTCGCGGTTTGAGAACATCGCAGGGGCCCCCCTCCGCCAAGCAAGATGCAATGCAACCTTCTAACGAAGGGTTAACCACCAGATCCCGTGCCCTTCCAGAGCGATTGACGCTGCCGAATCAGCGCACGGCTTCCATAGGTGAAATAACCGGCAGATCAGAACAACCGGCGCATTAACACACTGATCACCCAGCCAAGCAGGTAAGCAATCAACATTGACACCGGGACAAGGAAATACGGCGAGTTCGTCCAATGTACACCGTGCAGAGCTTAAGGCCGCCACTGTTTGGCTTCATCTGCCGCAGCCGCGGGAAGAATCAGGACGCTGGCAACTGCTAACGCATGATCTTGTCGGAAAACCGCTGCACACTTTTCCGGATCATGCGCTAATTCGCCGCCATGAAAATCGACAGGCCGAAGCCCGTGAGGTGATGCAACGCCTGGTCGATGCCGATCAGCCACCAAAACCACTGGTGCTCCATGGTCACGTTGAATGAGGATACGCAAAGGCCCTTGGCGCGGTCGATGGTGATGTGAATGGCGAAGTCGATGAAGGCGACGAACCAGAAGCGCGGCGCCACGATCAGGATCATGGCGAGCGCCACGACCAGATGGATCAGGCAGTGCACCAGGAGCGGCAGGGCCCAGCCCTTCTTCTGGTCCTTGCCCTGGGCCATCCAGGCGTTCTGCAACAGGAAATCAGCGATGATGTGTTTGACAGTCAAAAGGAGCATCCAGCCGATCAACAGACCGACCGGGACTGATGACGACATGGATGGGAACGACAAGTTCACCCCTCGCTGAGACCTTGGACCGCACGGGGACTGGAGGCGCTCAGCGCGCTTTCTTTTCAAACCCTGCCAATTCGCCCCGTATTGGCCTTTTATGACATCTCCCGGGGCGGAATGCACCTGCCGGGACCCCCAAAATCCCATCTTGACGGGAACGGGTGGCCGCCCTAGCGGCGCGGGCGCCGGTAGGGTTACCGGATTGGTTAATTTGCAATCCACGGGCCAGCGGATATCATCACACGAGCAGGAATTTTCTTTCTTTTGTAGGTAGTTACAACTTCGCCGGGCGGACCTGGACGCCCACCTCCGGGGGTCAAAGCCATGAGCGCCGACATCCCAACACCGCCGCTACAGCCGCTGCCGCGTTCACAGGTCGTGAGAAGCAACCGCCGGCAAATGCTGCTGTTCACCGTGTTGACCCTCGTGCTGTCGCTGGCGACGGTCTGGGGCGGCCGCATCCTCCTGAAGAACTCCGAAACCCTCACCTTTGCCGTCGGCGATCCCAACAGCGACGCGGCGCATTTTGCCACCAAGCTCGCCGGCGTGCTCAAAAGCGCCAATTCGCGGCTGAAGCTGAAGGTCGTCACCAGCAGCGACGAGGCCAAGGCGATCGCGCAGTTCGACCGGCGCGAGGCCGACCTCACCGTGCTGCGCACGGATGCCAAGATCCCGCCGCGGGCGCGCGCGATCGCGATCCTGGAACATGACGTGGTGCTGTTGCTCAGCCCCGGCAGCAAGAAAATCAAGTCCATCGAGGACCTGAAAAAGATCAAGAAGATCGCGGTCTGGACCGACGGCGACAACAGCGCCGCCTTTGTCCGCAACATCTTCGGCTTTACCGACAGTCCCGACACCGCCTCACGCGTGCAGGTGGCGCCGCAGGGCTCGACGCTGGACAAGCTCTTCGCCTCCGGCTTCGGCGCCGTGATCGCGGTGGCGCACACCTCGAAGGTGATGAAGGACAAGAGCTACGAGCAGTTCGCCAAGAAGGGCGGCTTCACG
>Ga0126369_10003696_pt1 | contig 11076 bp, 7 predicted proteins | sample PanSoiMetaPlot_1_FD_109646 | JGI IMG/M metagenome (GOLD analysis project Ga0126369, IMG submission 109646) | Tropical forest soil microbial communities from Panama - MetaG Plot_1 | ecosystem: Environmental > Terrestrial > Soil > Tropical forest > Bulk soil | place: Panama | collected 2016-02-17
CAGCGATCGCCATGAAGGCAGCCCGCTGGTCTTCAATCGAGCGGTCGAAATCAGCGGGCGTTCCTGGAGCAACGATTTGCCCGGTCCCGGCGACCCTGGCCGCTACCGCGGGATCGGTGATAACAGCCCGCACATCGCCGGCAATTCGTTCCCGCAGTTCGGCCGGCATTCCGGCGGTTGCGAACAGGCCGACGAGACCGTCGTACTGCAGTGTCGGATAGCCGGCCTCCGCGACGGTGGGAACTTCGGGTACGGAAGGCGCACGCTCGCGATTGGTCAATGCAAGCATCTTGATTTTCCCGCCGGTCACGTGCGGCAGCACGGTCACCAGTGCCGACAAGAAGACCTCAATCCGACCCTCGCTCAGATCGTTGATCGCGAGGACACCGTCGCGATAGGGGACCCTGATCATGCTCAGCCCCGCGGTCTTGAGAAAACCTGAGAAAACCAAATCCGTAGCGCCCGTGATGCCGGCCCAGTGATAACGGCCGGGCTGCGCGCGCACAAACGTCGCAAGCTCCGCAAGCGAGTTGACCTTCAGCGTTGTGGGTACCGTGATGGCAACAAGAGTATTGGTCACGCGCGCGATGGGCGCCAGCTCGCTTAGACTGTAGGTCAGGTTTTCGTGCAGGAATGGAAGCGCTGCAAACGTTCCGGTCGGCGTAAACAGCAACGCGTGATCATCGGCCCCACTGAGAAAGGCCGTGAGTCCAACAAGTCCATCCGCACCGGGACGATTTTCCACGACGACGGCCTGGCCCCATCGTCTGGACAAATGATCTGCCAGCAACCGCGCAGTCACGTCCGCTCCACTGGCTGGTCCGAGCGGTACGATCAGTTTCACGGTCCGGTGCGGCCAGAATTGGGATAGCGGGAGTTGGGCTAAAGATGCTTTCCCTGAGAGAATGAGCGCCGCTACCATGATGGCGGCGAAAAGCGCTGAATTTTTTGTGTTTCCCATGCCTGCCTTGAAGCCTGCCTCGGAGGAATTGCGAGCCATTGTAATTGCTTGAACGGGCATTCGGAAAGCGGCCGGACTGTCCTCGACAAATTCGTCAGGCCCGGTCGGCGACCGCGGCAAGGGCGAGGATTGCAGTGACGTTGCTTCGCTGCGCCAAGGCCTCAGCTTCGCCGGACGGTCGGCAGTGGTGACAGGGCGAGCAACGGTCCAAGCTTTTCCCTCCACCACAAGGGCCGAGGCCATTCGCTAGCCCCCGCTGATGGAAGTGCCCCTCAATCAGAAGCTGACGGGTACTGTAGAACCCTGCAAACGATTGCGTCGGTTCCCGACCTCCTTACACCCTCTGTGAGGTCGGGAACCGTTCGCCGTCCCCGCTATGTTGGATATGGCACCGGGTAGCAGACGAAAAGGGCAATTTTGTCACGTTGCACCTGTAGCCGGGACCAAGGTACCGTGTTTCGCCACTAAAAGTAGCGGCAGATAACCGCTGCTCGCGCATGCAGGTGGTGCCGACCTCTCGTTTTTTCCGTTCCTTGAGGAACTCGGGCCGCCTTCTTTCGATTACAGGCCATCCCATGCCCAAAACAATTTCCTATAGACCTCATAGATATCGTCGCGACACAAAGACTAGTTAACTTCCTTTCGTTCCGGGGCTGTGGGCGATCAGTCCGGAGGGGTAGCGTGAGTGTAGACTTATTTCGGCGGCGTGCCGATGAGTGCCGCCGCCTTGCCGCAGCCGCGAGCAGTCCCAGCGATAAGGCATTTTGGCTGGGGCTGGTGGCACGCTGGCAGGTGCTAGCGAGTCAAAACGTCTGGGAGCCTGGGCGAGCCAAGTCCCGCTCGCCGCTCAGTCCAAAGCTGCAAGTGATTGATAATCCTCGGCGCTTCGGCCTTAGCGAGGTCCGACGCCGTCATCATTCTCCCAAGCGAGTGGCGCTGACATTGGTGGCTAACTCTGTCTCCTCGACGGTGGTGCCCCGGCCCCGACCTGTACCCCCATCTTGAGAGGTCGGGGCCACCCTCCAGCCGCAGCACGGCCTCGACAGATGAAGCCCCGATCAGGTGGAAGGGGATTGACCCAATCGGGGCGTACCGGGTCCAGGTGACGGCTACTCCTATCGCTTTGGCAGCGAGCCACACAGCCACAAATTCTGTAGGATTGTTGCGTGCAGCCCCGGTCCCCTGCGGGGGACAGGCGCACAGAGAAACCGGGCTGCCGAATGCGTTGCGACCGGGAGAGGGCGGCACGCGAACGAGCTGACCTGAACGCTCCGCGATTTATTTGCGAAAGTGGATCCAAGGGCAGCGAGATAAATCAGGGAAGGGCTGCTGCGACACCGCCGATGGCCATCCTGCCGAATACGAATGGGACATCGGAAGCAACGGATATCGTGTGCGCATCGAAGGTGAGTGGTATGCGGTGCCCTCAGAAGCCGTCATCGATGAGCCGAATAGACTCGATTAGGCCACGGTTTGCTACGGGTGGTCCTGGGCTTTGGCCAGAAAGAAAACTCATCATGTCCGATGTTTCCTGCCCGGCGTGGGGGGATAGCTGTTTCCGACAAATTGTTCAATTCGTCGCTTCTCAGCTTATTACCCCTTTAGGCCTGGAATGGGTTTCGGAGCTTGCTCGCCGGGAAGGGACGCGACCGGTGTAGGATTTTCTAAGATAACGATAATGCTCATTGCCCAGATGCCGGTGAACCCGCTATCGACGCGTTCGTCTTCGCTGGTGGTACCGAAGGGCGTCGATTGTGACGACGTGACCTCCGTCGCAAGAAAATGGAGGTCCCAATTTATCGCAGCCCCCGCAAACCGACACGTGGATGGGGCTTGAATGCAGAGCCATCAATCCTTATGCGAGCCTCTTTCCATAACTCCCTCTCCGCAGCACGCCGGCATCCGCACGCCAGAGCCTCCGGATTTTTACGACAGGATTCGAATCCGTCGCAGCTGTCGAAGACCTCCGGGCAACCGGTATTCGTAACGCCGCTGTTCACACCGCCATTCGCAGGTGAGCAAAACGGCCTCGCCGTTTGTCACCAAGATGGATAACGGCGGTTTGGCTCCAGGACAGGCCGTCGGCTGTTATCACACGGCGGCCGCCACCCGGCGCGTGGCCGCAATGGGGCGCACGGAACGAATGCCGGTGCCGTGGCCTTCGCGCGCAGCGGTAGTCCCGTGCCGTGATCCTCACGACATTCGGCGATGTGCCCGAAGGTTGACTGCTCGCGTTCATGATTGCGCGAAGGAGCGAACTGACACGGCGCAGGATCTACCGCGCGTGGCCGCACCAGGTCACGTTGCATTCCGATCAGATCATTGGCAGAAAACCACGACCTCGTCCGTGAATTCTGCTGTGGGCCTCCCTACTGCACTGTCGCGGTAATCTAATCCAATTCAGCCCGCTATGGCCCGGTCATTTCGTGCGCTCCACCCATACCACGTGGGTAGAGGTCCGAGCTCGGGCTGCGGGGAGGCGGGTCGCGCTGCTGTTGGTGTTGTGCCGCGCATTGGCCACCGGAAATTGACGGTTTGGATAGTCCCGTCATTGGCGAGTTCCACATAAGTGTATCCAGGGTCAACCTCGGCAGCTTGATTCGGCGCCGGCAGGAAGTGCCCCCTTGGGCCGGCGCTGGTAGTATTGACGAAAAGCGGTCCCTGTTTGCCGTCAGGACTCCACGTCACGGCCGGTGGACGTGCGCCACGAGCAAATTCCTCCTGCCGCGCCTTGATAAGCATCTTTCCGGCCACAGCTGCACCCGCGCCGGCCTCAGGAACATAGGCCACGTAAAGCCCGTTTCGGTGGATGTGACCGGAAAAAATCAGGCGCACCCCAGCCCCACGCTGCGACACTTTCCCGAGGAATTCGGACCTAAGTCTTTCGAAGGAGCCATAGTCTGCCGCGATCCCCTCCGCGTCGTTATTCGGTTTAACTGCAAACAATGGATGACCGTTCCAACGCTGTATCGTGCCGTCCGGAAATCTTGTGGCATAATTTGTGGCGCCCTGCGGCACAGTGCCTTGATCATAAACTTTCCGGCCCTTCATGAGATCGCTGTCGAACCAATAAGGATAGGGGCCGATCGGCGGCGCATGAATCCCAATGACCTTCGCAGCTCCGGGTGACTCGATAAATTCGCTTACGAGCCTCCACTGGCGATCAGTCAAAGACCGTTTGGCCTTCGGCCCGGGATATGCAGCGGCCTGCACCTGCCAAAGCAGATAGGGCCAGCTCTTGCCGCGCTCGACAATCGGAAAAAGAACGTTTTCGTCCTTGCCCCAATCAAGCATAAGAACTTTGTGTCCGGTTGGAAGTGCGAAATAATAATCAAAAAACGGGTTAATTGAATAAAGATACCACAGAACGGAATCTACTTTCGTTTCAGTCGGCAGGCCCTTTTGATCAGTCGATTGTGCCTGAACAAGAAATCCCGCAATCGTTTTTATTGCAGATGTCGCCTGAAGATTGTAGGAAAATTGCCGATCGTAACCTTTGCCGTGCGCTTTGCGCAGAACATCCTCCCGTTCGGCTTTCGAAAACTGAGCATAGTTATTGATTAAGACCTCGGGCGATGGTGCACCGGGCGCGAATGGTGGATACGGATTAAGTCGCCAGTCGTGATTGCCCAGGATCGTATAGGCGGGCTGCCGATAGGCATCTCCGGAAGCCAACAGGTAGTAGAATAGAAACCAATTCCGATCTTCGTGATAGGCGCAATCGTCACCAAGGCGATGCCCGGCTACAAGTCCCCAATGGCCGCGTCCATAGTCGATGAGGTCGCCCGTTATTAGCAGCACATCGCAAAAGTCCTTGGCATGGTTGTAGATCTGAACGAAGCTGCGGTTCCAGTTGTTAAAAGATTGTGGTGACCATTTCGGATATGACAATGCTACCCTGCTGCGCTTCAAATTCTCTTCATAGACATCGGCGCGTACGTCAACATGGGTGTCGGTGATATGGCCGATTTTGAGCGTGCCGACGTGTCGGCGCCGGACGAAGAGCGGATGAAGGATCTCGGCCCGCGTAAGGCGCATACCCATTCTTTTTTGGTACGGCGGGTGAATTGCGCCGTACTCAAATTCATATTCTTGAAGAAGGTAGGTCGATAACTGCTGCCAAAGCTGGCCAAGTTTTTGTCTGAGCGGCTGTGCGTGCTCACGCAGCAGAAGCGTCATCTCGTCAGATGGTGCCTGTTCGTTGGGAACATCATTGTTCCAAAATAGATGGTACTGCCCGTCTTTGAGGCGACCCGAAGCCGCTTCGTTGATACGGATTTCATGCAGGTACGAAATGCCACGCTTCGAATAGAATTCTTTAACGCACTTTGCCAAGTTGACGGAAATGACGTTAGCTCCATCCTTGTCTCCTCCAAATGCAATCCAAATACCAAATGCGTCTTCTTTGTCCGGAATGCTTGACACATCATTTTTTACTTCCAGATCTGTCTCATTGAAGCTACCAGCCTGACCGGCCGCAATGTGCCGCCGTCCCCTTTGAGCCCAGGGAGCGTACCGCAGGTATCTTGCGGCGTCAGCTTTCGATAAATATCGCCGGTCTGATAGCATCAAAATGCAAATACACCGCGTAGCATCGGCGTCACTCATGGCGCTGGGAGCAGGCGGATCTCGCGGCGCGATGACGGCAGGAAACCCGAGCGCCGGCCAAAGAATGCGCGCTCGGATCGGTCGCGTCGGCGCTCCAGCCGGTTTTTCATTTTCGAGCTCGAGCAGGAAGTCTTCGAACGGCTCTGGATTGAAGCGCAGAAGAGGGTTCATTTTGGTCTCTAAGCAACGGTGACGTTGCGCAGTAAGCGCCGCTGACGTTCATGAACTGAGATGATCTCTTCTGAAAGCGGCTGCCGAGTCGATGTACCAATTGCGCCAATCATGTGCCGTCCATCTTTCTTTTGGGCCACGATAAGTTTGGTCTCCCATTCGACGGCCAAGGTCATGCCAAAAAATGGCCAATTTATTTTTAGTTTGCCGGAGGATGCGACCCTGGACATACCCAACCAACAACCCCACTCGATAGTTGGCCATCGCGATCTTCCGGCCGGGAGGAAACCAGTCATTGTTTTTGAAGTAGTCGGATCCAAAATACTCTCTAAGTAATTTTATCGGGCGCCCGTCAGCGCCTATCACTGCCCCCCGGGAGAATCCGGTGGCAGACCAGTTGGCGGCAATCTCTTCGGCTTGCTCCATATACGGCTCGCCGAGAGCAAGGAAGTTTGCGCCGGTGGCCAATATAGCACCCAGCCCTGTTGCGAGCGCCGATACTTCCGCAAAAATTTCGGCGGCAGTCAGACCCCAATGGGCGAGTTCTAGCCAAAAATGCGCTGACTTGCCTTTAGCGTTCAGATCCTGCGCGACGTCGGCGACGAGTTTCTTCGCATCTAATCTGTAATTGAGCGGAATATACTTGCGATAATCCGGATCGTCCGGAATCAGTCGCGCGAGCGCAGACAGACTACCTGTAGCCCGTGGGTCCTCCGTCTCGGTCTGGAAGTGTCCCCATTCGAAGTCGAATTCGTGAGATTGGTTCGGCACAGCCTGAACAGAGGCAGGAGACGTGGGTGATGTCGCGGCGGTTTCAGGAGCCGCAGTCATGTGGGGCATGGGAGGCGTAGCGCCAGGCGCAGGCGATGCCATGATATCAGGCGCTGTCGGCATCGGGGCGCTCGCGGGGGCCGCGGTATCCACTCGCGCGGAGGCCAATGCGCGTTCAGTATCTGGACCGACAATCCCATCGGCGGGAAGCCCTTTTTGCTGCTGGAAGCTGCGAATAGCACTGCGCGTTGCCGGGTCGGCGATGCCATGGGTTGGCAGTTGTAAGCCAAGCACATCATTCAGCGTACCTTGCACCCAGCGCATGTATTCTGTGCCGCCGGGCCCGGCTCCAACGGAGTACGGTTCTGGCGGACCGGAAGCCGGTTCCGTCCAGCTGCCGTGGGGCTCTTGACCTGTGTCCCAAGGCCGCCAGTGTCTCGTCCTTGCGTAACGCGGCCAATCCATGGCTTTGAAATTCCATTGCCGCCACCAGTACGGGTCGCGGATGCCACCCGAAGGCCAGCGGTGTTTGATGGTCCAGTGAAACGGCGAGCCGACAACATTCGCAAAATTGTGCTGGCGCCAGTAAGGCGCGCGACTCGATTCCCAATGTCGCTGCAGCCATACATTCGGAGCTTTTCCCAGATGAGGCCCGTATATTCTTTCCTGCAGTGCCCGGCTGCCGTGCCGGTGATCGCGAATTGTTACCTCCTCTTCTTGCTCGAAACTGCTGCCATCCGAGTTTGGCGGCCCGGAGCTATCGTCGCCATCGAATGCCCAGGGGTCGAATGGAAAGCTCGACGGTGGCCAGTAGGGTCGGCGGCGCCGATGTCTGTGGCGCCGCCAGAAGTGTGGGCCGCCGTGCCAGTGGCCATGGTATTCGCCTTCTTCTTCCGACTTTAAATCGCCTGCCGCGGAGAGCGGCGGCTGGGTTTCACCCGGCATTTCAAACGGCATTGCTTCGAAAGTAGGTTCGCTTGTCATGACTAACCTCCCACTAATGATATCGCCCGTAGATAGGTAAAATGTCGGAACACGTTGGTTGACATGTGCTCCTCCCCCATTCACGACGTATAAGTGCACACGCACGTTGCAAGGCATCCATGCAGCAGCCGATGTCGGATTGAGTGTGCGAGGCGGTAATCACGAAACTGAGCGCGGGGCTGGACGAATTTCGCGGTTGCCGCGAGATGGCCCTGATCCCGAACCCCAGCAAGACGCGATGCAATGATTCTGTGTCGACACCCGCAATCGCTCTCAGTGTCTGAGTTGGAAAAAAGCCGCCGCGCGCCATGAGGCCGATTTGGCGCAGTCCGTCTTTGAATTGGCAAACGAGTTTCGCCAGGCGGGAGCGCAAATGCTCGCCTTGCCGGTTGTTAATAACAAGGGCCCTGTGGGCCGCGCTGATGACGGCGAGAGAGGGCGGACTACAGTGAACCCTTGTGGCACTGCGATTTTCAAATTCTAAAATCACCCTTGCGTTGCCCGCGAGGACCGCGAGAGGGGCGCCAAAGCCCTTCGCCAAGGAGCTCCCTATAATCAGTTCTGGGCCTTTGATTCCGTGCCAAGCCGGTGTCCCGCCGCCGCCCTGACCGTAGGGTGCATTGGGTTTGGGATCTTTTCCCAAGATTCCCAATGCTTGCGTATCGTCGATGACCAGGTATCCGCCGTATTCGCGGACCAGCATCAAATAGTCCGGCAGCGGCGCCGGCTGTCCGGTTTCTGGGCAGATCCCATCCGTAACCACAACGGGACGATACCCACGCCCTCGACTCCGGCGGAGGAGCCGTTCCAAGGCCCTCGAGTCGCGCTTTTGAAATGTTTCTGCCTGGATCCCTTTGGCGGCGGCACGCTCGACGCCCCAGCGGACGATCGGATAGGTTCCCGCATCGGCATATATGGCGATCCGCTCCCAAGCCGACAGCACATCGAAGAGATCCCAGAAGAGGTGAAGCGTTGAGGACGCGAGTACAGCACGCTCGCAATGCAGCAACTGGGCGAGCCTTTGCGCCAAGCGCTCGCCCTCAGGCGCTGGTTCGGTCGCCGCGGGACGGCCGGTCGTGAGCCGGACCCAAGGCGCCAGCGCGTGGTGGGCATGATGAATGCCCAGATAGAGCACAGATGTGAAATCGAGCATGAAATCAACCGCCTCGAGCTAGTTATCTTTCCTGTAGATTGGCAATCTGGCTTGATGGGGCCGAGGCAATTCGGCGAAGCTTGGGCCCCTTGGAGCGGCGAGGGGGAGTGGCTTTGGAGGGCGACCCGACCTCGCCGACCTCTGTTCCGCCAGCCTGCGTTGAAGGAGCAGCGAGGGCTGCAGATAGCGGAGGGCCGCGTCCCGCGTATCAGTTATTTCGTTGCTGAGGTCCACGCCTGTAGCTGTGCGAAGCGCATAAATGTATTTTTTGATCTCTGGCATCCATTGTCGCGCCCAGAGTTTTGCCTGATCCTCAATGTTTTCGATATCTGTCCAATCACCCCAGCGTACAGAGAGCAGAATTCGCTCACCGGTCACGGCGAGGTCATGAAAATAACTAACGCTCGTGTCGGTCCAGCCTTGCAGGCGTTTCATACTGTCGACGGCGCCCATCCAGGGTTCGTCATAAGGAACCATGTAGCGGCCACGCAGGAATTCTCGCATCTCCTGCCGTGCCAACAGCCATTGCGTCATCAACATTTCGGACCGAGCGGTCCATGTCATGTCGCACAGTTGATTCTGTAGTCCATCTGCCAGGATGAGATGAACCTCCTTCAGAGCGTTCAGCAGCGGAAACCCGTCAGCCTTGACGGTTGTATCGGCGTCTTCTCTGAAGAAGCGGGCCGCGCAGGCGAGCAGATTGTGGAATGCCTCGATGAATTTTGATCTATTGTCCGCTGGTGTTATGTGGCGGTTGTTCGTGCCGATCAGCCCATAAGCATTGGCGTATTCGTAGGCCAGGCTTGCTCCCGTCAATCGGTTGGGTTCGTCTTGAATAAAGCCCCACAACAAGTTGCTCAGCGGCCGCAGGGGATCAAAGGCGAGTTCACTCAATGGATCGTGTCGCGAACTGCGCCGGTTCTGAAAGCGCCGGGTGATTGCATTCATTGTTTGAGCGAGCATCCCCTCTTCATGCCAATAAGACCAGATAAGTTCGATGAGACTGGGGGATGACAAGCGATGTTGCAGGATTCCATCACAATAGGGCAATACCTCTTTGCCGTGCAGGCCTATGAACGCGCTCACGACCCGGTCAAGATATGGCAAAACTGGTCCTACTCCGGGGTAGTGAACGAGATAGTGCTTTAGGCGGTCTTCCAATTCGTGCAAGCTAAGGTCCGGATCACCGAAGCGATCCCTCTCCTTGTCCATAAAGAGTATTTTCGGACGATGGTCTTCATTATCTCGAATAACCACTCCGCTTTCGAGCATTAGGAACGCCTGAGTAGCGAGCTTCAGAACGCCGTACGCGTAAGGGCCGTAAATGTTGAGTCTGGTGTCGACCCCTGCGAATTCGTTGCAGCCCTGATCTACACATCCGGTAGTAAAGGCTTTGATGCCTTTTTCGATGAGCCGGCTTGTGTTGACGCCAGCGGAGTCGCTTCCGCAAAAGATGCAGTCGATAAACTTCTTATACCGGTCAAACCCTACCGCCGCGGTGCGATTACGAATGGCTGCACCCAATACAGCATCGTCGGTGAGATCAATCGCTGGAGAGTCGAGGCTTACGGTTGCATGCACATCGAACGGGTGGGCGACAATACTCAAAGTGCTGTATGCATGCAAAGCATTGGAGTGGGACACGTCTGCGACCAGCCGCTCTCTTAAAGACTCCCATGTCTCGGGCGGGATGTCATTCAGCGACTCTTTTTCGCGCTTTTCGAACCAGCGCCGCAGGCCTTGTTGGTCTTTTATCGTAACACACACGCCGACACGGAGACGCCCATGGGGCAGCGACGGCATGCGCAGCACGGCTGGATTCTGCTCGGGAAAGCAGACAGATTGGTCCTGGGCATCGTACTTGTATTTAAAGTTAGAATAGAATTCGGTGTCGCCGGGATCGATGTCGCCGATGCATGGATGCGATAAAACTACTGTTAATGTCGCCGTGTCATTTTTGCGCACACGTTCATGGGAGTTCAAGAGCCTGCATTCCCATGGCTCCAATTGCTGTTCCATTCTCTCAGTCCTCATCGTTTCCATGACCATGGTGTGTATCCTCCTATGTCATCTACGCAGCTGAGGCCTTTGCTCTCGGCAGTGAAGTGCAGTGCGCCGATCCGTCCAACGTGCTGCGCATGGCCCAAAAGCTGAGCAGCTTTGCCAGGAGCTCGCTCTCGTCTTCAGGGCTCAGGCCGCCATCCGCCTTGGCTTGACCCAGGACGGCAAAAACCAGTGATGGCGACGCGCTATAGAGTTGCCTCGGCATTTTGCGCCACTCATCGAAGAGACTGTTTAGCCGCGCCGGGCTTCGTTGTTCGACTGTCATGGCCTCCGCCAAAGAGCGGCCGCGCAGGCTTGTCGAACTGTGATTGATCAGCACGGAAATGAACTCCGGGAAGCTTTTTTCCAGGCGCTCAAAGAGATC
>Ga0126369_10003697_pt1 | contig 11075 bp, 11 predicted proteins | sample PanSoiMetaPlot_1_FD_109646 | JGI IMG/M metagenome (GOLD analysis project Ga0126369, IMG submission 109646) | Tropical forest soil microbial communities from Panama - MetaG Plot_1 | ecosystem: Environmental > Terrestrial > Soil > Tropical forest > Bulk soil | place: Panama | collected 2016-02-17
TATAGACTCGACGAATTTCTGATAACGCGGATCACTTCGGAGCCCATCGAGATCGGAATCGTATTTGACCCAATTGGCGAGTTCGGGGCCGCCGCTGCGGATCGAACGCTCCAACATTTCAAACGCCGCATCGAGATTGCCGAGCTTGGTATAGCCGCAGGCCACGTTGTAGAGAGTGAGCGGATCATCAGGATCGATGGCAAGCGCGCGGTCAACCCATTCGCGCGCTCGTTCCAGATCGCCGAGCTCGAAGAGTGCGCCGGCGCCCAGGTGCGCGGGCCTGGGATCGTCGGGATGCAAGGCGAGTTCACGTTCGGCGAGTTGCAGGCCCAGGCGCGCGGCCTCTTTACTCTCTGCGATTCGGCCGAGGGATCGATAACAATGAATGCGAAGGCAAACGGATTGGTAATCATCCGGCCTGATCTGAGAGGCGTGTTCGAAAAGACGAGTGGCTTGTTCAATTTTCCCTTCCGCGAAGCTGGCGCGGGCATAGAAGTAGTGGGCTTCAAACAAACCAGGATCCAATGCGATCGCCCGCTCGAATTCCGCTTTCGCCTCGTCATAGCGTTGCGCTGCCGAGAGCGCCAGTCCGCGCGAGGCGTGGGCCTCAGCCAACGAATCATCCAGGCTGAGCGCCTTCTGGGTCGTCGCGAGGAGACCGTCAATGGGTACACCGACGCGGTAATTCAGATAAAGAAATGAATCGCAATCGGCCATTCCTGCGTACGCGCGCGCATACTTGGGATCCAGCGTGACGGCTTTGGCAAACATCTGCCGGGCGATCCGGCTGTAGTGTTTCGAGCGACGATGCAAAAAGTCCCGGCCCCGCAGATAGTGGGTGTAAGCCTCGATATTGTCAGTCGGCGCCTTTTCGATCGATTTTTTCTCCCGTGGCAGGAGCCTTACTTTGAGCTGCTCGACAATTGCGTGGGTGATTTCATCCTGAATGGCAAAGATGTCGGTAAGATCTCGATCATAGCGTTCGGCCCAGAGATGACCGCCATCTCTCGCGCTGGTTAATTGCGCGGTCACCCGCACCCGGGTTCCCGCTTTTCTGACACTTCCTTCGAGGACGTAGTTAACTCCTAGCTCCCGGCCGATTTGTTCGACTTTGATTGCCTTGCCTTTGTAGATGAATGCGGTATGCCGCGCGGCGACGAAAAGCGCCGAGATCTTGGACAGATCAGTGATGATGTCTTCGGTTATCCCGTCGCTGAAATAGTCTTGTTCGGGATCACCGCTCATGTTGTTGAACGGCAACACTGCAACCGACGGGCGATCGATCTTCATCGGAGGCGCGGCTGGAAAATTCGCGCCCGCCATCACCACTTTGTAAACGCGGATCGGCTGCTCAATATTTTTTAGGCTCTGCTCACCGCAATCTTCAAAAGCGACATCGATACGGTGTCCAACGTGGTCGCGGACTGATTGCGAGACCGCGATGCCGCCGGGGTCAGCAATCCCCTCCAGACGCGCCGCGATATTTACCCCATCCCCATAAATGTCGTCTCCCTCGACGATGACATCGCCCAGATCCACCCCCATCCGAAATTCGATGCGGCGGTCCGCCGGAACCTTCGCATTGCGTTCGTGCATGGATCGCTGCATCTCGGCGGCGCAAGCTACCGCGTGAACCACGCTCGGGAATTCAGCGAGAATTCCATCGCCCGTAAGCTTTACGATCCGTCCCTGATGCTCGCCAATCTTCGAGTTGATGCATTCGGCGTGAAGCGATTTCAGCCGGTCTAACGTGCCGACTTCATCGGTCCCCATGAGCCGGCTGTATCCAACAATGTCAGCGGCCAGGATCGCTGTCAGGCGACGTTCCATCGAAGCTCCCCAAGATTGTGTTTCACCATTCGATGATCGTGCTGGCCCAAGTAAGGCCTCCCCCGAAAACAACCATCAAGACGTAATCGCCGTGTTTGATTCGGCCGGTGCGGTTTGCTTCGTCGAGTGCGATCGCAACCGCTGCAGCCGAAGTGTTTCCGTACTTGTCGAGGTTCACGTAAAAGCGCTCGAGCGGGATCTTCAACCGATCCGCGATTGCTTCGATGATTCGTAAGTTCGCCTGATGCGGAATCACGCACGCGATGTCATCTGCAGTGAGGCCGGCGTCGGCCAAAACTTTTTTGGACGCGCCCACCATCGCGATGACCGCTTGTTTGTAAACTTCCTTACCGAGCATGTGAATCGTCGCGAGATTCATATCGACATTGTCGCGCGTGATCGGACAACGCGACCCTCCGCCAGGCATGAACAAAATGTCGGTGAACTGTCCGTCGCTGCCGATGTGCGTGCTGATCACGCCATGTGTGCTTCCGCGATGAGCCAACACCGCCGCGCCCGCGCCGTCACCGAAAAGCACGCAGGTGTTGCGATCGGTCCAGTTCGTGATCGACGTGAGTTTCTCGGCCCCAATCACGAGCACCGTGTCGTGAGTGTGCGAAGTGATGAATTGCTGCGCGATTTCGATTCCGAAAAGAAAACCGGCGCACGCCGCAGAAATATCGAGACAGGCGGCATTCTTCGCGCCGATTTTTTTCTGCACGAAGCAAGCCGTCGCGGGAAACAGCATGTCCGGAGTCGCGGTCGCGACGACGATAAGATCGACTTCGTCTGGTTTAGTTTTAGCCTGCTCGAGCGCGTTGAGAGCAGCCTTCGTCGCCATCTCGCTGGTTGTTTCGTCTTTCGCAGCGATGCGGCGTTCTTTAATTCCAGTGCGCGTGGTGATCCATTCGTCCGACGTATCGACAATTTTCGCCATGTCCGCGTTGGTCACCCGTTTCTCCGGCACGTAACTGCCGGTGCCGACGATCGAAACAGTACGGCGCGCTTTAGTGGACTGTGGCCGCGGGTTCGAGCGAGGCTGTCGTTTCATGGTAACGGCGAATCTCCTCGACGATATGCGGGTTCACCTGTTGTTCAATCGACTCGGCCGCGACCCGCAACGCATTTTGGACGGCTAGCGGCGTGCTCGCGCCGTGCGCGATGATGCAAATCCCATTGACGCCGAGCAACGGACTTCCGCCGTACTCCTCATAATTCGTTTTGTCCTTGATCGTCATGAACGCATCCTTTGCCAGGAGCGCGCCAATCCTTCGCATCGGACTGCGAACGAGTTCGTGTTTCAGCCATTGAAAAATCGCGACGGCGATTGATTCACACGTTTTCAGAATCACGTTGCCAACGAATCCGTCGCAGACCACGACCTCGACCGGATCTTCAAACAAATGACGGCCTTCAATGTTGCCGACGAAGTTCAAGGACGTCCGCTTGATCATTTGAAATACTTCCTTAGTAAGCTCGGTCCCTTTGACGTCTTCCTCGCCTAACGAAACCAATCCGACCGTCGGATTTTTGTAGTGCAGCACGTGCCGCGAATAAACCGAACCCATGATTGCGTATTGCAACAAGTGCTCGGGGCGCGCGTCGATGTTCGCGCCGGCGTCGATCAAAACAAAGACGTTCGTCTCCGTAGGAAGAATCGCGGCGATCCCGGGACGATCGATTCCCGGCAACGTTCGCAATTTGATCATGCTCGCGGCCACGGCTGCGCCGGTGTGTCCCGCGCTGACAACCGCATCAGCATCTCCGCGTTTCACCACATCGACCGCGCGACTGATCGACGAATCTTTTTTCCGCCGTACCGCCGACCACGCTTTGTCGCTCATGTCCACGACTTGCGTCGAGTGGACGATCTCGATCTTGCCGCTGTTGCAATTGTGCTTTTTCAATTCGGCTTCGATCTGCGGCGTGTCGCCAACTAGGAAAAGCTTGTTAATCTGCGGATATTCCCGCAGCGCCATCACCGCGCCGGGCACAAGGTGGGCCGGGCCGAAATCGCCGCCCATCGCATCCAAGGCGATCTTCATGAGAGGGAAATTTTGCGGACTTTAGCCCGCTTTTGCAAAATGAAAAATCCGCCCGGCCTCTAGCCTTTGCCTTCAATGGTCAGAACCTGGCGGCCTTTGTAGTAACCGCACGATGGGCAAACGGTGTGACCGCGTACGGTGCTGCCGCACTGAGGACACTTCGCGAACTGGGACGCATGCCAGCGATTAGCCGCTTTGCGCGAGCGCAGCCGCATCTTTGAAGTTTTACGTTTTGGAACTCCCATGTGAGGCGTGAACCAAAGCACGAAATCCCAAAAACACAATGCCTTCAGCGTTTCAGGATTTCAGCGTTTGATTTTGAGCTTGTCCAGCTCGCCCCAATCGTGCTCGCGTTTCGCGGCGCGTTCTTCTTTGGTCGCGGCGGCCTCGCCGGTACTTGTCACCTTGCAAACCCGGCCGCCTTCACGATCACAACGCGGATGAGCCGGCAGATTTAGCAAAATGTCTTCCCGCATAAAGGGCGAGAGATCGACCGTTTCGGGTCCGTGCAGTTCAGTATGAACTGCGAACGCTGGAACTTTTATCTTATGCACGAATTTTTCGAGACAGCCAACACACGTCAACTCGACCGGTTGCTTTAGCGAGCCATTTGCCCAAAGCGAACCCTCCGCTACGCCGACGTCGATCTGGTATCGCATCGGGCCAGCGCAGCGCACTCCTTCCGACTCGAGGTCGGCAATTAGACAATCTTCTTCGCCTTCAAGATGCAGTCCCTCCGGCGGAATTTGTTTCAAATGGACTTTCATCGCTTGAACTTTTTGCCCAAAGCGGTCGCGACTATTGCCGGAACGAATTTGGAAACGTCGCCGCCAAGCCGCGCGATTTCCTTCACCAATCGCGAGCTCAAGTAGGTGTATTCCTCTTTCGGCATTAGGAAAATCGTTTCCACGCTGCCTTCCAGTTTTCGATTCATCAGCGCCATCTGAAATTCAAATTCGAAATCGGAAACCGCCCGGAGACCGCGGATGACGGCACTCGCTTTTTCGGCTCGGGCGAATTCGACCAGGAGGCCGTCGAACTGCGAAATCCGCACGTTGTCGATCTTGCCGACCGTTTGCCGAAGAAGATCCAGTCTTTCCTCGAGGGAAAAGAGTGGCTGCTTCTCGTCGTTGTGCGCGACGGCCACAATCACTTCGTCGAAGAGTTTTCGGGCCCGTTCGACCACGTCCAGGTGGCCGTTCGTGACCGGATCAAAGCTGCCGGGATAAATCGCACGCTTCATCGCTGCCGAAATTCAATCATCCAACCTCAAACATCAAATCCGCCACGTGGACGGATTCGCCGTGGCGAGCATCAAACATCGAAGGCATCCATTTGCCGAAGTGTCTGCGAAGACGGAGGATTAACATCTCGGCTCAATGTTGAATCCGTCCACCTACAAGAAAATTGCTGTGGCGAGCACATTTTCGCCGCGGTTCGAGCACGTGCTTTCGGAAGCGAAACGGATCGGCGACCGATTCGGATCTGATTTGAGTCTGATTTACGTCGGCGAGCGCAGCGACGAGACGGACCGAAAATTCGTCGAGATTCTTGGCCGACTCCAACTTCCGCCAGACTCGCCGGTTCATTATGGTAAGGGTGATCCAGCGGATGGAATCCTGCACGCGATCGCAGATAATAATGTTGATCTTATTGTTGCAGGCGCACTCGAGAAAGAAGCCGTCTTGCATCCGTTCCTCGGCAACGTGGCGCGGCGGCTTTTACGCGAAGCCGGCTGTTCGGTGTTGCTTTTCACGCACCCGGAACTGAAACCGAAGCCGCTCAAACGAATTGTTTTCGTCGCGAATTATTCCGATCACGCGCACCGGGCGTTTAAGCAAGCGTTGAAACTCGCGGAAGTGGAAGCGAGCGAATGTCTCTACGCGATCCGTGTTTACACGACATTCGACGAAGTGCGCGCGTCGACATTTGTGGATAACGGCGACGGCAAACCGCGGCCGCGTACATTCGAGGAAGAGGACGCCGCGCTCGAGAAATTTGTTTTGGCCGCGGGCGAGACCAATGTGCCGATCGACGCGCGTTGCATTCGTGGCAATACCGGGTTTGCCGCATCCGACTTCATTAAGTCAGTGGAAGCTGACTTGCTGGTGGTCCCGGTTCACAAAAGCGAAACGTCGGCGGAGCGTTTACCGAATCACCTTGCGTGGATTGCGGATGTGATCCCGTGCAATCTGTGGCTGATTCGCTGATCGGTTGTCGATCTTGCGATGAATCCTGAGCATCCGTTTCACGCGTGGGGACCGGCGCATATCACCGTCATTTTGTTAACGATCGGCCTGCCGTTCGTGCTCGCGCTGATTGTTCATCGGACGAAGTCGGGGCGGTTGGAACGTTCCATCTGCTTCGCGATCTCGGCGCTACTCTTAATAAATTACTATGCCTATCTGGTCGTGGCGCGGCATTTTGGGGTATCGGTGTGGCAGAAGATGTTGCCGATGCAACTGTGCGATTGGGCGATGATCGTGATCATCGGCGCGCTTTGGACTGGAAATCGGCGCTGGCTCGAGGTCGCCTATTTTTGGGGAATCGGTGGAACGTTGCAGGCGATCATCACGCCCAATCTGCAATTTGGGTTTCCCGATCTGCGCTTCATTAGTTTTTTCGTCGCGCATTCGGGAATCATCATCGGCATCGTTTTTCTGATGTTGATCTACGGCTTTCGTCCGCGGGCTATCGGCATTGTCCGCACATTTTTGTGGACGGAAGTTTATTTCGTTGTCGCGTTTACGACCGATTTACTAACCGGCGAGAACTACGGATTTCTCCTCCATCCACCGGAAGCGGCGTCGCTTCTGAGTTTCCTTTCCGATTCGCGCCCGCTTTATTTACTCGAGTTCCACGGACTGGCGTTTCTTTTCTTCTGCGCGCTTTACGCGCCGTTTGCAATTGTCGATTTTGCCCGGGGAAAATTGCTAAAGCGCGAACTTGCCTAACGATTCTAACGCTTCGGCTTCATCACGTTGAGAAACTCCGTCGGTGCGAAGTCGTCGCTGAGAAGCGGCGCCTTCTTGTTCGATTCCGCGACCCGAAAAAGTTTGGCTGCCGCATCCGCGTCAATGTTGCGACGAAAGGTCTCGTTAAAGGAGGGACGATTGCCATCTCGCAACATGCTCGCAAACGTTGGCGCGGCGAAGTTAGTCGCCACCAACACGGCGTTCTCGGTCTGGGGAACTTCGAAGATGCCGAGTTGAGGGAAAACTGCGCGCATGGTGCGAATATCGGATTCAAAGAGCGCGGTGTCGGTCCGGACGTTGGCGACAAACAATCCGTCTGGAGTGAGATGAGATTGCGCGAGCTTGTAAAACTCGACTGTCTTCAAATGCGGCGGCACGAATCCGCCGCGAAACGCATCGAGGATGATCCAGTCGTAAGTCGCCTTGGAATGGCGAAGAAACATTCGACCGTCAAGAACAGTCACCTTGTCGCGGTCGTTAGGCTTAAATCCGAGATATTTTTGGGCGAGGGCAAAGACTTGCGGATCGAGTTCAACGCTTTCCAACATCGCGGACGGAAACGCTTTTTCGAAAAACTGATTAAAGCCCCCCCCGCCGAGTCCGATCATGAGCACACTCTTCGGATTCGAATGAAAAATGGCGCTCGCGCCGATGAACGCGGTGTAAGGAACGACCAGCCGTGTTCGATCGTTGAGATCCACGCCCGATTCGCGATAAACCTTGCTCCGGAAAAAGCTGCGCATCTCCACGACCGAGCCGACTCGCTCGATGGTGATGTGATTGTAGGGCGTCTCAACCGAGATTGGAGCTATTTGTCCGAGACAGTTGCCGGCGAATCCGGCCAGGGCGACGAGAACAAGACGAACCATAGCGACAATTGGAGTGCGAAGGATGAGAGCCACCAGAAGTGGAGCAAATAATGCAGTCCGAACGTTGGGATCAACACAAAAGTGGCAACAAGTACGCCAATGATATTTCCGAGCGTCGAGATTCCGCTCAAGAACCCGGCCGAGCGTCCGGCCGATTTTTCCCGGCGATCGTACCACGCGACGCACACCGGCGTTATGCTCGATAGGCTTATCACCGGAATAAAATAAAGCACCAAGCAGCTCGTGATCAGCTTGGCCGGCAAATTTTCAATGTGGAGATCGAGCCAATCACAAATGGAGTAGGAAGCGAGACTGTCGAAAAGGAGCGTGGCCGAACAAGCGATCATCAATCCGGCGACGATTCGGCACTGTCTTGAGATAAATTGAGCGCTGACCGCCGCGCCAATGAATGAGCCGGTACTGAAAGCTGCCAGGAATGTGGTGATCAAACTCGCCCAGACGAAGATCGAATTTCCAAAAAACGGGGCGAGCACGCGTGACGCGACCAGTTGCAAACCCATGCTCAGCATCCCGAGCAGGAAAACCAGAATGAACAAAAAGGCAGACATGATCCAGGAACAGAGTTCTTTAAAATTCCTGGGTTCCTGCTTTGGTTAGCCTCATGCCGCGAATCAAACCACTTCGCGTGGGCAATGTCACGATCGGCGGAAAACGTCCGGTATTCATTCTTGGCCCGTGCGTGATCGAGTCGGAGAAGTTTGTTTGGAGGATGGCGCGCGAGATCATGAAGATCTGCGTGACGGAAGACGTCGATCTAATTTTCAAAGCGTCCTATGACAAAGCGAACCGAACTTCCGTTAAATCTTTTCGTGGGATCGGACCGCGCGAAGGTTGTGAAATTCTCGCCGCGATCGGCTCGGAATTAAAAATCCCGGTGACGACCGATGTTCATTCGCCGGATGAAGCGAAGCTCGCTGGTCAAATGATCGATCTCTTGCAAATCCCGGCATTCCTGTGCCGGCAAACCGATTTGCTACAAGCGTCTGCCCAGACTCGACGCGCGGTCAACGTCAAGAAGGGTCAGTTCCTCGCCCCGTGGGACGTAAAGAACATTGCTGAAAAATTGATCGCGTTCGGGAACGACAAGTTTTGTTTTACCGAACGCGGCACAACGTTTGGTTACAATAATCTGGTCGCGGACATGCGCTCGCTCTATTGGATGCGCGAAGCCGGTTACCGCGTCATTTTCGATGCGACCCACTCCGTGCAACGTCCCGGCGGAGGAGGAGACAAAACGTCCGGCGATGGAGCGCTCGCGCCGGTGTTGGCACGAGCGGCGGCGGCCGTTGGTTGTGACGGAATTTTCATGGAAGTCCACCAAAATCCGCCGAGCGCGCTTTCCGATGCGGCCAACCAAATTCCGCTAAAGGATTTGCCGAAGCATCTGCGCATGTTAAAAGCTATCCATGCTGCCGTTTCGTGACGGTCGCTCCGGAAACTGGGGCCTCGTTGGGTTGTCGATCTTGTTGATGTCATTGGCGCTCTTTATCGACCCGGCGAGTGCGGCCAAGCCAAAAGCGAAGAAGCAAAAAATTCTATCCGCGACGCCGAGTGCGACATCCGGCGAACAGAGTCTCACGAACATTCCGTTGCCGATCGGCCACGAAGCCAAAGGTTTGGTGCTTCCCGATTTCGACCTCGAAGGCCATCTGCGCGGCCGATTTGAAGCTGAAAGCGCGAAACGTCTCGATGAGGTTCACATCGACTTTCACGCATTGAAAATCACGACCTACACGCCGGAAAATCAACCGGACCTGACGATTGAGTTGAGCGAATCGATTCTGAATTTGAAGACGCGCGTCCTCAGTTCAAACGAGCGAAGCACAATCAAGCGCGCCGATTTCAACATTGTTGGTGATTCAGTGGAGTTCGACACCAACACCCGCGTCGGCAAACTGGTTGGCAACGTAAAAATGGTAATCACGAGCCAATCCAAATTGCTGGGCAATCAAAACGAGTGAGCAGAATCGTCGGAGTACTGAGCGTCGTTATCTGGACGTTGGCTTTGCCTTTGCTCGGCCAAACAACTGCGCCGTCTGCGGCTGCTTCTCCAAAGAAGTCAGACCAAAAAGAAAAATCTTCGCCCGCCAAGAACCCTGCGCTGCTTGGCCCAGTTAATTCGGAAAGTAACGAGCCGATCACAACCGAGATTTACGCCGATAACGCCTTCTTTGATTCCAACAAAAACATCGGCATCTTCAGCGGTCATGTGAAAGTCGCCGACCCGCGATTCACTTTGCAGGCTGAGAAATTGACCGTCTACATCACAAAAGGCGAAAACCAGGGATTGGAGAAAGCTGTCGCTGAGGGAAATGTTGCCGTCGTGCGTGACCGACCCGATCCTAATGGCGGACCGCCGACGCGAGCCGTCGGCCGCTCCGACCAGGCGACTTATGTTGCCACAACTGGCAACGTCGAGTTGCGCGGAACGCCGCGAGTTCAGGAAGGTGTCAATACTCACATCGCCACCAGCCCCGACACCGTGATGGTAGTAAATCAAAACGGACAATTGACGACACACGGCCCAAGCCGGACTGAAATCAGGCAGGAACCCAAAACTGACGAGAAGAAAGACGACAAAAAGGACGAAAAGAAAAGCGAACCGAAAGCCGCGACCTCGCCAGAAGCGTCAAAGACACCATGATTAGTCAATCTCCAGCTCAGTCCGGTCCGGAAGTGGCGAAGACGCCGGCTGCCAAGGTCGACAACGTTCTGGCGACCGATCAGCTCGTGAAAATTTATGGCGGTCGCGCCGTGGTCGATGGCGTGAACATCAATGCCCGCGCGGGGGAAGTTGTCGGATTGCTCGGACCGAACGGCGCCGGGAAGACGACCAGCTTTTACATGATCGTCGGACTCGTTAGGCCAAACAGCGGCCGGGTGATGTTTTCCGGAACCGATGTCACGAATTATCCGATGTACAAACGCGCCCGGCTCGGGATGGGTTACTTGCCGCAGGAAGAATCGATCTTCCGCAAAATGACCGTCGAGCAAAACATCCTAGCGATTTTGGAGACGTTGCCGATCTCGAAACACGAAAGGAAGCAACGCTGCGAGCAATTGCTTCACCAGTTCGGCATCGAGCGGATCGCCAAGAGTCAGGCGCTGACGTTGAGCGGGGGCGAGAAACGGCGACTGACGATAGCGCGCTCGCTCGTGACCAAACCGAAGTTGCTCATGCTCGACGAACCGTTCAGCGGCGTCGATCCCATCGCGGTTTACGACGTGCAGCAAATCATCGTGAACCTGCGCCAGCTCGGTCTCGCGATCATCATTACCGATCACAACGTTCGCGAGACATTGTCGATCGTGGATCGCGCATATTTGATTTACGA
>Ga0126369_10003698_pt1 | contig 11073 bp, 9 predicted proteins | sample PanSoiMetaPlot_1_FD_109646 | JGI IMG/M metagenome (GOLD analysis project Ga0126369, IMG submission 109646) | Tropical forest soil microbial communities from Panama - MetaG Plot_1 | ecosystem: Environmental > Terrestrial > Soil > Tropical forest > Bulk soil | place: Panama | collected 2016-02-17
AGGACTTCCGGAAACATCCCCGACGCGAGACGTCCGTCTGCATTCCGAACATCTAACTCAACCGGCATCGTCCTCGTCTTGACATCCAACGAGCGGGCGATGCGCGCGACCGTTCCACTAAACGTGTGGTTCGGAAAGGCCGGAACCGTGAATTCCACATTCGTGCCGTTCACAATGTCTGCTGCATACTTCTCCGGTACCGGGACGATCAGTCGCAGTCGGCCCGTTTGCTCCACCCGCACAAGTGGCAACTGTCCTCCGGCACTTCCGCCTGGTCCGACCAAAGCTCCGGGATGTACGTTTCTTTCCGTTACGATGCCATCAAAAGGCGCCCTTATTTGTAGGTAGCTTTCGATCTCTGATATTGATTTCAATGATGCCTCCGCGGCTTGCACGCTCTTCCGGACCGCTTCGAGTCGCGCCCGATCTCCTTCGACAGCCTTTCCCGCAATTTCCAAATCGTTTCCAGCGACGACACCGGGTGTAACGGAAGCAGCCTTGAGCCGCTGATAGGTGCCATCATCGGATGTCAGCTTTGCTTCCGCTTCGACCCTTTGTGCCTCCTCTCCCTGTAGTTTCGATTGCGCTTCGGCGCGCTGTGCGGCAAGTTCCGGTGCCACCAAACGCGCCATCAATTGTCCCGACCTAACAACAGACCCACGGTCCACGCTGATCGAATCCACGAACGCGGGAACCTTCGGATAAACAGCGACCACTTCGTATGCTTGGAGTTCGCCGGGCAAGCGCACCGAAACGGCCAGTTTGCGAGAAGAAATCTTCACCACCTCAACCGTCGGCACTGCAGTGCTTTGCGTATTCGCATTCGACGCTGGGACTGTTGAGCTCGAACCGCACCCTGCGGATAAAGCGAGGATCGCGAACACAACCAGTAGATTCACTCCCCGATTCATTGGTTTCCCCCGGAAGGGTCTGGGCTTTTGAGTTGTTCCTGCGTGAGCGTGCTTTTCGGATCGTCGGGGTCCAAAGAAGGAGACACCGTCTTCGCGCTTGCCTGAACCATTGCAAAGACGACGGGCAAAATCAGAAGGGTCGCCACTGTGGCGAACAATAAGCCTCCGATGACGGCACGTCCAAGAGGAGCTGTCTGCTGGCCTCCCTCTCCGATTCCCAATGCCATCGGGACCATTCCCGCAATCATGGCCATGCTCGTCATTAAGATCGGCCGCAAACGAGTCTTAGCGCCTTGAATTCCCGAAGCCAAAGCGGTGTTACCCGCGCGTCGGTATTCTTCGGCGAAGGTGATCAGCAAAATTGCATTCGCAACCGCGACCCCGACGGCCATGATGGCTCCCATGAAGGATTGGACGTTCACCGTTGTGCCCGTCAGCAGGAGAACAAACAACACACCGCAAATGACCGCAGGCACCGTAGAAAGAACCACGAATGCAAGGCGCAACGATTGGAAGTTAGCCGACAGCAGCAAGTAAATAACCAGAATTGCCACCAGCAGCCCAGTTCCCAGATTCGTCAGGGTTTGTCTCATTGGACCGATTTGTCCACGCACGGTTACCCTCACCCCTCGTGGCAAGTCCCCCGCTTGGCGAATCGCATTGTCCAGTTGCTTGGCGATGCGTCCGAGGTCTTCTCCCGCGACGTTGGCGGTGAGCGTCACCATCCGTTGTCCATTTAGCCGGTGGTATTCTCCGACGACCGTTCCGTAACCGACTTGCGCGACATCCCCCACCAAGGGATGAGCGGCGGCTCCTTGTGTCACTGGGATATGTTCGACGTCCTGAATCGATGTCATTTCGTCTTGTGGGACTTGCACCTGGACTTGATAGCCGATTCCGGATTTGGGGTCCGCCCAGTAGTTCGGTGTTACGAAACGGCTTGAAGATGTTGCCGCCAGAAAAGAGCGCCCCACGCTTGCCGCAGTCACTCCCAATTGCCCGGCGCGCTCACGGTCCACGTTGATTTCGACGCTCGGATAGTCGAGCGGCTCGTCGTACTGAAGATCGCGAAGCCCCCCAATCTTTCCAACCTCGGTCCGTACTTTCTCCGCGAACGCGCGGTCCGTCCCGAGGTCCGGTCCGCTGACATTAATTTCGACAGGAGTCGGAGCGCCAAAATTCATGATTTGCGTCACGATGTCAGCGGCTTCAAACGAGAACTGACAACCAGGAAACTCACGGGGCAGGCTCTGCCGTAGGCGCTCTTCGAATTCGTTTACGTTTACATTTGGACGCAGGGCCACGCGTAAAACCGCTTCATGCTGTCCGCTCGTCCAAAGATAGATGGTGTTGATCGGATAATTTGGAGGTGGCGCGCCGATGTAACCCAACGTGATTTCCACGTTTCCGGAACCGGCCGCATCCTGAATTGCTCGCAATACGCCGAGGGAAAGCCGCTCGGTCGCTTCCACGCGGCTCCCGATTGGAGCGCGAAAGCGTAGCAAAAGCTGGCCCGAAGAAACACGCGGGAAAATTGTTCTTCCAAGATATGGCCCCAACAGGCCGATGATCAAAGCGGTAGCCACAACATAGGTTGAAACCACCAGCCACTGCTTCGGTCCAATCCGCTCCAGTATTCGGTCCAGTGTTCCTCGCAAACCTGGGAGGACCGGCGCTTCCCTCTCAGCCCGTTGGCCGTTGTCACGGAGCATCCAAGCCGAAAGCACGGGGACAAGAGAACTCGAGAGCAGGTAAGAAGCAGCCATGGCGAATCCTACAGCGAGAGAGAGTGGAACGAACAGCGACCGGGAAACGCCAGTCATAAAGAACGACGGAACGAACACCGCCAAAACGCACAACATCGCCAGGAGTCTTGGAATTTGCACTTCTTTGCTCGCCTCAAGAACAGCGCGAGCGCACCCTGCACCCTTTAACAAATGACTGTGAATGTTTTCCACCACGACGGTGGATTCATCGACCAGAATGCCAACCGCAAGTGCCAATCCTCCGAGAGTCATAATGTTGATGGTCTGACCGGCTCCCCACAACGCCACAACAGCGGTGAGCAGCGCAAAAGGAATAGTGATCACCACGATGAGCGAACTGCGCCAATCACGCAGGAACAGTAAGACCATGACTCCGGTTAGAAGTGCTCCCAACATTCCCTCTTTAACCACCGACGATAAGGAGTTCCGCACGTACGAAGACTGGTCGAACTGGTAGTCGATCTTGATGTCAGGCGGGACCACGGATTGGAATTGTGCCAAGCTTGCCTTCACTTCGTTCACTACAGTAAGCGTCGAAGCGTCCGCTCGCTTGGTTACTGGAATGTAGACGGTGCGTCGTCCGTTGACCTCGGCGTATCCAGTGATGATGTCACTCGAATCTTCGATTCTGCCAACGTCCCTCAAAAATACGGTGGGACCCGGTCCAGTGCGAACTGGCAGGTTCTGCAAGTCCCTGATATTTGCAACGACGGAGTTGATCGGCGCGAGCCGCAACAAATCACCTGTGCGCACATTTCCTGCTGGCACGATAGTGTTTCCTGCGTTTAAAGCTTGAATCACCTCTTCCGGTGCCATTCGGTACGCGCGCAGACGTTCTGGATCAACACTGACCACAATAGTTCGTGCCGCGCCACCAAACGGCGGAGGGGCAGAAACTCCTGGTAATGTTGCGAAAAGCGGTCGCACACGGTTCAATGCGAGGTCCTGGATTTCTGCCACGCTTTTGGTCGCGCTGGAAAAAACCAAATACCCGACCGGGACGCTACCGGCGTCAAATCGCAGAATGAACGGAGAAACAGTCCCGGGTGGCATGAATGCACGAGAGCGGTCCACATATCCGACAGTCTGTGCCATTGCTTGACTCATGTCAGTGCCCGGATGAAACACGAGTTTCAGAAGGCCGACATTCTGGATCGATTTCGATTCGACGGATTCAATGCCTGTGATGTAAAGGAAGTGATATTCATAGTAATAGACCAAATATCCTTCCATCTGTGCCGGTGACATTCCGCCGTATGGCTGCGCCACATAGATCACCGGCAAATTGAGGTTTGGAAAAATGTCGATCGGCATGCGGGTCAGCGCAAGTATCGAGCAAAGCGCGACGCTGATTACGCCGATGAGAACGCTGATCGGATTGCGGAGGGCGGCACGGAGAAGCCACACGGTTACGGCCCTCCTTGCGTCTTGTCGCGGAAGAATTCCAGAAAGGGCCCAAGATCACCCTGTGATGCTGACACCGCCGCCAGGTTTTGCCAGACGGCCAGATGCGCCAGGGCATCGTCGATTTCCGCCTGCACAAGGAGGCTTTGGGCGTCTGAGACATCCACGAGCGTCGCGAGACCTGCTTGGTAACGCGCGCGCTGCTGTGTTTCCGTGGTTCGTGCAGCTTCGAGTTCGACCGGCGTGTTCTCTGCTACTATCCGAGCGCCGTCAAGCGACGCTTGTGCCTTGCGAAGCTGTCCCGTGAGGTCCTGCAATGTCTGATCGTAGCGTGCCTCCTCCGCCCGTGCGTTCGCTGCCTCCACCGCCCTTTTCGATCTTATGGAGAAGATATCGAATACCGGGAACATCACGGTTAGGCCAGCTCCCCAATTTGCACGGTCTGGACCCAGTCCCTCACTTCCCCCAAGAAACTTGCCGGTCGGATCGACGCCGCTTCCTCGCCCCATGACGACAGATTGCAGATAGAACTTTGGGTAGTAGGAACGGTCAAGTGCGTGGACGAGTGATTGGGACTCCTGGACACGTGCCTGCTGCGCTTCGGCCGCAGGATTTGCCGAGACCGACGGTGACGGGGGAATGGTTGCAGGCGGAGCGCCGAGTAAGAGACCCTCCCGAACTTCGACCGTTTTGTCGGCGATCCCCAGAATATTTGCAAAGATTGCCCGACTGATTGCCACCTGTTGTTGAGCCCTTGCCAGATTCACTCGCGCACGAGCAAGTTCGGCATCCGCCCTTGAGGCATCGGCACCAGCTCGAAGTTGATTGTCCACAAGAATGTGCACGGACTTCATGAAAGTTTCTCGACGATCGACATCTGCTTGCGCGGCGCGAGCCGTTTGCTCTGCAGCAAGCAATGTCAGATAGCTGTTGACCGTGGCCACACTCACGTCAAGCCGAGTAAGCGATGCTTCTGCCGAGGCACGGTACCGTGCAGCGCGGGCCGCACTTACTTTTGCCCCGCGATAACCGAAGTCAAGCGGCTCCCAGGAAAACAAGAGTCCGCCTGCACTTCCCCAAGCGCTTTGGCTCGACGGCGATGGCGGGACCGGCCCCGTAATCGGGGCAGTGACGGAATTCGGGATCAGAAGGCCCGCGATATTGTTATCCGTCGCGCGATTCATTTGCCATACGACATCCGTCCGCGGCAAATAGCTGGTACGCGCCACCTCAACTCCAGCTTCGGCCGCATGGGTCCGTTCGAGTGAAGCCCGCACAGCCGGATAGTTCCTGAGCGCAAACTCCACGGCCTGCTGCACGGTGAATGTCTGGACCCGGATCTCGTTCGAGGTTTGCGCCTGCAGGCGCGATTCTCCTAGCACCTGCACGCACGCAGCAAGAAGGGAAAAAAGAGCAAATTGTTTCCTTGACCACGCATGCCGTCGCTTGTTGCGTCCGTTCCGAAACATCGCTTACTCCAGTCGTCGCCTTACTTCAGCGAGTGGTACAGTCCTTCCATCAATTGCTGCCCGCGCTTCAGAAGTTCCGCGTCGGCGATGCCTTGACGTGCCCATCCCTTCAGCACTTCGTCGATTCCCAGACCCTCTTTGCGACCGAATTTCCCGTCAGAGACGTCTGCATCGTGAATGATCTCAGCGATCACCTTGATCTTGCTGTCCCGAATTCGGAAGACTTTATGGAGTGTTTCAAACGTGCAGTCGTCGCCTCGATGTCCAAAACCTTCAGCATGAAACATATCGAACGGCACTGCGCCGTTCGGCACTCTGTCTTCCGCCGCAAACGCGAATCGTGCCTTTGGGTCGATGAAACCGTGGATCAACCATGCCGATGCACAGCGGTCTACACCGGGACGCGGCCTGGTTACCCAGACCCTGTCCTTGTAATTTCGGGCATCGATCTTTGCCGGGGCGACGGTCGAGTTGCCTGACCGCCTCGCATCCGCTTCGGTCAGAAGCTCTGAGACACGCTTCTGCAACGGGCTTCCAAAGAAATCAGTTTCGACAATTTCCAGAAAGCGGCTGCGCAACCGCGTCAATCGGCCTTCACCTTGATGGTGCGGCAAATCAAGGGCCTTCGCGATTTCCTGGATCAGTGCCTGGTATTCCTTCGCGCGAGCCGCCTCGAACTGCCCAATTAGTTGCGGGCTAGAAAGATTGTCGATCGATTGGACGTGAACTACCGAAGCGTCACCTCCATATTTGCGGACAGCTGTCGCGAGCCACTGAAACCGTTCTTCGTTGTTAAGGGAATTTGGCAAGAGATAGCCGGAGTTACCAAGTGGGATAGTTCCGTACCGTTGCAGCCGCCGCCACACTTCCACCCGCTTGCTTGCGCGCTTGCTGGGGAGCGTGAAGGTTAGTAGCAGCCAGGTGGGACTCTTATGACTTGATACGGTCATTTCTCTCAATGCTATGACCATAACTGAGAGAGATCAAGTCCCCCCTTCGAAGTCGCGTGACAATCCAACTTTACCGTTCACAGTTTAGATATGCTTGGTACCATGAACGACCGATTTGCGTTTTAATGGCAGCCAATGTACGTAAGGTCATTTCTGTATTGATTGCTCCGTGAGTGCCCCACTAGCATCGGAACACCCGGCTTAGCATAGTGAGGTACGTCAATGAAAATCAGAAATGTGTGGATTTCAAATGCCTTTGCTTTGTTGGTCGCGCTGAGCTTCGACTCAATCGCGTTGAATGCTCAAGAAGCGCAAACCAAAGCGAAGGGTGGTAGTAGCGTAAGTGTGACTGGCTGCTTGCAGAAAGGCGATGAAGCCGGCGAATACTCCATCACAGGCGCGGATGGAAAGCGCTACGGCCTTCGCAGCAAAAAGGTAGATCTTTCCAAGCACCTGGGACACAAGGTCACAGTGACGGGCACCAAAATGCGCGAAGAGAACGAAGAGAAGGAAAAGAACGAAGCTGGGGGAGGCGAATACGCAGATCTCAGCGTGACCGAGCTAAGGATGGTCAGCGAAGGCTGCCAGTAGTCGGTACCTAGTCCGCAGGAACTACTTGTTTCATGGGAAACGAGGGCCGCTATATCTGATGGCATGAGCGACCATCAGCAAGCCGCGTGCCTCAGCATCCCCACTGGGGACGCAATAGCGGATTCGATTGCCATCAAGTATCAGCTTTCCACCGGCCTCTTCCAGCCGCGAAACGACCTCGAGCAGGTCCGTCACAACTCCCCCTCCTCGAACGAGTTTGGGAAGGGCCTTGTATGTGATGTAGACGCGAACGATATTGCAGAGTACCGGCGCAAGCGCCTCGCGGCAGGCGTCGCAAACCGGACTGAGAATTACGAGACTGGAGCGTTACGCGGCATCTTGAGGCAATACGGCCTTTGGGGACCGATTGCAGACCGCGTGAAAGCCCTTCCTGAACGCCATGACGTGGGCCGGGCCATCTCCGTCCAAGACGAGACCGAAATTCTCGCAGCGGCCAGCCAGAGCCGTTCCCCTGCCCTTCTGTCGTTGATCGTGCTCTCCATTGACTCAGGAATGCGCCTGGTGAAACGCAGGCCAAGCGTCAGCGAACAGACGATCAAGGCTCTCGCGGGGCACGTCAGCCGTCAGATGCTCGAACGGTATAGCCACATCCGCTCGCAAGCCAAGCAGGCCGCAATTCAGGCGCTTGAGCAGTCCGCAGTAGAGCCGATTTTGAACGCGGCAATGCACAAAATCGGGCACATTCAGGAAAGTGCAGGCGCAGGCGTTGACGCTAACTCAAAGAAAACAAAAAGTGGGCCCGGTAGGATTCGAACCTACGACCAACGGATTATGAGTCCGCTGCTCTAACCGCTGAGCTACGAGCCCCAAGTCTTTACAAGATACTACAGTGAAAAGAGTTAGTGAATATGCGCTTCTTCATCCGCAATCCGCTCTTCCGCCTCGGTGCTAGTTTTGGTGCGCTCGTGATGCCATAGATCTACCCGATCGCTGTAGGAGCTGCGTACCTTTTCGTGGGCAAAATCGAATCGGACGTGACGGTCGATCGATCACAACAGATGGTTTTCGGGAACTTGGTCTTCGATCTGGAAGTGATAGAACAGCTACTCCGAGCGGGAGTGGTGCGCCGTCATGAGCAGCAGGCCTCCGAACAGTGCGATCAACAGCATCGGGAACTCCGGCCTGCTTATAACCTGATCGTTACGCTCGTACAAGCATGACAATGAGTAACGCTTTCAACAGCTACCGCTGAGATCTACAGTTAACGCTCTTCTACAACCGGTGCGCAGTGAAGTTTTTCTCGCCGTACCGACACGTTAAGCCTGTCACCTTGCCGGCGGCATCTTTCGTCATCACAATGTGGCCGAAAAACGTGCGTTCCAGGAAATCGGTTTCAGAAACTGGAACTAGCGCCGCGCGGCGATCTCCGATCTCCATCTGCAGGAACCCGTCTTTAGCCGTCAAAGTGAATTTCGCGTTGGGATCGAAAAAGTCTGGTCCGTATTGGTACTGCCCTGCATACGATGCCAGCAGCGTCTCCGGGACCGCGACAGCTCGCAGAGGTGTGGTTGGTGGAACTTCCTGGCCGAAAACGATCGCCGCCAGAGCATCGGTGATCGGATGCTGCGATGCCGTCTCATAGCTGTTGCTGAGCACAATGATGGTAACGTCGTCATCGGGAAAGCGGTCGAGTTCGGCGGTGAAACCTGGACCGTGGCCTTTCGCCGCTATCAGGCGGTGCCCAAGACGACTATTCCACGTGTACCACCCATAGAAATTCTCATCGCTTTCCACGAAGTACTTTTGCTGCGTCGCCCTCTTCAGCAGAATATCCGTATTGAGCGCGCGATCGAAGCGATAGAGGTCGTCGGCCGTGGAGTACATCGAACCGGCTCCCGTCTTGTTGGACCAATCCACATAGGGCGCCTTCTCGAACCCGGAGATTCCGGCTGTGTTGTACCCGGAAGCGGCCCACGGGATGAGACGCGAAGCGTCGCCGTCCAACCCCGAATCTTTCATCCCTGCCGGTTCAAAGATGTGCTGGCGCAGATAATTTTCGTAACTCTCACCGCTAATTTGTTCCAGAATCAGTGCCAGCAGATTGTAGTTGGAATTGCTGTAGCGCTGCTTGGAGCCGGGAACGAACTCCAGGGGCAAACCGGCAAACTTAGCGACGACTTGCTCGAGGGTGTGGGGACTGCGAGCGAACGCGTCGTAGTCCTCAATGCCATTGATATCGGGAATGCCGGAACTATGCGTGAGCAGGTTGTCGAGAGTGATGCGATCGCCGTTGGGAAAGCCCGGCACATATTTAGAAACGTGATCCGACACACTGAGACGTCCATGTTCCTGTAACTGCAGAATCGCCGCGGCCGTGAACGGCTTGCCAACGGACGCGATGTGGTAGCGCGTCTCGTTCGAGTTTGCGACCCGAAGCTCATAGTTCGCCATTCCATAACTTTGTCGAAACAGAATGCGGCCGCCGTGAGCCACCAGCACGGTGCCGATCAAGTTGCCAGTTTCGCTGAATGGTTTGAGATAGGCTTCGATGCGACTCGCGATTTCCTTGTCGGTCACGGCCTGGCCGGGCGCAGGCACGTTCGGCAAAATCACGCACGCAATTTGCAGGATAACCAGTAGAACAAACCGTTTCATGGAGAGACCTTTCGTCGGGGCTAAGGCTTCCGCTGGACAGCTGCAATGCAAGGGCACTGGAAAGAAAATCATGCCATAAAGCTCAATTGGCGCAACCCAATTCGAGCCGCTCCATGAGAGTTCCCTCTGGAAAAACCGAAATTTGTCTAAATTTTGGAAGCGCAGTTGTACTCGTAAAATCGTACCCCGGCGGGGCGAGCGCCGGCACCCGAGCGCGGATGATTCCCTTTTCGATTATTTTCGAGTGTCCTGACAGCGTCCGTTAACTGACTTGCCAGGAAGTAGGGCATTGCCGTGATACTATTCCGCGTAACTAGCCGGGGCGGTTTCTGCATATCTCCGCGGGCTCGTCATGAACTGGCCTCAATGAGGTTATCTTGCGCGAGCGGATTTGCGCGGCGGTGACGGAGATGTGGAGTCCTGGTTAAGGAGAAAAAGTATGAAGAGCAAACTGAAGCAAACAGCTGGATTGGCTGGAGCGTTCGTTGCGGGCATGGTGATGGCGACGGCGTTATTTGGATGGGCTGCGGCCGGGTCGAGAACGCTGCGGGACAGGGATCCTGGGCAGCAAGTTACCGTGCCGAGTGTCATCAGCCCGAGGATTACGGACGAGGACATCATTTTGCTGCGACAAGATTTGCGGGCAAAGAAAATGCAGGTAATTGGGCAGAATATGTCCCTTTCAGATGACGAGGCGCATAAGTTCTGGCCTATCTACAACCATTACGTGAAGGACTTGCAGGAAGTGAACAACCAGAAGTATGCCCTATTGAAGCAGTACGCGCAGATGTGGTCGACGATGACGGACCAGGATGCCGTGATTTATGTGCGGAACTGGCTGGAGGCGGACGGGCAGGCGCAGGCGTTGCGGGTGAAGTATGTGCCGGTGGTGAACCAGGTGCTACCGGGAAAGAAGGCGGCAACGTTTTTTCAATTGGATCGGCGTCTGAACATGATCATCGACCTGCAGTTGTTTTCGCAGATTCCGTTGGCAAAAGTGAAGGAGTCCAGTCCTCAGTGATCTCCCGCTCGGGAATAATCCGGAGCGACGCCGTGAATTGTGATTTGGAAAACACTGGAACGTGGTTGTTCGTTAGTTCGAGAGTTGCAGAAGGCAAGATTTCAGAAATTCACAGTCTTGCAGCACCGCTCCGACTGCAATTCAGGGTTTCGTTATCTGGCGGAAATCCGACTGACTAGATTGGGTTGTTTCCCACACTGAGACCAAAGAATGCCTTCACAAGGACTCCAAAACGCTCGTTTGTTTACGATCCGCCAACTGTTTTCGATATTCCTTCCGCCGAGTGGGGAAAATGGCGGAGCCGGCATGGTTCGCAAAAGGCCCTCCAACCTCCTTTACGACGTG
>Ga0126369_10003700_pt1 | contig 11071 bp, 7 predicted proteins | sample PanSoiMetaPlot_1_FD_109646 | JGI IMG/M metagenome (GOLD analysis project Ga0126369, IMG submission 109646) | Tropical forest soil microbial communities from Panama - MetaG Plot_1 | ecosystem: Environmental > Terrestrial > Soil > Tropical forest > Bulk soil | place: Panama | collected 2016-02-17
AGTCGGCGCCGGGCAGGCGGGCATCGGCTGGTCCAACGACTACCTCGACCGCGAACTCGACCGTGCCTCCGGGCGGGGCGACAAGCCGCTGGCCACCGTCGCAGCCGCGGCCAGCGCAGCCGCCGCGGCCACCCTCGTCCGCACCGCCGCCGTCGTCGCGCTGCTCGCGGCCGTTCCCCTCTCGCTGGCCGTGAGCGCCGGCTTCGCGATCGCCCACCTCACCGCCGTCGCTTGCGCCCTCGCGTACAACGCCGGGCTCAAGGCGCGGCCGGTCAGCGTGCTGCCCTACGCCGTCGCCTTCGGCCTCCTGCCCGTTGCCGTCGCGCTCGGCATGCCCGTACCCCAGCCCCACTGGGCGCCGGCCTGGGCAGTCGCGGCCTCCGCCCTCGCCGGCGCCGGCGGGCACTTCACGCAGGCGCTGCCCGACATCCCGGCCGACCGCGCTCTCGGCATTCGCGGGCTGCCGCAGGTGATCGGTCAGCGCGCCTCAGCGCTGGCCGCCGCCGCTCTCCTCCTGGCTGCCAACGTCACCATCGCCGTGGCGGCCGAGCCCGCCGGCATCGCGGCATCCCACGTGGCGCTGGCCACTCTGCTCGCCGCCGCCATCGTCGCGGCAACGATCGCGAACCGGCCGCGACTCGCGTTCCGCCTCACGCTCGCGTCCGCTGCGCTGGCCGTCCTGGCGTTCCTCGCCGGCGGCGGCCGCCTGTGACGACCGCTAGTAGATGAAACCGATCAGCGGGACGCCGCCGATCTTGATCGTCCGGTAGTCGATCACGTCCCACCGGACGAAGTTCATCTCGGACACCTCGTACGAGCCGTCCGCGTTGACCGCCTCCACGTACGCGACGTGGCCGAAGCTGCTCTCCCAGGTGACCATGATCGCGCCCACCCGAGGCGTCTGGCCGGTCGCGAAGCCGTACGACTGCGCCTGGCCGAACCACTCCCACGCGTTTCCGAGCCACGGGACCGCCCTGCGGTTGTAGACGTACCACGTGCAGTAGCCGAACGAGAAGCGGTTGCCCGACCGCACCGGGAACGAGCCGCCCACCGACACGATGGAGTACCCGCCGTTGCCGCCATGTGCGACCGGTAACAGCAAGCTCGAGCTCGCCGGCGTCTCGAAGCTGGCGCCCACGCCCCCCGGGATCACGATCACCGCCCCGGTCTGGAGCGGATCCTGCTCACCCGTGCGCAGGTAGTTGAAGTCGACGATCGCGCTCGGCGCCACGTGGTAGGTGTTCGCAAGGCCGAGCGGGGTGTCGCCCTGCTGGGTGGTCACCACGATCCCGTCGACCGGCGGGATCATGATCTTCATCCCTTTGCTCACGTCCTTCGACGTGTTCTTGAGCGACGAGTAGTTCGACCACCGGATGCTGCTCACCGCGATGTTGAATCGAGCGCCGATGCTCTTCAGGGTCTCTCCGTCCTGCACCTCGTACGTGATGGCCGTGTGGGACACCGGCGCGGACGTCGGGATGCCGATCGGCTTGATGATCGTGCTCAGACGGCCCAACTGGACGCTGCCCACCTGGCCGCCCTGGCCCATGATCATGCCGTCGGCGTTGGTCTCTCCCAGCCGCAGCTGGAGGGCCGACGGCAGCCCGTGGTCGAGCGTCGCGTAGCCGGACAGAGCGATCGCCAGCGCCAGCACCACTCCGTGGGTTACGTATCGACCAGCGATCACGCCAGAACTACCCCCCTCTGGGCCACCCGAAACGGGGATCGGCCCAAGTGGTCGCAGAGGCTAGCAGCAGCCAGGCGCGCCTGTCAAACGCTGTCGAGCCGGCGCGGCGGGTGGCCCCGTCCCGCGACGTACGGTAGAGTGCGGTCGAGATGAGGTGGCGAAGCGGCCTCCTCGTGCTCGCGCTCGCCGTGGCGGCGTGCAGCAGCGGGCCGACGGCGGCGCAGCCGCAGCCGGCGCGCACACCGGCGCCGTCCACTCCGGCCCGGGCGACGGCCCCGGTGGCGCCCACTCCGTCACCCACCCCGCAGCTGCCGCCCTACGCCATCGAGTCGCTCCGTGCGCGCTCCTATCCCGGTGGCCAGCTCGCTCTCGGCGACGAGATGTTCCGCGGCCCGGGTTTCACCAAGTACCACATGAGCTGGCCCAGCAACGGGCAGACCATGACCGGCACGATCTCGCTGCCCGACGGCCCCGGTCCGTTCCCCGTCGTGGTCGTCAATCACGGCTACATCCCGTCGGACCGGTACTGGATCGGCCAGGACTCGGGCATCTTCGGCGACCCCATGGCCGCCCACGGCTTCATCTCGGTCGCCCCGAACTGGCCGGGCTACTCGGGCTCCGGGCTGGCTCCGTCGGACCTGCCGCAGATCGTTGGCCAGCTCGTGACCGCACTCGACCTGGTGACCTCGGTCAGCGCGCTGCCGCAGGTGGACAGGAGCCGAATCGCGTTCGTCGGCCACAGCAACGGCGGTGGGATCAGCGAGCTCGCGATGGTGGTCGACCCGCGCATCCGGGCGGTCGTGCTGCAGGCGCCGGTCAGCACCGACATGGCGGACAACGCCCGGATGTGGTGGCTGCAGCGGCCCGAGTCCCTGGCCGGGCTCGGCACGCCCGACTCCAACCCCGACGGCTACCGGCACCTCTCGCCGCGCAACTACCTGGCCTCCTGGGAGCCGCCGGTCCTGATCATCCAGGGCACCGTCGACCACACCATCCCGGCCGCCTGGACGAGCGCCACGTATGCGGCTCTGCAGCAGGCCGGCGTCGAGTCGAAGCTGATGTGGATTCCCGGCGGCGACCACGACCTCGTCGGCGGGAACCTGGACACCGCGGTGTCCGCCCAGGAGGCATGGATCCGGCACGCGTTCGGCATGTGACGAACGACTGACACGGATTCGCGCCGGTTTCGCCCCACCCGCCCCCTAGACTCGCTGGCGATGGGCGCCATCTTCCGGGGACTGCGCAGACCACGCACCTACATCTCCGCGCTGTTCCTCGCCAGCCGGCTCCCGCTCGGTCTCCTCTACTTCACCGTGCTGAGCGTGGGCCTGATCGGCGGCCTGACGGGGGCGCTCGTCCTCGTCGGCATCCCGGCCATCGTGCTCACCTTCGCGGTCGCCTGGGGCTTCGCGGCGTTCGAGCGGCACCTCGCGCGCTGGTGGCTCGGCGTCGACATCGCCCCGCTGTCGCTGCCTCGGCCGCGCGGGCGCTCGCTCCTCACGCGCGCGCGCGACCATCTGGCAAGCGCGGTCACGTGGAAGAGCCTCCTGTACCTGCTGCTCCAGTTTCCGGCTGGGTCGATCGCGTTCTTCCTCGAGGTGCTCGGCCTCAGCGTCACGCTTGCGGCGGCCCTGACCCCGCTCTGGTACGTGCTCGACCGGCTCACGTACCAGCGGTCCGAGGTCCAGTTCCAGGGTGCGCTGCTCTTCCTGACCGGGAGCAGCACCGGCATCGACGCTCGCGGGCTGTTCCTGGCGCTGCTGCTGGGCGCCGCTGGCTTCGTGCTGCTGGCCTGGGTGCTGTGGGTGATCGACCAGACGGCCATGGGCTGGGGGGCGGTGGCCTCCCGCCTGCTGAGCGTCAGCGACGCGCAGGTGCGGCTGGCCGAGGCCCGGTCGGCGGCGGACACGGAGCGGCGCCGGGCCGAGCGCGCCGACCAGAGCCAGCGGGAGCTGATCGTGAACATGTCGCACGAGCTGCGCACCCCGATCGCCAGCATCCGCGCCCACGTCGAGTCCCTGACCATGCGCGACGGCGACGTTCCTCTCGATCCCGAGGTCGCGCGCTACCTGGACGTCATCGCCAGGGAGACCGAGCGGCTGAGCGACCTGGTCGACGACCTCCTCGCGGTGGCCCGAGCCGAGGCCGGCGAGCTGCAGCTGACCGTGAGCCCGGTCTCCGTCGTGCAGGTCGTGCACCATGTGCGCGAGGCCCTCGGGCCGATGGCCCGCCGCCAGCGCCGGGTGACGCTGATCGAGCGTGTGCCGGACGGCGGCCTGCCGCTCGTGCTGGCCGACCCAGACCGGCTGACCCAGGTGATGATGAACCTGGTGCGGAACGCGGTCACGTACACGCCGGAGGGCGGGCTCGTCTCGATCGAGGCGGCCGCCGAGGGGCGCGGCCACGTCGCGCTCTCGGTGGCGGACACCGGCATCGGCATCGCGGCTGAGGACCTGCCCCGCGTGTTCGACCGCTTCTACCGGACCGACGCCTCGCGGGCCCGCAGCACCGGCGGCTTCGGACTCGGGCTGTCGATCGCCCGGGACCTGGTCGAGGCGATGGGCGGCACCATCACGGTCGAGAGCGAGGTGGGCGCCGGCAGCCGCTTCACCGTTCGCCTGCCGGCCGCGCTGCCCGCGGAGGTGTGCTGATGGCGCTGGTGATGGTGGTCGAGGACGAGGTGGACATGAGCAACCTGATCCGCGATCACCTCGTCGCCGAGGGCCACGAGGTGGAGCAGGCGTTCGACGGCCATACGGCGCTGGCCGTGGCGCAGCGGCGCTCGCCCGACCTCGTGATCCTCGACTGGATGCTGCCCGACCTCGACGGGCTGGCGGTCTGCCGGCGGCTGCGCGAGGAGCACCTGATGCCGATCATCATGCTGACCGCGCGGACCGAGGAGGTGGACCGCGTGCTCGGCCTCGAGGTCGGCGCCGACGACTACGTCCCCAAGCCGTTCTCGATGCGCGAGCTGCTGGCCAGGGCACGAGCCGCGCTGCGCCGGGTGGCGCTGGAGAGCCAGCGCGGCACCGCCACGGCGGGGCCGGGCCCGACGCCGGTCGGCGCGGGCCCGGCGCCCATCCTGCACGGGCCTCTGCGCATCGACCCGGGCGCGCACGCCGCGACGCTGGACGGCGAGACGCTGCACCTGACGCCCAAGGAGTACGACCTCCTGGTCCTGTTCGCGACTCATCCCGGGCGCGCCTTCAGCCGCGACTTCCTGCTCGAGCGGATCTGGGACGACGACTTCGAGGGCTTCGACCGGGCGGTCGACACGCACATCCGGCGCCTCCGCCGCAAGCTGGGCCAGCTCGGGGACGCCATCGTCACCGTGTGGGGCGTCGGCTACCGGTTCGTCCCCCAGGGGAAGGACTGACGTGACGGGCCAACCGGTGCCGACCTGGGCACGCGTCGTCGCGGTCGTTGTCGGGATCATGACCGCGCTGCTGCTGGTCCCGCTCGTCGTGGCGGGCGTCGTGTCGCTGGCCTCGACCGCAGCCCGGATCGATCACACCACCTCGTTCGACGTGGGCCCCGTGGTCCACCTGCAGCTGGACGCCCGCTTCGGTTCGGTTGCGGTCGAGGCGGCCCGGGCCAGCCGGATCGTGGTGCACGACCGGCGGTCCGCCAGCGCGATCACCCGGACCGCGGCGGCCACCGCGCTGAGCAAATTCGCCGTCGACGTGAGCCACCAGGGCGACCAGGTCGTCATCCGGCAGGACCGGGCGCTCTTCAGCGCACCGGAGGTCAACAGCGACTCGACCATCACGATCGAGGTGCCCACGCGGACGGACCTGGACGCCGACAACGTCGGCGACCTGCGGATCCAGGGCATCGACGGCACCGTCCACGTGAGGGGCGCAGGCTCGGTGGAGCTGTCCGGCGTGACCCTTCGAGGCACCTCCTTGTTCGACCAGGCGCTCGGCGACGTCCAGATGTCCGCGGTGACCGTCGCCGGCAGTGCCGCGGTGAAGAAGACGGTCGGCGACGTCAGGTTCGACGGACGGCTCGCCCCCGGAGGCGCCGCGCTCGACATCCAGAACCGCGGCGGGAACGTGTCGGTCACGCTGCCCCGACAGACCGACGCGCGCGCCGTCGTCACGGCGCAGGTCGGAGACTTCCACCCCGACCGCACGTGGCTGTTCACTCCCGACACGCCGGTCACTCCCCGACGGTGGACCGCCGATCTGGGACCCAGCCCGACCGGCACGGTCACCGTACGCACCGACCTGGGCAGCGTCTCCTTCGCCGGCCGATAGACGGCCTGGCCGTAGCATGGTCGCGTGAACGCGAAGACGGTCATCGTCGCGGGCGCCCGCACGCCCATCGGCAAGTTCGGCGGGGCGCTGGGGGATCTCAGCGCGGTCGAACTGGGCGGCATCGCCATCCGCGCGGCCCTCGAGCGGGCCGGCGTCGCGCCGGTCGATGTCGACTACGTGGTGATGGGCCAGGTACTGCAGGCCGGCACGGGCCAGATCACGGCTCGCCAGGCAGCGATCCTGGCCGGGGTGCCGCAGGAGGTGCCCGCCATCACGATCAACAAGGTCTGTCTGTCCGGGCTCAACGCCATCGCCCTCGCCGACCAGATGATCCGGGCCGGAGAGGTCGAGACCGTGGTGGCCGGCGGCATGGAGTCGATGACGCAGGCGCCGTACCTCGTGCCGAAGGCGCGGTTCGGAGCCCGCATGGGCAACACGGAGCTCGTCGACTCCATGGTCCACGACGGGCTCTGGTCGACCTTCACGGGCCAGACCATGGGCGAGTCGTCCGATGAGGTCAACCGCGAGCTGGAGATCGGCCGCGAGGAGCAGGACGCGTGGGCGGCGCGCTCGCACCGCCGGGCAGCCGCCGCGTGGGAGGGCGGGCGCCTCGACGCCGAGACGGTCACGGTCACCGTCGCGAAATCCAGACGCGACCTGTCCAGTGTCGGCCGCGACGAGGGCGTCCGACCGAACACGACGCGCGAGACGCTCGCGGGACTGCGGCCGGCGTTCGACCCGTCGGGCACCATCACCGCCGGGAACGCGTCGCAGATCTCCGATGGCGCCGCGGCCGTGGTCGTCATGTCGGCCGCTCGGGCGCGCGAACGGGGCCTCCGGCCGCTCGCTGAGATCGTCGCTCACGGCATGAGTGCCGAGCGCTACGCGTGGCTGCACACGGTCCCGGCGCTGGCGCTGGCACGGGCGCTGGAGAAGGGCGGGCTCAGCACCGCGGACCTCGACCTGGTCGAGATCAACGAGGCGTTCGCCGCCGTCGCCCTCAACGCGACGCGGATGCTGGAGCTGGACGAGGACCGCGTCAACGTGAACGGAGGCGCGGTGGCGCTCGGCCATCCCATCGGGGCGAGCGGCGCTCGCCTGGTCCTGACGCTCGCGCACGAGCTGCGACGCCGGGGTGCCGAACTGGGCGCCGCGACGCTGTGCGGCGGCGGCGGTCAGGGCGACGCGCTCGTGATCCGCGCCACCGCATAGCGGGAGCTCAGTCGGCGAGTTCCGCGAGGTGCTCCTGGACCAGTGCGACCAGCTCGCCGACCGACTCCGCGTCGAACACCAGCCGGGCGCCGGCCGCGGCGTACAGGTCCGGCAGGGGCCGGGTCGCGCCCAGCGCCAGCCCATCCCGGTACGCGGCGACCGCCTCCGCCCGATGAACGAGGGAATTGCGCCATACCTGGAGCGCGCCCAGCTGCGCGATGCCGTACTCGATGTAGTAGAAGGGGTGCCTGAAGAAGTGCGGCTGCGCCAGCCACCGGCCGATCCGCAGGTCGGCCAGACCGCTCCAGTCCACGCCGGGCTTGAACCGGTCGCACAGCCGCAGCCACTCCCGGTCCCGCGCGTCGCGGTCCTGCCCCTCGGCGCTCGTGTAGATCCAGTGCTGGAACGCGTCGACGGTGGCGACGTGGGCGAGCCCGAACAGCACGCCCTGCAGGTGTGACGCCCGGGAGCGCCGCTCCTCTTCGGGATCGTAGAAGCCGCCCTCGTCCCGACCGAGGTACGGCGCCGCCAGCAGCTCCATCGACATCGAGCCGACCTCGGCCATCTCGGCGCCCGGGTGCCGCAGGAACTGCAGCGGCTGGGAGGCGAACGCCTCGAAAGTGTGGAAGGCATGTCCGCCCTCGTGGAGCAGGGTGCGGACGTCCCCGTCCATCCCCGAGGCGTTCATGAAGATGAACGGGCGCCGGCGGAACGGAAGGCTCGTGCAGTAGCCGCCCGGCACCTTGCCCGGCCGGCTGTCCAGGTCGAGCAGGCCCTCCGTGCGCATGGTCTCGAAGTAGCTGCCGAACGCGGGGTCGACCCGGGCGAATATCGCCTGGGCGCGGACGGTCAGGGTGCCGATGTCGGCGAACGGGCTCAGCGGCGGCCGGCCGAGGGGGTCGGCCACGCCGAACAGCCCGTCCACGGTGTCCCAGGGACGCAGCGCGTCCAGGCCCATCTGCTCACCGCGGGCCGCCAGGATCCGCGCGATGGCTGGGACGACCATCCGCTCGACGGCGTCGTGGAAGCGTTCGCAGTCCTGGGGCGAGTAGTCGAACCGGTTCTTCTCGGCATGCGCGTAGTCGCGGTAGTTTTCGAACCCGGCGTTGCGGGCGACCCGCTGCCGCAGCCGGACCTGCTCGTCGAAGATGCCCGCGATCTCGTCGCGCCTGCTCAGGATCGCGTTCAGGTGGAGCCGGTAGGCCTGTTCCCGCACCGTCCGGTCGGCGCTCGCCTGGTGCACCCGCAGCTCTGGCAGCGGCACCTCCCGGTCCTCCCAGGTCGCGGTGAGGCTTCCCGCCAGCCGCTGCCAGTCGGTGGAGAGCGCCGCCAGCTGGCCGAAGAGTGGGACGTTGGCCTCGCGGAACAGGCCGTGCTGGTTCCGGAAGCGACGGAGCTGGGGCTCCAGCGCCGGCGTGGAGTAGCCGGTGTCGAGAAGGCGACGCGCGAGGCGGACGCCCTGTTCGCGGGCACGCGGGGCGATGTCCCGGGAGAAGCGCAGCTCCGCCGCCCGCTTCTCGACGTCGCCGGTGTCGCACGTGTAGGCCAACAGCGCCAGGGAGTGGGCCTCGCCGAGCACCTCCTCGAACCGCGACCAGTCGCGGAGCCAGGCCTCGACGTCGTCGAGCGGGCGCGTGGCCAGCAGGTCGTAGCGAGGCTCGATGTCCGCCCATCCGGCCTGCGAGAGGTCACGCGGCTCGATCACGCACCGTACTGTACGGTTCGTCGCCCCCGGCGAGAGACCCGGAACGAGACCTCTCCGACACTGGCGGCGAGACCTCCTGGTCGCCACACTGTTGCCGCGATGAGTGACGACGGTCCGAGGGAGCGGTGGCGGGAATGGGCACGCGGCCAGGGCATCCCGGCCGAGCTGCTGGATCCGGCGGTGGAAGCCGCGCTGCGCGTCGCGATGAGCGGCGCCGGATCGGAGGCCGCGGCGGCAGCGGCACGCGTGGCCGGCGGCCGCGCCCAGGCCGGCGATCCGGGGCTCCTCAGGGGTGGACAGGCGAGGGCCGGCGTGGTGCTCGAGGAGATGGACGGTCTGGAGCCGGCTGGTGCTGTCACGGCGGAGGCGCTGGCGGCTCTACGCCGGATCTTCGGGGCGCGGCGGGAGGCGCTCGCCCGCGCCCTGCGGCCGGCAGTGGCGATCGTGCCGGCCGGCCCGCCGGTGCAGCCCGCGGCCGCTCCTCCTCCCGGACCGACGCTCCGGGAGTTCTTCGGCGAGCACAGCATCCTGCTGCTCTCGTACGTAGGCGCCTTCCTGCTGATCGTGGCCGCCGTCCTGTACGAGATCTACGCGATCGGGCAGTTGAGCGGCGGGCTGCGGTTCGCGGGAGTGGTCGGCCTCGACCTGGTCTTCGGCGCCGCCGGCTGGGCCTGCCTGCGCTCGAGCCGCATGCGGCTCGTCGGCAACGCGTACGTCGCGATCTTCGCGCTGCTTGCGCCGCTGGTCGGCGTCGCCGCGTACGTCTTCCTGGGCCTCCGCCAGGATGGGATCAGCGTCGAGCTGGCCGTGTTCCTCACGGGCTCGGCGCTGACCATCCTGTACGGCGCGCTGTGCCTCGGCCTGCGCTCGCACGCGTACGGGTATCTCGCGCTGTTGGCCCTCCCCGTGGCCTGGCTCGGCGGGATCGCCGCCGCGGGGCCCGGCGCCTGGCACGGGCCGGCGGCCGCGCCCCTGGCCGCCGCGTACGCTCTGGTCGCCTTCGCAGCCCGGCGAGCGCCCGGGCTGGGCGACGAATTCTCGCGGCGGTCGGCGCGCTTCGTCTACGCCGCGGCCGTGCTGGCCGCCGGCGTCTGCCTCAGCAGCGCCGAGCCGCTGAGCTGGGCCAGTGTCACCACCCTGACGCTGGTGGGCGCCGGCTGCCTGGTCGCGCGGCTGCTGGACGAGACGGCCGGCGCCGCGCACCTCGGCCTGGCCGCGCTCGGCCTGGGCTGGGTGGTGGCGGCCCACGAGCTCGGCCTGGGCGGCTGGACGGCGGCGGCCGCCGTGCCGCTGGTCGCGGCGTACTCCGTGCTCGGACGCTCGGGCACGCCGCTTTCGAGGGCCGCCCGCGACCTGGTGCACCCGGCCGCGGCAGGCGCGGTGCTGCTCGGCGCCGGACTGTGGGCCGCCGACCTGGCCGCCGGGCACCGGACCGCCTGGTGGCTGCCGGCGGGCCTGGCCCTGCTCGGCGGCGCATACGCGCTCCACAGCGCGCTCACGTCCCGGCCGCCGGCCCTCCTCGTCGCCGCTGCCGCGTGGAGCCTGGCCGTGCTGGCCGCGAACGCGGCGCTCGATCTCGGATACGGCCAGGCGGCCGGCGAGCTGCTGGCTCTGGCCGCCGCGGGCGGCCTGGCTGCGCAGGCGGCGCGCGACGGCACGCTGCGCGGCGGACTGCGAGCCGGCACTGCCCTCGCGGCCCTCGTGCCGGTGCTGTTCGTGAACCTGCCGCCGGCGGCCGCCGCCGCGACGCTGCTCGGCTCGACCGGCCTGCTGACGGTGACGGCGCTGCGGACGAGGACCCCTGCGTGGCTGCTGCTGGCCGGTGCGGCGTTCTCGGTGGACTGGTACTGGCTGGGCCGCGCCGTGCTGCCGGCCCAGCGCCCGTCGGCGGACGCCCTGGCGCTCCTGTTCAGCCCGCTCCCGGTGCTCCTCGGCGTGGTGGGCGTGGGGCTCAGGGTCTGGCTCGGTCTGCGGTGGGCCTGGCCGCTGTATGCCGTCGCCGGGGCGGTGACGCTCGTGGTCCTGGCGCTGAGCGGCACGGACGCCGGGCTGGCCGGCCGCGCGCTGCTCGCCTACGCCGCGGTCGCCTACACCGCCGCCGCGCTCGAGCGGCGTGCGCTCGCCATCGCGCTGGCGGTCCTGGGCAGCGGCGTGGGACTCGCGCTGGCGCTGTCGGCCGCGGGCACCGCGCCGGTGTTGGTGCTGGTC
>Ga0126369_10003701_pt1 | contig 11071 bp, 15 predicted proteins | sample PanSoiMetaPlot_1_FD_109646 | JGI IMG/M metagenome (GOLD analysis project Ga0126369, IMG submission 109646) | Tropical forest soil microbial communities from Panama - MetaG Plot_1 | ecosystem: Environmental > Terrestrial > Soil > Tropical forest > Bulk soil | place: Panama | collected 2016-02-17
CATCGCACCAGCATCAAAGAACGATGTTCCCCTTGCGATTCCGATCCGTTCCCCTTTCGATTCAGATATCATCCGGCCGCAGCTAAATAGCATCGAGGTCAGCCTAACTGAGGACAGGCCCTAATCATTCAGCAAATATTTCACACCCCAAAGCCCCTCCCGCTGCGCAACCAGAAAGGCAGCTTGTTTTCGATGCCACGATGAGGGCCAGCGAGGAGGCACAACGATACGGTTTGTATCCTGTGATCATAAACTCGAAAGGCTACCGGGCCTGGCTGCGTTTTCGAGGACCTGATGGCATGCCGCCTGTTGTCGACCACGTTATCCAAGGACGTGTGCGGCGGGTGGTCTGGCTGCCCGCGCTGTATCCGCCGCGACGCCGCAACGGAGGAGGTGAACCATGATCAAAATGCTTTAACAGTCTGCTGAAAAAGTTCCTCGCGCCGCTGCGCAATTTGTGATTTCTCTTTGTGTATCGCGAATCGGCCGGGATGGGGGACGCGGGCAAATTCGAGGACCAATGTTATCTAGCCGGAGAAACGAGTGCCGGCGAACCATCCGCTGCGTAAGACCATCCGTTGCGTAAGATACGCGAGCTTGTGCGCGATGTGCTCAAGGAATTGACCCACAGTCTGGGCAAGCTTTACGGCAGCGCTGGGCGGCCCTCGGTGCCGCCGGAGCAACTGCTCAGCGCCTTGCTGCTGCAAGTGTTCAATGGCATTCGTTCAGAGCGGCAGTTGATGGAGCAACTCGACTACAATCTCCTGTACCGCTGGTTTGTCGGGCTTTCGCCGGACGATCCGGTGTGGGACCCGACGACCTTCACCAAGAACCGTGACCGCCTGCAGGAGGGCGATGTCTTTCAAAAATTCATGATCAAGCTGCTCAACCATCCGCAGGTGAGGCCGGTGTTGTCGGACAAACACTTTTCAGTGGACGACACGCTGATCGAAGCCTGGGCCCCCCACAAGAAAGCACAGCAACGATACGCATGCGAGCACGACCGATCCGGACAGCCGGCTCTATGGCAAGGCGGCGCGCCGGGATGCGAAGCTGTGCTACTCGGGACACGCCGCCATGGGGAACCGCAATGGATTTGCGGTGGCCGGCGTGGTCACCCATGCGAGCGGGCCCGGCCGAACGACGCCCGCCGGAGCACCTGCTCAAGGCCAAGAGCAAAGAGGCGGGCCGCACCATCACGTCGGCGGGGACAAGGCTTACGACACGTCCGATCACGTCGCGGCGCTCCGCGCCATCGGGGTGACGCCACATGTCGCGCTAAACAGGGCCGTAACCAAGACGGTCAGGCAGCGCAAGAGCGTGATCGGCGGCCGCACCACGCGGCACCAAGGCTATGGCATGTCGCAAAGCCACCGGGCGGCGATCGAATGCATTTTCGGCTATGGTAAGCAGCGCGGCACTCTGCGCAAGATCAAGCACCGTTGGATTACCGGCGTTGCCGCCGACTTCCTGCTTAATCTCATCGCCTATAATTTGATGCGGATTTCAAAACCGATTGCTGCCTGACACGGGCGGAGTCTGCCCGGAGTCGCCTCTCCCCCTAAAAAGCGGCCAAAACCAATATCATTTACCCTACAAGACCAACACAATCCGGGAAAAAGAGGAAGGAAGGCCCCAGATTCCTCGCTTTTCAGCGGACTGCTAAACTTAAACCACGGGTGCCCGCGCTTGATGGGCGCACCATCAAGCCCGTGGGGGTCGGAGGGAAGTCATGACCCCTTCTACAGGTCAGCCGAAATGGCACCAGCTGGACGAATGGTTGATCAATCGCCACTTTGGTGGTCGGGATAACGCGCACTGTGAGGACCCCGCATGTAAGCAACTGGCGCCCCCCGTATAGCGACGACCTGAGTGGATAGGCGCGATCCGGTCAACGTCATCTTCAGATGTGGTGGCTGCCATACACGCGAGACCAACGAGGTCAGGCGCGCCAGAAATGAACAGGTGGGGTAGGGGGTTTTGATTCTCGTCGTTCGCCGCTAGCCGGAACCGCAGGACTCCTCATGCGCGTTTTTTTTGGGACGTCTGATTTTTCCAGAATTTTTTTTTGGCCCCTAACTGCCGGCTTCGTGCGATCGCTGCCCTGGCGGTGGCGGGCGAGCTTCTCGGCAACCACGGCGCCTGGCTGGCCGAGCGACCAGGCGATGTTTTCGCTTCACGCTTAGGTGCGACGGCAAAAGAGCCTTCGCATCTCCATCTCCAATCGCGGCATTTACGGATCGCGCTCGCGCTTCGCCATCGCGCCGTGTTGAGTTGTGCAAATTTGCGCATCCTCATTTCTGAATTTGATGCAATTTCGAAATCGGTTGCCAAACTGGAAACATAAGGCGCAGCTCGACGACAGCTCTCCAATTGCCAAGATACGCCGGCTGACCTCGGGCGGCGCAAAGCGCCGATCCATTCGCAGAAAACCGCGACCAGTGCACTGACCGACCTACCGGCGGCTGCAAGCGCGAGGGCCGTAAAGACCGAAACGAAGCGGCTACAAGCCGGCACAAAAACCGGTACAGTCGGTTTCGGACTCCCCGAAAATCCGTCGGGTTTCTGATGATGGGTCACGCGCACATTGCGCCTGGAAGCGCGTCGGTACAAAACCGGCGCAGCAGATTCATCGTAGAGCCAGGAAGGCGGCGGGCTCGGCGGCGTTGCGGAATGTCTCGGCGATGTTGCGCCGCGCGATTGCGCTCCAGCGCACATATTCCATGGTTGGTTCCTCCCCTTTTAACGCCTCCCGGCAACCTTTCCGGGGCATAGAAAGCGCGTTGACGGCGCCCTCCTGGTGATCCGGCGAATGGTGCCCATAGACGCGCTCAAGCACGTCCCTCGACATCCCAACGAATCCCGCGACCTGTTCCTTGATCACGCCACGCTGAAGCAGCCACGTCGTAGAGGTGTGGCGGAGCGTGTGCGGGGTCACGCCTTCGAGACCGGCAAGCCGACATGCCGTTGCGAATGATTTCTTGACACGCTTCACGCTCTTGCCGTTCCACTCGACGACGGCAGTCTTCATCAAACCCATGCGATCCCAACGCCGAAGGTGCGCAAGGAGACGTGGCGGCAACCGGACCGGATTCGCATTCTTATTCTTTCGATTGATCCGCGTCCCGGGTGGTCGGCGCGTGAATACGCCGTGCTCCAGGTCGATACGGCCGCGACCAATGGCGGGGACCAGCGAGGCTTTACAGATCGCGCCGGAGCGGGTGCCGGTATATAGCGCCACGAGAATGAAGCGCACGAGATGATGGCCGGTGGCTCGATCCGTCCCCTTGCCGTTCCACGATTGCCGCATCCGCCAAGCTGCTTTGAGCAATCGTGCGGCTTCCTGGCGCGTCAGCCAGCGGTCTCTCGGACTGGATTTTTCTGGGAGCTTGAACTTGACAACCGATGACAGAAACCCGGCCTCGTGCGCGTGGTTGATAGCTGCTCTCAAGTCTTCGAGTTCGCGTCGCGCCGCTGCCGCTCTCGCGCGTGCTTTGATGTAAGCGCCCACGGTCGCCTTGTTGACATCGGCAACGGTCTTGCCGCGAAAGCCTTCGTTGAGCCGTTCGATGCGGCGCACGGCCTCGCGCTTGCGTGCATCGTCATCGATCTCGCTGGCTACGTCGTCGATGTAGACTTGGAGGACATCCGCGACGGGAACACTTGCCGGATCACGGTCGCGCTCACCGCGGGCGTCGTGCTTGCCGAAGATGTATTCGGCGAGGGCTTGGTTCGCCTGTTCAACTTCGCCCTCAAAGAAAGGTAGGCGCTTTCGGTATCCACCGTCGCGGATGATGTAGCGGCGAGGCTCGATTTTGCCGCGGCGGACTCTGGCTCCTTCAAGATAGAGACGGGCTCCTTTGGGCTGACGCGGCATAGTTTTCTCACCTCCATGATGTTCACGAGTGTGGTGTAATCTTTGCCGGCGATGCGCTCGGTCACGAGGCGACCTTTGTCGCGTTCGCGGCGCAAGGCGGTCGCGGTCATTGAGCCGTCGGGGAAGGCAAGTCGGGCAGCTTCCGAAAGGCGAAGTGGCGTATCAGGGTCAACATCCGGCTTCATTTCACGCCCTCACATTTCGCCCCCGCGCGGTCGCGCTCGATCGAGGCGCTAATTTTGCGGGAACCCTCTTGGGCTTTCGAAGTGCACCCGCCTTTGACGCTTTCTTTGTTGGCGTGCGGGGACGCTTCGGCGCCTCGATGGACTGATCCTCGCGTTCATCGGCCGGCGACCAACTGATCCGTTTGAAAAGTTGCATGAGATTAATCGAAACCACCATGGCCGCACTCGATTGCGGTGTGCTTGGCTCGATGCGTATATCCGGCAAACCTCGCGTGGGCCGCGATCCACCCACCCATATCAAATCAAGCCATTTTACGCGCTTGTCGCCTTCTGCAAATTCGCGGGCGGCGATGCGGGCCAATTCTTGCGCGGCTTGGGCGTGCTCCATCGTTGCGACCGAGAGCCCTAGATTCGTCAATTCATCGAGCACGGCCGCACGAACGATGGCGCCGTGCTCAAACAGCCGCACGGCGCCCCGACCCGGCTGGACATCTTCGTACGTCAGCAAAACTCTCCCGCGAGTCCAGTTCATGATGCGCTCGCGTTTTTGCGAGACGTCCTCCCCAGGGCGGCTAATCCTTTGGGCGATGACGGTAACAAGCGCCAACATTCGACAGCCCCCTATGACGAAACATAACGAGAGTGGACGAAACGGTACGAACGCCTTAGTAGGGATTGTCTCCTTCCATGTCAAGTGATAGTAAGGGAAGGACCGGTTCCTTTCTAACATGGGAAGAGATCATGAAAGGCGGCAAAGAGAGACAGCGCAGACGGAAGCGTCAACGCAAGCAGCGCGGCATTGTTGGCTACAAGATCGCGGAAGCTGCCAGCATGTTGCAAATCAGCGAGAACGCGGTGCGCGACATGATTAAACGCGGCGAATGCCCGGTCACTCGTGTCGGCCGTCTTCTCCGCGTCCCCGCGGGGCCGTTCCACGAAAAATTTGGCGAGGCGGCGCCGCTCGCTCTCGCTTGACCCCCGAACGAAAAACGAGCCGGGGAACTGGCGCGCCCCGGCCCGTCTGTTTTTCCCTTCACACCGCCAAGCAGAAAGGAGTCAACACCGTGAGACATAATAGAAACCGCCAGCCAGTCAAGAGATTTCCCGATCGCCGCCGCATTGCCCGCGCCCCCGATCGCGCGTCGCTACGGATCGAGCGCATCCGCTACGAGCATCGCCATCATGGGGGGCGGCCATGACCGGCGCCGGTGCCGGCATGACACGGCGCGAGCGCGAGGACGTGCTCAAACTCGTCCGCGCCCGCGCAAAGTTGGCGCAAGGCGCACTCGCGGCACGGTCGGCGCAATTGCGGCTCGATTTCGAGCGGCAAATGCAGCGCACTTACAGTTTCAACGAAAGCAAAGTCTGGCGCCGCGCCCATGCCGCCGCCGAAGCGGCAATCACAAAAGCAAGAGGCGAGATCGCCGCCGAAGCCGAGAAGCTGGGAATCCCCGCGCAATTCGCGCCGACGATAAGCGGGGGTTGGATCGGCGGTGGCGAACAGTTGTTTGCAAAACGCCAAGCCGCGCTTCGCAAGATCGCTCACGCTGAGATCGAGGTAAGCGAGAAACGGGCCAAAGTGGCGATCGAGCGTGCCGCGATCGAGTTGCAGACCGAAGTCATCGCTGGCGGACTTACGAGTAACGATGCCAAGGCATTTGTCGAGCGGCTACTGCGCGTCGAAGCGTTGATGGCGCCGCTCGACTTCAAGCAGATCGAGGGCAAGGCACGCGTGGCGGAAAGCGGTGAGCGCGAAATGTTTGGCTTGACCTTCGGCGAGGACGACAACGACTGAAAGCGCGGGCAAGGATGATCACCGCCGACGATATGAACACTCGGAAGCCTGCCCGCACCCGTCGGCGACGCATCAACCGCGATCAGTTGCACGCGCTCATGAGCGCGGCCGAGCGGCAACGTCTCAGCCTCGATCCGGCGCACCCGCGCCGCAAGCCGAGCCTGCCGGTGCTCAAATTTTTGATGAAGGCGGAAGCGTCATGAGCATTCCGGCCGATTTGATCGAACGCGCCAGGGCGATGCCGATCGAATCGACGGTCGCGCACCTGCGGCTGAAACGACACGGCCGCGAGTTGGTCGGGCCATGTCCCGTATGCGGCGGTACCGATCGACACAGCGTCCACATCAGGAAAGGTATTTTCAATTGCCGCGGCTGCAAAGCGGCCGGCGATGTCATCGCGCTCGCACAGCACGTGTACGGCGTCGATTTCGTCGGCGCCGTCGAGCTGCTGACAGGCAACCGTGTGACGCCACCGCCACGTCGAGCACCACCGCCCGCAGCTCGGAAGACGGATGGGGACGAAGCCCGCAACTTGGCGCACGCCGCAGTGACATGGGACGCGGCAATGTCGATCGGCAGCCCGGAAGGCAAGCCCGGCCTCGACTATCTCGCCCGCCGCGGCATCGTGCTCGACGAGACCACCCCTGACTTTGCCGGCCTGCGGTTTCACCCGCGCTGCCCATGGCAAAGAGATACGACGCCATGCGTGCTCGCGCGCTTCACCACCGTCATCACCAACGAACCGCGCGGGATATGGCGAAGGCCGATCGATGGCCGCAAGCCGATGTCGCTTGGATCGCACGGCGGGTGCGTGATCCGGTTATGGCCAGATGAGTACGTCGCCGAAGGCTTGGTGATCGGCGAAGGCATCGAAACGGTGCTGAGCGCGTCAACACGGATCGAGCATCACGGCACGCTGTTGCAGCCGGCATGGGCGTGCGGCGTGGCGGGCACGCTGGAAAACTTCCCGGTGCTCGCCGGCATCGAGGCGCTGACCATCCTTGCCGATCCCGACGCCAACGGACGCGGCCAAGACGCCGCGCGGATTTGCGCCGAGCGCTGGGCCGATGCGGGCCGCGAAGTCACAGTGCTGACGCCGCGCACACTTGGCGTTGACTTCAACGATCTGATTCGGGCGCGGCCATGAAACGTCGCGCCGAAGACCTTGGCGTCAACGAACAATTTTATGAGCCGCGCAAGCCGCGGACCAAGGCCAGCGGCAACGACAAAAACAACAAGCCCTTCGATTGGAAGGGCAAAGCAGCGAACGGGAAAGAAATCCGAACCATGAGATTCAATCCAATCACGTTCCTTGTGCCGGGTCTTATCCCAAACGAGGGCATCACCCTGATCTGCGCAAAGCCGAAGGTTGGGAAAAGTTGGCTGGTATTGGACATCGCCATTGCGGCGACCATGGACCGCTACGTGCTTGGCGACATCAAGCCAGCACAAGGCGACGTGCTCTACCTCGCACTTGAGGACAGCCTTCGCCGCATCCAATCACGCATGACGAAGTTGCTTCCGACCTTTGCCGGTGAGTGGCCGGAAGGACTCACCTTCGCAACCCAATGGCGCCGCGTCGATCAAGGCGGGCTCGACGACATCCGCGAATGGGCAAGCGAGGTGCGAGCCGCCGGGCGCAAGATCGCTTTCATCGCAATCGATGTCCTGAAGTTGATCCGGCCACCAAGTAAGAGCGGACAACCGGCCTATGAGGCCGATTACGAGGCCATCAAGGGCCTGCACATGCTCGCGATCGAACTTAGCGTGCCGATCATCGTCATCCACCACACTCGTAAAGCAGACGCGGAAGACCTAATCGACAAGGTGAGTGGCACCGCCGGCCTTACCGGTGCAGTCGACACCATCATCGTTATCGAGCGGCAGGCTCAAGGGACCGTGTTCGACATCCGCGGCCGGGGCATCGAAGCGACAGCCTCGCCGTCGAGTTCAACAAAGAGACCTGCCGGTGGACAATTCTGGGCTCGGCGGAAACGGTGCACCGTACGTCCGAGCGAGCGCGCATTCTCGAAATTTTCCGCAATGCGACCGAACCGCTCAGCCCCAAAACTGTGACAGAACTTCCCAACTGTGACACCTGTGACAGCCAATCGGCGATGTCACAGTTTTCAGGGAAAATGTCACAGTTTTCGGGGGGATGTCACAGCCCGATGTCACACGCGGCTGTTCGCCAAATGCTTGTGCGCATGGCGGAAAAAGGCGAACTGAAGCGAGAAAGCGCCGGAAAATACGTGCTTTCTGACGCCTCTTATATCCCCCCTGTCACACCGTCACACTGTCACAGTTGATGCAAGTTAAAGAGGGAAACTGTGACTCTGTGACTCTGTGGCAATGGGGTTAACGAGATGACCTGGAAAGCCCGCGAAGCACTGATCGCCTGGACGCCGGTTGATCGACTGTTCAGCGTCGTCGGCAAGAGAATCGCGCCCTCAGGTTCGATCGCGATCGGTCTCTTGTTGAGCGAAAACGCGCCGGACTGGACCGAGCCTTACGAATGCACGGGCGGTGCCGCGTATATGCGGCGGCGGAAACTGTTCGGCATGCCGCAGCGGTTCGCCGTCATACTCGATTGGTATCAGATGGTCTACTCGTGCGGCCTTGATCCCTACGTCGCCCACCGCGCCTTCCTGGAAATCGACGAGTATCAGGCAATCATCAAAGAAGCCGGGATGGGGCCGGCCAAAGACGAACAGGGCCATGATCCCAATGGTTACGGTCGATACGTTCACGGCTTGCCCAAACCCGAGATCAAAACGCACCGAATGTCGACGAGCTTTCACGTCTGGCCGGTGCAACAAGCCACCGGCCGAGTCCCAAACCCACAAATCCGGTAGAAGGAAAGGGCTTGAGACATGAGCTTCCGAGGTTGTTGGTCGTGCGGGTCGCACGGGCGGTGTTACTCAGATTGTGAATGCGCCAAATGCATCGACCCCGAAGGCTACGACAGATGGCGATGTAAAGAGCCCGAAGAATACGAAGCGTGGCTCGAACGCCAAAGGCTCGATCATGATGAAGAGTGTGACTGCCCGTCCTGTCGTGACGACTGGAACGTGTCATGAGCGCGCCCACCGACCGCACCAAGCCGAAGCCCGGCGAGAGCTACCACGACCGCGTGCAGGGCGCCGTGCTGGATGCGATCATCAGCGCCTCGACGATCGAAGCGAGCGACGGCGCCCGGATCGCGACGCTCATGTCTGGCGACATCTGTGACGCACTGATCGGCATCATGGCGCTGATGCTGGCCACCTCGCCGGATGCCGCCGCACCGGATGCGCTGCGCGAGCTGTGCGGGGACTACGCCGAGCTGCTCTACCGACGCACGCGTGCGGCGCAAGCGCATCCCAAGCTCAAGACGGTGTTTGCCGGCGGCGTGCACGTCGCGAGCGAGCCGCACTAATCGAGGAGGGCCGCGCAATGAAGGCCAACCCAAAGATGCCGCACCTTCCGCCGACGGCCGGCGAGTATTGGCGCGAGGCGAAGCGCGAGGCGCGACGGCAGCAAAGGCGTCGCGGCCAAGCGATGCGCGCGAAGCTGCGGGCGAAGCGCTCGGGGCAGGGCGAGTTCCAGTTCTAACCGCGGCCGGCGGCTCCGGCCATCACGAAGGGAGCGAGTGATGACGATTGAAGACGATACCGACGACGACGTGACGGCGATCGGAGAGGTTTTGCTGACGACGCCAAGTTTTGCGCGGGTTTCGATCGGCCTTTATGGGCCAAGGGAAACCGTGGAAATCCAGTTTGTGAGCCGCAGGACATTCGACGGCCCCGGACTGTTCTTTGCCGCGAACATCGAGGCGGCCGAAGCGATCCAGCTTGGCGAATTGTTGATACGAGCCGGCCGCGAGTTGAGTCCGCCGGAAAGGGGCAAGCCAAATCATTTGAAGGCTGTCGCCACTCGGTAAGCCGGCGGCGCCGAGGCCGCGCACCCGGCCGACGATCGCCACCACGGCGCCGGTCGGGTCAATCGCCATAAAGTACCGCGGCCGGCGGGTTCCGGCCATCGCAAGGAAGGAGTCAAATCATGTCATTGTTGTTCAAGAACGCTCGCGTTGAAGAGACCGCCGTGTTCATCGCTGCCAAGTTGAAAACCATGCTCGATCGCTACAACACGGACAGCTACATGAGCCGGCGGGATTAGCGAGGCTTGCCCGACCTACCACAAGGGATTGACCAACGGCGAGCGCCAGCTTGCGACATTGCGGGCGCTTGCCATGGTGCAACTCGAAATCTGCGGGGACGTGGCGACGCTGACGTTCGGCGATGAAGACTTCGAAGAGGACGAAGCCGCGTGACCCAACACCCGGCCGGCGACCACCATCGCGGCGCTGGCCATCATCACCACCACCAAAGGGGAGAAGGGAGAAACATCATGCATGGCATCATCGACGACACGAATCCCATTACCCTCGCCTGGCGGCGCTGCAAGGCCGATAGCCTTGCGGGCAAGAGCGTGCGTGAGATTCCGGTGGAGTACCGACCGCCGAGCCGCACCGCGGAAGCAAGCGCGTGGCTTGATGGTTGGTTTGGAGTCGGTATCGGAGAGCGATTATCCCCCGTATATGTGAATTCAGACATACGTATATATCGGGGGAACCCGTCATTGCGGTGGAACCCGACACTAGTCAACCGAGTTGAGGGTAACAAGTCAAGGAGACGGCGCGTGAGAACCACTCTCCCGATGTTAGTCGTTATTGCCGCTTTCACTGGAACTATTGCATATGCGCAACAGTCAGGCAGCGGGCCGCAAACGCAGCCTCCAGTGCCCGTTACCCCTGAGGGTACACCGCCTCCAGCCGAAATCACTCCTGCCCATCCATTGAATGGGCCGAACATGAAAATGCAACGTGGTGGCAACGAGACTACTGGAGCGGCTCCCCGTGGCCGCGCAGACGCCAAGCCATCGAAAAATGATCTGAGACGAGATCGCGAGCACTTACACTAAAAGCGCAACTGGTCGGCACTGACCGCCAGTTCGTTTTCGGGGAGACTTCGATGAGCAGATTATTCGTTCTGTCCTTTCTCTTGAGCACAGCTGCCATTGCGCAAGAGCTGCCTAGGCCACCTGATCCTTTGGCAAGGCCTGCCGCCCCAGCAACTACGCGAGCTGAAGACGGAGTGCGCAATGGCACGACGCGGCAAGAACGCGAACAGCATGCCGAACCTGGTCCTCCGAACCAAGCACCACCCGCACCGA
>Ga0126369_10003702_pt1 | contig 11070 bp, 10 predicted proteins | sample PanSoiMetaPlot_1_FD_109646 | JGI IMG/M metagenome (GOLD analysis project Ga0126369, IMG submission 109646) | Tropical forest soil microbial communities from Panama - MetaG Plot_1 | ecosystem: Environmental > Terrestrial > Soil > Tropical forest > Bulk soil | place: Panama | collected 2016-02-17
CGGGCGGCCTGTACCTATGGACAAACAAGCCGTTTGGATCGATCACAAGCAGATGCGGACATTAATATACGACCGCTCCACGCTTGGCCACGGTCACGTGATCAAGGGGCCTGCAATTATTGGAGCGTACAGTTCGACTACGCTGGTACCGCCGGACTTCCGATGCGAGGTGGATGGATATTTGAACCTCGTCTTGGAAAATTCCGGGACGGTTGCCTAAATACCTAAATTCGATGCGAACCGATCCTGTTCAACTCGAAATTTTCAAAAGTCTCTTCCATGCAATTGCCGAGGAGATGGGCGCGACTCTCAAACGGACCGCTTTCTCACCAAACATCAAAGAACGACGCGATTATTCCTGCGCCATTTTCGACGATCGCGGCGACATGGTTGCGCAGGGCGATCATATGCCGGTTCACTTGGGTTCTATGCCGCTATCCGTCAAAGCGGCCATCGAAACACGCGATATCGGGCCTGGCGACGTCGTGATCCTCAACGATCCATACAAAGGCGGAACACACCTTCCCGACATCACACTTGTGTCCGGTGTGTTTTTGAAAAAGCGATTGTTGTTCTACGTCGCTTCTCGTGCGCATCAGTCCGATATTGGCGGCATGGCTCCAGGATCGATGCCTGTGGCGGAGGAGATCTATCAAGAAGGCTTGCGCATCCCTCCCATCAAAGTGATGGCGGACGGCAAGATCAATCGCGACGTCTGGGACATCGTCCTCGCTAATGTGCGCACGCCCGAGGAGCGCGAAGGCGACCTTGCCGCGATGCTTGGAGCGAACAGAACCGGTGAACGCCGGATAATGGAGATCATCGCTAAATACGGTACGGCGGAAGTAAACCGGTACGTCAAAGAAATTTTGAACTACAGCGAACGAATGACGCGAAATGCCATCTCCTCGATTCGGAATGGGACTTACAAAGCGGAAGATTTTCTCGACAATGACGGTGTCAGCGACAAACCCATTGCTATCCGAGTCAAGATCGATATCCGGGGTGACAGAGCGACGATCGATTTCTCGGGATCTGATCCGCAAGCGGAAGGCAGCGTCAATGCGGTTTACGCCATTACAGCCTCTGCGGTGTTTTACGTTTTTCGCACGCTGGTTGACGTTTCGATACCGTCGAACGCCGGAGGCATGCGCCCGCTCGAGATCATTGCTCCTGAAGGCACGGTGGTGAATGCACGTCCACCTGCGGCCGTGTGCGGCGGCAATGTGGAGACGTCGCAGCGAATTGTGGACGTTCTTTATAGATGTCTCGCTGACGCCATGCCGGACCGAATTCCCGCGGCCAGCCAAGGCACGATGAACAACTTTACATTCGGTGGAATCGATCCCCGCACAAGCCAACCTGTCGCCTATTACGAGACCGTCTCCGGAGGGATGGGAGCCAGACCAACGATGGATGGCCTTTCCGGTGTTCATACCCACATGACGAACTCTCTCAACACGCCGATTGAAGCACTTGAGCACGCTTACCCCATTCGGGTTGCAAGATATTCGCTTCGTCGGGGTTCCGGCGGACGAGGCAAATGGCGAGGCGGCGACGGCGTCATTCGCGAAGTGCGTTTCCTCACGAAGGCTCAAGTCACACTCTTGTCCGACCGTCGGAAGTTTGGGCCCTACGGATTGCACGGGGGTGAGCAGGGCACTCGCGGATCGAACGTTCTCACTCGAGACGGAACACGGGAAGAACTTCCATCGAAATTCACGAGGTGGGTCGGACCCGGCGACGTTCTCTCCATTGAAACGCCTGGTGGTGGGGGTTGGGGCGAGCCGTGAGGTCTGTGGTTCACACAGCTGGCATCTGTCCGCCCTCTGTCAACTCGAGGACACCTGATCGAGGGTGCGTAGAAACTTCGGCGGCCGGCGGTATCGCGTGGCTTGCTCGTATGCAAATGCAATCTTGATGAGGGTCGGTTCGCTCCATGGCCGGCCAAAGAACGAAATTCCAATCGGCAATCCGCTGACGTAACCACAAGGTACGGACACGTTTGGATATCCCGCAACGGCCGCGGCAGTAGAGCTGCTCCCGGCGAAGTGATCGCCGTTCAGATAATCCGTTACCCAGGCGGGTCCATTCGTCGGCGCGATGATGGCATCCAATCTGTTCTTGGCCATGACGGCATCTATGCCCTGTTCGCGCGCCAGCTGCTGATTTTTCCGCAAATCTTCGATGTACTTCGCATCCGTAAGCGGGCCTTTTTCTTCTGCCTGAATGAATAATTCCTGCCCGAAATACTGCAGTTCTTTATCGGCATGCTTCTCGTTGAATTCGATAATGTCCTTAAGGGTCTTCGTCTGCGCCTTCGGGCCAAGCGATGCTAGATAGGCGTTGAGGTTTGCCTTGAGCTCATACAGCAGCACGTTTATTTCGGCCGCTTCGATGTTTTTCGTAGTATCAACGTTCGCCGGATCGATGATTTCTGCGCCGCTTTTCTTAAGCACATCGATCGCATCTTCCATGAGCTTGTCCACACGCGAGTTGAAACCAAAGTCGGAACGGGAGACACCGATGCGCACTCCTTTCAATCCATTTGGGTCCAGGAACGCCGCGTAGTCCGGCGCATCTATTTCAGGATTCCGCAGCGCACCCAGAAGAATTGCGGCGTCGGTGACGGTACGACACATTGGACCGGCCGTGTCCTGGCTGTGGGAAATCGGAACGATTCCGGCACGGCTGATCAAACCCACCGTGGGCTTGATTCCGACAATTCCACAAACGCCCGATGGGCACACGATGGAACCGTCCGTCTCCGTGCCGACGGACAAAGCGGTGAGATTCGCCGATGTGGCGGCTGCCGATCCCGAGCTGGATCCACACGGATTGCGATCGAGAACATAGGGATTTCTGCACTGTCCACCCCGCGCGCTCCATCCGCTAGAGCTGCGAGTCGATCGGATGTTTGCCCACTCGCTTAAATTAGCTTTGCCCAGAATGACCGCTCCGGACTCACGGAGTCTTTTCGCGACAAGTGAATCATGCTGGGGAATGGATCCTTCAAGTGCAAGCGACCCGGCGGTGGTCGTCATCCGGTCGGCCGTATCAATGTTGTCCTTGAGAAGGACCGGAATCCCGTGGAGCGGCCCGCGCGGCCCTTTCGATTTCCGTTCCGCGTCCAGTGCGTCGGCTATTTGAAGGGCGTCAGGATTTATTTCAATGACGGAGTGCAGAGACGGCCCGCGCTTGTCGATTGCTTCTATCCGCTGCAGATACAGCTGTGCAATCGAGCGGGCGGTATATTTACCCGATTTCATGCCGTCCTGAAACGCCGCTACCGTCGTTTCGTCTAACTCGAACGGCGGTATACCCGCTGCAGGCTCTTCCGGTTTCGTGTGTGTTTCCAAAGCAGGGCCACCACATGCCGCCATTGATGCTACTCCTAGCGAAGCGGTGATAAAACGTCTGCGGTTCATTTTCACACCTCCAAATCGGCGTCGGTTCGAACCGCATCATAGCGTACGTTCTTGTCCGATTGAATTTGGAAAGCCGCTTGCGTATAGGTTGTATATCGGAGAGTTGCAATGGACGAGCCGAAGCGATACGAGGCAGCTAAGCATGTCATTGCGATCGCCGGTTTCGTCTTAGATGTCCTGATACTGCTGTACCTCCTCGTATCCGGCTCCAGCATTCGCATTCGCCAGCTGGCGGAGACAATCTCCGATTCGCAATGGATCAGCATTGCGATTTATACCCTCATGATTACGGCCATCCTTAAGGTTTTCGATGTGCCAATCAGTTTCTATTCCGGGTATTGGGTCGAGCATCGTTTCGGACTATCTCGTCAATCGCTCGGTGGTTGGATTACGGACCAACTGAAAGGTCTTGGCATCAGCATTGTCCTGAGCGTCCTGGCCATCGAGGTAGTGTACAGATTGATCCGGGCTCATGGCGAACGGTGGTGGATTGACGCCAGCCTGGTTTTCATCTCATTCGTCATTGTGGTGACGAATCTTGCGCCCGTACTCTTATTGCCGCTGTTTTTCAAATTCAAGCCCATCGAGAATCCGGATTTGCAGAATCGATTAGCGCGCTTGGCCAGGCGAACGAACACTAGGCTTTGCGGGATTTTTGAATGGTCTCTTGGAGACAAGACGCGTAAAGCTAACGCAGCTGTCGTAGGTTGGGGAAATACGCGGCGCATCATTGTTTCCGACACGCTGCTCGAAAATTTCTCGGGCGAAGAGATTGAAGTGATCATGGCGCACGAGTTGTGTCATCACGTCAAGAATCACATTTGGCAAGGCATTGTGCTGCAATCCGGGCTGACATTTCTTGGTTTCTATGTTGCGGCGCGGGTGCTTTCTGCGCTCACCGTCTCCTTCGGCTTTCGAGGAACTTCGGATGTGGCAAACCTGCCGCTGGTGGCACTCGTTATGATGACGCTGTCGCTCCTGGCGTTACCCCTCGTAAACAGCTTTTCGCGGCGGCTTGAAACTGCAGCGGATCTGTATGCACTCGATACGACAGGTGACGCGCTTGCGTTTGTGTCGAGTATGGAAAAGCTGGCGGACCTTAATCTGGCGAATAAGGCGCCGAACAAACTCGTCGAATTTATTTTCTACAGCCACCCGTCGGTGGAAGATCGCATCAAGTTAGCCGCGGATCGTGTTGGGCAAAACGTCGGTTAGCCTCCAAACCCGTCGGCGGTGAAATACGCCTCCAGCGAATCCAACTGATCGGTGAGTTCCTCAACTTTATCGTGGAGGAGGTTACGCATCGAGATCATCCCGCACAGCGTTCCATCGCGATCGATGACGGGCAAGTGGCGGATATGTTTTTCCAGCATGACTTTCAACGCCTCGTCAGCCGTTGAGTCTCGATGGATGGTTTCCACCGGCGAAGTCATGACATCGCGTATATGGGTTCTCTCCGGATCCCGTTTCTCAAGGACCACGCGAAGCATCAGATCCCGTTCGCTGAATATTCCAATCAGCCGGTTTCGATCTGTCACGCCAATAGCACCGATGCTTGCTTGAGCCATCCTCCGAACGGCTTCGTTGACGGTAGCTTCCGCTCCAATCGCTACCAATGGTGTTCGTGCGATTCTCAGGAGACCCATAAAACCCTCCGCATTTTTTTTGGTTGCTGCATAGTAGCGTAAAGGCCTTCTGGATGCACCCCCTAATCTCATCGATTGAAGGTACTATTTTCACCATGGTCTTTATTCCAGAAGGCTGGTTCTGGATGGGTTCAGAGAATCGGTTTCGGTGGGAGAGCCCGCGGCATCGCGTTTGGCTAGACGCATTTTCAATCGCGAGCACTCCTGTCACGCGCCGCGCGTACGCTGCGTTCCTTGCCGATAGTGGTTACGCCGAGCCTGCGGGCTGGAAGGATCCGCGTTTCAATGATGCCGATCAACCAGTCGTCGGAGTCAGTTGGTTTGCGTCGGTCTCGTACTGCGAATGGTTGTCGAAACGAGAGAATGAACCCTACCGGCTTCCCACGGAAGCCGAGTGGGAGAAGGCGTGCCGCGGCGGGTTGGAGAACGCGGAGTATGCCTGGGGTGATACTTCACCTGAAACGATTGACTACTTTTGCGGTGAGTGGAAAGGTCCCAGGCGTGTAGCGGAGTGGCGCCCGAACGGCTACGGTCTCTTCAATATGGGCGACAATGTGCACGAGTGGTGCTCTGATTGGTACGCGGAAAACTATTACGCCTCAGCGCCGGACCGGAATCCTCGAGGGCCGGAAAATGGACTGCGCCGCGTTTCGCGCGGCGGTTCTTGGCGTCATCAGATCAAAGCCTCTCGCGCAGCTCACCGAAGCAGCTTGCCGCCGGATTACGCGTATACGGACTATGGATTTCGACTGTGCAGCAGCGGCGGAAATTCTGGGACGTGAACCACAGAGACACAAAGACACAGAGAAAAGCCGCATCAAGGAATTCTTAGCGCGGCTTTTCTCTGTGTCTTTGTGTCTCTGTGGTTCATGCCCCAGAAGCTAATCGGCCTGGCGTGCAATATAACCTCGACGCGCTCGAACAATTCCGCCAAAGCGGGTGCGCACCCGTAGGGAGTGATAGCGGCCGTCATCGGGACTCGAGGGATAGAATCCGAGTGTGTATTGAGTGCGCAGTTCATCGGCGACGGTGTCGAGCACCTTTTCGATCTGACCACCGCGGTTTATCAGACTTTCCGCCAGCAGGAACGCGCGTCCCCCGCTGTTTTCCGCCAGTGCGCGAAGGACATTCAAGTCCACCTCGTCGCGTTTGTTCTGCGCAGCGCGCGCTCTTTTTGGAGGAAACAAGGCAGCCAGCGGGCCGGATCCGAAAATGTTGAAGTCTTTCGCGTAAGTGAGACCGGAAATGCCTACGGGATAGATCAACACATCGGATTGTCGAATCGACTGCAGGACGTCCTCAAGCTTCGCCGTGCTTGCGGTGTCCTGTCCATCCGTAATGAGCAGAATCGCGCGTTTCGTGTGGCGGCCGCCATGAATCTTGGTGAGCGCGTCGATCAGCGCATCGTAGAGAGCCGTGCCGCCCGTTGCGTTCAAGTGGCGGAGCGCCTGTGAGATTCTGTCCCGATCGTCAGTGAAGTCTTGCCGCAAGAGCGCTCGGCCAGAAAAAGTGATGAGGAAAATCTCGTCGTTTTGCTGGATGCGGCGGCTGAAGCGATCGACGGCCTCAACTGCGGTTTTCATTTTGCGATCCATACTGCCGCTGGTGTCGAGCAGAATTCCAACGCTGACTGGGACATTCTGATCCTGGCTGAAGTGCGTAATCTGTTGCGGTTTGCCGTCTTCTTCCAAGACGAAATCGTCGACTTTCAGATTCGGAATGCTACGGCCGCGGGAATCGACGACGGTGGCCACAACATTCACGAGGCGAACGTCCACACGCACTTGCGCAGCAGCGATCGCTGCCGTAATCGTCAGCAACAGCGCGACGGAGCCGAGAGCTTGAAACCGGCACCTCATGTGAATTCCCGCGCGGCATTATATTACGTTTCGGCTATCATGGATTGCTGATGGTTACGCCTGATCAGTTTCGGCAGGTGATGGGAAATTTGGCGACAGGTATCACCGTTGTCACCACGCGCGACGCCAACGGAAAACCTTATGGCTTAACCGTAAACTCATTCACATCGGTTTCCTTAAATCCCACTCTGGTACTCGTTTGCCTCGATAATAAGTTGAGCGGCCTGCAGTTTTTCAAAGATTCAAAGCATTTCGGGGTCAGTATCCTTTCGGAACATCAGGAAGATCATTCGCGAATGTTCGCAAAGAAGGATTCCGAACGTCCGCTGACTATTTACTTCGAAGGAAAGCTGGGCATGCCGTTACTGCAAAATTCACTGGCAGTTATGGAATGCGAGGTCGTCAAGATTTATGAGGGTGGAGATCATCAGATCTTCCTTGGCGAGGTGCAACATGCCGAAGTACTCCACCCGCATCATCCTCTGATGTATTTTCGAGGGAAATATCAGCGGCTACTGACCTAAAGATCTGACCAATGCTCAATTCTCAATTCCGAATTCTTAACCGAGAAACTGCCGCATCAGAGTAGGAGGAGTTTTTTCGGATAGGAATTGAGAACTGGGGAATTGAGCATTGGTCAGATCCTCTGTTGTCTTTGTGTTTGCTACCGTGCTCTTGCGTTTGTGGTTCTACGGTACAGCGACACGCGGGATCAAGGGATTGATCCGAGCGACAACTTCATACGGAATTGTTCCAATCTTTTCGGCCAACTCCTCCACGCGAATCTCGGCATTTCCCTGCCGCCCGACGAGCACGACTTCATCATCCAAATCGGCGCCGACATCCGTCACGTCCAACATCGTCATGTTCATTGCAATGCGTCCTACCACGGAGGCAAGCTGGCCGTGGATAAGCGCGCGGCCGGAGTTCGACAGCTTGCGGTCATATCCATCGTAATAACCAATCGGCAAAACCACCAACTTCATCGGACGGCTGGCACGATAAGTCAATCCGTATCCCACATAGTCCCCGGCATTCACATCTTTCACCTGAGCGACGCGCGTCTTCCAGGTCAGAACGGGCGCCAGCGACAACAGCCGTCCTCGTTCGCGCGCGGCAATCTGCGTTTCGCGGGACGGCCAAATCCCATACGTACCGATACCCAGGCGCACCATCGAAAAGTCCATTTCTGCATACAGAAGCGCTCCGGCCGTCGCCGATGCATGAACTTGAGCGGGCCGTATGCCGCCGCGCTCCATGATTCCGAGAGCTTCGCGGAATTTATGAACCTGCGATTGTGCGAACGATGGGTCCAGTGTGTCCTCAATGTTGGCGAAATGCGTATAAGCGCCTTCAATTTCCATCGCCGGCAGCTTCTTCAGCTCGTTAATGAACGATGCAAGCTGGCTTACGGGAATTCCTTGACGATTTGTCCCCGTTTCGATCTTGAGGTGAACCTTTGCCGCTAGTCCCAGCTTGTCTCCAGCTTGCGAAAGCGCCTGTGCCACATCCAACCGGTAGAGCACCTGGCGATAACTGTTTCGTACGGCATTTTCGAGTTGGTCGAGAGGAGTGTGGCCCAGAATAACCACCGGTTTTCGAATACCAAGCCGCGTGATCGTCACTGCTTCATCGAGGCAATTCACGCCCAGCCAATCGGCGCGCTCGGCTGCGATTGGCGCGACCGTTTCCAGGCCGTGCCCGTAAGCATTCGCCTTGACCACAACCATCAGAGCCGTGCTCGCGGCAATACTAGTCCTGAACGCATCAATGTTGTTTCGAAGCCGCTGCGCGTCGATCTCTATCCAAGACAACATAGATAAGGATTATATGCTGGTGTCTTCATTAGCTTGGTTGCCCTTGTTCCTTGGTGTCTTCCCGTTTACTCGGCTACACTGCCCGCATGGCGCCGATCGTGGAGTTTCGCAACGCAGGCTACGCGATCAATGGACGAATGTTGGTCGAAGACGTTTGTTTTCAGGTGGAGTCGGGCGAAACCATCGTCCTGCTCGGCCGCAGTGGGTCCGGAAAGACAACGACGTTAAGGCTGATCAATCGCCTGCTGGAGCCCACTTCGGGCGGTGTTCTTGTGGAAGGCAAAGAGACAATGGACTGGGATCCGATTCGTCTTCGCAGGCGCATCGGATACGTCATCCAGGAGATTGGCCTATTTCCCCATTTCACTGTCGCCCGCAATGTGGCGTTGGTTCCATCTCTGGAATCATGGCCTGAAGAAAAAGTCGAAATGCGAGTGAATGATGTTCTTGGGCTGGTCGGCCTGGAGCCCGCCCAATTTGCGGCGCGGTTTCCGCGCGAACTCTCCGGAGGCCAGCGCCAGCGTGTCGGTGTTGCGCGCGCTCTTGCCGCAGATCCGTCGATTTTGCTTCTCGACGAACCTTTTGGGGCGTTGGATCCCATCACGCGTTCGGAAATACAAAAAGAGTTTCGCGCTTTGCAGAAACGGCTGGGTAAGACCATGGTTTTCGTGACTCATGATGTACGCGAAGCATTCATATTAGGAGACCGTATCGGCCTTATGAAGGACGGGCGTCTGCTCGCTCTCGTTCCTGCTGCCGACTTTCAAAAGCTTGATCATCCTGAAGCGAAGGCTTTTGCGGAGAGCTACGCGTGAGTGTTCTTGACTTTATGTGGACGCGCAGGTCGGAAGTGTTGCTGCTGACGCTCGAGCATCTCGAAATTGTGGGCATCGCGATATTGATAGCCATCGCCATCGGCCTTCCGCTGGGAATCCTGATGACGCGCAGTCCCCGCATGAGCCGGCCCATTCTTGCATTCGCGAATATCGTTCAAACCGTTCCCAGTCTTGCACTGTTTGGATTCTTGATTCCTTTGCCTTTTATCGGTGGAATCGGAACGCGAACGGCCATCGTGGCTTTGGTTCTCTATTCCTTGCTTCCCATCATTCGTAATACATTCACTGGAATTTCAGGGGTCGATCCCGCAATTCGCGAAGCCGGTCGTGCGATGGGAATGACTGACTCACAGCTTTTGTGGAAAGTCGAGATTCCGCTGGCGCTGGGTGTAATCTTCGCGGGAATCCGCGTAGCCACTGTGATTGCAGTGGGCGTTGCTACTATTGCAGCCGCAGTGGGAGCTGGTGGCCTCGGCATGTTCATTTTCAGGGGAGTGTCCATGGTCGATAGCCGTCTGATTCTTGCCGGCGCAATTCCTGCAGCTGCACTTGCGCTGATAGCCGATTTTGGCCTCGGCGCGATTCAGAAACGATTTTCGAAGCTTTTGTGCCTGCTATGTCTTGTAAGCGTAGCCGCGACGCTTTCAGCCTGTTCGCGCACAGACAGAATTGTGGTTGGATCCAAGAATTTTACGGAACAGGTGATTCTCGGAGAGCTTCTGGCGCAACAGATTGAGGGCACAACAAATCTTCGGGTCGATCGCAAACTCAATCTCGGCGGGACGCTGATTTGTCATCAGGCGCTGGTGGCAGGGCAGATTGATACATACGTGGAATACACAGGCACCGCGCTTACCGCCGTTCTGAAAGAGCCTCCTTCGAACGACTCAGCTCGTGTTTACGACACAGTCAGAGGCGCATACAAGAATCAATTCGGCATCGAATGGACGGAGCCGCTTGGGTTCAACAACACTTTTGCCATCATTGTCCGGAAGGCAGACGCGCAAGCACTAAAACTCAAAACGATTTCGGACGCGGCTCCTCAAACAGCGCATTGGACGGCAGGTTTCGGGTATGAATTCATCGAAAGAGAGGATGGCTATGCGGGTCTAGCGAAGACCTATGGTCTTCGGTTTCCGAGTCCGCCGCGAGTGATGGATCTGGGAATTACGTATAAAGCGGCCGCTGAAAAGCAGGTGGATTTCATCGCCGGCAATTCCACAGATGGACTGATCGATGGGCTCGGCTTGGTTGTTCTCGAAGATGACAAGCATTACTTCCCGCCATATGACGCGGTGCCACTCGTGCGTGACGCTGTCGTTGCCAAACATCCCGAGGTGAGACAGGCATTGAAAGACCTGGCCGGGAAGATATCGGAAGATCAGATGCGGCGTCTGAATTACGCCGTGGATGGGGAACACAAGGACGTCAAGGAAGTCGTTCGGGAATTTTTGAAAGGGAATTAGCAACAAAGAGGAATGAAC
>Ga0126369_10003703_pt1 | contig 11070 bp, 7 predicted proteins | sample PanSoiMetaPlot_1_FD_109646 | JGI IMG/M metagenome (GOLD analysis project Ga0126369, IMG submission 109646) | Tropical forest soil microbial communities from Panama - MetaG Plot_1 | ecosystem: Environmental > Terrestrial > Soil > Tropical forest > Bulk soil | place: Panama | collected 2016-02-17
AGCCACGCGAGGTCAACGAGTTTGGTTCGGCTGCTCACGAGGAACGATCCGGGTGCCGGTCTCGATTACTTCTTAATGGTCAGTTCCACGGTGGCGGTGGCGCCGCTGACGTCCACGGCCTGCGTCGTCGGCTTGCCATCCTCGCTCCAGGTCTTCAAGGTGTACTTGCCGGCAGGAATATTCTTGATTTCAAAGTTGCCATCCTTGTCGGTGACCGCGAAATAAGGAGTTGGAACGACGACGACATAGCCCGACATTTCAGGGTGTACGTTACAGAGTAGGGATGCCACGCCTACGTCGTCGAACTGAAATGGCTTCTTCTCGCCTTTCGGCCAAGTGCCCAGGTTGTGGGCCAGTTTCTTGTTGCCACTTACAGAAGGCCAATAAACGTTGTGGCCGACAGGATCGCTGTTCAGGAACTCCACCGTCGCTCCTTGCTGCACCGCGACGACATGCGGAATGAAAGCCATCTTTCGCTGATCGACGGTGACGCGCTCCTTCGGAGGGTCGAACTTCTTGTCTGGGATAACATCCACATACACGGCGATGTTCTCAGCGGACTTAATGCCTTGCACACTGACCTTGCCCTTGATTTCATTGGTCCTGCCTGCACTTGCCAGAGCCAACGTAAGACCCACTGCGATTGCCGTCTTGGTTACGATTCTGCTCGAGCTCATGACGTTCCTCTCCTATTCGAGTTCTTCCTGCAATTCAAACTTACCGATGGCTGCCTCAGAAGACGTAGTCGATGCCGGTTATAAACATATTCGGGTGGAAGAATTGCGTGGTGCCCGCCGTATTAACGAAAGGCTGACCCCATTGATGGTCGTATTCGCCGATAATCTTCATGTTGGCGCGAAGGAGGACTTGTAAGCCGGGGCTAAATCGGTTGCGAGTATTGTATTGGGAGACGCCGTTGAGAAAGTCCGTCGGCGAATTCACGAAGTCATACCGCATGTAAGCAATAACCCACGGGTGAATCCAATAATTGGCTCCCGCAAATCCCCCCGAAAATGTGACCGGAGTCGTACTTTGAAATCCGGTTCCCGCTCCGTTCACTACGTGATTCTGATCGTGGCCGTGCAGGCCTACTCCATAGAGCTCAAGATGGCGATACTTGAACCGCAAGTCAGCTCCGACGCGGTAGAAGGGCTCTTCAAACGTTCCCAATCCGGGAAATGCCGCGCCATCGAGATTCAACTGGTTCTTCCCGTAGTAATAGAAGGCGCCTAGACGAATCGACGTGTGGTCACGTGGGCCCGTCGGGCCAGCGGCCTGGATGGCATTGCGACTTTCTGGATCACGCTCGAGATTGAATTTCTGGGAGACACGAAGGTATACGTCTTTCGTATTTCGAACGGCGGGCGTGTCGTTGTTGCCGTTCACAACTGCAAGGGACCAGGTGAAATTGCCGTTATTGGGATATCCGCCGATTTCTATGCCGCGCTGCGGAGCGCCCAGCGTAAACTGATTGTTCGTCGTCCCCAGGCTTCCGGCAAGGCTGGCCTGATCGTAAATATCGTAATCGGAAGGATAAATGCCGCGCGCTTGAGTGAAAGGCAGGTCCAACTCAAACTGCCCGAATTTCACGTTGAAAGAGTTCTTTGGTAGCCCAAAAGCGTGACCGAGGTCGCTGTATTTCAAATAGCCGTCGCCAAGCCCGCCATCTGCTCCAGAACCGCCCGTGGAAATATCGTCATCCACCCAAAATGAGAGGTTGGGTCCAAAACTTCCAGCGGCGATGATCGTAAACGTGTTCGGCACGAACAGGTCTGTCCGCGGCGTGAAGAACCCGTTCTGCGCGATGATCTCAGGGGGCTGCTTCTTGTTCCAGTTGAAGTTACCGGAATACCGGAAGGCAATGGGTACGCTGCCTGGGATCTCACCGGGGTAAACCGCGCCCGGAAAGGCTTCCTTCTGGGCCTTCGAGCCGAGCAGAACTGGCGGTTCCTTGACAAAAGTCTCGTCATCCTTGGGGAACTTGAATCCATTCTTCTTGAAGGCTTCCCCAAAGTCGTTTAGCTCCGGATAGTTGTTGTGGCAGGTGGTGCAGGACGTCTGGTACTTTCGCGAGAACGCTGGGATCGCGGAAGTCTTGGGCACAGACGCAAGCATCACACATATAAAGACTACAACCGCTGCGAGAACCCCTACAACGCTGGTACTAAGTACGTTTCTTTTCATCAGCTTCCCCTCCTGGACTTTACCCGCCGAACAGATGGTGAAGTTTCCTCAAGCTAGCAATTAGGTTTCAATGACCTGCATTCTTGCCTGTGGTTGAACCGACCTGCCGTGATGTGCATCACCGATTGATGTAACGACGATCACAGGAGCAACGTCATGGAGGGGGTGTCCGGAAGGGGAAGAAGGATTTACGAGTTTAAGACGCTTTCGAGCCGTGCTTCTTGATGATAAGCCTCGAACGTTTTGCTTGCAGGAACTGTTTTTTTCTTGAATTTACCAAGCATTCGCGTCACCGTCTCTCGCGAGGCTCGGATCATCTGGTGCAATCTCTTCATGCGTGAGCGGCAGTCTGACCCTTAGGTCACCTTTTCCATCGTAGTGTTGGGTAGGCAAAGCGCAGGGAGGAGCATGGTGCGTTCGCGCGCTTTCAATACAGCACCAGGACTTGCCGGGAGTTGACCATAGCCACTGCGCACCGGCGTACAACGGCTGCCAATCCTGACAGTGGGCAAACGATCATCTTGATGATAGAAAGCCCCTGCGAATTGAACGATGACCGATGTATCGAAAACAATTCTAGCGGCGAGGTGGGCTCGCGGGCATCGCAGCAGTCCCCGCGCTCATTGCGTGCAAGAAGGTCTTCGGTTGCTCGTCCGCGCACTCGTTGACTTGATCTGCCGTAGAACCTAAGATGAGCGCCAGATGGAGCTCCCAGATCCTCTGGTTGGAAAAAACGTCTCTCATTACCGCGTCATAGAAAGGCTCGGCGATGGGGGAATGGGTGTGGTCTATAAGGCAGAGGACACTCGGCTTCGCCGTGCGGTAGCCCTCAAATTCCTTCCCGAGCACGTCTCCGGAGATGCTCCCGCCCTGGCTCGCTTCCAGCGCGAGGCACAAGCGGCATCTTCGCTAAACCACCCCAATATCTGCACGGTGTACGACATTGGCGAACAGGACGGTAGAGCATTCATTGCCATGGAATGCCTGGACGGGCAAACCCTAAAACACATCACCATGGGCCAAACTATGAAGCTGGATCGTTTACTGGAGATCGCGATTGAAGTAGCCGATGCGCTCGACGCGGCTCACACGGAAGGTATCGTCCATCGCGACATCAAGCCCGCAAACATCTTCATCACCAGACGAGGGCACGCGAAGATTCTGGATTTTGGTCTTGCAAAGATTGTCCGCGCCAAGATAGTGGGTACTGGGATTGGCGGGGCGGCAACGGTGGCTACGGCCTCGGACTCCGAGGACCTAACCAGCCCGGGCGGTGCCCTTGGAACAGTGTCCTATATGTCGCCCGAGCAGGTTCTCGGCAGGACTCTCGACGCGCGGACAGACCTCTTTTCCTTTGGCGTCATCCTGTACGAAATGGCTACCGGTTTCCGCCCATTTAAGGGAGACAGCTCGGGTGCGATTTTCGATGCCATTTTGCACAAGACTCCCGTTCAGTCAGTCCGCTTGAACACCGAGGTGCCTGCGGAACTAGAGCGCATCATCACCCGCGCACTCGAAAAGGACCGTAGCCTTCGGTATCAGCACGCCTCTGATTTGCGTGCAGAGCTTCAGCTCCTCAAACGTCAGATTGATTCGAACAGTTCCATCTCTTCCACGGACCACGAACTGCCACGCCGCGCTCTTAGATATAAAAAGACGGCTTGGGTCGGAGGGCTCGCAGTGGTGTTGCTGCTGTTCGCATTGAATGTTGGCGGACTGCGACAGTTTCTCTTTCGCCCTTCCACCTCCCCAAGAATCGAATCGATTGCGGTATTGCCGTTCGTCAATGTGACTAATGACCCCAAGACCGAATACCTGAGCGACGGCATCACCGAGAGCCTGATTAACAGCCTCTCGGAGCTGCCAAACATAGCCGTAATATCGCGCAACACGGTCTTTCGCTATAAAGGGCAGCCTTCCGATCCGCAGAAAGTGGGGCGCGATCTGCATGTCCAGGCCATTCTAACGGGCAGGCTCATTCAAACAGGGGATGAGTTGATGATCAGCGTGAATCTCGAAGACGTGCAAAACAGCAGACAAATCTGGGGAGACCAGTACAATCGCAAACTTTCTAATCTGACCTCTGTTCACCGTGAGATTGCCTCGGACATCTATGGCCGGCTGCGGCCGGCGCTGGTAGGCGAGGAGAAGAAGTTGCTTTCCAAACGCCCTACGGAAAACGCAGAGGCCTACCAACTCTACTTGCAAGGACTTTTCTATTCGAACAAGGGAGCAGCAGCGGATTTCAAGACAGCATCGGACTTTTTCGCACAGGCGGTTCAGAAAGATCCGCGCTACGCACTGGCGTATGCGGGCCTAGCCGACACTTACAGTCTTATGGGCAACTACGGCTACTTATCGTCTTCCGAAGCGTGGCCCAAGGCTCAGGCGGCGGCGATGCAAGCACTGGGTATCGATAGTACCCTCCCTGAAGCACATACCTCCTTGGGAATGGTCAAGGAACATTTTGAGTGGGACTGGCCGGGCGCAGAAAGGGAGCTTCGCCGAGCCATCGAATTGAATCCTAACTCTGCGAACGCACATCACTGGCTCGGAGAATACCTCACGAACATGGGCCACTTTGAGGAAGGGCTACGGGAGACGCGAAAAGCCCAGGAAGTTGACCCCCTCTCCCGGCTCATCAATACTACGATTGGCTGGCAACTGTATCTTGCAGGACAGAACGACCAGGCGATCGAGCAATTTCGAAAAGCACTCGATATCGATCCCAAATTTGCCCCGGCGAGACGCCTTCTGGAAGGTGTCTACGCACAAATGGGCAGTTACAAGGAAGCTGTGGCGGAAAGAGAAAAGATGCTGTCGCTATACGGAGGCTCCGAACTAGCGGCATCTGTGGAAGAAGATTTCTCCAAGTCCGGCTACCGGGGCGTTCTTCAGAGCTGGGTGGGAGGCTTGACGGAAGTCTCCAAGCATGGGCACGTTTCTTCGTACAGCATAAGCGAAGCACACATGCGCATGGGTGAAAAAGAGAAGGCCATCAAGTGGCTGCAACAGGCCTACGACGAACACGATACGGAACTTGTTTCTCTAGCAGTGGAGCCCGTGTTTGGGCCCATACGATCGGACTCGCGCTTCCAGGAAATCCTCAAACAGATGAAACTGGCGCACTAAATCCCAGACAGTCGGGCGGAAAGACGCGCTAGACACCTCAGGCTTATCGTAGAGGATAGTTTTTGTCCCCCGGAAGCATGCCATCCACGCGCACAACCTTGACCCCAGGATGGATGTTCCGCGAGTCGACGAACGCAATTGCTCCCGGCATGGCGGACACCAGTTCGTATTGTAGGTCGTTGGAATAGACAATTTTTGGGGGCCCCGTAACTTCTGCGCGGAATATCTTGGCCACCCAGTACTGCTTGAATTGCGCTTCGGTCATCTGATAAATCACGCGCAGAACCACGTCGCGCTCCCGCGCTACAGGAGCGCGAATCAGCAACACCACCGGCAGCTTTGCGTTCCAATACTGGCGCTCTCCCAAAAAAACCCTGCGCACTTCAGCCAGACTCAAGTCCACGACGGGAGTGTCGTCGTTTACAACCACCGCGATATCGGTTTCATGCGCGGATTGCGCTGAGCTGCGGTCATGAATCGACAACAACCAGAAGAGAGCTAAGACTACAAGGATTCGGCGGCGTTTGAGTAGGCTTCTCATGTGGTTGATTCGCTCAAAAAGTGAAAGCCGTCTGGAAAAACAGCCCGTTTACTGCCGGCATTGCCGGATGGCCCCCTTGTGCTGGATGACTTGCCGAGTACCGATATTCGGATTTGAACGCAGCAAAACTCGAAATGTCATAACGAAGCCCAAAGATCGATTCCACTTGTGGTTGATACGTAAACACCTGTTCGCTAAGCGGCATGTGGGTGTATTCGAAACGGTAATACGGTTTCAGCGTCTTTTCAAGCCATGGCAATTTGTAAGCGAACTGGACATACGCGGCGTTGCTGTTGGCCACAGCATTCGTGGCGATATTGCGGTGATTGACGTTGTCGAACTCCGCTAGGAATTCGGGAGCACCCTTTGTCCAAGTCAAGTACCCCGAGGCGATCCACTCTCGGAATTCGGGGCCGGCTGAAAGACTAATCTTGTCGCGGTAGAACGAGCCTCCCAGCTCTAATCCGTAGGCCTTTGCAGGTCGAGCAAACAGCTTTGCAACCCACGCGCGGTTGTTGTTGACGTCTCCTGCGTCACCGGGACGGGCAATGAGTGCACCGCGGCCGTTTCCAATACCAACGTTGTAGCCTAGGCCGAGACCTCTTGACGGAATGTTGCCTTCGGCCAGCACCCCGACGAAGTGCAATGGTGTAAAAGTTCCTCCCACTTTGACCATGAACGGCCGGTCAATGGTCGTTTGCAACCATGCGCCGTGATGGAACGTAGTGTTCCAGTAACCAATGGGAGTGTGGAACCGGCCAAACGAAATCTTGAAGTAGTCGTTGTAGTCATAACGGATAAAGGAGCGCTCCATTTCTATCGTGTAGTTTTCGGGGTGAGCATTCACTGTTATTTCCGCGAAATAGCTGATCTTTTGAGAGAGCGCCGAGGCCAGGTGCAAGTCGAACTGGCCAAGGTTGAAACCACTGTCTGCACCTTTTTGATCCGTGGAGGAAAAATCGGCGTCCGCAAAACCCCGTGTTTGCAGTGAGGGATAGTGCGTTTCCAATTGCCGGGCGGCTTCTTGCGTTATTTGCGTTTCGTGCTCGTGCACTTGCTCCGGCTTCCTGGCGTAGGGCTCCGCGTGGGCCGGTGGATTCACAGGCATGTCGGCAGTCCGTGGCGTGAGGGTGGCCGATGCCGCCTGATTGGCCTTCAGCTCCGCAACTTGCTTTTCGAGCTGCTCCACCCGGGCTAGTAGGTCTTTGATCTGCTCGGTCTGTTCCGCAACAGGGGCGTTCTGTCCCTTTGCAAAACTCGCTGTGAATAACAGCACCGTCACGAAGAACAATGGCTTGGGCATCATGTGCTCTCCCTTGCTGTAACAAAGAACTTGAGTTAGACCTGTCTATGGACTTAGGACTGAGGGCTCAACCGCGACATCCCCCCGCGAGCCCGGTTTGCGTCAGCATCATTTTCAGCATCCGCAGGTGGCTGATACGCGAGCGGGGACCGGGCGGTATTCTATGCGCAGACGGTGAAATTTCAAAGGTCGGTTTGTTCTTGCGGTTGCCTCGAGTCATTTTTCGGCCATTGACTGCACCTGGCGAGAAAACTACAATTCCTGGCTATGTAAGGACGCCTTTGTCTCCCTAAAGCAGATTGTCTCCTTTTGACCGACGGGGAAGCTCCATGATTGAAGATTTGTTTGACTTAGTCGGTGGTAACCATACGGTCTCGGCTGCAGTTGAATCCTTCTACGATAAAGTCTTGGCAGATGATAGCCTTCGTCCCTTCTTCAAACGAACCGACATGGCGCACCTCCGCGCACGACAGAGTATGTTCATTTCCATGCTACTCGGCGGTCAAGTCGTATACACAGGCAAAGAGATCCATGAGGCTCATACACGGGCCAGAAGTCATGGGCTAAACGATAGGCATTTTGATCTGTTTCTCACGCACTTTCGCGAAGCTCTGGAAGAGGTTGGCGTCAATGCCGAAGAGGCAGGGAAGGTGATAGGACTTCTCGAGAATAGACGGAAGGCCGTCCTAAATCCTGGAATCGCCAAATAATCATTCAGGTCCCCACTTAAGGAGCAATGATTGCCCTCGCTCGCGTACTCTGGTTCCTAATGGTGCCCATTGTAAATCCTTACCTCACGCGGGGCAGAAACTAGGGAATCAACTTTCGAGTGGCATGTAAGTCCGGCACTAGGTGCTTCAGCAGACTAAAGTTTAAAGTCATCATGATCAGGATTTTGCCTGGTACATCGAACCAACGGAAGAGTTGCAGATCCGCAGGCAGTGCTAGTGTCGTGATATCCCGCCGTATTGGATACGTGCTGCGCGGTCGGCATACATGGTCCCCCACTCCTGCAAGCGAGCAACGAGTGTTGCCGAGACACCTGCCTCTCGGAATTGTTGAGCCGCCTCCCATACCTTCCCGCCGCTGATGTCCCCGTAGCTGCGCGGTGTAGTGTAGGCAGCTAGCGGTATCCCAGATACAGGCAGGTAGCGGGCAATCGGGTATTGCAGGTTCTTGTCCAACCATGCGGCAAGTAGCGAAGCGGTCAAAGCCCTGTGCACCGTGGTCGGCAAGGGTTTAAACAGGGGAGCCCAAATAGGACTGATCATGATGCGTGGATCAACGTTTTGGTCCGGCCGCCAACCCCGGCTGAGGTTGTCGGGGCCCAAGTGGGGATCGGTCGATTGCAATGCTTTGATAGTTGCCACGATGAGCCGGGCGGGCTCCGGCTGCTGAGTCTGGGAATAAAGGTCGCGGAACCGGCCGATCAGATACACCCAATCCACGGGACTACGATCCCGGTGCTGATGGTTGCCGCTATTCAGGACGATCTGCAACTCATACCAAGAAGCTATGAAGTATTCGTTGGTCAAGGCGCTACCGCCAACTCCAGCAGGCCCATCTGGGATTTGGGCCGAGGAGGGAGCCGTCTCCGCAGGAATGGTGTTGCACCAACTACGAGAATCGGCGATCGACCCAAAAAAGTCTCGCCCACGCGCTTCGAGCCCATATTCTTGCATCATTTCCCAAGTCTTAACGAGCTGCCAAAGCTGAGCCGAGTAAACCTTGTTGGTTAACTCCGGCGACCAAGGCGCCTTTGGTTTGATAAAGCGTCCAAGGAAGGCGTTGCGGGCTTGAGACCATTTAGAGAAGCCGTTAATAATGAAGCGAGTCTGATCGCGTGCCTGCGCTGCCGCAAGCAGTGTTCGCAGCGGAGGCTCACCCTTCTCTGGAAGCAACTCCCCACCGTATAGTTGCGCGAATTCGCTTCGGTCAAAATCCGAGCCCCATGCATCCTTGGGATGTACGCGCGGCAGCCATCCACTCCAATCTGGTAGTTGTAGCGCGATTGGAATCTCACGCGCATTCAGATTGCCATCAGGGCGAAAGATGTCCGGCGTAATCCGACCTACAAGTTCACGAAGGTCACGAGAGTTTTCGGATGCATTTGAAGCGGTCTGGCCCACTCGGTCGCCTTGCTCAAGGAGATACGGCAACGCGTCGGCATCCTGGTTGAGGACCCACGCGAGCCCGGCACCTGCAGCCCAGTTGGAGACCGGCTTCGCGTCTATTCCGGGTCCAGGCTGGTAAGGTGGGTTCCACGGCCGGCCCGGGTTGGGAAGTTGCAAGCTGCGAATGTAGCTCGCGATCTGTTCGCCCTGAAGCCTGGACAGGGCATGAAAGCGCGAGCGGGCTATGATGCTGGCGTTCGAAAAATTGAAATATTTCAGGTCGCGGCCATTGCGTGCATGACAATCCGCGCAGTGCGCCTGAATCGTACGACTATCAGGAAGACTGCTTGACACTAGTGAGGCAGTGTTCCAGAGTTCCTGCCCAGCGCGGATAGAAATAGGGTCGGACAAGGGTGGCGTCCAGGATTCGGGTGCATCCTCTTCAAAGGCACCCGGCGGGAGGAGCCTCTGTCCCTCGCGTGTAAGAAAGTTCAAAGCGAGGACGCGATAGGCACTGACGAAACCGTCGGAACGGTTAAATCGAAAGCGAACGGTGTTTGTGCCGCTGGCTACCGTGTCAGCTGGGAGAGGAAGAATAATGACGAGCGTGGCGAAGCCACCGCCGATTCCACCGAAACTCCTGCCTGGCTCTGCGACAGTGACCGTATCGTTACTGAGGGGTATCCAAAGGCCGTTGTTGACTTGGATGCTGGCTTGATCCGCATACCGCAATCCATGAATCTGCAGCCAAAGAGATTGGACTAGCCCCGCCTCTGCTGTCTGAAGCGTAACAATCCTGCTCTCTGGCGAGCTACTTGCACTAAAAACCTCGATCGGCAACAACACTTGACTTGTAGTGGCGTCAGCAAAATCGGCGGAAATCGCTACGGCAGCAAGGAGAATCAGGGGAATACAAACAAGCCGGTCAAGCCTCTTTATGGCTAGGATCGTTCGGCTCGAGATTTCTCCGACACGAACTTTGATTGGGAAGGCCACATCAAAAAATCCTTTATCAAAGTATACTTCTCATTTGCAATTCCCGACAAGACCAGCTCCGTAGCAGGAGTTCGTACTAAAGGAGCAGAATTTCGGAGCGCCTTGCTTCACAATTCTGTAGGCGATAGGTGCGCCCCTCGAGCTGGTCTTCGTTGATTGCCTCCCTAAAAACGGGACGGCGCGAAGGGAATGCCGGTCCGCCCGGGTTCCCTCGATCGGAACCAACCCACAGAAAAAAGTGCTCCCGTCCCGCCTCAAAATTCAAGCCGTGTACACGCGGTTTTTGGCTCAATTCTTCGGTAAATAGCCAAAAGGAAAACACACGCTGCGCGGGGTGCGCGGCTGGCCTTCAAAGAAGCGCCGGCATAAGCCGGAAAAAAGCCCTCCTACGGAAGAGAAAGATCGAGGGCATAAATGTCGGCATGATTTCGCAGTAGACTGACGATAAGAGAGCCGTCCGGAGCAAGGTCAATGAAGCCACAGCGCGGCACACCCGACCGGATGAAGTTCTCGAAATTGGCGACCTCTTCGCGCTTGCGATCGCGAATCCGAATGCGATTGACCGGTTCGTTTGGGGCCAGGAGATCCTGGAAATATAGAAAAGCCCCATCGCGAGACCATCGCAGGGAGCTCGTGAGCGAGATGCCTTCGGAAAGCTCAATCCATTTTTCCGAGCGTACATCGAAGAGCATCAGCTGGTGGTAATCCTCCGTAATAGTCGCGATGAATCTGCCATCCGGTGACCAGGAGGGCGCTCGCATTCCTTGCGAACCGGCAAGAGTAGAAAACTGGTTCGTGGA
>Ga0126369_10003704_pt1 | contig 11068 bp, 12 predicted proteins | sample PanSoiMetaPlot_1_FD_109646 | JGI IMG/M metagenome (GOLD analysis project Ga0126369, IMG submission 109646) | Tropical forest soil microbial communities from Panama - MetaG Plot_1 | ecosystem: Environmental > Terrestrial > Soil > Tropical forest > Bulk soil | place: Panama | collected 2016-02-17
CATTGTAAGCATCGAGCTGACGCTGCACGGGTTCTTCAGGTCGGGTCATCAATGCGCCCTCCGATGACAGCGTGCAGCCTGAGGCCCGCGCAACCTTAACTCGAAGCAGACTACCCTTGGTTTCGCGGCAGCTGAATTGCGACGCCGTAACATAGGTACGCCGGCTGGTCGCCGTGGAACCATGTCGAGCCGCGCTGATCCAGGCAGCTGACACTGATCAACGCATCTGCGTTCACGCGCACTGCCTCAGCCTGCATGGCGCCGAGCGCATCGTCCATCTTCGGATAAGTCGGAACCCAAAAGGACGCTCGCCACGTACCGTTCCAAATGCGGCCCACGATCTTGTACGACTTCCCCACGAACGGATTCATCTCATAGACGGGTACGGTCGCATGCGTCTCGGTGTCGGCCCGCGGGGCACTCGCGCACCCAGAAGCTAGAGAAACGACGGCTACGATCAGCAACGAAAGCGATGAGCGGATTTGCATCTTCATACTCGCTGGCTGGAGGCTGGATGGCCGTGACCGCCATTATAGAGGTGAGATCAATTGGATCTGCCGAATGTTCTCGTGCTTGGCGACATCGACCACCTTCAGTCGACGCCCGGGACGATGCGCACATCGCGATCGACGGCCGTCCCCAGTACGCGCAAGGCTTCCTGATACGCCGGGCTGTCGTGCGCAGCGACGGCTTGCGCGACGCTGTCGAACTCGAGCAGGACGGTCCTTTGGTCGAGGCCGTTGTCGTAGACCTTGGCGGGCGTGCCGCGCGCGAGAAAGCGACCTCCTGCCTTCTGGAGCGCCGGAGCCGCGAGCTTTGCGTACGCAGCCAGGGCGTCCGCGTCATGAATCGAACGATATGTTGCAATCCAGTATGCCTTTGCCATGGTCAAATGAACCTTTATCGAGTTTACGAATTCAGACTACTTCGCCCTCGTCCGTGGGATTCGCCTGGGCACGACCTGCTTGTGGCACGACCTCACGAGCTAACGAAGCGTCCGGGTCAGGAAGACGCTGTTCGGGTCTTCGGCATAGTCGGCGAATGGGCCACAATACTTGAAACCGAAGCTCTCATACAGACGGCGTGCGGGCTCGAAGGCAGGCATGGAGCCTGTTTCGAGACTCAGGCGAGCATAGGAGCGCCGGCGCGCTTCGGCGATGATGTGCTCCAGCATCGCTCGCGCTACGCCTCTGCGCCGATGAGCCGAGGCCGTTCGCATGGATTTCACCTCGCCATGCACGGGACTGAGCTCCTTCAGCGCACCGCAACCAAGCAAATCGCCATTGGACCACACGGTCCAGAAGGTGATGTCCGGTTTGAGTAAGCCAGCGATATCGAGCGCATGCACGCTCTCCGGCGGAGAAAGCTGATGCATGCTGTCGAGGTGCTCGGCCAGGAGTGCGCGGACTTCTGCTCCGGCGAGATCGTCGATGCGAATTTGCATGATTTCTGAGGCCGTTGCGCGCCTAGCGACTAGTTATGGGCAGCTTCCGGCATTGCGTGCAGATAGTCGTAAAGAGCGGCAATTTCCGCATCGGTTAGGCGCGACAGATTGTTGCGCGCCTGCGTGCTCATTACGCCAACGTCTCTTCCTCCGATCGCGATCCCTGTTCGCAAGAGCTTGGTGAATGCTTCGGGCGAATAGGCAGCCACCATCCGCAGATCGGGGCTGGTGAAATCCGGATTGGAATCGCCGCGGAGGGCCGTTCCGTGGCACTCCGCGCAGATGGTCCGCGCAAGGTAGCGTCCCTGCTTGGCCTCCTCGTTCGTCGCCGCGGGCGGGGGAACCGTCTCAGCGATGAGCTGTGACACCGTTTTGAACTTCCCGATCACGAGGCCGAGCCGCCCGATGGGCCCCGGCGAAATGCTCGGGCCGGGCCCGGCAACTGCGGGCAGGCTCTTCAGAAAAGAGATGATCCGAGCCAGGTCTTCATCCGTCAGTCCGACGAAAACCTCCGATGGCATCACGAGCATGCTGCGGCCATCCGGCCGCACGCCATTCCTGATAATGACTGCGAGCTCCGCGTCGCTGAATTTCCTCACCGCTGCGGTGAGATCGGGGGCGACGATACGCGCGATCATCGGCTTATCGAACATGACCGCGCCCTCGGCCTGCCTGCCGTGGCAGCCGCCAAAGCAGCCGCGGATGGTGGCGAGTCGCCGCCCCTCGTCGATCGACGCTGCATCGCTCGGGATCGACAAGGCGACGGCCGGCTTCTCGTAGCTGCGTCGCAGGACCCGCTCGGAGAGTATGTACAGGACGGCGTAGGCGAGGATCGCTAAACCAGCCAGGGCCGCCAGGGCTGTGCCGATCCAACGCAGCAGACGATTCATCGTCTCGTCGCTCTCGAGGGTTTGCTGGAGTGTGGTCGGAACTCAGGCTTGACGCAACCTTGCCTGATGGATGCGAAGGAAAAGAAACGCCCCGAGAAGCGTGATCGGAAACAGCGACGCGAGAAAGAGAAGGTGGTACCAGATCGGGAACTTGTCCCACAAGCCGTAGTGAATGGGGATGAATATGACAGTGAGGACCACACCCAGGATCTTGGCAGCATTGACATTCGCTGGCGCGAGCCAGGCCGAGACAAATCCGCCGCACAGAGAAGACAGCGCGCTGAGCAGGAGGCGCCCCACCAGCATCGCAAGCGCAAACGTCATGGAGGGTTCGACCTGCGCATAGCCTGGCCAGGACATGCGGAACACGACGTTTCCGATCGACGCAAGGACGAACCATGCGACGAATCCGGCCACGATCCCCAGAATCACTCTTAGCATCTATCCTCCCCGTTAGCGCTCCCCACCAAGCGTCACATCCCGAAGTCGAACAGGCTCATGAGATCGCCGATGGCGGGCCGATTCAGCGGGACGTACGGATCGGTCTTGCTCATCACCGGATTGGGCAAGTTGTCGCGACTCGCGCCTGACAGAGGCGCCAGCCTCCAGTTGCGCTCGATGAACTTGAGTATCGAGACGTGATCGTAGTAGGTGTGATCGACGCGGCCCTTGCCGGCGAATGGCGACACCGCGATGAGCGGAATGCGCGTGCCGTCGCCGAAGAAGTCGATGGTCTGGATGTAGCCGCTATCGTAGTAGCCGCCACCTTCGTCGGTCGTGATCAGGATCGCGGTCTTGCGCCACACCTGCGGGCTTGCCTGAACTCTCGCCACGAGATCTTTCACAAACTGCTCCAGCGCGTAAACCGTCGAATTGGCGGGATGGCCGGATTCGGGAATGGGCGGAATCACGAACGACACCGCGGGAAGCGTCTTGTCATCCGCGAGGTCGCGATAGAACGCGGCGAGGCCCTGCAGATTAGCGCGCAGCGGCCCCGTCATCACGGCAGTCGAGTGCGTCAGCGGATCGCAGATCGAGCAATACAGATGCTTGTCGATCCCGGTTGCAGTGCGTCCGCCGCTGTACCACCTCCATGACACGCCCTTCGCTGCGAGCGCGGTGCCGATGTTGGGTGCGGTTTGCGGCGGCAACACGAACTTGCCCGGGCCCAGCGCCTGCGGCGTTCCGTCGAACGCATAGCCCGGTGAGTAATTGTTCACCAGGTAATAGCTGCCCGCGACGCAGTTCCCGTGGTTGAACGCCTTGTACGGCAGGCTGGCGAGGTAGTCGCGGATGGCCTTGACGCCGGGCTGGTTCGCATCGGCGCACGCGGTATACGAACCGCTGCGATAGCCCGACTGCTTGTACCAGTTGTTCGAGCCTCTCTGCGGGTCCGGGTCCTCGATCTGGTTGGCAGGCGGCGTCGCGGGCTTCCCGTCATCGAGATAGACGCCCGCGTGCCCGGTGCTCAACGCGAGGAAATTGGCGCCGGTGCCGCCCATCACCGGCTGATGGTAGTTGTCCGCGAGCGCGTAGTTGCGCGCGAGTTCGCGGAAATACGGCGCGTCGCCGCTCCCCATGCTGTAGAAACCCATCGCCACGCCGCCCAGGTTCGTGCCCGAGCTCGGATCGTCGCGCTTGCGCGATCCTTCCCCCGAGGTCACGGCCACCCAGGTGAAGAGATCGCTCCTACCGCCGTCGATCTGCTGCCACAGCTGGAAGAAGCGGTGCAGCGGATCGCCGACCGGGCTCTGATAGTCCACGTAGCGCGTGATCCGAAACGGACCGTTCGGAAGATCTGCCGGGAAGCGAGTATCGAGCGTGTTGCTCGGCAGCCCTTTGGCATAGGTCGTCCCTGGTTGCGGAAGCGTGGCGTAGGCGCCCGTCGTCTTGGGTGTCACGGCGTAGCGATCGAGAACGCTCGCCTCGCGTTGCAACGCATCGGCGAAACGCGGCCCTGGTTTTCCGTCCCGGTCGACGATCCCGCGAGAGAGCAGATTGCCGACCGTCTCGCCCGCCGGCGGCTCGTAGGTCGCGAACAGATTGTCGAAGCTGATGTTCTCGCCGACGACGACGATCAAGTGCTCGATGGGCGTAGCGGTCGCCCGAGTCTCGGCAGCGCGAGCCGCGGGTGCTGAACAAAGCACTGCGATCGTGAGCAATAGCATCGCTGCGCTGCGCATACGGTTGCCTCTTTCGAATCGCAGGATCGACATCTTGCCAGCGGAAGGGCCGCCTATGCCAGCCGCGTCGGGATGAATACCTCGCTGTGCAGCGTCCGATGCACCGGACACTTGTTGGCGATCTCGAGCAGCTTCGCCCGCTGCACGTCGTCGAGCGGACCCTGTAGGTCGATCACCCGCTCGATCTTGTCGATTCGACCTTCCTTGGTTTCGCATTCACGGCAATCGGCAGCGTGGATCTTTTCGTGACGCAGGTTGACGCCGACGCGCTCGAGCGGCAGCTTCTTCAAATCCGCGTACAGGCGCACCGTCATCGCAGTGCACGCGCCGAGTGCCGCAGTCAGCAGATCGTAGGGCGACGGGCCGCTGTCCACGCCGCCGTCTCCCACGGGCTCGTCGGCAATCAGCCGGTGCGGTCCCATCGCGAGCTCCATCTGCAGCTTTCCCGCGCCGGTTTCGCGCACGAAGACGACGTCGCGCGGCCCGTCGGGCGAGCGCGGGTCGGCGTGCCGAGCCGGCAGATAGCGGCTCGCCCACGCGGCAAGCACGGCACCGACGTAGCGCCCGTCCTCCGCCCGACTCAGCAGATGATCTGCGTCATCGAGCGAAACGAAGCTTCGCGGATGCTTCGCCGCGAGGAAGATCGCGGAGGCGTTGTCGATGCCGACGATCGCGTCGGCCGGTGCGTGGAAGACGATCAACGCGCGGTGCAAGTTCGCGATCGCGGCCGTCAGCTTCTGCGCAGCGATGTCCTCGATGAACTCTCGGCGGATGCGAAACTTCCTCCCGGCAAGCTCGACCTCCGCTTCGCCGCGTGCGTCGATTTCAGCGCGCTGCCCGGCGAAGAGATGCGCGACGTGCGCCGGGTCGGCCGGCGCGTTGACCGTCGCGACCGCCGCTGCTTCGCGGACGCCTGCCGCTGCGGCAAGAACGGCCGCCCCGCCAAGGCTGTGTCCGACCAGGATCGTCGGCGCCTGGCGCTCGCGCCTCAGCCAGTCCGCCGCCGCGACGAGATCGGCGACATTGGAGGAGAACGTGGTGTTGGCGAAATCCCCCTCCGAGCCACCCAGCCCCGTGAAGTCGAAGCGCAGTACCGCGATCCCGGCCGCGGTCAGCGCCTCGCTGATATAGGTCGCGGCGCGCGTTTCCTTGGAGCAGGTGAAGCAGTGCGCGAAGAGCGCGTAGGCCCGCGGCGCGGTGCCCGAAGGCAGATCGAGCCGCGCAGCGAGTGCATCGCCGCTTGCGCCGGGAAAGGAAACTGCCTGGCTCGTGCGGCCCATGAAGAGCTCCTTCTTTGCGGCGGAACCCGGCCGAGTTTAGCGCGAACGATGCCCGGTCGCCGTGACCTTTCGCCGGCGGTATGATGAGAGACTGTTCCGGGGATATGTGGGGGGCGAGCATGCGACTGGAAGGTTCTTGCCACTGCGGCGCGGTCAAATTCTCGGTCCGGAGCCATACACCCTACCCCTACATGCGTTGCTATTGCTCGATCTGCCGCAAGACCGCGGGCGGAGGCGGGTACGCCATCAACATCATGGGCGAAACCAAGTCGCTCAAGCTCAAAGGCGAAAAGAACGTCAGCGTCTACCGCGCGCGCATCGGCGAGGGCAAGCGTAAGAAACTATCGACCGCGCGCCGACACTTCTGCAAGAAATGCGGCAGCGCGCTCTGGGCATGGGATCCGCAGTGGGCCGAGTGGGTCTATCCTTTCGCGTCGGCGATCGACACGCCGCTGCCCAAGCCGATGGAGGAAGTCGAGATGATGCTCGATTTCGCCGCGCCGTGGGCAGAGGTTCCGCGCGGCTCGGGTCACACGCATTTCGGCGTGTACCCGGAAGAGAGCATCGCCGACTGGCATCGCAAGCGCCTGCTCGAGGTTCCCTAGGCGCGAAGCGGTTTTTTCTGCAGGGGAAGACGTGCGTCGCGCTTTAAATCGCGCGATAATTTCAATCCCTTCCCCGGAGTGAACCCATGAGTGAAGCAAGACAAGTCGTCATCCTGAGCGGCGTCCGCACGGCCATCGGCGATTACGGTGGCAGCCTGAAGGACATCCCGCCGAGCGAGCTTGGCGCAAGCGTCATACGCGAAGCCGTGAAGCGTGCCAAAGTCGATCCCAAGGAGATCGGTCAGTGCGTGCTGGGCAATGTTATCCATACTGAGGCGAGGGACATGTATCTCGCTCGCGTCGCAGCGCTGAAAGGCGGGCTGCCACCGGAGTCGGGGGCGCTGACCCTCAACCGTCTGTGCGGCAGCGGCATGCAGGCGATCGTGTCCGCCTCGCAATACATCCTGCTGGGCGACGTCGATGCGGCGGTCGCGGGTGGCGCCGAGAGCATGAGCCGCGGAGCGTACGCTAACGTCAGCCAGCGTTGGGGCGCGCGCATGGGCGACGCCAAGGACATCGACATGATGGTGGGAGCGCTCACGGATCCGTTCGACACGGTGCACATGGGCGTCACTGCCGAAAACGTCGCCGCCAAGTGCGGCATCACGCGCAACGACCAGGACGCGTTCGCCGTCGAAAGCCACAAGCGCGCTGCCAACGCGATCGCCAAGGGTTACTTCAAGGAGCAGATTCTCGGTATCGAGCTCAAGAGCAAGAAAGGCCCGGTCACCTTCGACACCGACGAGCACGTTCGCTCCGACGCGACGGTGGAGAACATGGGCAAGCTAAGGGCGGTGTTCGTCAAGGAGAACGGCACCGTCACGGCGGGCAACGCTTCGGGTATCAACGATGCCGCGGCCGCGGTCGTGCTGATGGAACAATCGATCGCTGCCAAGAAGGGGCTGAAGCCGATGGCTCGACTGGTCTCGTATGGTCACGCGGGCATCGACCCGAAGATCATGGGTCTGGGACCGGTGTCGGCGGTGAAATCCGCGCTCAGCAAGGCGGGGCTCAAGCTCGAGCAGATGGATGTCATCGAGTCGAACGAGGCTTTTGCCGCGCAGGCGCTGGGCGTATCCAAGGAGCTGGGGATGAATCCCGCCAAGGTGAACCCCAACGGCGGCGCGGTCGCGCTCGGACACCCGATCGGCGCGACTGGTTGCATCTTGACCGTGAAGGCAGTGTACGAGCTTCAGCGCACCGGCGGACGTTACGGCCTGATCACGATGTGCATCGGCGGTGGACAGGGTATCGCAGCCGTGATCGAGCGTATGTGATTGACGCTCGAATACACCCAGGCAGCCCCGCGGCGTTCCGCGGGGCTTTTTTTCGGCCGCTCGAGCCTGTCAGCTTTTGCGCGAGAACGCCATGCACCAGCCGTTGCTGTCGATCGGACCCTCAACGAGCGCGCACGTACCGCTGTTCGAGTCGCTACCCCCGGCAGTGAAGTACTTGCAGTCGCTGCAATGCTGACCATCGTGCGGATGGCTCTGATAGAGAAGCGCCGCCTTGGAGCTCTTCTCTGCGGCATTGCTGCGTGCACAGATCACGATGCCGAGCAAAGAGGCGCCTGCCAGACCTATGCCTCGCGTCAGAACCTCGCGCCGCTTCATGCATGCTTGTGTCTTGTCCATGTCAGACCTCAGAACATCAACCAGCCGATCAGATAAAGCGTGTTGTCGTCTCTGGCGCCGCGGCCGAAGCCATCGTAGTTGCTGGCGCTGCCGTTGAACCTGCGGTACGCGGTGTACTGCGCGGCAACCCGAACGTCGCGTCTGGGGAGCCAGTCCAACTCGTAGATGTATCCGCTCGAGTTCGGGCTGCCGGTCACGCTCCCGGTTACTGGGTCGCCGGTGTTGTAGAGCGCGTCGTCCGAGCTCCCGCTGGTGCGGAAATAGCCAAGCGTTCCCCCGTATTGGCGATCGTAGTAGTAGGTAAGCTTTCCGCGGAAGGTCTTGAGCGTGTCGGACGGATTGCTGGCGGCCCCGCTGGGGAACGATCCGTCGAGGGTCTGTCGTTCCCGGATCCAGTTGACCTGTGCAGAGATGCGATGCAAATCGGTGATGTACTGGTACTGGGCGTCGAACCCCGTGTCGAGGAATCGGTCGGTCGAACCGGTCGGGTCGAGGCTATCGGGGAACCTCCTTGCGTCGATGCCATAGGTGCCGACCATCGCCGAGTGCACGCCTTCGCCCCATACGTGCTGCAAGGCCAGCCGCCAGTACGGTGCGGTTCCGTTCAAGACCGCGTCCGTCGACTTGTCGGTCCCGGAACGAAAAATGGAAAATGCTCCGTCCGCGGTCCGGTATGCGGCAATTTCGGCGTAGAGCGTGTTCTTCCACATCGCGTATGCGCCGAGCCCGACGACCTGCTGGCCCAGGCCCCCATCGATCAGGGTCGCTGCGTTGGGATTCACCGCCACGTTGGACGACGCGAACGGAAACGCCCAGGCTGGCGTCGTGTTGTAGATATCTGAAACGGTCGGGTTGTTGTTCAGCGTCAACCCGTAGGCGATCTCGCCGCCGTCGCCTTCGTAGCGACCGGCAAGGCGAATGTCGACGTTGTCGATCGAACTGTGATGCTCGACGCCATCGTAGGTCCACTGCGCGAATGCGCCGAGATGATCCACGATCCGCCCCGCGTAGAAAAAGCTGAATTGCTGGAGAACGGCAGCGTCGTTTCTCGGGAATTCGCTCGCGTCGGCGCCTGCCGTGTTTTCGGTATGAGTCAAAGAAACCTGCAGCATGGCTGCGACCGGAATCCTCGGCTGCTCTTCGCTCATCGGCATCGGCAGCCATGGCCGCTCTCCGCTCACCTCTTTCATCAGCGTGTAACCGCCGAGCTTGAATTGCCTCCCAACGGTAGTGAGCTCAGGCCAGCTCAGGTGACACTGGACACATTCGAAGCCGGTCTGGCGCGCGAAGCTGGGAACAGCCTGCGACGTCGCCGGAAGCAGGAGCGCTACCACCGCGAACAACATGCTTCGAAGACGCAAAACGTCTTCTCCTCTCGGCCGTAATTCGGCCGATGAAAGAACCCCTCTCTCGTGGTTGATTCACTGTCGATGGATATGACATCGCGCGCAGGATTTCGCGGCCATGCAGCCCCATCACTCGTGAAAACATATCCATCGAGCGTTTATTCCGCGTTCGTCTTCTCGACTCCGCCGAATGAATCGCTAGAGTCATGAAACGCATTGATCAAATTTTTGGGCAACAGGACCGGGCTCGGTTTATTCCCCCTGCGCAACGAAGCCCGATTGCCTTTCCTCGCCCGAAATCCCACAATGTGGCTCGTTGGGTCGAGCCCGGCTTACGGTGCTCGGGGGGATACAGCATGACCTGGTCGATCGTCGCGCGCGATGCATCCGGAGCGCTCGGCGTGATCGTGGCAAGTCGCTTCTTCGCCGTCGGTGCGTTGTGTCCGCACGCGCACAGCGGCATAGGAGCGCTTTCGACGCAGGCGCTCGTCAACCCTCTCTATGGCCTTCGCGGCCTCTCGCTGCTCGGGCGAGGCAAGACCCCCGCCGATGTGGTCCGCTCGCTCGTGAGCGCAGACGCCGGCCGCGAGCACCGGCAGCTGCATGTGATCGACGCGGAGGGCAACATCGCCGCGCACACCGGCACCGAGTGCATCGACTGGTGCGGGCAAGTTGCAGGCGAGAGCTTCTCGGTCGCCGGGAACATGCTTACAGGTCCGCAGGTGATCGAAGACACCGCTCAGGTCTACGACGCCGGACGCGACCTCCCCTTTGCCGAGCGACTGATGGCAGCAATGCAGGCAGGCGAGGCAGCAGGAGGCGACAAGCGCGGCAAGCAGTCGGTTGCGCTCCTCGTCTGCACCACCGAGGCCTACCCCTTTCTCGACCTGCGGGTCGACGATCACGACGATCCGCTCACGGAGCTGCGTCGCCTCTATGTAAAGAGCCTCGAGCGCTTCCAGCCTTTCCTCTCCTGTCTGCCGAGTCAGGCGCGGCCCGCGGGCATCACCGACCGCGCGTTGATCGAGAGCGAAGTCCAGCGCTTTCAGGCGGCTCGCGCTCAGCTCGCGAGCGGATGAGCGCGCTGCTCGAGGTCGAGGGCCTCAGGACATCGTTCCGCGTCGAGGCTGGGGAATTCTCTGCGGTCGACGGGGTGAGCTTCGCTCTCGAAGCGGGGCACACGCTCGGTCTCGTCGGGGAATCCGGTTGCGGCAAAAGCGTCACCGCGCTGTCGATCATGGGCCTCGTGCCGGCCCCGGCAGGTCGGATCGTTTCCGGCTCCATCCGTTTCGAGGGCACGGATCTGCTCGCGCTTTCCGCAGCCGAGTTGCGCGAGCTCCGCGGCGACCGCATCTCGATGATCTTCCAGGAGCCGATGACTTCGCTCAATCCAGCCTTCACGGTGGGCGAGCAGATCGTCGAGGGCATCCTGCGGCATCGACGCTCGTCGCGCGAAGAAGCCCACGCGAGGGCGATCGAGATGCTGCGGCGGGTGCACATCCCGTCGCCGGAGCAGCGCTTCGACGATTACCCGCATCGGCTGTCCGGGGGCATGCGCCAGCGCGTGATGATCGCGATGGCGCTCGCCTGCGAGCCGAAGCTTCTGATCGCAGACGAGCCGACCACTGCGCTCGATGTCACCATCCAGGCCCAGATCCTCGATCTGATGCGCACGCTGCGCGAGGA
>Ga0126369_10003705_pt1 | contig 11067 bp, 9 predicted proteins | sample PanSoiMetaPlot_1_FD_109646 | JGI IMG/M metagenome (GOLD analysis project Ga0126369, IMG submission 109646) | Tropical forest soil microbial communities from Panama - MetaG Plot_1 | ecosystem: Environmental > Terrestrial > Soil > Tropical forest > Bulk soil | place: Panama | collected 2016-02-17
ACGGCAGCTCCGGGAACGTGACCGTCAACAACAACTACCACTACAGCTACAACAACAACTACAACACGTATCACTCGACCGCGTCGGGCTCGTACAGCGCGTATCACCCGCAGTCGGGTACCTACACCGGGTACAACGCCAAGACCGGAACCTACGGTGCGTACAATCCCGCCACGGGCAAGTACGGCACGTACAACCCGTCGACCGGTGCGTACAACAAGGACGGCCAGACGGGCACGTACCATCCGCCGTCGGAGACCAGCGGGTACCATTCGTCCGAGACCTACACCGGGTACGACGCCAAGACCGGAACCTACGGTGCGTACAATCCCTCCACGGGGAAGTACGGCACGTACAACCCGTCGAGCGGCGCGTACAACAAGAACGGCCAGACGGGGACGTACCATCCGCCGTCGGAGACCAGCGAGTACCACCCCACCTCGACGAGCAGCGAGTACCATCCTTCGACGGGCAGCGAGTACCACGGGGGAGAGTCCGGCGGTGGATGGGGGGGGTCGCGGTCGAGCTGGGGCTGGGGGGGCGGATCGGGTGGGGACGCGTTCCACGGCGTCGGTGGCGGGGGGTGGGGGGCGCAGGAGGCGAGCAACCGTGGCTCCGAAAGTGGAGGGGGCCGCGGATTCGGTGGTGGCGGCTTCGATCGAGGTGGGGGATTCGGTGGCGGCGGGTTCGGGGGCTATCGGGGCGGCGGCTTCGGTGGTCGGCGCTGAGCGCAAGACGTCATCGGAAGGAAAGAGGCGGCATGAGCACGGTTAGAGTGGAGTCACGACGCATCCCCATGCAATTCGCAGCTCTGTCGACCGCCGTGCTGCTCCTGTCGGCATGTCCCGGCCATGGACCCGCGCCGCAGGCTCGCCCGACCACGGGAGCGGAGGAGCACTTCTCCACGCCGCAGGCCGCAGTCGACACCCTGCTGGCGGCGTGCCGTGCCCACGACGAGGCGCGGATCATCACCATCTTCGGCGAGCAGGCGAGGGCAATCGTCAGCACGGGCGACCCTGCCGCCGATCGCGAGCGCTGCGACAAGCTCCTCGAGGCCGCCGGGCAGTCGATGCGGCTCGACCCCAAGGGACCAGATACCCTCCAGCTCGTCCTCGGGACCGACGACTGGGCCATGCCCATCCCCCTCGTGAAGGACGCCAAGGGTTGGCACTTCGACGCGGCCGAGGGCATGCAGGAAATCCGTCGGCGTCGGATCGGCGCGGATGAACTGGAGGCCATCACCGCCTGTCGCGTGTACGTCCGCGCCCAGGAGGCGTACGCCGGCAGGACGCGCCGCGGGCCGAAGGTGTACGCGCAGAAAATCGTCAGCACGCCGGGCAAGAAGGATGGTCTCTACTGGCCCTCCAACGGCAAGGGTGACGTGAGTCCGCTCGGCCCCGTCGCGGCGGCAGTGGGGGCCACCCCAGGAGAGCACCCGCACGGGACGTGGCGAGGTTATCACTTCCGCGTCCTCACCGCGCAGGGGAGCAACGCCCCGGGTGGACAGCGGAGCTACCTCGTCGACGGTCAGATGACCGGCGGATTCGCGCTGGTCGCCTACCCCGTCGTGTACGGGTCGTCGGGGATCATGACGTTCATCGTCGGCCCGGACGGTGAGGTCTACGAACGGGATCTGGGAGAGAAGACGGACGAGACCGCCGGGGCGTTGACGGCCTACGACCCCGACGGCACCTGGAAGCGCGTCGGCAGCTGACGCCGCCGCCGAGAGAGAGTCAGGCCCTGCCGCTGGGAGGCTGCGACACCGTCACCGGGGCGGCCTCGCGGACCGCAGAGAGGCGCGCGCGGGCCGGAGCGGCGTCCGCGCTGCGGTCGGGGAGTCCGAAGCCGGTGTAGAGGACACGGCGCTCGTGGGTGATGGGCGGCTGCGCCATGTGCAGGGTGCAGCTCAGATGGAGCGTCACGTCGCCGGTTTGCGTCGGCAGGTCGATCTCGGGGAGGTCACAGCCGGGTTGACGGAGCTGCGGCCAGATGAGGGCCCGGTGGGAGCCAGCGAGGACGCGGAGCTGGCCGGAATCGGCGTCGGCACCGGTAACCGAGATGCCGACGGTGAGACCGCAACAATCGTAGCTGTGACGGCCGAGTGCGCAGTCCTTGTGCCAGGGGACGTCGGAGATGCCCTCGACGACGCCGATCGGCTTGAACAGCGCCTCGATGCGGTTGAAGGCCCGCTTGCCCCACACGTGGCCCGCGCCCGGGATGTCGCCGAGCGCCCGGAACGTCCGGGTCCCGACGATGGCCGCCGTGGTGGGCGAGCGATCGTCGAAGGCCTGCATGCGCACGAGGCGACGCTCGCCGTCCGACGTCTTCGACCACCATGACCGGCCGTCGCCGGGTGCGTAGCCGGGGGCGGCCGCGTCCATGTCGCGCGACACCGCCGCCATCTCGTCGGCCGCGAAGACGCCGGCGATGTGGAGGTAGCCGGCCTCGACGAGGAAGTGGCGCAGCTCCTCGATCGGCTCGTCGACGCGGAACGTGCGGTGTAGATCGAGCGGGCGGCCGGCGCGGTCGCCGAACGTCACCGCGCCCGGGACGTGCAGGGCGCGGCCGTCGAGAGCGGCACGCAGGACGAGCCACCAGTCGAGCACGTCGGTCATGGTCCCGGCGGGCTGGTCGAGCTGGCCACTCGCGCGCCAGCCCGTCGGGGTCTGCTGGTCATGCACGAGGTCGTCGAGCTGGCCGGCTGCCAGGCGAATGTGGGCTCCCCCATCGTACCCGCCCCGGCGGATCTCGACTCGCGTTCCCGTCCAATGAAACGTCCAGGTCTCGCCATCCGTCTCGACCGTCAGCGGAGTCAGTGCGAGCTGGCGTGCGCCCGGTTGGATCGCGGCGGCGCGGCTCTCGAGGAGTTCAGGAAGTTCGCGTCCGAAGAAGTCCACGGGATCGACCGGCGGCTGCGGCCCGTCGTTCCGCGTGCGCAGGTCGACCGACGTCGGCCATCCGGGCTCCGGCGTTGGCCCACCCTCGAGCACCATCGCCCGCGTCGATATCGATCCGCCCGGCGTGGTGTCAATCGGAGCATCGCAGCGAGTGGGTCAGTTTGCCGTCATGCCTCGACCCCGGGAAGCGGGGGCAGCCTTCGCGAAGTGGGGGGGGCGGCCGCTACGGAGCAATAGGCGCAGTAGGCCGCCCGGGCCCCACTTCGCGAAGGCTGCCCCCGCTTCCCGACGTGCACATTGACCGCAAACTGACCCACGACCATCGAGCGAACGCGTTGCCGCTCCCGCCGTCGGCATGGTAGCAGGGAGCGGCGTGGGTGAGGTCATCGCGTTCGCGGACATCGTGCTCATGCGCCGGCGCCGCACGGTGCGCCAGCTGCACGAGCGGTGCGTCGCGGTCGTCGCGGCCTCGGTGGCGGCGGCGCGTGCCGAGCTCGCGACCGCCCCCATCCACGAGCGCGCCGTCTGGGTGTCGCGGGTTCGCAAGCTCGAAGAGCTCGAGGTCTACGCGAGCATGGTCGGCTGAGTCCGCGGCCGGAGGTCGCGGCGAGGAGGAGAGGGGATGGCGATGGCGATCTGGGGGGCAGCCGGGGTTGGGCTGGTCGTCGGGGTGCTGCTCGCGTTGCTCTGGCGCACGAGGGGCACCGTCGAGGAACGCACCTCCTCTGCCTCGCTCCTCCTGGTGCAGCAACAGCTCGATGCGCTCCGGGGTCAGTTCGGCGAGGCGCTCGGCCAGCAAGGTCAGCTCCTGGGACAGCAGGTCGCGGCGCTCACCGCCCAGATGAACGAGCGGCTGCGCGAGAGCGGCGAGGTCGCCCAGCGCTCCCAGGTGGCCCTCGGCGCGCGGCTCGACCACGCGGCGCAGGTCGTTGGCGAGGTCCAGCGTGGACTCGGCGAGCTGCGCGAGGCGGCAGCGCGCGTCTACGAGGTCGGACGGGACGTGGCGGGTCTCCACGACATCCTCCGCGCACCGAAGCTCCGCGGCGGACTGGGCGAGCTCTGGCTCGCTGATATGCTCGCGCAGGTGCTGCCCCTCGAGCACTACACCCTGCAGCACACCTTCCGTAGCGGAGAGCGGGTGGATGCCGTCGTGCGGCTGGGCGAGGGCCTGGTGCCGATCGATGCCAAGTTCCCCCTCGAGGACTTCCGTCGCCTCCTGCAGGCCACCGACGACGACGAACGGCAGCGCAGCCGTCGCGCCTTCCTCGCCCGGGTGAAGAAGCACGTCGACGACATCGCTGCAAAGTACATCCTGCCTGACGAGGGGACCTACGACTTCGCGCTCATGTACGTCCCCGCGGAGAACGTCTACTACGAGACGATCGTGCGCGACGAGGAGTTCGGAGGCGAGCGCTCCCTCGCCAGCCACGCGCTCGAGCGCAAGGTCATCCCGGTCTCCCCGAACTGCTTCTATGCCTACCTGCAGGCGATCGTGCTCGGTCTCAGGGGTCTCCGCATCGAGGACCACGCCCGTGACGTGCTGGCCCAGCTGGGGCGGCTCGGTGGCGACCTCGGCCGCTTCCGCGACGACTTTCGCGTCCTCGGCAAGCACCTGACCAACGCGGCGCAGACGCACGCCGCCGCCGATCGCCGGCTCGACCGCCTCGCGGGAAAGCTTGCCGGCATCGCGGGCGGCGAGGAGCCCGAGCGACCGGTCGAGCTGCCGCTCCTGCGAGCCAGCGCCGCCGCGGAACGTTGACTCGCCGAAGCGGGTTGTGCTGAGTGAGGGGCGATGATCACGGTCCCCGCCATCCGCCTCCACCAGTTCGGCGTCTACCTCTACCAGGCGCTGCTCGGTGCGCGGGACGTCGACCGCCTGGTCCGCTTCGAGGTGCTCTCCTACGGCGCGGCGCACGACGGCGGGTCTCCGGCCGCCAGGCGGAGAGAGCGGAAGGCCCGCGTCAACTGGGAGCTGCTCGAGAAGCGCATTGCCGCCAGCGCGGAGGCCTACCAGCGGCCCGTCATCCGCAAGAAGATCGCCGATCTGGTCGAGTACTACGGCCAGTGTGCCGATACCGGCAACCTGCCGGCCATCCCGGGAGCCGTCCTGCTGGTCGCCGACCGCCGGCTCGAGTTCACGCCCACCAGCTCCCATCGCGTGCTGGGGGTGCTGCAGATCCCGGCGGAGGAGGGCGTGCTCCGGGCGCTCGACGGACAGCACCGCCTCCTGGCCCTCCACCAGCTCATTGTCGCCGGCCAGGCCGAGGACGTGCAGGTCCCCGCCGTGGTCTTCGATCGGCTCTCGCCCGATCAGGTGGTCGAGCTCTTCGTCACGATCAACGCGAAGCACACCAAGCTGAACCCGTCGCACCTCATCAGCCTGGCCGGCCGGCGTCTCTATCCCGACAAGGAGCTCGCGGCGAGCCATGACATCATCCGGACCCTGAACGAGAACGCCGACTCGCCGTTGCACGGTGACATCAAGCTCTTCGGCGTCGGTCACGGACGGGTGGCGCAGGCACCGCTGGCCGAAGAGCTGAAGGGCATCTTCACCAACCTCGACGCCCTCGGCGGCCGGCAGTCGGACCGCTTCCGCGAGTCGGCGCAGCGGTTCTTCCTCAACTACTTCAAGCAGATCGCGCGCGTGTTCCCGCGCGCCTGGGTGGGGCGGAAGTACAGCATCAAGACCGCCATGGCCCTGCGCGCGTTCCTGCGCGTCGTCCCCGACGTGCTGAAGACGATCCGGGCCAGTCACGACGATCCTCTCGACGCCCACGCGATCGGTCGCGCGATCCAGCCCTGGGCGACCCTCGTGGGGGACAGCCGCTTCGAGACCGAGGGCGAATGGCGACAGAAGCAGGCCGGGGGAACCCGCGGCACGGTCGAGCTCCTCGCGCGGGAGCTCCGCGGTGCCCTCGGTAGCTAGGAGGCTGGCCCAGCCGCGTGGTCGCATGCTGGACGAGCTGCTGCTGTACGACGCGTGCGACTCGCCCTTCTGTCTCAAGGCGCGCATCTGCCTCCAGCTGAAGGGGGTCCCGTTCCGCCGCGTGCCGGTGACGCTCGGCCGGCTGCGAGAGCTCCGCCGGCTGAACCCGCTCGGCCAGGCACCGGTGCTCGTGCAGGGATCGGAGGTGGTCGCCGACTCGAGCCGGATCGCCCGCCACCTGGAAGCACGGTACCCGGATCCCCCCCTCATCCCGCGCGATCCGACGGCCCGTGCCTATGCGGCGCTCGTGGAGGAGTGGGCCGACGAGGCCCTCTACTTCATCGTTGCCGCCTTCAAGTGGCTGAATCCGGTCAACCGAAAGGCCGCCGTGGAGAACACGGTGAAGGAGATGACGGGTGCGGCGCTGCGGCCGCTCGTCGGCCACCTGCTCGCCCGGCGCGTCCGGCGTCGCTACGCGGCCTGGGGCCACACGGCGAGGACCCTGGGAGAGCTCGAGGAGCGCATGCGCGAGAACGTGGCCGCGCTCGCCGGCTTGCTCGACGGGCGGCCCTATCTCCTGGGGCGCCGGCCCATGCTCGCCGACGTCGCGGCGTTCGCCCAGCTCTCCTGGCTCGGACACTATGCGGAGGGGCGGATCCTCACCGAGACCCCGGTCGTGCAGCAGTGGCTCGAACGCCTCACCGCCGCGCCGCCTGTGGCGGCCGCATTGTAGCGCCCTGCAGGTTGACGGGTCCTAGATCGCGTGCCAGAAGCGCCGCCATGGCGAACTTCGTGAGGGTCGCGGAGGTGGGCGACGTGCCGCCCGGAACGGGCAAGTGCGTCGAGGTCGGCGGCAAGCAGATCGCCCTCTTCAACGTTGCGGGCGCCTTTCACGCCATCGACAACACCTGCCTGCACCGCGGCGGGCCGCTCGCCGAAGGCGAGCTCGACGGCACCGTCGTCACCTGTCCCTGGCACGGCTGGCAGTATGACGTGACCACCGGTGGCAACCTCGACGACGAGACCACGGGTGTCGAGCGCTACGAGGTGAAGCTCGAGGGTGGGGCGGTTCTGGTCGGGGTCTAGTTCTCTACGCGGTTCCGGTCACGGCGCGAGGAAGGGGATCGGCGTGAACGAGGCATAGCTGGCGCCGAGGTCGTCGGCGACGGGGGTCGCGGGGAAGATCTTCCCCGTTCCCGGACCGAGGTCCGACAGCGGCACGTTCAGCCAGCGCGTGAGGACCGTACCGAAGTAGTCCCGGAAGTCGTAGGTCATCGGCAGATCGTCTTCGTTGTCGCGTCCGAAGCCCCCGTAGATGTTGGCGTGGGCGGGGCCGTCCTTCGTGTTGTCCAGCAACGGGTAGACTCCGTACTGTCCACCGATCACGGTCCCTCCGACCACGAACTGCGGGGTCGCGCTCGCGTGGTCGGTTCCCGCCGCGGTGACACCGGGAGCGTTCTGACGGATCGTCCGCCCGAACTCGGTGAACGTCATGACGATCACCTTGTTGGCCAGGTTGCCGGTCAGGTAACCGCTGTAGCCGCCCGGCAAGGTGATCGCCTGGTTCATCTCGTTGTAGAACGCGGTGATCGACTCGCTGATCTCCTGCCAGAGGAAGGAGTGGAAGAAGCCGTCCTCCTGGTTCGAGTGCGTGTCGAAGCCGCCGGTCGAGACGTGGAAGAAACGCGCTCCGACGTTGGAGCGGATGACCGCGGCAACGTGCTTCAGGTCGCTCGCGAGCCCCATGCCGGCGACGTTCGGGTTGTCGCCCGGGTTGAGGGGTGAAGTGTACACGAGCGGATTGCCGCTGTCGTAGTTGCCGCCCCCGTCGATGAGAAGCTTCTCCACGATGCCCGTCGCGCCGCCGGACTGGTAGTAGTCGTCGATGTGGTCGAGGGTAGCGACGCCCGTGTTTCCCAGGGAGGCGAGCTCCGGGAAGGTCGCGGGGTTGAGGCCGCCGCTCTCCTGGTAGAGGGCGTGGAACGCGTCGTGCTTTGCCAGCCGTTCCGCCGTGTTCCCGGAGGCGGGGAACTGGAGCTCGGAGAGACGGTTGAAGGCGAAGAGGCCGGTGCTGGTGGGCGTGAAGATGGGGACGAGGTCGCTCTCGAGCATGACGCCGGGCACGGCCGTGGAGGGATAGAGTGCCGGGTACTTGCTCAGGTACGCGCCGAACCAGCCGAGGCCGCCGCTGCCGACCGGGTCGACGGTGTACCAGATCTGCTCGCTGCGGAAGTGCGAGTGATCGGCGTACGGATAGTGCACGCCGTTCACGACCGCGAGCTTCCCGGACTGGTAGAGCCCGTGCAGTGCCCCCATGGCGGGGTGGAGCGCGTACGTCGACCCGTCGGAGTTCGGACCGATGGAGAGGACCGTCGAGGAACCGGGCGCACCGGCGTTCACCCGGGCTAGACAGCCGGCGTTCGTGCCCGGAAGCCCCAAGGTGGGCCGGAACTCGTCGTACTTCGCCTTCTGGTTGCTACCTCCGCCGTCGCTGATCGGGTACACGGTGTTGACCCCGTCGTTGCCGCCGTACTGCCGCACGAGAACGACGATGGCGTCGCTCGGGCCGGAGGCGTAGCTGACGCTCGTGCCGGGTAGCCACCGGAAGCGTGGTGCGAGGCTCAACGCCGCTGCCGAGGCCGCACTGCGCTTCAGGAACTGACGTCGGGTGATGGCCATGGGCGTGTCCCCTTTCAGAAGGTGTTGTACTCGGCTGCCTCGAGCGCGAGGGAGATGAGTCCGCGAACCTTCGTGTTCGCGTCGTCGGTGGAGTCGCTCGACAGGTCGAGAGTCGGCCCCCCGGTCGTGGCGTAGTCGATGAGCGTCTGGCGCTGTGTCGGCGTGAGGGCGATCGGTCCCGTGTCGAGGCCTAGCTGGGCGAGGATCGCGTCGACCACGGCCCCCGGGTCCGCCGCGCTGTTGCCGAGGGGCAGCCCCGAATTGGGGAACCCCGTGACGGCGACCATGCTGCTCAGGCGAAGCCGGTTCGACCCCGAGTCGGCGGCGGCGAGCTCCTTGGCGAACTCGGCCCGGGCGAGCAGCGTCCCGCTGTTGATCCAGTCGAGGCCACCCGGCCAGCCGGCCACGTTCGGTGGCTCGAACAGGTTCATGCCCATGATCCTGGCGTGGTCACCTTGCTCGAGGAAGTTGTCGCCGATCGCCTTGCCGTTGCTCTTGACGCCGAACGCCCGGAGCGTTTGTACGATGTAGTCGATCGGATTCTTGATGGTCCGGCTCTTCGCCGTGTCGCTGTAGAACTCGTCGTGGGTGAAGATCCCCTGAAGCAGCGGGTTCAGCTCGAAGTTGCTGTTTTCGAAGACGTCGGCGAACCCGCCGAGGAGCGTCCGGAGGCCGGCGAACGGCGGGGGATAGGCGTACCAGGTCCAGAGCTTCTTCGCGATGTGCATCCCGACCGTGCTCTTCCCCTGGGTGTCGTGTTTCCCGAAGATGAGCGTCAGCACGTCATTGCTGGTGCCCGCGACCCCGTCGTCGATGCGGAAGTTGTTGCTCGAGTTGCCGTAGATCACCATCGGGTCGGCCACGCCGTCCGCGTTGTCGTCGTACTGGCCGCCGTCCCAGTCGCCCTGGTTCCAGACGCCCACCTTCCCCTGAATGGAGGTCCATCCGGTACACGCGCGCGCCATGTTGTGGACGTCGCTCTCGGTGTAGTTGGGCTTGGTCGGATCGAAGGAACCGTCCGCTGCCAGCTCGGAGCGCCCGAGCGTGAAGAGCTCCTGCAGCTCGCGTCCGAAGTTCTCGTTCGGCGTGGCGTAGGGCGGCGTGTGATCGTTGTCGGTGCTGGCCACGTTGGTGATGCCATCCAGGTAGTAGAGGTTGGCCGGATCAGCGTTGAAGGCGCGGATGAAGTCCTTGAAGTTCCCCTGCGCGAAGGTGCGGAAGAGCGCGTTCTGGTAGGACATGTACTTGAGCGTGGGCTGCTTGTTTGCTCCGCTCGCGAGGTGGTTGTGCCAGAAGAGGACGAGCTTCTCGCGGCACGCGGTGGCAGGGTTGGGAGACTTCGCCATCTGCTTGATCCACCAGCGCTGCATCTTGAGCCGCCCGTCGTCGGAGACGTCGTTGGGCGCGGGTGGCTTGCGCGCCGAGGGCCCGAAGTTCAGGAGCTCGTTCACGGCCTCGGCCACGCTGCTGTGCCGGTCGTGGAATGCCTTTATCTCCTCGGGTGTACCGCCGAAGGCGGCGCGACGGAGCAGGTGAGCTGCGTTCTCGAGATCCCAGGTCGCCATGAAGGGTCCTCCGCCTCGGGTGGGTGGGGGGTCGCTCGCTACTGAGTGGTGCCGGCGACCCAGCAGTTCTGCTGGTTCTCCGGCAAGAATGCGCCACATGTCCCGTCGCCCGTGATCCAGAGCTGGATGATGTCCTGAAGGTGCTGCGCGATCGGCGGACGCTGGAAGGGCATGCAGGCGCCGTACGTTATCTGGTCCGGAAGATCACAGCTCACCTTTCGGTAGAGGTAGCTCTTCGTCGGATCGCCGGGGAAGATGCGCTGCCACCCGGCGACCGCGGCGGCGCTGTTGTAGGGCGTGACGCCGACGATCTCGGAGTAGGCGACGTTCGGATACAGAATCATGTTGTTCTTGTGGCTCTGCGAATCGTGGCAGCCGGAGAGTGCACAGCTCTGGGCGAATACCTCCTGCCGGATCCGGTCGAAGGTGCCGTCGTAGAGGTCCGTCGGGCTGTAGAGGCCGTTGCCCTCGGGCCGGCACGTGAACTTCATGTGGTCCCGGTCGGTGGTGGGGTGGTCGGTCGCGCCGTCGGCCGTCATGCGCAGAACCTTCTTGGCCGTCTTGAAGGGCGCCCCCGAGCTCGCGGGGGGCTTCAGGCTCACGGTGATGGTGCTCTGGAGCGTGCACTTGTCGGTGGTCTCCTGGTCGGGGAAGCCGAGCAGGTTGGCCCGCTGCTGGAGTGCCTGGAAGTCGGTGTCGAACTTCGGATCCCCGTTGTCGAGCGCGTGGTCGATCGTCAGTGAGTCAGCGCGCATCGGCGAGCAGCCGTTGATCATCGTGGAGTTGACGCAAAGGCTGACGTTGAAGACGCAGCGGGCGTTGCGCTTGCCGTCGGCGTCGCAGGCGGGATCCCCGTCGACGCAATCGACGTTCTTGGGGGTGGCGGGCGCGGGTGGGCTGTTGGCGGGAGCCTCGATCACCGCGATGCAGTCGGTCGACGCTGAACCGCCGCCGCCAACGACGACCGCGCCGGCTGGGCGCACCCCTGCCGTGGCCGGCA
>Ga0126369_10003706_pt1 | contig 11066 bp, 8 predicted proteins | sample PanSoiMetaPlot_1_FD_109646 | JGI IMG/M metagenome (GOLD analysis project Ga0126369, IMG submission 109646) | Tropical forest soil microbial communities from Panama - MetaG Plot_1 | ecosystem: Environmental > Terrestrial > Soil > Tropical forest > Bulk soil | place: Panama | collected 2016-02-17
CGGCGAACCTCGACGCGGCGACGGCTGCCGACGCGCCCGAGTCGCCGCGCCGCGGCGTCATCTACTCGATCGCGCCGTCGCCCGTGCGGGCGCCGCTCATCTGGATCGGCACCGACGACGGCTACATCCACGTCACGCCGGACGACGGGAAGACGTGGCAGAACGTGACGCCGCGCGAGCTGACGTCATGGAGCAAGGTCGTGATGCTCGAGGCGTCGCACTTCGACGCGAACGAGGCGTATGCGGCGATCGATCGCCACAGGCTCGAGGACAACGAGCCGTACGCCTACCGCACGAAAGACGGCGGCCGGACATGGACGAAGATCACGAACGGCCTCCCGGCGGGCGTCTACATGCAGACGATCAAAGAGGACCCGCGGCGGCGCGGGCTGCTCGTGGCCGGCACCGAGCTCGGCGTGTTCGTCTCGTTCAACGACGGCGACGAGTGGCAGTCGCTGCAGCTCAACCTGCCGGCCTCGTCGATGCGCGACTTCGCGTTCCACGACAACGACCTCATCGTCGCCACGCACGGGCGCGGCTTCTGGATCCTCGACGACATCAGCGTGCTGCGGCAGGCGACGCCGGAGCTGTCGGCGGCCGGCGCCCATCTGTTCAAGCCGGCGGACGCGATCGTCCTGCCGCCGTCGAGCGACGAGGGCACGCCGACGCAGAAAGACGAGCCGACGGCCGAGAATCCGCCTGTCGGCGCGATCATCGACTACTACCTGAAGTCGGCGGCGACCGGTCCGGTGACGATCGAGATCGTGAACCCGGGAGGCGCGACCATACGTCATTACTCCAGCGCCGACCCGGCGCCTGCGCCGGATCCGAACGCGCTCGTCGTGAACGCCGTGTGGCAGCGGCCGCTGGAGCCGCCCTCGGCGGCGGCGGGCATGCACCGCCTCGTGTGGGATTTCCGCCCCGATCCGCCGGCGGGCGGCGGCCGCGGCCGAGGTGGCCGTGGCGGCGGAGGGGGCGGCGGCGGTCGCGGCGGTGCGCCGCCAGTCGCGCCGGGCGGCTATTCCGTTAAGCTGTCACTGAACGGTCAGAGCTACACGCAGCCGCTGACCGTCAAACCTGATCCGAGGGAGAGGAAATAATGAAACGAACGCTGATTGCGATACTTGCCGCCGTCACCATCGTTCCGCTCACAGCACAGGCGCCGAAAGGCTGGCGCATGCGCGTCGATCGCAGCACGAACGCGTCCGATCCCGACGCGGGCGGCACGATCAAGTTCACGCAGACCGGTTCCGCGATGCACGTCGTCAACCCGCAGGCCGCGGTGTTCTGGAACCCGGCGAACACCGCCACCGGACGCTACACCCTGAAAGGGACGTTCACGCTGATGAAGCCGAGCGGCCACACGAACTACTACGGCCTCGTCTTCGGCGGCAGCGATCTCGAGGGCGCGGCGCAGAGCTACGTCTATTTCATGGTCGCGCAGGACGGCACGTGGCTGATCAAGCGGCGCAACGGCGAGGCGACCGAGAACGTCGCGAAGATGGCGAGCGACGCCGTGAAGAAGCCGGGCGCGGACGGCAAGTCGGTCAACGCGCTCGAGGTCCGCGTCGGCGCCGACAAGATCGAGTACGTCGTCAACGGCACCGTCGTGACCTCGACACCCAAGAGCGGGCAGACCGCGAAGACCGACGGGACGTACGGCATCCGCGTGAACCATCTGCTTGACGTGGAGGTCGACGGCCTCGCGAAGTCGTAAGCGACCGGGACCTGCCGGGACCTACCGGGACCACGAAGGCACGAAAACACGAAGCACGCACGAAGACCATTTTTCCAAGAGAGAGAGAAATGCATTCTTCGTGCGCTCTTCGTGCCTTCGCGTTTTCGTGGTCCCTGCAGCCGCGCTACACTGACGGAATGGCCGTCGCCGCTGCTGCGCCTCCTGGCCCGAAGCTTTCGCTGCTGACGTCGCTCGCATACCGTCCGGGCGGTGGGAATCCGCTCGAGTTCTTCACCAGCATCGCGCGCACGTACGGGGACCTCGTCTACTACCGCATGGGCGGCGAGCAGCTGTTTCTCGTCGGCGATCCGCAGCAGATCAAAGACGTCCTCGTCACGAACAACCGCAACTTCACGAAGAGCCGCGGGCTCGAGCGGAGCAAGCGGCTCCTCGGCAACGGCCTCCTGACGAGCGAGGGGGCATTTCACCTGCGCCAGCGCCGGCTGATGCAGCCGGCGTTCCACCGCGACCGCATCGCCGGCTACGGCCGCGTGATGGTCGAGTACGCGGACCGCATGCGGCGGGCGTGGAGCGACGGCGCGACGCTCGACGTCGCGCGCGAGATGAACCGCCTCACGCTGTCGATCGTCGGCAAGACGCTGTTCGACGCCGACGTCGAGTCGCAGGCCGCGGCGGTGGGCGAGGCGCTGACCGGCGTCGTCGAAAGCTTCTGGCTGATGCTGCTGCCGTTCTCGAACGTGATCGAGCGGCTCCCGGTTCCGCGCATGCGCCGCGCCCGCGTGGCGCGCGCCAGGCTCGACGCCATCATCTACCGCCTGATCGCGGACCGCAGGGCGAGCGGCCGCGATCACGGCGACCTGTTGTCGATGCTCCTCGCGGCGCAAGATGAAGATGACGGAACCGTGATGACGGATCAGCAGGTCCGCGACGAGGCGATGACGATCTTTCTCGCCGGCCACGAGACGACGGCCAACGCGCTCACGTGGACGTGGTATCTGCTGAGCGAACATCCCGGCGCGGCCTCGCGGGTGCGCGAGGAGGTCGACCGCGTGCTTCAGGGACGGCTGCCGTCGGTCGCCGACATTCCGTCGCTGCAGTACATCGAGCGCGTCGTCACCGAGTCGATGCGGTTGTACCCGCCCGCGTGGATCATCGGGCGCCGAGCGATCGCCGAGTATCCCATCGGCGAGTACGTCGCCCCGGCGCGATCGATTCTGATCATGAGCCCGTACATCGTCCAGCGCGATCCGCGATGGTACGCCGACCCCGAGCGGTTCGATCCCGATCGCTGGACGCCCGAGTTCAGGGCCGCGCTGCCGAAGTTCGCGTATTTTCCATTCGGCGGCGGGCCTCGCCAGTGCATCGGCGAGTCGTTCGCGTGGATGGAGCTCGTGCTGGTCGTTGCGACGATCGCGCAGCAGTGGGACCTCCATCTGGTCCCCGGGCATCCCGTCGTGCCGCAGCCGGTGGTCACGTTGAGGACGAAGCACGGGATGCGCATGACGGTCGGTGCACGGCCACCGCGGCGGTAGCCGCGAGCAGCAGGCCGTTGGCCGGTATACGCAGTCCCGTTTCCCAGAAGCCTTGTACCGCCACCGCGACGATCGCTGACGCCGCCCCAATCCGCAGGCAGGCGTCCGACGGCGTGTCGTGCGCGAGCCGCTCACGAATCAGGCGGACGAACGCCACGACGGCCAGGGTCACGGGGATGCTCAGCAAGAGGCCGCCTTCGGCAAACAGGTGGAGATACTGGCTGTGTGCCTGATTGATGAAGAGAGCCCTGCGGTTCTCCTGATACACGAACATCGCGGTCTGATAGCCGCCGAGACCTGTCCCCGTGAGCGGGAAGTCGCGGATGATGCGGAGGGTTTCGTGCCAGATTCGCGGCCTGCCGCCGAGGCCCACCCTCAGCGTCTCCTCCACTCGAGCGAGCAGCGGGTGCACGTTGACGAGCGTGGAAACGAGCGCGACGAGCACCAGCGCCGCGAGAAGACCGAACAGGCCCCGCCGGGGCGTCAGCCGCCCGCGCGACAGCCACGCGCCGCAGACCAGTGACGCCGCCAATGCGATCAGACCCGAGCGCGACGTCGAGGCGACCAGACCGAGGAGCATGATGATGCCCGACACTCCGACCCACGCGGCGGTCGTGCCGAGCCACTCGAACGCGGCCAGGAGCCTCGCCGCGGCGCCGGGCGGTGACGGCTCCCGTCGAAGCGCGGCGGCGACATAACCAGCCGCCAGCGGGCATGCCATCACGACCCACGTCGCGAAGTGATTGCGATTCACGAAGGGGCCGAACGGATGCGCGCCGGCATCGAGCGGCCGCCAACGCCCGTAGATCAGCGAGCGGTCGCCGACCGCGTGGCACGCGATGGCCGACAGCGCGACCAAGAGACCGGCGAATGCCACGTGTCGCACCAACCGAAGCGTCAGACCACGCGCGCAGCAGCTTCTGGCCGTCCAGAACACGACGAGTGCGGTCAGCACGAGACCAATCGAATATGCGGTGGATGCAGGGGAGACCGAAAGTGGCTGCCACTCGTCCCCATCGAGGAGCGAGGCGGCGGAGACGACCGTCTTCGCACGAGGGGAAACGGCCGCTCGAATCGCCGGCGGCAGCGGAACGAGCTGCGCAGCTGCGGCGACGACGGAGGCGACCAGCAACGCGTCGAGGGTCCGCGTCTCGCGCGAGGCTCCAGTCGTCGAAGGCGCAAGCGACGCAAGCAGCGCGGCTCCCGCCATCAGCGGCGCGGCCGCCCACACGTATACCGCGCCGACGGCGAAGACCGACCAGACGATCATCGCGACGAGGAGCCAGGCGAGCTGCGCGGCCCTCCGCGCGTCAGGCCTCGGAAGTGCTGGTGCCGTGCGAGCCCGAGTGGGTATAGCCGTAATGGCGCGCGTAGTAGTACTTGTTGCGCTTGAGGTCGACACGATTCAGCACTCCGCTGATCTGACCGGTGCTGCTGTTCATCAGCGTGTCCAGCGCGCGGACCGCGTGCGGGCGACGCGTGGACTCGGATCCGATGACGAAGGCGATGCTGTCGACCAGCGGTGCGAGCACGACCGCGTCCGTCACCGCGAGCACGGGCGGCGTGTCGACGATGACCCAGTCGTACGGCCCCCGCTTCGCGTCCTCGAGCAGCGCCCGCATCTGCCAGGAGCCGAGGAGCTCCGACGGATTCGGCGGCGACGACCCTGCCGCCATCACCCACACTTTGAGGCTCCCGAGCGCAACCACAGCGGCGTCGGTCGGCGCCCGGCCGGTCAGGACGTCCGCCAGTCCCGCGCCGCCAGTCGCGATCGGCAGCAAGTGATTCACGCCGGGGCGTCGCATGTCGGCGTCAATCAGCAGCACGCGGGCTCCGCCCATCGCCAGCGCAAGCGCGAGGTTGCACGCCGTCGTCGTCTTGCCTTCGAGCGGCTGCGCGCTGGTCACCATGACGAGCCGCGTCGGCTCCGTCCCGCGGTCGAAGATCAGTGCGGTGCGCAGCGATCGGAAGGCCTCGCCGAATTCGTGCGGCACCTGCTGCGACAGCAGGAGCTGGCCACTGCCGCTCACCTTCGGGGTGAGGCCGAGCAGCGGAATCTTCAGGTCGTCCGACACGTCATCGGGGTTCTTGACCGTGTCGTCGAGGCGGTTCAGGAAGAAGACCAGGCCCAGCGAGAGGAACAGGCCGACGACGATCGCCAGCATCACATCGTGCCGCGGCATGGGCGTGAAGGGCACGCTTGGCTTCGCCGCGGGATCGGTGACGCGGACATTGCTGCCGCGGCTGTTGGCCATGACCTGCAGCTCTTTTTCGCGCAGCAACAGCGCTTCGTAAACCTGGCGGTTGCTGTGCGCGTCGCGCTCGAGCACGGTGTAGCTCACGCTCTTGCGATCGAGGTCCAGCGCCTTGCCTTTCTGGGCGTCGAGCGCCCGTTCGAGCGTCTGCTCCTCCGCCACAGCCGACTGATAAGCGTTCCTGATCGCCTCGATCGCCTTGGCGAGCTCCTGCTGAAGCTGCCGCGATGCGTCCTGAAGGCTGGCGTTCACCTTCATGACGTCGGGATACTTCTCCCCGTAGCGCTCCAGCAGCATCGCCTTCTCGCCCTCGAGGTCGGCGAGCCGCGTCTTGATCGTCTGGATGAACGGGTTCTGGAGAATCGCCGGAATGGTCTCGACGGAAGCTCCCTCGTCCAGTCCTTTGATTTGTTCGTAGAGCGCTTCCTTCTCCGCCCGGTTGGTCTTCGCCTTGGTGACCGCGTCGTTCAACTGGTTGAGCCGCGCGACGACGATGTTCTGGCGCTGCTCGAGCGAGAGCGCGTTCTGGTCCTCGCGATACTGCGCCATGGCCCGCTCGCTCGCCTCGACCTTCCGCTGCTGGTTCGCAAGCTCCCGCGAGAGCCACTCCAGGCTGGTCGCCACGGTGCGCCGTCGCACTTCGAAGTTCTGCTGCACGTACTCGTCGGCGAATGTGTTCGCGGCCAGCGCGGCGAAGGCCGGATCTGCCGACACGAACGTCACATCCACCAGACGACTGTTTTGCACCGGGTGCACGGCCACTCGCGCGAGCAGCTCCGCGTTCACCATCGATTCGGAATTCGGCGACGTCCGCGCGTCGTCGAACTCGGCGACCCGGCTCAGATCGACCCGCTTTGCGACTCGACCGGCCACCTCCTGGCCGACGAGAATCCGGTACTGCGTTTCGTAGAAGAGCTTGGGGTCCTGCCAGTAGTAGCTGCTGACGCCGATGGCTCCCCCCATCGCCATGGCGTGCTCGGTGCGGTCGTCGTCCATCTCGATCATGAGACGCGCCGTCGCCTGATAGAGAGGGGTGGTCGCGTACGTCCGGAGAAGCGCGCCCAGAACGACCATCAGGAACACGCTGACGGCGACGCGCCGATGTTTGTAGACGATGATCAGCCGATCGCGGAAATCCGGTTCGCGATCGGGCACCAGGCGGTGCGGCGCGCTCGTGGCGTGCGTTGCCGGCGGGCGTGCATCCGCCCGCTGATGAGAGCCGGCCATCAGGTCGTCTCGCTCAGCGTTCCGGGCTCGCGGGATGTCCGCCGAGGAACCACGCGCCGATGCCCGCGCCGCCGGCAGTTGAGATGACCTGGAACGCGGTGCCGCCGAAGAACGCCGCGGCTCCCCTCCTGCGCCGGAGGACGACCCTCGTCCTGACCGGCGAGCGATCGAACGTGATCTGTTCGCTGACGCCCTGTACGCCGGTTTCGTCAAGCGCTTCGACGACGTAGAGGCCGGACTGCGGCACGCCAAAAGCGAAGGCACCGGTCGCGTCGCTCGTCGTCAGGCCGACGATGGTGCCAGTGTCGATTTCTCGGAGCCGGAGGCGCACGTTGGCGATCGGGGTCGTTCCGTCGTCGCGCAACACGATGCCGGACAGATCGAGCGGGGACCCGTTGGCGATCGGCTGTTGGACGCCGGCGTCTTGCCCGCGGGACGCAGCGGCTAGTGCGGCTCGCCCGCGAGGCGCCGCGCCGACGATGCATGCGGCGCCAAGGACCAGCGCCAGAAAGTTCCGGAATCTCACCAACGCTCTCATTTGCTGCGTCCCCGTCGAGTATTCGACCGATGCTCGGCGCCGGCTCGAGTCACAGCCGGAGTCACCATATTTCGTGAGCGCACGCACCCATCGAGTCGTTTCGTGCGAGAAGTCGACGCCGACGCGCGCGCTGATTCGAAGTGAGCACGCGTCGTGCCGCCGCGCGACGAGCGGTTCGGGATTGGTACGTCATATGCTCCACGGCCTGACGCCAATGATTCACGTGCTCGTTCTCGCCCTTCTTCAGATCGCGCTTCACGCTGACGCGCCAGGTCCCTCCTCGCCAGGCGCGAACTATGTCGTCGGTCCTCAGGATGTGCTGACGGTCACTGTATTCAACGAGACCCAGCTGTCTGGGCGCTTCAGAGTCGAGAACGACGGGCAGTTCAACTATCCGTTTCTCGGGCGCCTCAAGGCGGCGGGCACGACCGTGACTGACATTGCGGCGCTGGTTCGCAGCAGACTCGCCGACGGGTACCTCCGCGATCCGCAGGTGACCGTGGAGGTCGAGCAGTTTCGCAGTCAGAGCGTCTTCGTCATCGGAGAGGTGCGCGCTCCCGGCAGGTATTCGCTGACCAGCTCGGTCACCATCGTGGAAGCGCTGGCGCAGGCGGGATCGATTGCGCCGTCCGCGGGCGGCGACGTGCTGGTCCTGCACCCCAGGCAGCACGCCGACGGATCGCCGTCGCAGCCTGGGCGCGGCGATGCCGACGTGGAACGCGTCAGTCTGAGCGACCTCCAGGCCGGCAAGCTGTCGGCCAACGTGGCAATCCACGACGGTGACACGATCTTCGTGCCGAAGGCGCAGCGATTCTACGTCACGGGCCAGGTGCGCAGTCCGGGAGCGTACGTGCTCGAGCCGAACATGACGGTGCTCCAGGCGATTTCGACGGCCGGAGGGCTCACCGATCGCGGCTCGAATCGCGGCGTGCGGATCGTACGCAACAAGAAGGAGATGGGCGTGAAGATGACCGACCTCGTTCAGCCCGACGACACGATCGTCGTGCGGCAGAAGTTTCTGTAAATCGCGTCGGGTGGAACGATGATCGGCCGGCAGGGACTAAACATCCTTGGACAACCAGTAGCGCGGCAAGCGGACTGCAAACGAGGCGAAGCGCATTGCGCAGTCGGCCAGCTGCAGCGGTAGCCGCGGCAGATCGTTGAACGGAGCTCGCACGGACATCGTCGTCTCGACCGGATTCGGCCACCGCCGCCGAAGCGCGGCGGCGATGTCGGCTGGGTGCCGCAGTGTCGTGGCGAACGGGCGATCGGTGTAACGCGCGTATCGCTCGCCCCACTGGCGCAAAACGGCCGGCACGAGCCACCGTGGCAAACGATCGGCGTCACAGAGCGTGGCGTGATCGAGGCGGGCACCGAGGAGCACGTGCGCCAGACCTGCAGCGCATGCGACCGCCTGCGTGCGTTGGCGCGCCCCGCGCAGACAGTAGCCCCAGTCGAAAGTTCCGTCGACCGATTCGAGCGCGGCCGCGATGTCGACGAGCCACATCGGCCGCCACGCGCCGTGACGCATGAAGTGGATGCACAAGTGTCGCAGCTGATCCTCCGATCCGGGGACGCGCGCCCGTACCCCTCTGACATACAAGACGCGGGAACGAGCGAACACGTCGTCGAGCGATCGAACGGCAAGATCGGGGAATCCGGCGTGAAGGTCGACCGCCGGCTGCCGGCCCCTGAGGTCGGCCAGCGCCCATTCGGCAGCGGCGTGCTCGTCCGGTCTCACGAAGAGATCGATGTCGTCGTACGGACGAAGCCCTGGTTCCGGATAGAGGCGAGCAGTGACCCACCCCTTGGCCAGGATTGGATCGATACCAGCCGCAAAGCATCGCGTCAGAACTTCAGCGACTCGCCCCTCGCTTCTGAGAGACCGGAGCGAATGCAGGCGATAGGCGTTCTGAAGGTCGGAGGATGCCCGTTCGTGCCGCAGATTCGAGTCACGGACGCGCCACCAGCCAATCGGTCCGCTGCCAGTTTCCAGCAGGCGCGCCGCACTGGCGTCCCAGCCGTCGGGATCGAAAGTGGCCGGCGACGGCGTGGACCGCCAGCTACCACTGAGGACGGCCGCCAGCCGCCGGCCCTGCTCAGCCGCTGTGACCATCGCTGCGTCTCGCGCGAGCAGACATCATCGCGACGCCGACGCAGCAGGTGCCGCGCCAAGTCGGGCAGCAGGATAAACGCTCGACGAAACGCTCCGCGCCGCCATGGCACACGGCACGCACGCTCACAACCTCCCGACGTCGGTAACGGAGGATTGAGACTCTACCCAATAGAGATCTGCGTTTCGCGGTCGCTGTGCTGCGGGGCGCTGATCGGAACGTGCCTTGCAGCGCAGCGCCCACTTAGTGCGCCAGGTGTCGCGTCAAGCGCGGGCTCGAAAAAAAGACTGAAGATGGCATCGTATTCCCGGACGAGGTGGCCTTGGAACCGCCCCACTGCCAGCCAGCGACCCGCGTGCTGCGCGAGAAGGGCGCCGCCTCGCGATAGAACGCGCGGCACCGACGCCCCATCCCGAATCATTTCTTAATTCGAAGCTGTTACTCCTGATTCCGTTTAATCGCGTCGTGGAGAGTTGAAGTGCCCGATTCTTTCAGGGATGTCGCTGTTTCCGTCAGAAAGAAGGGCGAGTTCGTCACTCGATCGATCGCTGGCGAGACCCTTGTCGTGCCCGTGAGGGGGCAGGTCGGTGACCTCGATGCGATCTACAACTTGAACGAAGTAGGAGCGTTCATCTGGGAGCAGTTTGAAGGTTGGAAGAGCGGCAACCAAATCGTGGAAGCCGTGTGTGGTGAGTTCGAGGTCGCACGAGAGCAAGCTGAAAAGGACACATCCGAGTTCATCGCCGCGCTCGAAGCCGCGGGCATGATCGAGCGCTCCTGCCCTTAGGCGTAAGGCATGCAACCACCAGCCATGGAAACACAGCCTTATACCGATTTCAGTGCGCAGTTACATGGCCGGATCGTCGCCCAACGCGTCCCCGCCAATGCCACGATCGAGGTTACTCGCCGGTGCCCACTCCAGTGTGCCCACTGCTACAACAATCTTGCGATGGGTGATGTCGAGGCCAGACGCGGGGAGCTGAGCTATGACGAGCATTGCGACCTCCTGGACCAGATGGCGGACGCAGGGTGCCTGTGGATTCTCTACACAGGAGGAGAAATCTTCGCACGGAAAGACTTCATTGACATTTATACCTATGCCAAGAAGAAGGGCTTCCTCATCACGTTGTTTACCAACGGCACGCTAATCACACCTCGGATCGCCGATTATCTGGTCGAATGGCGTCCGTTCTCTATCGAGATCACGCTCTACGGTAGCTCCAGGGAGACTTACGAGCGACTCACGGGCATTCCCGGTTCTTACGACAGGTGCCTGCGTGGCATCCATCTATTGCTGGAACGCGCTCTGCCCCTGAAACTGAAAACCGTGGCTGTCTCCATCAATAAGCACGAAGTCGGACAGATGAAGACATTTGCCGAGCGGCTGGGTGTGGGGTTCAAGTTCGACAGCATGATCAATCCGCGCATTGACTGTTCGAGGAGTCCACTAGGCGTAAGGCTCCAGCCGTGGGAGATCGTGAAAATGGATCTCGAGGATCCTGAGCGGGTTGCTGAGTGGAAGAAGTTCGCGGGGCGACTCAACGGAGCCACTCCTTCCGAACACAGCGACGAGATATACCAGTGCGGCGGAGGGGTCAACGGCTTTGCGATCGATCCCGAAGGGAGAATGAGCATTTGCGTGCTTTCCCACTTCGATACCTTCGACCTGCGCCGGGGGAGCCTCCGCGAAGGCTGGGATCA
>Ga0126369_10003707_pt1 | contig 11065 bp, 11 predicted proteins | sample PanSoiMetaPlot_1_FD_109646 | JGI IMG/M metagenome (GOLD analysis project Ga0126369, IMG submission 109646) | Tropical forest soil microbial communities from Panama - MetaG Plot_1 | ecosystem: Environmental > Terrestrial > Soil > Tropical forest > Bulk soil | place: Panama | collected 2016-02-17
CACCATCAAACTGTGGCGCGCCATCGCGGCGCGCTACAGCGGCAACGGCGCCATCCTGGGCTACGACCTGTTAAACGAGCCGATCGCGCCCTACCACGACGTCGCCACGCTCAATCCCCGGCTGGAGCCGTTCTACAAGGACGCGACGGCGGCGGTCCGCGAGGTCGACCCCGGCCGCATCGTGTTCCTGGCGGGCGGGCAGTGGAGCTCGAGCTTCGACATGCTGGGCACGCCCTTCGCCGACAACCTCGCCTACACCTATCACCTGTTCTGGGCCAGCACGCGGCGCGATTCCATCCAGCGCCATCTCAACTTCAGCAATCGCTACGACGTGCCGATGTTCTTGGGCGAGACCGGCGAGCTCACCGACGAATGGAACGAGCGCTTCCGCAAGCTCAACGAGGAGCACGGCATCGGCTGGGCCTTCTGGACCTACAAGAACCTCGACACGCCCTCGACCGTGGTGTCGATCGCCAAGCCCGAAGGCTGGGACCAGATCGTGGCCTACGCCGACGGCAGGACCAGCGAGAAGCCGTCCGACGCCGTGATCGATCGCGCGATCGCGCAGTATCTCGAAGCGATGCGCTTCAAGAACATCGAGATTCGCTGGAGCTACCTGGCGTCGCTCGGGTTGAAGGGCGCGCCGTAGGAGCCCGTCGGGATGTCTTTCCTGTTGCTTCATCCCGTCGTCGTCTTCGTGATCTCCTTCGTGGTTCTCTGGCTCGCCGCAGTGCTCGGCCTTCACCTGAAGAAGGCCACCGGGTTTGACCAGGAGAAGAGAAGCGACTTCGCCCTGATACAGGCCGCCACGCTGACGCTGTTGGGCCTTTTGATCGGCTTCAGCTTCTCGATGGCCGTCGGGCGGTACGATCAGCGCAAGAACTTCGAAGAGGCCGAGGCCAACGCCATCGGCACCGAATACCTGCGGGCAGACCTGCTGGCTCCGGCTGATCGCGACAAGATTCGCGGGCTCCTGAAGAAGTACGCGGAGCTGCGTATCCGCTACTACCAGGCGGAGCTCGATGCGGTTGACTCGATCGATACCCGGACGGCGCAGCTGCAGGGCGAACTGTGGTCAGCGGTCGTGGGGCCGGCCGGCCAGAAGCCCGATCCTGTCGTCGCCCTTGTCGTCTCGGGCATGAACGACGTGATCAACGCGCAGGGCTACACCCTTGCCGCATGGCGATATCACGTTCCCCTGTCGGCCATGGCCCTGATGGTAGGCATTGCCGCCCTGTGCAACGTGCTGGTTGGCTATGGATCGAGCAGCGTCGGGCCGAGCCGCCTTCTGCTCATGGTCCTGCCGCTCTTCGTGGCGACCACCTTCATGCTGATCTATGACATCGACTCGCCACGCCGCGGCCTGGTCCGGGTGGTGCCAGCCAACCTTGAGAGCCTGCTCGCCTCTCTGCAGGCTCAATGACTTCTATGAGCCGCCGCGGTCCCGGTAGTAGTCCGCCAGCCCGTCGAGCGCCGCCGCGCCATCGCCCTTGAAGGTCGGACCATGCATCAGGGCAATGGTCGTCGGCCGCAAGGCGGCGAGCCGGCGCAGCGTCGGCTCGGTTTGCGGGGTGAGCGGCATGAAGGGCACGGCCTTCCCCGTCGCGATGGCGGGTTCGAGGATGTCGGATTCGGTCGTCGGCGCGGCCGGCCCCATCTGGGTGAAGAGATCGCTGCTGAACAGCGTGCCCGTGGTCTCCTCGAAGATCACGCCGGCATCCCAGTTGTGCGGCACGTGCGGCGTGTCGAGCCAGCGCACGCGCTTGCCGCCGAGATCGAGCACCTCGTCGTTCTTGAGCGCGCGCGGCGGGCGGTCGGCCATGTCTGAAAGCCAGATGTTGCAGCCGACCTGGCCGTGCGCCGGCGTCGCCTTGGGGGCGGCGGCCAGCCACTGGTTGAGCGCGCCGCTTTCGTCGGCCTCGACGTGGCTGCAGGTCGTCCAGCGCAAGCGGTCGATCGGCATCACTTTCTTGACCGCCTCCGAGATCAGGGCAAACAGCGCGCGCTGTCCGTAGTGGAACAGGAGCGGCTCGTCGGCGTCGATCAGGAACTGGTTGAAGGTGAAGCCGGTTGGCCCGACCTGGGGCACGAAGGTCGAGAGGCGATAGATCCGGTCGGCGATTTCAGCGATCTCGGTTTTCATGGCTTGAGGACCTCAATGAGCTTGGCATTGAATGCGTCGGCGGCCTCGTAGGCAACCCAGTGGCCGCCGTCGGCAATGACGTTCATCTCGAAGTCGGGCTGGACGGCGCGAAACAGGTCGATGCGCTCCTGGATGTGCGGATAGGTCGTTGAATCGAACTCGCCCCACATGCCGGTGAGCGGCGTCCTGACCCGCGGCAGCACTTCGCTGAGCTTGTAGGCCTGGCCCATGTCGCGGCTGCGCGTCTTGGCGCGCGTGGTGTTGAGGATCTGCATGTGGATCGCCACCCCGTCGACCTTGGCCGGATCGTGCAGCATCAGGATCTCCAGATTGCGCCGCGCTTCGGCCGCCAGCGTCTCGGCCGGCATCTCGGCCACAAGCTTGCGCAGCTTGGGGCCGGGCTTGCGCGTGGCCTTGAGACCGCTCGCGCCCACCAGGACGATGCGCCGCAGGCGCTCGTCAACCAGCGTCGAGAGATGCCCCGCCACCATGCCGCCGAAGGAGAAGCCGGTGATGGCGAACGGCCGGTCGGCCGGGATCAGCGCATCCAGCGCCGTCTTCACGCAGCGCGTCACCGACCAGATGTCGCGCACGTCGTCGGGCGGGTCGCTGTCGCCCAGCCCCGGCAGGTCGGCGGCGTAGACGGTGAAATGCCGGCTGAGCGGCCCGACATTGCGGATCCAATGGATCCACGAGCCCGACCCGCCGTGGAAGAGGAGCAGGATCGGCTTGCCGGAGTCCTTGCTCCAGACATGCCACATCATGCTTCCGCCATTGCCCATGGGGACGCGGATCTTTTGCGACGCCGTCGCCTCGATGGCCGCGATATGCTCGCCAGCCGTGCGGCCATCCGCCATGCGCGGAACTGCGGAGTAGTCGAGCTTCATGGGCGAAGGGCGCCCAGCAGGCGTTCGACGAAGCCGGACACTTGCTTGCGGTCGATCCAGCGCAGCACCGTCACCAGGTCGTTGTCGGGATCGATCCAGATGATGTGGCTGCCCCAGCCGAGCGCGAAGCAACTTCGTTCCGAGGCCGCGGGGAACTGCCGTCGTCCTGAATTGAGCCACCACATCAGCCCATAGAAGGGGGCAATGGGACAGGGCTTCACCAGCTCCGCCGTCCAGCCCTTGGGCAGGAGCTGCTTGCCATGCCAGGCGCCACCTTGCGCCACCAAGAGGCCGGTGAGCGCGAGATCGCGCGCCGAGATCACGATGCCGCCGCCCCAATGTCCGCCGCCCGGCACCGAGACCATCTCCTTGCCGTCGATCACGACGATGGAATTGCGGTAGCCGTCCCAGCGCCAGTCCGCCGACGCCCCGATCGGATCCATGATGCGTCGTTTCAGCACCGAAGGCAGCGGCTCCTTGAAGACTTGCAGCAGCGAAAAGCTCAACCGGTTCACGCGCACGTCGTTGTATTCGTAGAATGTGCCCGGTTTCTTGAGCGCGCGCCGCGTGCCCTTGGGCGCCTCGGCCACGGCCAGCCCGACCACGCGGTTGTGGTCGATGCGATCCTCCTTGCCGAACATCGTGCCCTGCCATTCGCTGGTCTGGGTCAGGAGATGCCGCCAGGTGACGTCGCGGTTCTGCTCGCTCTTGAAGCCGGCATCGAGGGCGTAGTCTCCGGCCTTGTCGTCGAGGCTCCTGATCAGCCCGTCGCCCAGCGCCAGCCCGGCCAGCAGTGCGAGATAGCTCTTGGCGACGCTGAAGGTCATGTCGGGCCGAGTCACCTCGCCCCATTCGGCCAACACCTTGCCGCCGCGATAGACGATGCCGGCGTGGCCGCCGCGCGGCGTCACCGGCCCCAGCACCTCGTTGTCGGGCGCCTTCTCGCCGGAGTCGTAGGTCATCACGAACTGGCCGTCGGGCATGCGCATGCTGGCGGGCCATTTGGACTGGGCGGACTGGGCGAAGGCGATGGCTTCTTTCAGATCATTCATGCCCGCAATCAACATTGGAGCCTGCCTGCGAGCAAGCGTAGAAACGCCGGCATGGCCATGCCTTCCACGCTCACCCTGCGCCGTCCCGACGACTGGCACACCCACCTGCGCGACGGACCGATGCTTGAGGCAGTGGCGATCCATACGGCCCGCCAGTTCGCGCGCGCCATCATCATGCCCAATCTCGTGCCGCCGGTGACCAAGGTCGCCGAAGCCGCGGCTTACCGCGAGCGAATCCGCAGAGCGATCCCGGGCGGTCTTGCCTTCGAGCCGCTGATGACCTGCTACCTGACCGACGATGCAGCGCCGGCGGAGCTGGCCCGCGGCAAGCGCGAGGGCGTGTGGGTTGCCGCCAAGCTCTATCCGGCGCACGCCACCACCAACTCCGCGCATGGCGTCACGTCGATGGACCGCATCGCGCCCGCGCTCGAGGCGATGGAGAAGGAGGGCATGCCGCTCCTGGTCCACGGCGAGGTGACCGATGCCGACGTCGATATCTTCGACCGCGAGGCGGTGTTCCTGGACAAGGTGCTGGCGCCTCTGCTGCGCCGCCATCAGGGGCTGAAGGTGGTGCTCGAGCATGTCACGACGCGCGAGGGCGTGGCGTTCGTGGAGGCGGGCGGCGCGCGCGTGGGGGGCACGATCACGCCGCACCATCTCAGCTACAATCGCAACGCGATCTTCAAAGGCGGCATCCGGCCACATCTCTATTGCCTGCCGATCGCCAAGAGCGAGGAGCATCGGCTGGCGCTGCGTCGCGCCGCGACGTCGAGTCCCCAGTTCTTCCTAGGCACCGACACCGCGCCGCACACCGCCGACACCAAGGAATGCGCCTGCGGCTGCGCCGGCATCTTCAATGCGCCGGTCGCACTGCAGGTCTATGCCCAGGTGTTCGCCGAAGAAGGAGCGCTCGACCGCCTGGAGGCCTTCGCTTCGCTGAACGGCCCGCGCTTCTACGGTCTGCCGACCAACGAAGAGCGCATCACCTTGCGCGCCGAGCCGCTCTCGGCGCCCGAGCGCATCGGCGTTCCGGGAGGCGGTAAGGACGTCGTCGTTTTTCGTCCCGACACGCCCGTCAACTGGTCTATCGTCGGAGCATGAGCAGAAGAGCCATTCCTCAAGGCGCCGTCGTGCGGGGCACCGACAAGGGTTACGACCATGCACCGCTGAAGCCCGGCAGCGAGCGCCCGGTCGAGAAGTTCGATCAGAAATATCCCTACCTGCGGCCGCGCGATGCGGCGACGCTGATCCTGGTGCGCCAGCGCGGCAAGGTGCCGGAAGTGCTGCTGGGCTGTCGCGATGCCAAGCACGCCTTCATGCCCAATCGTTACGTCTTTCCAGGCGGTCGCGTCGATCGCGCCGATGCGCGCGTGCCGGTCGCCACGCCGCTCGATCGTTTCGTCGAGGCGCGCCTGCGCAAGGCCGCGACACCGCAGCGGGCGCGCGCGCTGGCCGTCGCCGCGGTACGCGAGACCTTCGAAGAGACGGGCCTGATGCTGGCCAAGCCCCTGAAAGGCGGCCCGCCCGAGGAGGATTTTGGCGTGCACTGGCAGGGCTTTCTCGACAAGGGCCTTGCCCCCGCGCTCGACTGTCTCGACCTCATTGCCCGCGCCGTCACGCCGCCTGGCCGGCCGCGGCGCTTCAATGCGCGTTTCTTCATGGCGCGCGCCGAGGACGCTACGGGCAAGATCCGCCATTCGAGCGAGCTCGGCGACGTCCGCTGGGTCCGACTCGACGAGGCGCGCGAACTGCCGCTGCCCACCATCACCGGCTTGATCCTGGGCGAGGTGGGCCGCCTGATGAAGGAGCCGCCGGATCGCCGCAAGCAGCGCAAGATCCCGCTGTTCACGACCGTGCACCGCAAGCATCTGATGCTCGAGGAGTGACGATGGCCGCCGACGCCGTGAGCCCCAGCCTGCCGCCGCGCGGCGGCGTTCGGCTCCGCGCGCTGGTGCTCATCCGCTGGGCCGCCGTTGCCGGCCAGTTCTTTACCGCCGCCGTGGTGCAGTGGGGCCTGGGCTTCAGCCTGCCGCTGCTGGCGGTGGGCGGCGCCATCGCCCTGTCGGCGCTGCTCAATCTCACCGTCAGCATCGGCCGGCCGGCGTCGGCGCGTATCGACGATCGCGAGGCCACCGTCTTCCTGGCCTTCGACATCCTGCAGCTTGCCGTGCTGCTCTATCTCACCGGCGGCCTGATCAATCCCTTCTCGCTCCTGTTGCTGGCGCCGGTGGCGATCGGCGCCACCATCCTGTCGCTTGCCTCCAACATTGCGCTGTCGCTGCTCACCATCGCGAGCATCGCCGTGCTGGGTGTGTTCCATCAGCCGTTGCCCTGGCACGGTCCGCCGCCCGAGCTGCCCGAGATCTACCAGGCAGGCGCGTGGGCCGGCCTCACGCTCACGACGTTGCTGGTCACCTTGTACGGCTGGCGGCTTGCAGAAGAGGCGCGGCAGATGGCCGACGCTCTGGCGGCGGCGCAAGCCGCGCTGGCGCGCGAGCAACGCCTGTCGGCGCTGGGCGCGCTCGCCGCGGCGGCCGCGCACGAGCTGGGCTCGCCCCTCTCGACGATCGCGGTGGCAACCAAGGAGATGTTGCGCGAGGTCGAAGCCGACGATCCGCTGCGCGAAGACATCGTGCTGCTCGCGGCGGAGTCCGATCGCTGCCGCACCATCCTCGCCCGCCTCTCGGTCGATCCGACGGGCGACGTGTCGGATGCCTATACCCTGGTGCCGTTGCCGGCGCTCATCGAGGCTGCCGCACAGAGCTACAAGAGAGATGACATCGCCATCGCCTTCGAATCGGGTCCGGTCGGCGAAGGTGCTCCGGTCACTGCGCCCATCCAGGTGCGCAGCCCTGAAATCATTCAAGGTATCGGCAACATTGTGCAGAATGCTGTTTCGTTCGCGCGACACGAGGTTAAGATCGCCACGCGCTGGACGACCGAATGGTCTCAAGTCGAGGTCTCCGACGACGGGCCGGGCTTCTCCGAGGCGTTGCTCGACGAGCTCGGCACCCCCTTCATTTCGACCCGCCAGGGCGAGGAAGGACACATGGGATTGGGCGTCTTCATTGCCAAGACGCTATTGGAACGAACGGGTGCCACAGTCACCTTCGGCAACCGCAGTGATCGCGGAGGCGGAGCCGCAGTGTCCGTGCGCTGGCCAAACCCGGTCTTCAGGGCTACATAGCGCCGATGTCGGAGGAGCAGCCATGAGCAGCCAGGACACAGGTGCCAACCGCCCCGTGTCGCCCGCCGTCGCCGGCGCGACCACCAACAAGGAACGCACGCTCTTGATTGCCGATGACGACGCGGCGTTCCGCAATCGCATCGCGCGCGCGCTCGAGCAACGCGGCTTCATCGTCACCGCGGTCGGCTCGGTGGCCGAGGCACTGGCGCAGACGGCGCGCCCGCCGGCCTTTGCCGTGCTCGATCTCCGCCTGGGCGACGGCAACGGATTGGAGCTCGTCGGTCCTTTGCGCCAGGCGCGGCCCGACATCCGCATCGTGGTGTTGACCGGCTATGGCAATATCGCCACCGCGGTCGCCGCAGTGAAGGAAGGTGCGGTCGACTATCTCGCCAAGCCCGCCGACGCCGATGCCATCGAGCAGGCGTTGACGGCGCACGGCCGCAAGCTGCCACCGCCGCCCAGCAATCCCATGTCGGCCGACCGCGTGCGCTGGGAGCACATCCAACGCGTGTTCGAGCAGTGCGATCGCAACGTGTCGGAGACGGCGCGCCGGCTCAACATGCATCGGCGCACGCTGCAGCGGATCCTGGGCAAGCACGCGCCCCGCGAACACTGACGCGCGAGCACTGATCACCGCCCAACTCCTGCTCAATGCGCTGGCGCTGGGCATGGCCTATGCCCTGGTGGCGCTGGGCTTCGTGCTGGCGCTGAATGCGGCCGGCGCGGTGAACTTCGCACACGGCGATCTGGTGGTGCTGGGCGGCGCGGTTGCGGTGCTGGTCGGCACGTGGACCGGACTGCCGGGCATCCTGCTGTTGCCGCTGGTCGCGTTGGCGCTCGGCGTGGCGGGTGTCATCGCCGCACGCGTCGCGCTGCTGCCGCTGGTGGCCCGGCCGGTCGAAGCCACTTTCGTCGCCACCATCGCGCTCGCCGCCATCATCGAGCAGAGCCTCAACCTCGCGACGGGCGGCGCGCCGAGCACGGCGCCGCCGTTGATCGGCTCGGGTACGCTGGAAGTCTCAGGTCTGGTGCTCGGCCGCCAACCCTTGGCCATTGTCGTGGTCGGCAGCGTCCTGGTTGCCGCCGTCTGGCTCCTGCTCGAGCGCACCCAGACCGGCCGGCGCATGCGCGCGGTGTCCGCCGACCGGCACATGGCGCGCGCCGTCGGCATTCCCGTCGGCCGTTATGTGACGCTGTCGCTGGCGTTGGCCGGTGCGCTGGCAGGCATCGCGGGCTTGCTGTTGGGGCATCAGTTCCTGGTCGTGCCCACGCAGGGTGCAGGGCACATGCTCAAGGCCTATATCGCCGTCGCCTTGGGCGGCTGGGGCAGCGTGCCCGGCGCCTTGCTGGGGGCGCTGGGAATCGGCGCTTTCGAGACCTTCGTCTCGGCGGGCCTGGGCGATGCCTGGGCGTCGGCCGCACTCTACCTTGGCGTCCTGCTGCTTCTGGCGGTGCGCCCGCAAGGCCTGTTCGGCGAGCCCGCCGGCCGGCGCGCCTGACATGCAGGCGCTCGGCCGCTTCTGGCTTGTCGTCCTGCTGCTGGCGCCGGTCGTGGCCCTGGTCGCGCTGCCCCCCTTCGGGCAGCGCATGGTTACCTTGATCGGCATCTATGCGCTGATGGGGCTGGGCTACCAGCTCGTGTTCGGCCAGCTCGGTGCGCTCAATCTCGCGCAGGGCGCCCTGTTCGGCATCGGCGCCTACGCCGCCGCCCTTGCGGGCCTGCCGGTCGCGCCGCTGGCGGCGGCGATTCCCGCGGCCCTCGCCGCGGCCCTGACCTTGCGTCTTCAATCGCACTATTTCGCCCTGGCGACCCTGGCGCTGGCATCGTTGGTCAACCTTGTGGCTCTCCATGCCGAGAGTCTGACCGGTGGCGCCAACGGCCTTGCCGGCTTTGCGGCTGGCATGTCCCGCGGACCGTCGTTGCTCGTGGTGGTGTGGGCCATCCTGATCGCTGGCGTCGTGCTCTATGCGAGGCTGTTTGCCGGTACGCTGGGCGAGCGCGCGCGCCTGCTGCGTGAAGCGCCGCTGGTGGCGGCCACGCTGGGCATCGATGCAGGGCGATGGCGTCTCGTCCTGTTCGTCCTGGGAGGCGCGCTGGCCGGGCTGGCGGGCGCCTTCTCGGCGGCGCTGAGCGGCGTCGTCTCTCCTGAGGTTACGGGATTTCCGTTGATGGTGCTTTGTCTCAGCCTGGTCGTGTTGGGCGGCACGAGGCACCCGATGGGCGCGGTGCTGGGCGCAACGTTGGCCGTGTGCCTGCCTGAGCTGCTGCGCGAGCTGCAGGGGGCCTGGCTGCTCGGCTACGCCGTGGCCACGCTCGCCGTCGTGCTGTGGGCACCGGAAGGGCTCGCTGGCCTGTGCGATCGTTGGCGCGGGGCGGGTTCGCCCAAACCGCCTGTGCCTGGCTTGCCTGCAAGCCTGCCGCGCGCCGCCGGGCCGCGTCGTCTCGCGCTGCAACAGGTTTCGAAACGGTTCGGCGGAGTCGAAGCGCTGCAGGACGTTTCACTCAGCCTCGAGCGCGGTGAGATCGTCGGTCTGATCGGCGCCAACGGCTCGGGCAAGACGACGCTGCTGAACGTCATCAACGGGCTCGATCCGATCGATCAGGGCGCCATTCTTCTGGACGGCCGCCATCTCGAGCGGCTGCCGGCCCACGCCATCGCGCGCATGGGCATCGCCCGGACGTTCCAGGCGGCGATGCTCGCGGGTGACAGCAAGTCGGCCAACCTGGCACGCGCGCTGGCGAGAGGCGGCTCTCTCCTGCTGCTCGATGAACCCGCGGCCGGCCTCGCCGACGAGGAGCGTCGGCAGCTTGCCGTGCTGTTGCGCCAATTGCGCACGCAGGACTACGGCGTGCTGATCGTCGATCATGATATCGAGCTCTTGTCGGCCGTCTGTGATCGCCTGGTCTGCCTCGATCGCGGCCGCATCATCGCCGCCGGGTCGCCCGCCGAGGTGCGCGCCGACGCCCACGTGCGGGCAAGCTTCCTGGGCCTCGCCGAGGCGGCATGACGGCGCTCGTCGAGATCGGCGACGTCTCGGTCAGCGCGGGCGAGATCGTCGCCCTGCTGGGCGGCAACGGCGCCGGCAAGACGAGCCTGCTCGAGACCATCCTGGGCTTCCGCCGCGGCCGGCTGCGGTTGTTCGGCGAGGACGCCACGTCGCTCTCCGTCGAGCAGCGCGTCTCGCTCGGCATCGGCTATGTCCCTGCGGGCCGCCGCGTGTTCGGGAGCCTCACGGTACGGGAGAACCTCGAAGCGTCGTCGTCGTTGCCGGCCGCCGAGCGAGGGCGTCGCGCCGACGAGATGCTGGCGCTCTTTCCCATGCTGGGTGAGCGGCCCCAGGCACGCGCCTGGCTGCTGTCGGGCGGACAGCAGCAGATGCTGGCGCTGGCGCGCGCCTTGATGAACAAGCCGCGGCTGCTCCTGCTCGACGAACCGACCTTGGGTTTGGCCCCGCTGGTGGTGGCCGACCTGCTGCAGCGTCTCAGCGCCATGGCAGCAGGCGGCATGGCGATCCTGCTCGCCGAGCAGCGCGCCGGCCTGGCGCTCAGCGTAGCCGACCGCGGCTTGGTGCTGAGCCGCGGCCGCACCGTCCGCACCGGCACGCGCGCCGAGCTCGCGGCAGATCCTGAATTGGCCGATCTGATGGCGGGCGGCTGAGGCGCCGCGTCAGGCGCGACGGTTCTGGGCGTTCCAGAACAGTTCGAGGTTGCTGATCAGCGCCGGACTGAAATGGCAGAGCGCCTGTTCGCGGGCGTAGAGCGCGGCGTAGCGGCGGAACAGGTCGAACGGCTCGG
>Ga0126369_10003708_pt1 | contig 11062 bp, 9 predicted proteins | sample PanSoiMetaPlot_1_FD_109646 | JGI IMG/M metagenome (GOLD analysis project Ga0126369, IMG submission 109646) | Tropical forest soil microbial communities from Panama - MetaG Plot_1 | ecosystem: Environmental > Terrestrial > Soil > Tropical forest > Bulk soil | place: Panama | collected 2016-02-17
GAAAAGATCGAAAAGATGGCGTCTGATTTGAATGCGCTGCGGAAGGCGCCCGTTGCGGAGCCATACGATGGACCTGCGTTGCTGAGCGGTCGAGCGGCTGCGGTGTTCTTCCATGAAGTTCTTGGACACCGCCTGGAAGGTCACCGGCAAAAGGATGAAGACGAGGGACAGACGTTCACGAAAAAGATTGGGCAAGAAGTGTTGCCGAAGTTTTTGAGCGTGACCGACGATCCGACACTCGGCGATCTGGCTGGAGTGAAGTTGGCCGGGACGTATGCTTACGACAACGAAGGCGTACCAGCAAAGAAGGTGGAAGTAATTCAGGACGGCGTGTTGAAGGGCTTTTTGATGTCGCGACTGCCGATCAAAGGGTTCGAGCAATCGAACGGGCATGGGCGCAATCAACCGGGGTTGATGCCCACTGGACGGCAGGGAAATCTGATTGTGAGTTCGAAACAAACGGTGCCCGAGAAAGAAATGCGGCAGAAGCTGATTGATGAAGTGAAGAAACAGAACAAGCCATATGGTCTTTATTTTGACGACATTCAAGGCGGATTCACACTGACGACACGAGCCCTTCCGCAAGCATTTCAAGTGCTGCCGGTGATTGTTTACAAAGTGTATCCAGATGGGCGGCCGGACGAGTTGGTACGCGGTGTAGACATTGTTGGAACGCCGCTGGCTGCGCTCACCCGCATCATGACGACAGGCGATCAGCAACACGTGTTTAACGGAGTTTGCGGCGCAGAAAGCGGAAACGTTCCAGTATCGGCTGCGGCTCCTGCGATGCTTTTTTCGGAAATGGAAGTGCAGAAGCGCGCCCATGAACATGAGCGGCCACCGCTTTTGCCGCCGCCTGGATTCGATGACAAGACGATAAAGGCAGATAACTCCAAACCGGAGGTGAAGCAATGAAACTTCACCTGAAAATCGCGAGCGGAGTGCTTGGAGTTGTTTTGGGCGGATTTGTTGCGCCTCGCGCGCAGGGAAAGCCCGCGGGCGATGCGGATTCGGCCAAGGCGCTGGCATCCGCGCATGCGGCTGCAAATGGCGATCCGCTTCTCGAAGCGCTGCTGACTGAGCTAGAGCGTTCGAAAGACCTACTGAAGATGGATCAAGTGGCTGCGCCGTACTACATCGAATATCGCGTCAGTGACGTTGAAGAGTTCATTGCAGAGGCCGCTTTTGGCGCTCTGCGCGAAAACCAGAAAGTGCATGTGCGGTTGCTCCGCGTGGTTGTGCGTGTGGGCGACTACCAGCAAGACAGCTACTTTCGCGAAGGAATGGGACAGACCACGATATTGCCGTTGGACAACGATCCGATTGCGTTGCGGCGGCAAATCTGGCTCGCGACGGACCAGGCGTACAAAGAGGCTGGACAAGCGCTGACAGAGAAGCAAGCCACACTCAAGCAGTTCACGACAGACGACCACCCCGTGGACGACTTCGCGAAGGCGCCGGTTGTAACGCTGGTGCAGCCTCTGGCTACGCTCAAGGTGGACGAAGCGGGGTGGAAAAAGACGCTCGAAGAAACAACGAACCTTTACCGGCAATACCCGGAGATTCAGTCGCTTTCGGCGCTGGCGCGCTTTTCGTTGCTAAATGAATATTTCATCAATTCGGAAGGAACGGTTACGCGGACCGGGCGCACTACGTACAACGTGCTGCTGACAGCGTACACACAAGCGCCAGATGGAATGCGGTTGGCGCGGTCACCCGCGTGGACCGTGGGCAAATATGAAGAGCTGCCGACACGGGAAAAGCTGCTGGCGGATTCCAAGGCGGCACTCGATACACTGAAAGCGTTGCAGCAAGCGCCGATCGTGGATGAAGAGTATCGCGGGCCGGTACTGTTTGAAGCGGACGCGGCGGATGATGTGATCGCGGGATTGATTGGCGGTAATGTGCTGGGACGAAAGCCGCAACTGGGCGCGCCGAATCGTACGACAGGCGGATTTGCGACCAGCTACAAGTCGCGGGTGCTGCCGACGTTCATTAACGTGATTGACGACCCAACAATGAAAGATTTTCAAGGCAAGAGCGTCGTCGGAGGCTATGAAGTGGACTCCGAAGGCGTGCGTTCCCAACCCGTTAGCGTGATCGATAAAGGCGTGATGGCTAACTACCTGCTTGGCCGTCAGCCAATTCGCGACTTCCCCGCCTCAAACGGGCACGGACGCGGAGCACCAGCGACTGCGCCAGGCCCAAGTCTTGGTGTTCTATTGGTGAAGAGCTTGGAGCCGAAATCGATGGATGATTTGAAGAAGAACATGCTCGATCGAGTGAACAATCAGGGCCAGACGTTTGGCTATCGCGTGGTGACGATGGGCGGGACGGCACCGCGCTTGCTTTATCGCGTCTACGCAAAAGACGGACACGAAGAATTGGTGCGTGGAGCGGTTTTCAGCGAACTGGACATTCGCGCGTTGCGGAGCGATTTGAGTGCGGCAGGAAATGATCCACTGGTGAGTAATCGTTTGGGAGGCGTGGCAACGACTGTAATCAGCCCTTCCCTGCTCTTTGACGAGTTGCAAGTGAAGCGCGCGGATACGAGCAAGGAGAAACTGCCGGATTACCCCGCTCCACCGCTGGCGCAAAAATAGCGCAACAAAAAAGCATGAGCACTGACCCGCAGACCATAGACGGAAGCGAACCGCCGGGAGAACGGCCGCATAGGCAATCCTTTCTCGAAGGATTGAAAGAGCGGCTGGAGTGGGCGGCAAGGATGTCGCTGCTTGTTTTCATTCTGGCGGCTGCGGCTTTTTTGAGTGCGATTACGGCCATGCGCATCGCAATTCATGGACGCGAAGTGAGCATGCCAAATCTGGTAGGCAAAAATGTGTCAGAGGCAGGGAGCATACTGCGCTCAAAGGGATTGGGGCTGCGAGTGGCGGATCACGTGTATTCGGATCAGCCAATGAACGTGGTGGTGCGGCAAACGCCTCCGCCGGGAATGCAGATGAAGGTGTCGCAGCAAGCGCATGTGGTTTTGAGCCTAGGGCAGCGGCAACTGCAAATACCGTCGATTGAGGGCAATTCCCTACGCGTTTCGCGAATTGAATTGTTACGCGGCGGATTGCAGGTGGGAGAAGTTTCGAATCTGGCTCTGTCTGAGCCCCAAGTGGACACGGTGGTGATTCAGAATCCGAAGCCCGGCGCTGGCGCGGCGACGCCGCGGGTGGATGTGCTCGTATCGGCGGGTCCGCATGAGGCCTCGTACGTGATGCCACACTTGGTCGGGATGAATGAAGAGGAAGCACAACGGCGGCTGGAAGCTTCCGGGATCAAGAGGAAGATCAACGGAGTTTCTGCACCGCAGTGGCCGCACGGCACGGTCATCGATCAAACGCCTTTGGCAGGCACGCGGTTAAATGGTTCCACGCAAGTGGAACTGACGACCGCAGACTGAAGTAGTCCTTCTCAAGCGACAAATCGAACTCGCGATTTATGTTGGACTCCTTTGCCTAGGTTGCTGCGGCAGGTAAGTTCTGGACGACAAAAATGCCAATCACATGAGTTTGAGGGATTGGTCGATGAGCTTCTTCGTCGCGGCGTGGATTTCTTCTTTGCCTTCGTACTCCATCGAAAAGTAGCCCTTATAACCGGCGGATCTGGCAGCGGCGAAATTTGTCGTGAGGTCGACTTGCATTTCTTTGCCTTGCGCAGTGGCGGAAGAAGGTTTGACGTGAGAAATAGCGTAAGCGAGCGGGAAAAGCGTTTTGACGGCGCGCGCACCGAAGTCAGGATCGCCGGAGCCGTACGAATTGCCAAAATCGGGAAGTGCGTGCACATAAGGATGATTTACTTTGCGGACCAGCTTTTCGATGAAGAACGCGTCTTCGGCAACGAGATTGTCATTTTCGAGGTGAACTACGACGTTTTTTGAGGCAGCGTAGTCGGAGATAGGCTTAAGTGATTCAGCCGCGAGATCGAGACTGGGAGGGGTTTTCACAGACGACATCGAAGTTCGCACACTGGGCGAGCCAATGACGACAGCGACGTCAATCCACTTTTTTGCTTCGGCAATAGACTTGGCGCGAGTGGCCGCGTCGGCGTCGAAATAACTGGTCTCCATGTCGGCTGCAATATTCACGGCTTGAGTGCCGCTTTTTTCGAGAGCGCTGCGAAATTGATCGAGGTAGGCAGGTTCGAGAGACTTGAAGTACCGATTGTATGGCTCGACGTTGACAACACCAAACTTTCCGCGGACGTAGGCGCCGAAGTCCTTCATGTCGATGGCTTTGAGCTTCGGATCGCGCTCGTCATTTTGCGGAGCGTCGATGATGAAGCGGAAAGCCCAAGCGGAAATGGCGAGGCGAGAGCGTGAGTCGGTTGGGAAGTTGATGTGAGGCGATTGCGCATTCGTGTCAATAAAAGAAAAACTTCCGGCGTAAACGAAAGCTCCTGCTGTGGACAATCCTTCGACGAACTTGCGGCGATTCATGAACACTTTAACTTCCTCCAAACTTCGAGAGAGATTATCTGAATCGGCCGACGGAGTCGAAAGCATTTAGCACAGACCGACCATGATATCTTCGCATGGATATTGGTCAGATGTTATGCTTGCGTCAAATGAACTTTAGTACAAGTAGCACAATAGGATTTACCGTCGGATTGATGTTCTTTGTTATCTCGCAAACGGGAACAAATTGTATTGCCCAGTCGGCATCGCAGTCCGGCATCTTCATCGAGCAAACCAAGCTAAATGTCAACGAGCAGCCATTTGACAAACTCGAACTATTTTCGTTTTTCGCTGCGGGGCCTGTCGCCCCTTACGCGAGCTACATGGTTCAGAAGCGCGGCACGAACTTCACCCCTGACTCACGGTTTATTTCCTCTTTTTCTCCGCCGATTGTTCGCTCGATTTTGCAAAACATCAAGGCTCGCACCAACAGCCAGGAATCGCCCGACCGCGATCAAGCCTTTGAATTGGTCAAGAAGGCTTTTGAATCACAGAAAAATCATCTATATGTTCCCGCTGGAGAAAGCTATCGGCAGGCCCTTAAGCTCGCTCCGGATTCTGCTACTTTACACTTGGCGTACGCCGCTTCGTTGCTTCTCTCGCAGAATTTTGCTCCCGCAGACGAACAGATCCGAGCCTCCATTAAACTTTGGCCAGAAAACAGTGAAGCACACGCTATGTTGGCGCTTTTCATGGTTCTACAAAAGCGTTCTGCCGAGGCAGAAATGGAGTCCAAGGAAGCATTACGGATTTTTCCGCACCATATGTCTGCCAAATTTACCTTGGCGCAATCACTCACACACGAGCACAAATATGTAGAGGCGATACCAGCCATTCGTTCTGCAATTTCTGTCTGGCCATCCATGAATGCACTAACCAAATTCCTTGGGATAGCTTTGATGGAAACCGGCGATACAACGGCAGGCATAGAACAACTCAATGCGTATGTTAAGGTGGCTCCAGACGATGCAGAAGGACACTACTTCCTCGGCGTGGCTCTGCGAGCGAAAGGAATCAATGCGGAAGCGCACGCGCAATTTGCAGAGGCGATTCGCTTGCAGCCCCAATACTTGCAATATCAGGCTGCTGCGAATCCTGACTCTGTATCCACTTTGAACCCAATCGGTGGCCTTCCTCCTGAATCTGGGTCTTTTAGTGCCAACGCGTACTCCAACCGATTCTTTGGTTTTGTCTATTCCTTCCCCCAAGGGTTGAGCGTTCTAAGCACGCGTTCCGCTCACACGCTGTTCGAAGACTTAGTAACTCGCACGCCAACGAATGACCCTGCATCAGAGGACATAAAGAGAATCGAACCTCAATTGGTTCATACGTTGATATATGCCAGCAGCATACGGAAGGAGATGCCTGTCAAGTTAACAATCGTATCAGCGATCGATGAAAGGTTTGAGAATCACGTCTCCGCCGCATCTTACGCTGACGCGGTTTTGCAGCGCGTAGTCAAGTCTGGAGCGCAGGGCGAAATACGAGGAGTTCCGGAGGAAGTGACTGTGGGTGGCCGTAAATTCTGGAAAGACGGATATATCGCCCGAAATGGCGTGATCGTCCGTTATGGAAGCGAATTCATCGTTGAGATGAAAGGATACTTATTGGTGTTCGCATTTGGCGCTCCGGACCTCGGGAATCTTAGCCAAATGGAAAAATCTCTCGAGACCCTGCAGTTTCAGCCGAACACCAACTAGCCCTTAGCGCAAATAGCCCCAATTGTGGAGCTTGTCGGAGTCTTCGGCCCAGCGGTCGCCGATGTCAGTACGATAGTACATGTTGGGAATCAGGATATTTTTGACGCGCCCGTAGACCTGCGCTTGAGCTTGCTTCATGGTTTGACCGAGGCCGACGACCACGAGGACGACTCCTGAGGTTCCAGCAATGAGCCATTGACCGTTCACTTGCTTAACGTCTTCGATGTGGACCTGCTCCGGAATGTCGCGCTTGAAGACGATGGCATTGTCTTTGGAAAATGATTCGAAGGTCGGTTCGTCGTCAAAGGGAAACGGTGGAACGACGATGCGAATGCCGATTTGAAAACCGCTGCGCGTGCGCCACTTTGGCTCGGCGCCGGTGGCAAGCTCCCAAAAGAAATCGCTAATAGGCGTGAGTATGCCTTCCTGCTGGATGCTGATCGTCGGATAGCCGAAACGCGAAGTAAATTCGAGTGGATAGATGCCATTGCCGTTCACGATGCAATTCAGATCGATGTAGCCAACATAGCCTTCTTCGGCAAGTTTCGGCTCCATCTTGAGCAAGGTGCGATTGAAGAGCGCGTTGGGCTCGCTCCAGAACATCGCGGTGCCCATTTCACCCGTTGGTGGACCCACTTCGCCGGGAAAAAGCTTCTTGTGTTCGAAATTAATGTTGATTGGCGTCACAAACTTCTTGCCGTTGAAAAACGCGCCGACGGCGACCTCAACGCCGTTGATGCGACGCTGAAGTTGGAACACTTTGATTTCATCGGAGAAGGCCTTTTTGTACGCCTCAAGCATGCGAATGACGTCTTCGCCGTCTTCTTCTTCACCGACAAAGAGGCGCCGCTTGACGTTTTGCGCCTCTCCGCTGGGCTTGATGACGTAACGGTCGGGATTTCGCTTGACGAATTCGATCGCGGGATCGAACGAGTCGAAATCCTCGTACGGAATGATGTTGACGCCCGCTTTTTTCAGCTCTTCCTGACCAAAAGAGCGATCGTCTTCGAGATTGTCCGTATACGGAGTGCCGCCGATCACGGGTTTGCCCGTTGCGCGAAGGGCTTGCGCTTTGGCACCCTGGCCGAGCGTATCGTCAAAGACCACGATGTCCGCCCACTTCGTGTCTTTTTCAATATCCTTGGACTTGGGGACAAACCCGTCCGCGATATCGCGCTCTTTTTCGTTATCTATGTAATAGCGGACGTCATGGCCTTCCTTAAGAACCTGCCAGGCGATGTCTCCGATGAGGCCACTGAGCGAAGTGAAGAGAAATTTCTTTTTGTCCATGAACGAGAGAAGCTCCCTCGATGACGCGGTTTTCAAGTTTAGGGAAAACCGCGCCGCCGGGTGTTACAAATTGTTTATATTTGGCAGTAAAAGCCTCAAACCACAATTACTTGCTGGTCTGCTTCTTATGCAGGTTGGTGCAAACGTCCATCGCGTTGTTGGGATTGATGGCGCTGTCGTCAAATTCGATGTGCTGAATAATTCCCTCTTTGTCGATGACGATGTTCGCGCGCTGCGCCCACTGGTAGTTTTCATTCTTAACGTCGTATCCCTTGAGGATGCCGTAGTCCTTAAGCATTTTCTTGTTCATATCGCTCAGAAGAGGAAACTTTACGTCAATCTGCTTGGCGAATGCCGCATTTGCCGCGGGGGAATCCATACTGACGCCGAAAACTGCCGTATCGTTCGGATCAATCTTACCGGAAGCGAGTCCAGCCTGGACCGCCTGAAGTTGCTTCGTTCAACCACCGGTGAAGGCGAGAACATATACAGCGAGAAACACGTTTTTCTTGCCACGGAAGTCCGAAAGCTTTACAGGCTCCCACTTGTCGCTTAGCAAGCTAAAATCCGGAGCCTTATCACCAACTTTCAGTGTAGTCTTGGCGATTTGCTCCGCATTTTGAGAATGCGCCGGAACAGCAAGAGAAATCGGCAGCGCCGCAGCCAGCAAAAGTGATGCAACCACACGTCTTAACTGCAAAGGGCCTCCTTGATCAGACATTGAGACTCTATCGTATCGAGATGCCGCGAGTGAAGAAGAATCCTTTGGATAGACGGAACATCTGGTGTAAGGCTGCGTACCTATTTGGCAGAAGGAGGTGTGCCCATGAAGCTAGTGAATAAAAAAAGCGCCATTCTGAGGTACGCAATCCTATTTATTTGTGGATTGCCTTTGTTGGCATTGACGTCCGGCATCGCGGGAGGACAGAAGGATTCGGACATGGGGGTTCAATTCAAATTGCAAGCTTCGGAAAAAGAGGTCGGGCTACCGATATACCCAGGCGCAAAGCCTCACCATGACGACAAAAACGATTCGGCTGCGGCCAACATGGGGTTATGGGGGAACTCGTTCGGATTCAAACTCGTGGTGCTAAAGCTGGAGTCGCCGGACGCGCCGGCCAAGGTTGCGGCGTTTTATCAAAAAGCGCTGACCAAATACGGCAAAGTCCTGGATTGCACAAATGGCGCAAAGAAGTCAGACGATTCCAGCAAGAAACCATCCGCCGGCACGTTAACTTGTGACGATACGCCGGAAACGGGCGCGATGCTTTTCAAGTCCGGCACAAAGGGCAAACAACACATCGTCGGAATCGAAGCGAAAGCGCCGGGAAGTGTTTTTCAACTCGTATTCGTCGATACGCGCGGCATTGATACGGACGAGAAACCGCAGTGAATCCTGCACGACAATGCGTAGCCGCCATTTTTCTTTGTGCGGGCCTTGGCGGCGCTACGCACGAACAAGAAGGCGCGGCAATTCGTTCGAACGTAAATCTTGTGAGCGTGAGTTTCACGGCGCGAGATTCCCGTGGCGCACTTGTAGATAAGCTCGGGCAAGACGACGTGGAAGTTCTGGAAGACTCGATTCCGCAGAAAATTTCGTTTTTCGCAAAAAGCAGCGACGTACCGCTCACGCTTGGTTTGGTTGTGGATGCCAGCGGCAGCCAGGAACATTTCTCAAAGAAGCATGAAAGGGATCTGGAGATATTCCTGAAACGAGTGCTTGGACCACAGGATCGCGTGTTCCTGCTCTGCTTCGGGAATCATCTGCGTCTAGTGAGCGACTTCACGCAGTCGGGCGAGGAAGTTATCCGGAATTTGAAAGAATACGAGAAGAGCATGGGCCGATTCCCGGAAATCGGGCCGAGAGAGGATCGCGAGCTCGGCACGGCTTTCTACGATTCGATCTACTACTCGGTGGTAGAAAAACTGCAAAACGAATCCGGACGCAAAGCATTGTTGATTTTCAGCGACGGCGAAGATAACTCCAGTTCGCACGATATGATGACCACACTGGAGACCTCACAAGGCGCGAACGTGCTGCTCTATACGATCCGCTATACAGAGACCAAAAGAAATGGCGAGCTAACCGCGCGCAACAAATACGGGATCAAGGTGATGGACCGGCTGGCAAAAGATTCCGGTGGCGCACACATTGACGCCAAAGAGATGGATCCAAAACAATACTTTCAACAGATCGCAGATGAATTACGGACGTCGTACACACTCGGATACTACCCTACGAATCCGATGAAGGATGAAAATTTCCGTCGCATTGCTGTGCGCGCAAAGCAAGAAGGGATCAAGGTCCGCACGAAGAGCGGCTATTTTGCCCGCGCGAATGAAGACCGCAAGTAAGATCCGCGGCTTATTGCAGCGCTTGCCATTTCTTGCATTCAGCGATCGTAACGCGAGCGCTAAGCGGCCCACCTGCGTTGTAATGAATCACACCATCGTCGGTGACACAGAAATTTCGCGTGCCCGTGTTTTCCTTCTCCGGCTTGGCCACGGCCACAAAGTGCAGGCATTTTCCTTCGCTGCACGGAGCCGTGAGAAGGAACTGGTAACCCGACTTCGTGCACCAGGTATCTCCCGTGCAGCTTGCGCCTCCTATAGACGCGTCAACCATATCCGCGTGCAAAGGAGACGGACGCGAACTGACGCCATTTGGATCGGGGCCAAGTCTTGCCAGGTTTGGTGAGAAACCTTTAGAGGGATAGGTGGTTGCGTACGTAATCTGCGCTGTGGTGACGGTACGCAAAGTTCCAACGGCGCTGGCCTCGTTGGCCGCCACTTTCGATTTAACCAGATTTGGAATAGCGATTGCGGCAACGATGAGCATGCCGCCTACATCCATCGAGCCGGAGCTGCTCGCCTCGCTGATGGAAGATTCCTCGCCGTAAAAGCAGAAGACTGTCCCGGGCCCATCATTGTTCGTTTGTGCGAATGCATTCGCAAACTGCGGCCCAAGGCGCATCATTTGCAGTTTTGCCATGGCCGCAGGATCGTCGTAAAAGAGCAATGATGCGTCCGAAGAACGACCCGGCGGGAGCGCCGTGCGGAATTTTTCCGATCTCACGAGCGACGACCCGGAGCGATGCAGCTTTGCCGCTTCGGCGATTGCGGCATGTGTCGACCCGGCAACAAGATAGCCATCGAGGAAGGCGTAGTCGATCTCAAAAGGCTGCGTACCGGATGGAATTTTCAGCGAGTAGTAGGTGACACCGCCCTCTTGCGACTGTTCGGATTTGATTTGTGCAAGCGCAAGCAAAGTGGTCAGAGTTTTTTGCAGGTGCGCGGCATCTTTCACGCTGAGCATCACTCTCCAAACAGGGGCCTGCAGATTGAGCGAATCAAGTTCGAAACCAAGTTCCCCACCGAGAAGACCAATAAGATCGTCATTCGCGCTCAGGCCCAGCGCTTTTTCCGCCTGTGGAAGCGAAGCAAACGGGCTCGACGGGCCTGGCGGAAACATCTCCTGGACTTCCTTGAAAATTTGCTCGGGGCTGGTGAGCTTGAATGCTCCGGCAAAGATTGCCTCCGGTGAGGCGAAATCGAGGCTAGATAAAGGACCGGGTTTCGCGAGCCAGGCTGCTGAGCCGTGGCGCGGACC
>Ga0126369_10003710_pt1 | contig 11060 bp, 12 predicted proteins | sample PanSoiMetaPlot_1_FD_109646 | JGI IMG/M metagenome (GOLD analysis project Ga0126369, IMG submission 109646) | Tropical forest soil microbial communities from Panama - MetaG Plot_1 | ecosystem: Environmental > Terrestrial > Soil > Tropical forest > Bulk soil | place: Panama | collected 2016-02-17
ATTCGCTCAAGAAGCGGTAAGCTCAATTCCGCTTTCCGCCGCGCATCAATCCGTCCTTCATCTTCCGATGAGCGGCATCGCCACCCGGCACGAGCAGTGGGATTTCGCGCGGAGCGGATCCAGTCGCGATGACGAGCGCGTCGTACGGCATCCGCCGGCCGTCGACGAGGACGACGGCGCAGCTGCCGCGATCGATCGCTTCGCAGTCGGCGCGGACTTCGAGGGCGACGCTGTGGCCGGCGACGCCGGTCGGTCCGGCGATCGGCGCCGCTTCGGGCGTCGTCTTTCCGAGCAGCACGGCCTTCGACAGCGGCGGCTTCTCGTACGGCTCGCACGATTCGCGCGTGAGCAGCGAGACGAGGGCGGTTGGGTCCTGTTTCCTTGCGCTGATTGCCGCGAACGTTCCCGCCGGTCCTCCGCCGACAACCAGGATGCGCGGGCCCTGCCCTGAGCGCGGTCGAAGGGTCACACGCGCAGCGCCGTCAGCATGTCGTCGATGTAGCTGTCGTGTCCGGCGATCACGACCATCAACGACCACGGGCGCAGCTGCGCGAGCGTCTTCGACACCTCTCGCTCCGGCGCGGAGGTCGCCGCGACGACGAATCCAGTCGTCATCACGCGGCGCCGGCTGCACGCCTCGCCGATGGCCGACGCGGCGTGCGCACGGCCGCCAGGTCCGGCAACGAGGACGACGAGATCGGCGCGGTCGACTTCGTCGCCGAGGCTGCGGGTCCGACCCGAGAGATCGCACAAGCTGTCCGCAGAAGCGGCGCTGAAGAACGAGGCGTGCTGCCATCCGGCGCCGGCGAGCCGCTCGATCACACTCTGCGAATCGCGGTCGAGTGCGATGACCGCCGTTGCGCGCGGCCTGGAGTTCGGCGCCTGAACGCGGAAGCGCGCTTCGGCCGCCGAATTCATCCGGGCGGATTCGCTCACCATCGGCAGGGTCAGACCGATGCGGGCGCGACCGCCGGCCGAGCGATCAGCACCTCGCGCGCGCCTTCGGTGAACGGCACGTCGGGCGGCAGCACGATCGCTGCCGAGCGCACCCTCTGGTGCTCCGGATCGATCCCCGGCGGCGCGACGCCGGTGTCGGTGAACGCCTTCAGCGCCCGCAGCAGCCGGTGCCGCGCCATGATGATGCCGTTGTCGGTCGAGACGAGGTTCTCTCTGGTCCGATCGACGACGGGTCCCATGCTCTCCTGCAGCGAAGCGTCCTGCATCGCGATGCCCTCGACGCCGCTGAACGTGCGGCCGGCCTTCTGCGCCGCGCGGTCCATCAGATAATCGTTGTCCTGGTTGGCGAGCGGACGGAACGTGCCGGGGACGTAGCGGACGTGGATGCCCTTGCCGTCGCGCATCGCGGCCACTTCAGTGTCGGTCAGCTCGCGGACCGGATGGTAGTCGTAGCTCCAGGCCCAGCACGTCTGATCGTCGATCGGAATCCAGAAGTGGCCGTGGACGGAGTGGTTGCCGCGCGGCGCGATCATCGTGAACGACGGCATCACCCACTGTGTGATACGCCAGTAGTAGTGGCCGCCTTCGGCGTTGCGGCGCGCGCCGATGTAGAGGCCGCCCGGGCTCTCGACGACCTCGAAGACGGGCCGCGCGTCGCTCAGGTTGTACTGGTTGCCGCGCGCGCCCTTGAAGAGCGGATCGGTATTGAGGTCCCCGCGGTGCAGCCACGAGACGTGGCTCGAGTCGATCCCGCCTTCCATCGCCTGCAGCCAGTTGGATTCCTGAAAGCGCTTGCTGGTGAACGTCTGCTTCGGGGGAACGGTGGCGAATTCCCACTCGGGCGGCGGCGGCTGCGTCTCGGGCGGACCCATGTAGGTCCACAGCACTCCGCCGCGCTCGACGAGCGGATACGACCGCAGCTTGATCTTCTTCGCAAAGCCCGATGCCTCCGGCTCCGACGGCACGTCGACGCACTGTCCGGTCGCGTCGTACTTCCACCCGTGATACGAGCAGCGCAGCCCGCACTCCTCGTTGCGCGCGAACCAGAGCGACACGCCGCGGTGCGCGCAGAACTCGTCCATGAGTCCGTACCGGCCGCTCGTATCGCGAAAGGCAATCAAGCGCTCGGAGAGCAGCTTCACGCGGACCGGCGGGCAATCGTTCTCGGGCAACTCGCTCGCGAGCAGCGCCGGCACCCAGTAGAGGCGGAACATCCGCCCCATCGGCGTGTCCGGGCCCGTGCGCGTCAGCAGATCGTTCTGTTCTTTCCTGAGCATGGCTCCGCGCTCCGCGGGGAATGGTCTGACCTTTGACCGTCCCGTATACTGAGTCGGGATTATGCCGTCACGCATCGAACTGTGCAAGGTCGAGGACGTCGCGATCGGCGAGGTGCGCAAAGTCGAAGCGGGAAGCCTCGCCCTCGCGGTCTACAACCTCGACGGCGAGTTCTGCGTCACCGACGACGCCTGCACGCACGGCCCCGGACAGATGTCCGAAGGCATCGTCGAGGGCGACGTCATCGAGTGCAACTTTCATCAGGGCCGCTTCAACATCCGGACGGGCGAGGTGGTCGGGCCGCCGTGCATGGTCCCGATCAGGACCTACAAGACCGTGGTCGAGAACGGGCGCGTCTACGTCGAGGTGTGATCAGATCGCGAACGATTCCAGCGTCTCGGGCGCGAACAGCTCGACGGGATCGAGCAGCCGCTTCGCGAGGCCCTGCTCGTGAGAGTAGCGCAGGAAGGTGGCCAGCGTGTGGCGGTTTCGATCGAGGCCGTACGGCCAGAAGTCGTCTCCCATTTCGCGGCGCGCCTCCTCGACGTGCGCCGTCAGCCACGGCAGCGTCGTCTTGAGCGCGGCGGTCTCGGACAGGTCCGCGTACGCTTCGGCCTTTGCGGCCGTGAACGCCTTGTGGAGCGACTGCGCGACCCAGCGGTGCGCGTCGTACACGTCCCGGCGAACGACGACGACGTGCATGATGGGAAAAATCGCGGTGCGATGAAGGTACTCGCGTTCGACAGCGGGGAAGTCCTCGAACAGGCGCGTGACGCAGCCGCCGCCGGCCCGAAGCGTCGACGGCATCCGCGGCGTATACAGCGCATCGATCTCTCCGCGAGCGAGCATCGACGCGAGCGTGTCGCCGGCGCCGATGCGCTCGACCCGAATCGACGCGGGCAGATCGATCGTGACTTTCTCGGGACGGCCCGGCTCCTCCTGACCGCCGACGACGTACGTCACGGCATTAACAGGAACGCCGTGGTCGTCCGCGAGCGTGCCGCGAATCCACACGCAAGCAGTCAGCTGGTACTCCGGGCAGCCGATGCGCTTCCCGATCAGGTCGCGCGGCGTCCTGATGCCGCTTCGCGCATGGACGTAGATGCACGAGTGCCTGAAGGATCGGGACGGAAAGACAGGAATGGCGACAAACGGCGGATTCGGCTCGAAGCAGGAGAGAACGTACGTCGACAGAGACATCTCCGCGACATCGAACTCGCGGTGGCGCGCCATCCGGAAGAACGTCTCCTCGACGGGCAGCCCCAGATAGTTGAGCTCGATGCCGTCGGCGCGGATGCGTCCGTCGGCCAGCGCACGCGTTCTGTCGTAGTTCCAGCAGGCGAGGGTCAGGCGCAGCGCTGCCACCGCCCGATCGTAGACGATTTCATCCTTGTGCGTTGACTCGACCGAACGTCACGACTTACAGTCCGCCTGTCCGCTATGACTGAAAAAACCCTGGCCGCCGTAAAGGTAGGACCTTCGACGACCGAGTTGCAGGAACTTGATCTCCCGCCGGTGCCGGACGACGCAGCGCTGCTGAAGGTCGAGGTGGCGGGCGTCTGTGGCACCGACGTGACCCAGTACCGCCTGCCGCTCCGCAACGGCCCTCTCGTGATGGGCCACGAGAACGTCGGCCGTCTCGCGCGCGTCGGAGCAACCTTTGCGGCCCACAAGGGTATGGCCGAAGGCGATCTCGTCTTCCTCGAGCACTACCTGCCGTGCGGCCACTGCGAGTGGGACCACATGGGCGAGTACCGCCACTGCGCCGCCACCGAGTGGTTCTACGACGCGAGCGCGATTCGCTACGGTTACACGTCGATGTCGATCGCGCCCGGCCTCTGGGGCGGGTTCAGCCACTATCTGTACTTGCCGCTCAACGCCGTTCTGCACAAAGTTCCGCCGGGTTTGTCAGCCGAGGAGGCAGGCCTCGCGACCCCGATGTCCAACGGCATCCAGTGGACGCTCATCGACGGCGGCGTCGGCTACGGAACGACCGCGCTCATTCAGGGTCCCGGTCAGCAAGGTCTCTGCTGCCTCATGGCTGCCAGGCACGCGGGTGCCGATCTCGTCATCGTTACCGGCACGTCGAAGGACAGCCGCCGTCTCGAGGTTGCGAAACAGTTCGGCGCGGACGTCGTGATCGATGTCCAGACGGACGATCCGCTCGCGCGTATCCTCGAGATCACGAACGGCCGCGGCGTCGACGTCGCCATCGACTGCACGGTCGGCGCCGGCCCGGCGCCGATTCTCCTTGCCATCGAAGCGCTGAAGCGTCGGGCGGGGACGATGGTCGTGCAGGGGGAAGGCAATCAGGAGTTTCCGAGTTTTCCGATCGGGCGCCTGACCCGCAAGGGTATTACGCTCAAGAGCGCGCGCGGCCACTCGCATCGAGCCGTCGAGCAGGCGCTGCACCAGCTCGCCTCGCACCGATTTCCGCTCGAGATGATGATGACGCACACGTTCGGGCTCGCCGACGTGGACTACGCGATCAAATCGGTCGGCGGCCAGGGCGCGCCGGGCGCAATCCACGTGACGGTCATGCCGTGGCGGTGAGCACGCCGGATGCGGCTGAGATCAAACAGCAGCTCGCCGAAGCCATCCGCATGCTCGCGGCCGCCGAGATCGTCGATCACAGCGGCCACGGCAGCGCGCGACGGGACGCCGGATCCTTCTACATCAATTCAGGCGCGTCGACGCGCGGCACGCTGACCGGCGACGACATCGTCGCGATCGATCTCGACGGCGCGCTCGTCGAGGGGAGCGCCGGGCCGCCGCTCGAGTTCCCGCTCCACGCCGAAATCTACCGCGTCCGGCCCGACGTCCAGGCGGTGATGCACACGCATCCGCGATGGTCGACGCTCTTGACGATGGTGGGCGTGGCGTATCAGGTCGTCTACGCGCAGGGCGCGCTGCTCGCGGAGGTGCCGACCTTCGACTCGCCGCTCTCGATCAACACGCGCGGGATGGGGGAGCGCGTCGCCGCCGCGCTCGGCCGCGGTCGCGCCGTCCTGCTCAAATCGCACGGCGCCGTCGTCGCCGGCTCGAACATCGTCGAGTGTTTCGCGCTGGCGGCGTACCTCGAAGAGAACGCGTCGCGCCAGTACCTCGCGATGCAGATCGGCACCCCGTACGCGTTCAGCGACGCCGAGCAGCAGAACGTTCGAGAGCGGCTCGGGACACCGAGCCTCTTCAAGAAGACCTGGGATCATTACCGCTCGAAGTCCGGCTAAAGCCGGACACCACCGACACCCGCGGGCAAGGCTCCGGCGCGCGCGCTAGCGGCGCCGGCGGGCGAGGCTGCGGTGCACGCGCGCCTGGATGTCGCCGACGTGCTTCGCCATGATGCTGTACGCGTCGTCGCCGTCGTGCCGGCGGATCGCCTCGAACAGCTGGCGGTGGAACTGCGTGTTCATCTGGCGGTGCCGCGTTCGCGTCGGGACGTCGAGAGCGGCCGCGGCGTCGGCCGTGAGGTCGGCGACAGCGTTCATCAGCACGATGAGCGGCAGGTTGCGGGTGCAGTCGGCGACCGAGCGGTGGAACCCCGAGGCCGTCGGACGGAACGGTCCGGTCAGGCGCGCCGCCTCGTGCTCTTCCTGCACGAGCACGCTCTCGAGGCGGACGATGTCCTCCTTGCGCGCGCGCAGCGCAGCGAGGCGCGCGATCGGCGGCTCGATCAGCATGCGCGCCTCGGTGAGCTCCTTGTGCGAGGTCCCGCCGAGGCCGAGCACGAGCGCGAGCGATCGCAGCACGGGCTGGTGATCGAGCTGTGCGATGAACGCGCCGCCGTCGGCGCCGCGGCGGATGCGCAGCACGCCGACTTCCTCGAGCGAGCGGTACGCCTCGCGGACCGACACGCGGCTCGTCTTGAACTGCCGCGCCATCTCGCGCTCGGCGGGCAGCTTGTGCCCGGCGAGGAGCCGGCCCTCGGTGATCTGCTTCTTGATGCGATGGACGATCGCTTCCGAGACCCGGGCCTGTCGGCCAGCGCCAGCTCGCATGGGCTTCATTCTCTTGGAATGCCACGTAAGGGGTCAATCGGAAAGGTAGGACCATTGCGTCCGCGCGGCGCGGCGTGGCACACTACGGCGCCCCCGCCCGAGCCGCCATGTCGCAGCTGGCCACCTCACCCCACGCGAACGCGGCTCGCCCGTCCGCCGCCGCCGTGTCGCCTTCGCCGGCGGCCGAAACGCGGACGCTCGTGCTCCTCGGCGCCCTCGCCCTGGCCGCCGTCGGGTTCCGGCTGCTGCCGCTCGGCATCGAGCCGCACGCCCACTCCGCCCTGGCGATCGGCGCCTTCATGATCGGCTGCTGGATGACGCAGGCGCTCGACCACGGCATCGCCGGCATCCTCGGCTGCTTCCTGTTCTGGATGCTCGGCGTCGCGCGCTTCGAGACGGCGTTCTCGGGATTCGCCGACTCGACCCCGTGGTTCCTGTTCGGCGCGATCTGCTTCGGCCTCATGGGGAGCAAGTCGGGCCTCGCCCGGCGGCTCGCCTACATCGTCATGCGGCGCATCGGGCACAGCTATCCGAGGCTCCTGCTCGGCCTCATCATCTCGAATTTCCTGCTGACGGCGGTCGTGCCGTCCGGCATCGCGCGCGTCGTGATCATGGCGGCGATCGCGGTGGGACTGATCGAAGCCTTCGGCGTCGGCGCGAGGAGCAACATCGCGCGCGGCATGTTCGTCATCCTCGTGTATCAGGCGACGATCTTCGACAAGATGCTGATCGCCGGCGCCTCGTCGATCACGGCGCGGGGGGCGATCGAGCGGTTCGGGAACGTCAAGGTTTTGTGGAGCCAGTGGTTCCTCGCCTACGTGCCGTGCGACATCCTCGTGATGATCATCGCGTGGCGCCTGGCGCTCTGGATGTTTCCGCCTGAGACGGCCGAGCTGCCGGGCGGCGCCGAGTTCCTGCGCGGGCAGCTGAACGCGATGGGCAGGTGGTCGAGCGCCGAGATCAAGTCGCTCGCGCTGATGCTCGTCGCGATCGCACTGTGGGTGACCGACTTCGTGCACGGCATTCCCCCCCCGATGATCGGTCTGGGGATCGGCCTCGTCTCGCTGCTGCCGCGCGTCGGCGTCCTGGACGCGGAAGACGCGCGGAAGGTGAACTACTTGCCGATCTTCTTCGTCGCCGCGGCGACGAGCCTCAGCAACGTGCTCGTGCAGACCAAGGCGCTCGACGTCGTGACCACGACGCTGTTCACGTGGATGCAGCCGCACATCACCGGCAGCCTGTGGTCGACGATGGTGCTGTACTGGTCCGCGTTCGTGTATCACATCGTCATCGGCAACGAGATCGCGATGCTGGCGACGTCGCTGCCGATTCTGATGACGTTCGCCCGCGACCACGCCATCAATCCGCTCACGCTGGGGATGATCTGGACCTTCGGCGCCGGGCCGAAGATCTTCATGTACGAGTCGGCTGTGCTCGTCGTCGGCTACTCGTACGGCTATTTCAGCAACCGCGACATGATCAAGGTCGGCGCCGCGCTGTCGATCGTCACCGCGATGATCCTGCTGCTGCTCGTGCCGCTCTACTGGCCGCTCATCGGCATCCGGTGGTGAACAGGGTCTTCATGAATCCGAGTCGGTGGCGCGCCGCGGCCCTGACGCTCATGTTTCTTCTGGCCGGTTGCACCAGTTCCGTGACGCCGCTCCACGAGGCTGCGCGCTCCGGCAATACGGAGGTCGTGAGGAGCTATGTCCAGGCGAAACGCAACCTCGATCCCCGTTGGGACGAACCGAGCCATGGCCTGGAAGGGAACTATGCGCGCCTGATCGGCCTCACCCCGTTGATGCTCGCCGCACGCTACGGACAGCTGGAGGTCGCCAAGCTGCTCGTCGAAGGCGGGGCCGATATCTACGCGCAGGCAAACACCCAGCTACCTGGAAAGCCGATGACTGCCTTCGACTTCGCGGTTCAAGAGGGTCATTTCGGCATCGCGGAATATCTCTGGAAGAAATCGGACGGCGTTCGCCTCGGCACGCGGCTCGCCGATCAGATTGCAAGCGCCTGCAGGGCCTCGTGCAAGGAAGGCGCGGGTACCGATGCGGGGAGCAACCTTGCGCTGTTCCTCATCAGCATCGCTCCGGATGAGATCGCGGGCGCCGGCGTCGGGGCAGCGGCCTGCTATTCGCCCCAGCCCCTGGACCTCCTCGCCTTCGTGGAGAAGTACTCGGCGCGGCCGCCGCGCAACACGCTGCATTGCATGGTCTCCGAGACGGTCAGACGTCAGCGGCCGCTCGCGGAGCGGCAGGCCGTGCTGACCTGGATGCTGGATCACGGCGCGAACGTGAACGGCCTGGTGTATGGCTGGACGCCGCTCATGAGCACCGCAACCGCGCAGGACATCGACACCGCGAAGCTGCTCGTGGCCCGCGGCGCGGATCCGAACCTCAGTGGCACGTACCTTCCGCCGATCGCCGCCGCCGCGAACAGCTGCGTCAACGTCACGAGCGCGGACGCCGTCGATGCGCACATCGATGCGCAGCTCGCAATGGTGCAATACCTCGCGCCGCTCTCCGACAAGAAGGTCTACGCGAGCCAGGAGGTGCTGAAGAAGGCGGATCTCATGGGCCGGTGCTGCGCCCGGCAACCGCAAGCAGCCAGCCAGCGCCGGATCTGCGAAGTGTTCGGCCTTTGAGGACGCCGCTCCTTTCCATCGCCAGCCCCGCCTGCCAAAGACGGGATTGCCATCGGGGGGCTGATTCTCAGTGCGGCTCCTTCGAGTACGAAAGAAACGGGAAGTCGAAGCGGTACTCCGGCTCGTTGGCCTGGAAGCGGACCTTGATCGCGATCGTGGCGGGAAGAGCAAGTCCCGGCGCACGCGCGTCCAGCCGCGGAGCGCCGGCGGCGCGCGCGAACGGAATGGCGAGCTCCGACGCTTTCCCCGCGGTGTCGGTCGACGAGGCGATCCGTCCGCTGAAGCCCTTCGGGACGAACGGACGCGAGTAATCGTCGTAGACGTAGAGCCGGAACACGCCGGCTGCAGGGTGCGTGACCTCGACGTGCCAGTTGTTCGGCGCCATGAAGAACTGGCCGCCGTGCTTCGGGTTGTGATCGCCGTGCGGCCGCAGCGCGTACTTCGCGATGAGCGCGCGTCTGTCGATCGAGCAGCGGCCGGGATCCACCTGGTCGATCTTCGGATGAACGGGACAGGTGAACGACACCGCCTTGATCATGCGCACGAGCGTGCGGCCGTCGTTTGGACAGCGGCCCGGCGCGAACTTCGTCAGATCCGGATGCAGCTGGCAGCTCCAGACCGACTCGAGGCGGACTGAGACCAGCTTCATGTTGCAGATCGGGCAGGCGCCGGCGGCGTCGGTGACGACCTCGGGATGCATCGGACAGGTCCACGAGAGCGGCGGAACCGGCCGCGCGGGCGCGAGCGCGGCGAGCGCCGCCAGCAGCACGTCGCGGCGTGAGAGGAGCACGACCGCTGCAGTATCGCACACGAGTGACGCGCTTGACAGTCCACGAGGCCGGGGCTTAGCATGCCGCGCAGCAAAGGTAAGACCAATGAGACGACTGATCCTCGGTGCGCTGATCGCCTCATCCCTCGCGACGCTGACGCTCGAGGCGCAGCGGCGCGTGAAGTTCGACGGCAAGGTCGACTACACGCTGACCGTCGAGAAGCAGTCGCCCGCGCAGATCGCCGCGTGGTGGCCGTCGTTCGTCGAGCAGAACACGCTCGAAGGCTACTGCTGGGATCTGAACAAGCTGCCGGTCGTCGATCGGCCGCAGCTCGGCGATCGCGCCAAGCTGCTGCGCGTCGGCGGCGCCGGCCAGCTCACGCAGATCGTCGAGATCCCGCCGGGGAAGAAGACGGTGTGGCACGGGTACGGCTGGGAGGGCGAGGCGCTCTTCTACGTTCTCAGCGGACGCGGGCAGACCGAGTACCGCGGCATGACGGGCGGCCTGCCGTCGAACAAGTACACCTGGAAGAAGAACTCGCTGTTCTCGATCCCGGTCGATCACGAGATGCAGCACACGAATCTCGATCCGGCGCAGCCCGTGCGCCTGCTCGCCGTAACCGGCTACGCGATCAACATGTACCCGTACGTCGCGGAGGAGCTGCGCAACGCGCATCAGAATCCCGCCGAGGGGCCTGAGGAGCGCGCGCGCGTGCTCGCCACGACGACCTATCCCGGCCATTATGTCGACGACCTGCGGGATCATCCGGTCGCCATGCGAGAAGCGCGCGCCGATCGCACCGCGTTCTTCAACATGATGTCGACGGTCGGGCACCGCACGCATCCCAACGTCCACATCAGCGAGCTCGTCGGCCCGCAGGCGTACGCGCACAAGCACGGCAACCAGCCGATCTTCGTCATCCTGAAGGGCGCCGGCTACGACATCTGGTCTGAGGCGCGCGATCTCAAGGAGTACGAGGCGGCGGTGAAGGCGAAGACGGCGCACCGCGCCGACTACGGCACCGGCACGCTCTGCGGCGTGCCCGGCGGTCCGCACTGGCACCAGCACTTCAGCACCGGCACCGAGCCGCTGCGGTATCTTGCGATCGTGCCGCGCGGCGAATACGAAGACAAACCGACGAGCAGCAAGTAGGCGGAGGTGACGCCGGTCCGAGCCGCGCTGCTGAGCGTTTGCCTGGCGCTCGGCGGCGCGTCGCTCGCCGCGCATCCCTCGAGCGTCAGCTACGCCCGATTCACGATCGGCGTCAGGACGATCGAGGGCGTTGTGCGGCTGCCGATGGACGATGTCGATCTGCTCCTGCGGCTCGATCGCGATCTCGATGGGAATGTTTCGCCGGCGGAGCTGGAGACGGCTCGCGATCGCGTGTCACCGTACCTCGTCAAACACCTG
>Ga0126369_10003711_pt1 | contig 11059 bp, 7 predicted proteins | sample PanSoiMetaPlot_1_FD_109646 | JGI IMG/M metagenome (GOLD analysis project Ga0126369, IMG submission 109646) | Tropical forest soil microbial communities from Panama - MetaG Plot_1 | ecosystem: Environmental > Terrestrial > Soil > Tropical forest > Bulk soil | place: Panama | collected 2016-02-17
GAAATTAGGCTTGAGCTTGAGGGCTTCGTCGTGGTCGGCAATCGCAGCGTCGATCTGGCCGAGTCCGCGATGTGCGTTGCCGCGGCCGGTATAGGCGTCGGCAGAATTGGGGTTGTAGCGCAGCGATTCCGAGAAGTCCGCGAGCGCAAGATCGAATTTCCCAAGCCGCCGATACATGCTCCCACGCTGGAGGAACGCGATGGCGCGACCTTCGTCGTCGCCGCCGCCGGATTTGATCAGCACGCTGCAGGCGGCAACGACTTGCTTGATCGCGCCCTCCGGCATGGTGATGCCGGCGGTGGGCATCATGCATCGCATGATCTCCTCCTGGCTCGGCGCTCGTCCAACCTGCGCAGCGCGCTTGTCGTCTTCGCCCGCCGCGATCTTTTTCAACATCTCGACCGCTGGCGGATAGTCCGGCGCTATCTCGAGCGCCTTCCGGATCGAAGCAATGCCGGCCGCACGATCGCCCAGCGCATCGAGTTCCTGACCACGGTTGACATAGCCCAACGGATGCTTGGGATCGAGGCGGATCGCCTCATTGTAGTCGGCAAGCGCGCGCCGATGCTCATTGAGAAAGCCGAGCGCGACGCCGCGATTCAGATGCACGCCGCTGTCGTTAGGGTCGAGACGGATCGCCTCATCCAAGTCGGCGAGCGCGCCCTTCGGATCCTTGGTCATCAGCCGAACCTGGCCCCGGCCCTTCCAGCCGCCGGCGTTGGTCGGCGCCAGCTTGATCGCCTGCGAATAATCGGCAGCGGCGGCCTGCATGTCGCCCATATTCCGCAACGCATCGCCCCGATTGAGCAAGGTGCCGACATCATCGCCTACGAGCTTGAGATGTTCGTTATAGTCGGTGATCGCCTGCGCCTCGTCGCCCTTGCGATGGTAGACATAGCCACGCACGCCATAGATCGCGGCGCCCGCCTGCGGGCGCAGCTGCAACACCTTGTCGTAGTCGGCGATGGCCTGATCATAGCGGTCAAGATGGAGCGCGGCGCCGCCGCGCGCAAAGTAGGCGGCGGGGCAAGCCGGGTCGAGCTCGACCGCGTGATTGGCATCGGCGATCGCGCGATCGCGATCGCGGACGACGGTCCAGAAATTGGCACGGTTGGCGAAGGCCTGGGCGAAGTTCGGATCGATCTCAATGGCGCGATCCAGATCCTTCTTGGCGTCACCCAGTTGACGCTGCTGCGTGCGGGTCAAGCCGCGATCAGCAAAACCGATCGCTTCGGGGGAAGCGTTCGCCCTCCCGCATAGTTTCCCCTCATTGTCCTGACTCTGAGCGGCCACAGGCGCAGCGCCCATGGCGACCATGACTGCTGCGATACCAGCCACAACTAGCCGGTTGATCGATCGGGGTCGGCTCCCGGGCACGGTCCCTGCACTTCGCTCCACGGCTCATCCTCCTGCGGCCATGATTGGTCGCGGTCGCAGGTCGCTTGGTTCACGCGGGGCGGGTTAGGCGAAGCCGTAACCCGCCAATGAACTAAATGAATTGTTGGGGCTTACGCCACGCAATCCGCGCCACGCCCGCGCGCCAACTTTCATCACGCCAGACGATCTCGACCGTCTGGCGTCGGTGAGTCCATGGCAACAATTCACATGCTGAAAACCGTGCACGGTCGTTAGCCGCAGCCTTTCACCTCCCAACCACCGACGACGCCTCGACCGACGCTTGCGGTCTCAAGACCGATGGCGATCCGCTACCGTGGGCTGCCGTCACACGCTTCGCTCGCAAAGATTTAACTACGCGCCGAGGTTCCCAACCCAAGCGGGCTGCACTACTCTTCCCACGCCCGCAAGGCCTCGAAAAATTCCCAGCGGCCCACTGGTCTCGGGAGGACACTCATGAACCAAAAATTCTCGCTGAACGTCAACGGCAAGGTGCATTCGGTCGACGCCGATCCCGACATGCCGCTGCTCTACGCGTTGCGTGACGATCTCGGTCTCAACAATCCGCATTTCGGTTGCGGGCTCGCGCAGTGCGGCGCCTGCACCGTGCACCTCGATGGTCAACCGATCCGCTCCTGCATCACGCCGGTGTCGTCCGTCGGTGATGCCAAAGTGGTGACGCTTGCCGGCCTTGGAACGCCGGAGAAGCCACATCCACTGCAGACCGCCTACGTCGAGGAGCAAGTGCCGCAATGTGGCTATTGCATCAACGGCTGGATCATGACCGCCGCCGCGTTCCTGCGCGACAAGAAGAAGCCGAGCGAGGCCGAGATCAAGGAGGCGCTCACCGGCCTCAAGTGTCGCTGCGGCACCCACATGAGCATCCTGCGCGCGGTGAAGCGCGCGGCCGAGATGATCGGTTAGGGGAGGCGACAATGACGAAATTCGAAAAATCCGCTGCGTTTTCCCGCCGCGCCGTACTCAAGGCCGGCGGCGCCATCGTCGTCTCGATCGGCATGCCGGTCGGCGTCGATACGCTGCTAGGAATCAATCAGGCGTTAGCGCAAGGCGCACGCCCATCGCTGGTGCCGAGCGAGCTCGCCTCCTTCATCGCCATCAATGCCGACGGCAGCGTCTCGGCTTTCTTCGGCAAGATGGACATGGGCCAAGGCCTGTTCGTCGCCATCGGGCAGATCGTTGCCGAAGAGCTCGACGTACCATTTAACCGCGTCAAGGTTCACATGGGCGACACCGCGACGAGCGTGAACCAAGGCGGCGCCTCCGGTTCGACCGGAATCCAATTGGGCGGCAAGCAGATGCGCGTGGCCGCAGCCGAGGCGCGCCGCGTGCTCGTGGACATGGGCGCGGAAAAGCTCGGGCTTCCCGCGGATCAGCTCATCGTTGTGGATGGCGTCGTGCTGGCGAAGAGCGACCCGTCGAAGAAAGTCAGCTACGCCGAGCTGATCGGCGGCCGCTATTTCAATGTCCAGCTCGACTGGAACAAGCAATACGGCAACACGCTTTATGCGCCAGGCAAGGCGCAGCCGAAGGATTTTCGCGAGCACAAGATCGTGGGACAGCCGATCAAGCGCGAGGACATCGCGCCGAAAGTCTTTTGCCAAGAGGACTTCTGCACCGACATCAAGGTGCCGGGCATGCTGCACGGCCGCGTGATCCGGCCGAAGGTTGCCGGCGCCGCACCAACGAAAGTCGATGAGAGCTCGATCAAGGACATCCCCGGCGCCAAGGTCGTTTGGCAGAAGGGATTCATCGGCGTTGTCGCGGAGAAGGAATGGGACGCGATCAACGCCGCGCAGAAGCTCAAGGTCGAGTGGTCGAACGCAAACCCGCCGTTCCCCGAGCAGGCTTCGCTCTATGACCACATCCGCAAGGCCGACGTGCGCAAGCGGACGGTTGAAAAGGAAAACGGCAACGTCGACGACGCCTTCAAGACCGCCGCCAAGGTGATCGAGGCCGAATACGAATGGCCGTTCCAGTCGCACGCCAGCATGGGACCGGCCTGCGCCTTGGTCGAGATCAAGGATGGAAAGGTCACTTGCTGGACCGGGTCGCAGAAATCTCACTTCGTGCGCGAAGGTCTTGCCGACACGCTCAAGATTCCGGTCGAGGATATCCATGCGATCTGGGTGCCCGGCCCCGGCTCCTACGGCCGCAATGATGCCGACGATGTCGCGGTCGATGCCGGAATCATGGCGCAGGCGACGGGACGGCCCGTGCGCGTGCAGTATATGCGCGATCAGGGGACCGGCTGGGATCCAAAGGGACCGGCCTCCGTGCACCGCGCTCGCGCGGCAATCGACACCGCGGGCAACGTCATCGCCTATGAGTTCACGAGCAAGGGCTTCTCGCGCATCGACGTCAATACCAACGGCGGCAAGGCCCACGACACCATCGGTGGACAATTGCTCGACGTGCCCTTGAAGTCTGGAGATGGCTTCGGTGTTCCCGCCGAGTCCTACGCTTTCGACCACAAACGGCTCGCCTGGGAAACGATCCCACCTCTTCTGGATCGTGCTTCTCCGCTGCGGAGCGCGCATCTGCGCGACCCCGTGGGGCCGCAGATCCATTTCGCCAGCGAGAGCTTCATCGACGAAGTGGCGGCGGCGCTCAATCTCGATGCGATCGAGTTCCGCCTGCGGTACATCAAGGACGCGCGCGACACCGCCTTGATCAAGGCGGTAGCGGAAAAATCCGGCTGGCAGACGCGGCCGTCGCCGCGCAAGGACCAGACCGGCGCGAAAGTCTCCGGCCGTGGCATTGCCTACTCGCAGCGCAACGGCACACGCGTCGCGATCGTCGCCGAGGTCGACATCGACCGCTCCACCGGCAAGATCTGGGCGCGCAAGTTCACGGTCGCCCACGATTGCGGGCAGATCATCAATCCAGATGGTCTCACCAAGACGATCGAGGGCAACATCGTGCAGGGCGTGAGCCGCACGTTGTGGGAAGAGGTGAAGTTCGACAAGAAATCAGTGACGACAGTCGATTGGATCACCTACCCGATCCTCGACATCACGGAGACGCCGGAAAAGATCGATGTGGTGCTGCTCAACCATCCGGAGATGGCGCCGTCCGGCGCCGGCGAGCCCTCGATCCGGCCGCTGGCAGCTGCGATCGCCAATGCCATCTTCGACGCCACCGGCGTGCGGCTACGGCGGGTGCCGTTCTCCCCGGACAAGGTGAAGGCGGCGTTTAGCTGAAATCGAATACCAAACGACATCTGCGAAAGGCCGGCGCGGACGCCGGCCTTTCTCTTTCGATATAAGAGAGCAACTGCTCACGCCGCCTTGTGTCGCGCCCGCTCGGCGGCGTAGAGCTCAAACTCTTCCTTCAGCGCCCGCGCGATGCTCGGGCGCTGCTTCAAGCGCTCAAAATAAGCCTGCACGGCGGGCCATCGCTTCAGGTCGACCGGCGTTGCGATGTTCCAGTTGAGAACGGTGAACAGATAGGCGTCGGCGACACTGAACCGATCGAGCAGGAACTCCCGGTCCCGCAGATAGGCATCGAGGTAGGCGAGGCGGCCGTCGCCCTTTTCCAAGGCACGCGCCTTCCCCTGCTCCGGCATTTGCTTGTCAAACAAGGGTATGAACAGCGCCTTGTGCAGCTCGGTTCCGACGAAGCTGAGCCATTGCTGGAGGCGCGAGCGTGCCATGCCCGCTTGCGGGGCGAGACCGGGGAACCGATCGGCAATGTATTGCAGAATGGCGGCATTTTCTGTCAGCACCTCGCCGTCGTCGGTCCGGATCGTCGGCACCAGCCCAAGCGGATTGACGACGAGGAAGTCCTCGCCTTCGAGCGTGCGCTTGGTTTTCGCGTCCACCTCGATGAAATGGGCCGACGCGTTCGCCTCATAGAGCGCAATGCGCGAGGCCATCGAACAGGCAAGCGGCGAGAAGTAGAGATCCATGTCGCACTCTCCATCGTCGTTGATTTTTGTACCACATCGCATAAATTGATCGGATCGGGGGAGCGAGTCAAGGATTTTTTGCGATATGGTACAAAAAGAAGCGAACAAGGAGCCAAAGCGCCGAGGACGGCCGCGCGCGTATGATCCGACGGCGGCCATCCAGCAGGCGATCGAAGCCTTCTGGAAGACCGGCTATTCCGGCACCTCGCTCGATGACTTGTCCGCAGCGACTGGCATGAACCGGCCGAGCCTCTATGCCGCGTTCGGCGATAAGCATGCGCTCTATCTCAAAGCCCTGGACCACTATTGGGGGCTCGGCTTTGCCGCGATGGACGAGAAGCTCGCTTACGACAAGCCTGTGGCGGAGGCCTTGATGCAGGTCTATGACGGCGCGCTGGCGCTCTATTTCTCGGGCAAAGGGCGACCGCGCGGGTGCTTCGCGATCGGCACCGCGACGGCCGAGGCGGTGGAGGACCCAAGAATCCGCAGGGCGCTGAACGATGGGCTCAAGACCCTCGATGCGAAGTTCGAGGCACGCATTCGTCAAGCGCTCGAGGACGGCGAGATCAGGAGCGCCGCGGACCCCACGTTGCTCGCCATGCTGGCATCGGCGACGCTGCACACCATCGCCATCCGCGCGCGCGCCGGCACCCCGCGCGCCGAGCTGCGGGAATTGGCGCAGAAAACGGTTGGCGTGATTTGCGGTGACGTCGGAGGGCTTACGGTCACCGACCGATGATGGCGTTCGGCTCGTTCGCCGGCCCTTTCTTTGCGCCTCTTTCGTGGCTATACCGCTGCCGCATCACCGTCATGGCCGGGCCTCGTCCCGGCGATCCACGTCTTCAGCCAAAGACGCCAAGAACGTGGTGCCCGGCATTGGCCGGGGCATGGATGAGGACCTTGGGGAGTGAAACGTGACCGCACTTGAATGCGCAGTGATCGGAACCGGCTGGTGCGGGGGCATCCGCTCAGAGACCTTGTCGCGCTCGGCGCTGTGCAAGAAGCTGCATATCTGCGAGATCCGGCCCGACCGGCTCGCCGAGGTGAAGGCGCTGACCAACCCGGCGACCGCAACGCTCGACTATCAGGACATCATCAAGAACCCCGACATTACCGTGGTCTACATCTCGACTACGCCGGAGAGCACGCACTATCCGATCGCACGCGATTGCCTGCGCGCCGGCAAGCACGTGCTCCTGGAAAAACCGATCGCGATGGAGCTGTTCGAGGCCGACGAGCTGATCCAGACGGCGAAGCGCAACAATCTCAAATTCACGATCGGGTATTCGCAGCGCTTCAACACCAAATTCGCTTACGCGAAAAAGAAGATCACCGACGGCACCTTGGGCAAGCCTGTGTCGGTGATGGTGAGCCGGCATCTCTCACGCAGCCTTGGTAAGAAGATCGCGAGCCGCGTACGGCTCTCCCCGGCGGCGATGGAATCGACCCATGATCTCGACGTCGTCTTTTGGCTGCTCGAGCCGGCAAAACCGGTGCGTGTCTATTCGCAGGGAGCGTACGGCTACATGCAGCCGGTCAACGGTTCTTACGACATCATGTGGACGACGGTCACCATGGACAACGGCATGCTGGTCGCCATCGGCGGCGGCTGGAACCTGCCGCCGAGCTACCCGAATTATTGCGCAACCTGGATCGAGATAACCGGCACCGAGGGCTCGCTGTTTCTCGACGACACCCAGCGCGACAACTGGCTCAACACCGTGTCAGGCGGCCAGCAATTTCCGATGTCGACGATGCCGGGCGAACAGGTCGACCACGTCTTTGCCGGCCAGATGGGACCGGAGACCTTGCATTTTCTCGAGTCGGTCATTCTCGACCGGCCGCCGATGGTGTCGGCTGAAGCCGCGCGGCGCGTGATGGAATGCTATCTCGCCGCCGATCTGTCCGCCGAACGCGGCGAGCCGATTGATATTCCGATGACCAACCAAGCGCTCGCCGGCATCCAGGATCTCTATAAGAAGTTCCGGACGCCGGTGTGAGGACCTGTGCGATGCTGCGCTAGCCGGACGCAACAAAATCCTCAGGTCGTCATTCCGGGCGCCGCTTAGCCGCGAACCCGGAATCCAGAGATCCGAAGCCACGCATCTCGATTTGCGGGCTCGCGCCCGCAGCCCGGACTGACGGCTTGCTCTGAAATAAAGATAGCGCGCCGGATGCGCCCTCATCTGTTCGCAAACACGTACCGCAGCAGCGGAGCGGCCTGCACGGGCGGTAGCTTCAACGCATCGCCATAGAGCGCAATCAGAATATCGCAATAGGCGCGATGCTTCTCCGGAGAGATGCGATCAGCCCACATCAATTCCACGTCGTCGCCGAATCGCTCGCGCAAAACGGAGGCGATCTGGTTCCAGCTCGTTGCAACCTCCTTTTCCGTGGGAATCGACCGGTCCTTGCCGGAAAATTCCACAAACATGCGATCTTCCAACTGTCCCTCTTCCGCCAGCAGGTCCTTGTAGCGCTCGCTCATCAGCTTCAAGGCGCTCGCGTCCGACTTGTCGGGGTTCACATAGAAATAGCAATCTGAGGGGCTGCTTCTGTTGATCGTGGCCATGTGCCCGACCAAGGATCTCGTGAACGCGATCAGGTTCTCGTCGGAGGCATAGGGAAGCAGCTCGAAGAACAAGCCGTCCACCAACGGAGAAATGTCCGACCGCATTTCGGACAGCGTTCGTCCTCGACGCACGCCCTCGGTCACCCTGTCGAGAATCCTTTTGTATGTTGCCGCATCGACGCGACGGATCGATGCATACAATGCGTTGCCGAGCAGTACCTGCTCGATCTTCTCGTCGGTCAGGTCGGACTGGGTGACGCCGGAAAAAGCAAAATCCGCCGCATCGACGACCCGCGTCGCCGCCCTTTCCGCCAGAAGTTCGGAGGTCGTCGGAACCCACATGTCGCTCGGCGGAGCCAAATTGGCCTTATGCGCGAATGTGGCGCTCAGGCCCAGCGCCCGCAGCCGCTTCTCCTCCTGGGCGATCATGTCGCGGCGTTCTTCCGCGCTCAGCCCGGCGAGATCAGGCTGGTGAAATCCGATCCTCGATTGCGCGGTGACCAGCCGCTCGCGCCCGCTCAGGAAGATGATCGTGCATGCGGACATGCATTGGTGGGAGACATAGGTGGAGAGATTGCGCTTGCGAATGAGGTCGCCGATCCGCTGCGCCTCCAGAATACGCCCGCCGAGCGAATTGAGATGGATCAGCCGCACTCCGCCCATCGCGTCGAGAAAGCGTTCGAATTCCTTCGCCGCCCCGAAGGTGATGCCGCCGGAGAATTCGAGCTCCTGCCCGTCGCGCAGGACACGAAAGGCGTATTTGCCGACGCGTTCGTCGCCGGCATAGATGTCGTAAACCTCCTTGATGCGGGGAACGCCATATTGCGCAAAGTCGACCATCGACCGCACCACACCGATAACGATGAAGACCTTGGCAACGCTGCCCCAGAGCGACTTGGTCCTCTGGTAGTTCGTCGCCGACCGCCAGGTGCCGACAACCTGCCAGCACAAGACGACGGCGAGCGCCGTCCAGATGCCGAGGAGCGAGACGAGCTCAATCGCGGGGTTGTACTCGTCTCTAAGATTGAGGTTCGCGGCGATCGCGGCCACGACCAGCACCGCGACGACGTTCGCCAGCAATCCGTTGATCCAATAGGACACCGGCAATGACAGCTCGCCCAACCAGTGGCGGGCGAGATAGTTTCTGTGCTTCTTCTTGGTTTCGGCTCTCGGTTCGCCGGCGATCGGGGGAGCTGGGATGTCGGGAATGTCAACGATGTCGGCGTCGTCGGGCGGAAGCGACGATCGCTCGTTGGGAGACGCCGACAAGTCGGCCAATTCCGACACTGCTCCCGGACGGGGCTCCGCCGACGGCGGAAAAAATCCGCGCACCGTCTCGGCACTCACCCAGTTCGCGAAACCAGGCCGCCATACCAGGACGTCCGGCTTGAGCGTGCCCTCATGCGCAAGCTTCGCGAGATGCGTAAGATCCAGCGGACCGAATTGTTGATCCTTGATCAATACATACCAATTGCGGTCGTCGTGCCGCGCGCTCGGCTCGAAACTTTGGCTTGAACCTGCATGCTCCGGAGCCGGCCGTTGCATAACGCCCTACGCTTTGACTTGACACTCGACGATAGGTGAACAATGCGTGCAATGGCCGTTCGGATCCATGACGCTGCCGCGAAAGCAAATCACAACGCTTAGGTGATCGCCATACGGGTCTGCCTGAAAGATGTGCGTAACGCCGACAGCATTTCTGATCTCCCGTTCGAAAGACGAGCCCAACGTGAGGCCTTCTACGCCACCTTGCAAGAGGGTATGAAGGCCATGCGGAGTTTGCAGACGTGAAGCGCAGCCATGACCGGGTGATCGTCGCCGGCGGCGGACCGGTCGGAGCCGTGGCGACCTTGCTGCTGGCCCGCGCAGGAATTCCGGTGACCCTGCTCGAGCGCGAGCCCGGCGTGGTTCTTGACTATCGCGCCTCGACCTTTCATCCGCCAACGCTCGATCTGCTCGAAGCCTCCGGCATTAGCCAAGCCCTGGTCGCGATGGGGCTGATCTGCCCGACAATGCAGATCCGCGACAGGCGCGCTGGCCGCATCGTCGAATTCGACTTGTCGGTGCTCAAAAGCGACACCGCGCATCCTTACCGGCTGCAATGCGAGCAATTCAAGCTGGTCGACTGGACCTATCGACAATTGCGCGCGATGCCGGGTCATGACCTTCGCTTTTCCCACGACGTCGTCGGCCTCGCAGAGGGCGACGACGGAGTTACCGTCGAGGCGACCCATGGCGGTGAAAGGGTGAGCGTGACCGGCGACATCGTCATCGCCTGCGACGGCGGGCGAAGCACCGTGCGCAAGCTCTTGGACGTGCCGTTCGAAGGCTTCACCTATCCTGAATACTTCCTGGTGGCGGGCACGCGCTTTGACTTTCGCGCCCACATGCCCGATCTCTGCTCGGTGAACTACACGGCTGATCCGGTCGAGTGGTTTCTGCTTCTGCAGATCCCCGATATGTGGCGCGTGATCCTGCCCGCGGACGAGAAGCTTTCGCCCGATGACGCGATTTCGGAGGCGAGCTTGCAATCGAGCCTGCAGAATATCCTGCCGCGCCCCGAGCCGTACGACATTGTCGTGCGCGCGATCTACCGCGTGCATCAGCGCGTCGCCGAACACTATCGCCGCGGCCGCGTTTTCCTCGCTGGCGATGCCGCCCATCTCAACAATCCGCTCGGCGGCATGGGGCTAAACGGGGGCCTGCACGACGTCATCAGCCTGACTGATCGGTTGATCGCCTGGTGGCACGGCAAGGCGGACGCGACGATCTTCGACGGCTACGAGGCGCAGCGGCGGCCCGAGGCGATCAACGCCATCCACGCTATTACCGCACGCAACAAGCGCCTGCTCGAGGAACGCGATCCGGAAATCCGCGCCAAGAATCTCGAAGAGCTGAAAAGGACCGCCGCCGACCCCGCCGCCAGCTATAAGTACTTGCTCGATGCCGCCATGATCTCCTCATTGAGGCGCTCGGGCATGATCGGGTAAAAGGAGCAGCCCGCCGCCGGATTCCTCCCTTCGGAATTGACCTCCATCAAGCGACAGAGCTACGGACATCTGCATGAACGCCTCCGAGAGCAACGGCCACGCGCACCAGCAAGTCAGGGTCGAAGACGAGCCATTGGTCCGCGGTCTTGGCCGCTTCGCCGACGACAATGTCGA
>Ga0126369_10003712_pt1 | contig 11055 bp, 9 predicted proteins | sample PanSoiMetaPlot_1_FD_109646 | JGI IMG/M metagenome (GOLD analysis project Ga0126369, IMG submission 109646) | Tropical forest soil microbial communities from Panama - MetaG Plot_1 | ecosystem: Environmental > Terrestrial > Soil > Tropical forest > Bulk soil | place: Panama | collected 2016-02-17
ATTTTGTTCCTCATCCCGTTATGCTATTGCCCAGTTGTATGCCCATTTTCGAGGAGTTTGCATGAGAAGTGGCAGGCGCAGGTTGATCGGGGCAGTCGCTGCCGCGGGACTCGCCTGCATCGCCGTCCCCGCAGCGCTGGCCGCGACGCCGCGCGCGAGCTCGGCCTCGTGGCACCTGGCTTACCGGGCGCCGGTCCACTACGAGATCCAGGGCATCACCGCCCCCGCCCGTGACGCGGCCTGGGCGTACGGGTCTATCTACGGCAAGCGGAACGCCCTGATCGGGTCGTTCTACCTGCACTGGGCGGGGCGCGCATGGCGGACGGCGCGCATCCCGGTCGCGAAGGGCTTCGCGGCCACGGCGATCGCCGCGTCCGCGCCCACCAACGTGTGGATCTTCGGGTACCGGGCTGGCCCGGGCTACCCCGGGGCCGCGCTCGTCTACAACGGCTATCGCTGGAGGATCATCGACGGGCCGTGGACCGCGAGTATGCCTCACGCGGTGGTCGCTGATTACTTCCATGTGTGGGCGATCCCGCAAGAAGGATGCGCCTCGGCGGGATGCGCCACGAGTGTGGCGTACTGGGACGGGGCCGGGTGGCAGTCGCAAGCGGTACCCGGCCAGCTGTCTCTGGTCAGCGGCGGATCCAGGCCCTGGCTGGTCGGTGTCCTCACCTCCGGCTCGGGCCGGCACGTCGTGGTCTACCGCTGGAACGGGACGAGCTGGCAGCAAGTCGGGGTGCCAGCGGGCACGGCGGAGGAGGCTGCCGGCGCGGCGTCGCCGGGCGGGCGGCTGTGGCTGGTCGTGCGGAGCCGTGCGGCGGGCCCGTGGCGCCTGTACGTACGGCGCGACTCCACGTGGTCGGGCCTGGGGGTGCTTCGCCGCTTCCCGGTCCCGGATCAGAGGCTGCCCGGGCTGGTATTCGACGGCCGGAACGGCTTCTGGGCGCTGCCATACCACTGGACCGGCTCCCGCTGGGTGGACACGGCGCCCGGCCTGCTGCTGCACCCGCCGCGCCCGAGGTGGCTGAACGAGTTCTGGTACAACTACGTGGCACCGGTTCCCCGGTCGGCCGCGGTGTGGGCCCTCGTGATCGCTAATGTTCCGCCCTACACCAGCGATGCCGCTCAGAGCAGCATTGCCTGGTTCGGCAGCAAGCCTTAGGCGGCTGGCGGCTGGCGGCTGGCGGCTGGCCTACCGCTTCTCGGCGTGGCCGCCGAACTGGCTGCGCATGGCCGACAGCAAGCGCCCGGTGAACGCGCCAAGCCCGCGTGACTCGAAACGCTGGAACAGCGACGCGGTGATCACCGGGGCAGGCACGCCTTCCTCCACGGCGGCCAGAACCGTCCAGCGGCCTTCACCGGAGTCGGAGACGTGACCGCTGAACTCGGCCAACTCGGGCGATTTGGCGAGCGCGGCGGCGGTAAGGTCCACGAGCCACGAGCTGACCACCGATCCGCGCCGCCAGACTTCGGACACCTCGGCCACGTCGATCTCGTACTGATAGGCCTCGGGGTCGGTGAGCGGCGTCGTCTCTGCATCGGTCTCGATATGCTCAAGCCCGGCATTGGCGTGCCTGATGATCGACAGACCCTCCGCGATCGCGGCCATCATCCCGTACTCGATGCCGTTGTGCACCATCTTCACGAAGTGCCCGGCCCCGGCCGGGCCGCAGTGCAGGTACCCGTCCTGAGCGGTGCTGTTCGCGGGACGGCCAGGCGTTGGCTCGGCGGTCCCCGGCCCCGGCGCGATCGTGCGGAAGATCGGGTCGAGCCGCTGCACCACGTCCGCCTCGCCGCCGATCATCAGGCAGTAGCCGCGTTCCAGCCCCCACACTCCGCCAGAGGTGCCGCAGTCGATGTAGTGGATCTGCCTGAGCACGAGCTGGCGCGCCCGGGTGATGTCGTCGCGGTAGTAGGAGTTGCCGCCGTCGATCACGGTGTCGCCCGGATGCAGCAGCTCGGCGAGCTCATTGAGCGTCTGCCCGGTGATCGCTGCGGGCAGCATCAGCCATGCGGTACGCGGCGGCTCGAGCCTGGCGACGAAATCAGGGAGGGAGTCCGCCCCGGTGGCGCCGTCAGCGACCAGGCCGGAGACCGCGTCGGCGTTCTCGTCGTACACCGCGCAGTGGTGGCCGTCCCGGATCAGCCTGCGGACTAGGTTCGCGCCCATTCGCCCGAGGCCGATCATGCCAAGCTGCATCGGGTGGTCGGTGGTCATTGTTCTGCTCCTTTAAGCAGTCGGTAGCGCCGGATGAGCGCATTGGTCGATGAGTCATGGCCGAGCCCGGGAGCGGACGCCGCGGTCAGCTCCGGGATGATGGCGGCCGCGAGCTTCTTGCCAAGCTCGACCCCCCACTGGTCGAAAGAGTCGATACCCCAGATCGTTCCCGCGGTGAACGTCGCGTGCTCGTACAGTGCGACGAGGGCGCCGAGCAGCCGGGGCGTCAGTACCTCGGCCAGCAGCACATTGCTGGGCCGGTTGCCCTCCATCACGCGGTGCGGCGCCACCTCGGGGGCGGTGCCCTCGGCCAGTACCTCCTCGAGCGTCTTGCCGAAGGCCAGCGCCTGCGCCTGGGCGAACACGTTCGAGGTGAGCAGGTCGTGATGGTCGCGAATCGGGTTGAGCGAACGACCGAAGCCGATCAGGTCGACCGGAATCAGCTGCGTTCCCTGGTGCAACAGCTGATAGAAGCTGTGCTGGCCATTGGTGCCCGGTTCGCCCCAGTACACGGGCCCGGTCGGGTACTCCACGGCGGAGCCGTCCAGGCGGACGTGCTTGCCGTTGGACTCCATCGTCAGCTGCTGCAGGTACGCCGGGAATCGCTTCAGGTACTGCTCGTAGGGCATGACGCCGATGCTGCGCACGCCGAAGAAGCCGCTGTACCAGACGACGAGCAGGCCCATCAGCGCGGGCAGGTTGGCGTCCAGCGGAGCGGTGCGAAAATGCTCGTCCATCTCGTGGAAGCCGGCCAGCAGTTCCGCGAACCTGTCCGGACCGATCGCGATCATGGTGGACAAGCCGATCGCCGAGTCCATTGAGTACCTGCCGCCGACCCAGTCCCAGAAGCCGAACATGTTCGCGGGGTCGATGCCGAAGGCGGCGACCTTCTCTCCGTTCGTGCTCACGGCGACGAAGTGCTTCGCGACCGCTGCCGGTTCGCCCAGGTGATGCAGCAGCCACTCCCGCGCCGTCGTCGCGTTCGCGAGCGTCTCCAGGGTCGTGAACGTCTTGGACGAGACGATGAACAGCGTCTGCGCCGGATCCAGGTCGCGGGTGGCCTCGGCGAAGTCGGTGGCGTCTACATTTGATACGAAACGCAGCGTCAGGTGCCGGTCGGCGTAGTAACGCAGCGCCTCGTACGCCATGACCGGGCCGAGATCCGAACCGCCGATGCCGATGTTCACGACCGCCGTGATCGGCAGCCCGGTATGGCCGCGCCATTCGCCGGAACGGATCCGGACGGCGAAGGCCGTCATCGCATCGAGCACCTCGTGCACCTCGGCGACGACGTCCGTGTCATCGACGACCAGGGACGACTCGCGCGGCATGCGCAGGGCCACGTGCAGCACGGAGCGGTTCTCAGTGGTGTTGATCGGCTGCCCGCTGAACATGGCCTCGATTCGCTCGGGCAGACCGCACTGGTTCGCGAGCTCGGTGAGCAGCTCCATCGTCTGGCTGGTGATCCGGTTCTTCGAGTAGTCCAGGTGCAGGCCGGCCGCCTGCGCGGTGAAGCGCTCCCCGCGGCCCGGGTCCGCCGCGAACAGATCGCGCAGGTGGGTGCCGCCGATCGCGGTGAAGTGCTCGTCGAGTGCGGTCCAGGCCGGCCGGCTCCGCAGCGGTGTCGTCATAGCGCGATACTGCCAGACGTGAGTGTGCTGCCGGCGGGCGACGACTCCCGGAGCCTGCGGCTGGGCGATCGTCTCGTGCCGATGCTCGACCGGGCCCGTGTGTACTGCTGCGGCATCACCCCGTACGACGTGACGCACCTCGGTCATGCGGCGACCTTCGTCTGGGTGGACGTGCTGACCCGGGTGCTGCACGCGATCGGAGTGGACGCTCAGTTGTGCCGGAACGTCACCGACGTGGACGACGTTCTGCTGGCGGCGGCGCAGCGGTCCGGCTCGGCGTACGACGCCTTCGCCTCGGTGCAGCAGTTCAGGTTCGACCAGGACATGACCGCGCTCGGAGTGCGGGAACCGCAGTTTGCGCCCCGGGCCAGGCGGAACATCGCGCCGGTGATCGCCCTGGCGGCCGCGCTGCTCACGACGGGGGACGCGTACCTGTCCGAGGGCAGCGTCTACTTCCGGGGTGCCGCCGTCGCCGAGTCGGCCGGGCTGACCCGGGATGAGGCGCAGGCCAGGTCCGCGGAGTACGGCGCCCGCCTGGACGACCCGGCCAAGGACGACAAGCTGGACGTGGCCGTCTGGCGCAGGTCGGGGCCCGGCGAGCCGGGATGGCCGTCGCCGTGGGGGACCGGTCGGCCAGGCTGGCATGCCGAGTGCGCCGCGATGTCGGTCTCCGTGCTCGGGTCGGCCGTCGACGTCGTGGCCGGCGGGGCGGACCTGGCCTTCCCCCACCATGCCTACCAAGCCGCGATGGCCCAGGCGGCGACGGGAGTGCGGCCCTACGCTCGGGCCGTCTTCGAGGTTGGCGTGGTCAGCTTCGGCGGGACGAAAATGGCGAAGTCGACCGGCAACCTGGTCCTGGTCAGCGATGTGCTCGCCGATCACCCGGCCGCGGCGCTCCGGATGTGCCTGATCGACCGGGCGTGGGCAAACGGCTGGGAATACTCGGCGGCCGAACTCGACACGGCGACCGCCCGGCTGGAGCGGCTGTACCGGGCGGCCGCTCGGAGCGCGGCCGACTCGGGTCCCGCGCTGGAAGCGGCCGCTGCGGCGATCACCGCGGCGCTCCGCGACGACCTGGACGTTCCTGCCGCGCTGGAGATCGCCGAGGAGGCCGGCGGCGCCGCGGCCAGGTCCCTGATCTCCACGCTTGGCCTGAGTGAGTGAGCGGCCGCGTCGCATGCGGGTGGTGGTCGCGCCGGACAAGTTCAAGGGAAGCCTGACTGCTGCGCAAGCGGCGGCGGCGATCGCCGCCGGACTGCGCCAGCAAAGGCCGGACCTGGACGTGGTCGAGCTCCCGGTCGCCGACGGCGGCGACGGAACCGTGGCGGCGGCACTGGCGGCGGGATTCGCCCCGGTTCAGGTGACGGGAACGGGCCCGACGGGCGAACCGGTGCTAGCGACGTTCGCGCGGAGCGGGGCGACCGCCGTCATCGAGCTTGCCGAGGTGACCGGCCTGCGGCGGTTGCCTGGCGGCGTTCTCGCGCCGCTGGCAGCGTCGACCTACGGGGTGGGCGAGGTGATCGCGGCGGCGCTGGACGCGGGCGCGGCGACGATCGTGCTCGGCATCGGCGGGAGCTCGTCCACGGACGGCGGCGCGGGCATGGTGACCGCGCTTGGCGCGCGGCTGACCGGCGCGAGTGGCCGGCCTGTGCGCCTGGGCGGCGCAGGCCTGGTTGAACTGGCGAATGTGGACGCCTCGGGCCTCGACCCGCGCCTGGCCGGGGCAGAGGTCTTCGTCGCCTGTGACGTGGATAACCCGCTCCTCGGCGCCTCCGGCGCGGCGGCCGTCTTCGGTCCGCAGAAGGGTGCGACGGCGTCTGACATCGTGCTTCTTGACCGGGCGCTCGGCCGCTGGGCGGAGCTGACGGCGTCAGTGACCGGCCGCGATCTGGCTGGCGCTCCGGGCGCGGGGGCGGCGGGCGGTACCGGCTTCGCCGCGCTCGCCTACTTGGGGGCGCGGCTGGTGCCCGGCATCGACCTGGTGCTCGACCTGATCGGCTTCGACGCCGCCCTGGCCGGCGCGGACCTGGTGATCACCGGCGAGGGCAGCCTGGATCGCCAGACGCTGGGCGGCAAGGCGCCGTTCGGCGTGGCCAGGGCGGCCACGCGGCGCGGCGTTCCCGTCGCCGTCGTCGCCGGGCGCATCTCGTTGTCCGCGGCGGAACTGGCCATGGCGGGGTTCTCCATCGCCTATGACCTGGTCGACCTCGAGCCCGACGACGCGGCCAGCATGGCAGCCGCATGGGTCCTGCTGGAGCAGGTCGGAGTCATGATCGGCAGCGGTCCACTGGCTCCGGGCAGTTCGCCGGGGCCGGCCTGATGGGCTCACGCCCTAGCCGGTCGCATGGGTGTGCCTTTGCCCACCGCCGGCGGTGGGCAAATTGACACCCATCCCCGGCGGGCCGCCCATCGCAGCGCACCTGCTCTGGGCTAGCCTGTCGCGCTTGCCGTGACCGGGAACCGGAGCCTGGCGGCGGCCTGGAACGGTGCGCTGCGCACATAGGTCACGCGGCCGCCGTCGTCAAGCACCCGATTGGCCAGCTCGTCGAGCAGGTCGGGCACCGCCCGGCAGGCCGCGGCAGGGTCTGCGCAATCGCAGCCGTCCTGCCCGGCTGTCAGCCCGCCGCAGGCATCGCAGGCGAAGCCGGGAACAGTGAGCTCGTCGCGCGCGATCAGGTGACCGACCGCCCGAGACTTGACCGCCGCCAGGCAGCCGGCGAGGTCGCGGGTCACGGTGTCCTGCTGTTCGCTGAGCACGTCGGCGACCAGCTTCGCCTCGCAGGCCTCGGCCCACCGAACGATGACCGGCGTGGCGAGCTCGCGTACCCGGGCCGGCGTGACCGTGTGGATGTCCACGCTGAACGTGCCGGCCAAGCTCTGACTGACGCCGCGCGGCAGCCTCGAGAGGAACTGGTTCACGTCGCTCTCGTGCCCGCCGATGACCAGCGGCCGCCCGTCGCTGTCCGTCGTTCGCACGAGCATGGAGATTGTGTCGCGGAAATGCTGCCGTGCCAGGTGCATGATCCGCTGCTGGATCCGGTATCCCTCAAGCCCGGACCAGCCGGAGAATCCCTGGCTGGGCACGCCCGGCCCGGTCCGCTCGGCGAGCGTGTCGATGGAGTCGTCGGCGATGGCGAATATCCAGGCGTGCCTGGTATCGATGATGGCGGCGCGATAGGCCGGGTTCCGCTGCAGAGCCGATAGCAGGGGCCGCAGGTACGGCCGGCTCCCGATCACGGCGCCCTCGGGCACGTCCCCGGGCAGCGGCTCGGCCACAAAGAGGTCAAGCTCGGCGCAGGCGAACATCGCGGCCGTGTGGCCCAGCCAGTCATGAGCGCGCTCGGCTATGGCCCGACCGACCCGCTCTATGTCGGCGGCCCGCAGGTGGGCGGTGCCAGGCGCCGTGTCGGCGGCCGATTTGAGCAGCTCCCGGGCCCTTGTGGCAAGGCCGCGATGGCCGGCTAGGTCGAGCGGGACTCGCAGGTAGACCGAGAGCACCGAGGGTGAGCTCGCGCGCAGCGAGCGGAGCCTGCTGGCTTGCACCTTGGTGATCATCGCTGCCCTCCCTAGGATCGGCGTGGCGGGCACGGCTGGGCGGGGATGCGCTGGCCCTCGAAGGGACCGGCCATGGCCTCGGGATAGGCCCGCCGGCAGATTCCCGCGGGCATCGCGCTAGAGGCGCGATGACGGGGGACGCGGAAGCCGGCTCCAGCATGTCGGCCGGCAGCGCCTGTGCGCGCCTCAGCGACGTGCGGCCTGGCGTCCGCCCTTATGGTGCTGGATCACGGTGTCGGCGGAGGGGAAGAAGACGCTCTCGTGCCCGTCCGTCCACCTGACGAGGTACGGCGGGCTGCCGTCGGCGCCGTGGACCTCGGTGATCTCGCCATGGCGGTCACCGTCGCCTTGATGGCGGCCCATGACCGTCAGTTCGTCTCCGACTGCTGCTTTCATGGCGCTCCTTCCCTGGTCCGGTGGCATGCACCTGATCCGGGTAACCCGCACCTGTTTCCTGCCCGGGTAGCGCCCGCCCTAGTCGTCCTTCCCTGCCCGAGCCGCGCGCACTCGAGCCTCCGCGGCCGAGATGGGGTCGCCGCCGCCGATGACCTCGCGGATGACGCTGACAGTCGGATAGCCGTCGGCGAGTTCGCGCTGGAAGGTGCGGGCGAACCCGCCGTCGCGGATGTCAGCGAGCACGGAGCGGAACATCGCCTCCATCGTCTCGTTGTCCACCTCGCTGGTCCTGATGAACCCGCCGTACAGGGCAGTGAGCCCGTGGTTCAGCAGTGAGCCGAAGAAGCCCTCGGTGGCGAACCCCTCGATGGTCCGCGACATCTCGCCGGACATGTAAAGCTCGAGCACCATCGCCTCGGGAGGCAGTCCTGCCTCGACCCCGACGCGGAAGGCGAGCTGGATGCCCAGGCCCAGGTAAACCCCGAACGTCTGCTCCACCAACAGGTCGATCAGGGCCTCCTGGGCCGCGGGGAGGACGAGCGCGCCCTTGCGGAGCGAGCCGACCGCGTCGGCTAGGGCGAGCAGCCTGGTCAGGGCCTGGCCAGACACGTCCGCCTCGACGCTGATGTAGGTATAGAAGCCCTCCCCGGCCAGGTAGACCTGGCGAACCAGGGCCCCCGACATCCTCGGCGCCATCAGCAGCACGTCGGCTCCCGGCGGCGGGGTGACCAGGCCGTATGCCAGCGCGTAACCCGACGCGAAGCACACGGCCGCGCCCTGCCGCACCCGCGGCGCGATGTCGGAGTCGAAGCACTCCGGGATGACCTCGTCGGGCAGGAGCACGAGCATCTCGTCGGCCTGTTCTGCGGCATCGCCGATGCCCACGGGCGCGAACCCATCCGCGATCGCCTGGTCGAGGTAGCTGTCGGCGATGTTGCCCACGATCACCCGGACGCCGCTGTCGCGCAGGTTCAGTGCCACCGACCGGCCGAGCGTCCCGTATCCGAGCACGGCGACCGCGTGGCCGTCGAGCGCGTGCGGGTCGGCATCGGTCTTGGTGTAGAACTGTGGCGCCGTCGTCATGTTCACCTATCCCATCTCGGCCCAGGTGCGCGGGACCGCGCCGGGCATCGCGGATGACACTAGGCGAACGGGCAGGTTCCTGTCATCTACGGCATCAGCCCGTGCAGCGGGAAAACGGCGGAGCGGGTCGCCATGATCGCCTGGTCGATCGGCTCGGCGGGGTCGTACCCGGCCTCGAACGGCGGGTAGGCGGCGGGCGCCCCCTCGGTCATCGACTCGGGCGCCGTGGCCCCGGTGCGCCTGGCGACGAAGTCCCGCCACGAGTTCGGGGTGGACGCGTCCGGGTCGATCGGGCGGCCCGCCGCCTCGGCGAGCAGGTGCGTCCACGTCCGCGGCACCACCTGGACGAGCTCATAGCCGCCGCCACCGGTCAGCAGCCACCGGCCGCCGGACAGCTCATGCGCGAGCTCGTGGATCGCTGCGTGTGCCGCGCGCTGCGCGTCGATCGTGACCTCCAGGTTCGCCAGCGGATCGCTCCAGTGCGTGTCGCAGCCATGTTGGCTGACGAGCAGCTGCGGCGCGAACGCGCGCAGCAGCGGAGGCGCGACGGCGTGAAACGCGCGTAGCCAGCCTGCGTCCCTAGTGCCGGCCGGCAGGGCCACGTTGACCGCCGTGCCCTGGGCATCAGGGCCGCCGGTCTCGCGGGCCCGCCCGGTTCCCGGGAACAGCGTCGCCGGGCTCTCGTGCAGGCTGATCGTCAGCACGCGCGGGTCGTTCCAGAACGCGGCCTGCACCCCGTCGCCGTGGTGCACGTCGATATCGACGTAGGCGATCCGCTCGGTGCCCTGCGCCAGCAGCCAGGCGATCGCGATCGCTGGGTCGTTGTAGACGCAGAAGCCGCTGGCATGATCGCGCATCGCGTGGTGCAGCCCACCGGCGATGTTCGCGCCGTGCTGGGCTTGGCCTGACCAGACCGCCCTCGCCGCCGCCAGGGTGGCGCCCGCCACGAGTGCCGAGGCCTCGTGCATGCCCGGGAAGATCGGGTCATCGACGGTGCCAAGGCCGAACCGGGCCGCCAGGTCAGGGGACGCAGAGCCGTCCGCCCGGTCGGCTGCGACCTGGCCGGCCCGGCGCACCGCGGCGAGGTACTGCCTGTCGTGCACGAGCTCGAGCTCGGCGTCGACGGCCGGCTCGGGCGCCGCGACAGTCACCCCGACCGCGTCGAGCACTCCGAAAGCCCGGGCCAGCTCGATGGTGAGCTCGACGCGCACGGGAGCGAGCGGGTGCGACGGTCCGAAGTCGTAGCCGGTGAGACGGTCGTCCCAGGCCAGCTGCACGGTACAGGTCATTCGGTCATCTTCTCGCACGCACCGCCCAGCTCGCGCCGACCGCGGCCGCCAGTGCCCCGCACGCCGCCGCCGCGAGCCCGGCAAGCGGCGCCGGCAGCACGGTCGCCGGGGCGATCACCGGGGCCCAGTGCATTGCGGCGGCAACGCCGACGACCAGGGCGACGCCGAGCCCGGCGCCGGCCAGGCCGCCGAGCAAGCCGCCCGCGGCGGCCTCGGCGAGCACATGAGCGGTGCGGCGATGCCGCTTGGCCGCGTGCGAGCGGCCGGGCTCCGGCTCGCCTGGCAGGTCGGCACGCAGGCGCCGGGCTGCCACGATCGCGCTGATCATCGCCACCAGGAGGGCGCCCACGACTACCCCCGCCCACCGGAGCGTTGCGGACAGGCGACGTAGCCGTTCGTTCACCTGGTCGCCGAGCCGCACCGGCCCGCCGGGCACGGTCACGGTGTACGCGCGCGGCGTGGCCGCGTTGATGACGTAGGGTGCCTGCCTGGCGACCTGCCCGGCGGCGCCCGGCCGCGTCCTGATCAGGATGGCAGGCCCGGTACCTGCCGATGCGCCAGCGCTCGGCCACCCGGGCTCGCCCCAGTCCACCAAGGCCGTGGTGGTCGGCAGCACGACGGACCGCAGCAATGCGGGCCGGGCGGTCGAGCCCGCGATGATTCCGAGCAGAACGCAGCCGCTGCCATCAATGAAGATGGCTGGCTGACCGCGCAGCGATCCGATGCGCAGGGACCTCGCCACGCTGGCGCCGATCAGGCAGACCTGCTCGGCGTGAGCCTCGTCCCAGGCGGTGTACGGCCGTCCGGCTGCCATCCGGACGCCCGCGGCGGTCAGAAAGCCGGGCTCTGCGGCGAGTACGGTCACTGAGGTCTGGACCCG
>Ga0126369_10003713_pt1 | contig 11055 bp, 6 predicted proteins | sample PanSoiMetaPlot_1_FD_109646 | JGI IMG/M metagenome (GOLD analysis project Ga0126369, IMG submission 109646) | Tropical forest soil microbial communities from Panama - MetaG Plot_1 | ecosystem: Environmental > Terrestrial > Soil > Tropical forest > Bulk soil | place: Panama | collected 2016-02-17
TTCGCGATCCACAACGGTCGGGCCTTCATCAAGCTGTACGTGACGGAAGACATGGTGGGGCACAAGCTCGGCGAGTTCGCCCCGACCCGAACATTCAAGGGCCACGGCGGCAAGGCCGCGAAGGGCGGGGGTAAGAAGTAACCGGTGGCCCAGGGCGAGTGGCCTGTGAATGAGGATCTCATCACCACTGACCACTGACCACTGACCACTGACCACTGACCACCGACTATTGCCCACCGGCGGTTCCGGCTTCAACGGCACTCACACCCAGACGGTCAGCCATGCGAACGAGGTCGGCGACTGATTCGGCCTTCATCTTCTCTACGACCTGCGCCCGATGTGCTTTGATCGTGCGCTCGCTGGTGCCCAACCGCTGCGCAATCTGCTTGTTCAGGGCTCCGGTGGTAACCAGGGCGAAGACCTCACGCTCGCGGGTGGTAAGCGACTGATAGCGCGCCTGAAGCTCGGCAGTTTCGGCGAAGTGCTTGCGGCCCTCACGATCGCGCGCGATGCCTTCCTTGATCGCGTCGATCATGTCCTGATTCCGAAAAGGCTTGGAAAAGAATCCGACCGCGCCAGCTTTCATCGCTTCGACGGTCATCGGGATGTCCCCGTGCCCGGTGGTGAAGATGATGGGAAGTGTATGGCCGTCCTGGGTAAGGCGTCGCTGCAAGTCCAGGCCGCTCAATCCGGGCATCTGCACATCGAGCACCAGACAGGCAGGGCCGTCCGGCGGCGGCGCCACCAGAAATTCCTCGGCTGAGGCGAACTGGATAGTCTTCAACCCAATCGTGCCCACGAGACGCGACAGCATATTGCGAAACGACAGGTCGTCGTCAACCACGATGACGATTGGAGGCTTTTCAGTCATGACGTTTGCTGCTCGTCTCAGAAGCCCGACCGTAAGGGAGGGCCGCTATTCAACGCGATGCCCTCCCTCACGGGCGGGCTTCTGACACTACAATGTTGGCAGCGTAAATTTGAAAGTTGCTCCGCCGTTTGGATTCGATTCCGCCCAAAGCTTGCCGCCGTGCGATTCGATAATCGAGCGACTAATCGCCAGGCCCATACCCATGCCGCTCGCCTTGGTTGTATGAAACGGCTTGAAGATCTGTTCGGCCTGTGCCGCCGCAATGCCCACTCCGGAATCGGATACGGCCGTCACGATTCCGGCATCTGAGCTTTCTGTCTTAATGGTCAACTCGCGCCGCCCGGTATCGACTTCGCTCATCGCTTCGATCCCATTCATCACCAGATTCAGCAGCACCTGCGCCAGTTGCACCCGATCAGCGGAAATCGGCGGCAACGACTCGGCCAACTGGGAATGCACGGTGACCTGTTTCCGCTGCGCCTCGTGATTGGTCAAAGTAATCACCTCGCGCGCGATCTCGCTCAGGTCGACTGATGATTTTTCCGGGACATGCTTTTTGACCAGCGAGCGAATTCGCGAAATCACCTGGCTGGCCCGGTGACCGTCGCTGGAGATGTCTTCCAGCGCTTCGCGCAACTGGAGCAGATCGACATTCTCTTCATTGAGCCAATGCAGGCAGATGTCCGCGTTACCGACGATCGCACCCAGCGGCTGGTTGACCTCGTGGGCAATAGAAGCAGCCAACTCGCCCATGGTAGTCACGCGGGCGACGTGAGCCAGCTCGGCGCGTGTGTCACGCAACTGTTCGTCGGCGCGCTTGCGCTCAATGGCCAGGTTCAACTGCGCGGCAACCGCAGTAATAACTCTTACCAGCCTTTCATCTTCAGCTTTCGGCGCGCGCATAAAGAACTCGATTACCGCGATCACTTCGCCGCCCGCGATGATGGGAAGGGCCAAAGCCGCCTTGAGTCCCGAATCCGAAGCCAGCGCCGCGCGCGGGAAATTCCTTTCAATCGACACATCTTTGATCCACAGAGGCTTTTTGGAAATCCACACACGGCCGGGCAGACCAACACCCGGGGCCAGCGTTGCCCGCTCAGAGCCAAGCCGGAACTCTTCGATCGATGAATCACTCGCAAACCATGCGGGGCTACATTCGAGGACACTGCCGTCGGTTCGCGGAGTCCACGACTGGCCCAGGACCCAGCCGGTAGATTCACAGACTCGACGCAACACCACTTCGAGGGCCGAAATGGAGTCAGGCGCCAACGCGACTTCCATCGAGATGGTTTGCAGCAGGCTTACCTGTTCCTCGGCTTGACGTCGCTCAGTGATGTCGTTGGCGACGGACAACAGGCACCGCTGGCGGCCGTTTTCGACGATCAGAGATGACAATAAGACGTGGCGGGCCAGGCCGTCGCGGGTGCGCAAACGGGCTTCGATATCACGCACGACGCCGTCCCTCTCGACGATTTCAATGAGTTCTTCGCGCGACAGGTTCGTCTCCCAAAGAAACCCTGTGGAACCGCGTTGCAACAACTCCGGGCGGCTATAACCGGTCAAGGCCACGAAACTTTCGTTGACCTCGATGATCCGCCCATCGTCCAGCGCCGCCAGGGACATCGGGTGCGGATTCGCGTGGAAGGCTTTCGCAAATCGTTCTTCGCTGGCCCGCAACTCGTTTTGCGCCCGTTCGTGCTCGATGGCCACGCCGGCGATGTGCGTCGCGACTTCGGTCAGACGTGCTTCGCTGCCGGTCGGCGACTGGGGATCGCGATAGTACATCGCAAACGAACCGAGCACTTTTCCTGATCCCGAAAAGATCGGTGTTGACCAGCAGGCACGCAGGCCTGACAGTTTGGCCAGTTCGTAATAATCCTCCCAGAGCGGGTTGTCGAGAATGTCGGTGACTACCACCGGCTTACCTAGATACATGGCGGTGCCGCACGATCCGTTCTTCGGTCCAATCGGCGCGCCATCCACAGCCTTCACATAAAATTCCGGCAGACTGGGCGCGGCCCCGCTGCGGATATATTTACCGTCTTCGCTCAACTGCAACACCGAGCAGTACATGCCGTCGGATTGGGCTTCGATTAAATAGACCAGCCGCGCCAGCACGTCCGGAAGTTTTGCGCCGCGCGCAATCATCTCGAGTACGCGACCCTGGCCGGCGCGGAAAGCATCTTCTTTCTCGCGCGACTTTAGCAGTTCGCGCTGGGCATCCTTGCGGCGGCCGATGTCGCGCCAGACCGCGTGCAAGACCTGTTTGTCTTTGAAAGGGATGGAGGTGACCAGGATTTCGACGGGAAACTCGGTGTTGTCGCGCCGTTTGGCCAGCCATTCAAAACGATGACTGCCGCGCTCGACCGCCTTGCCGATCATCTCCGTTAACTTCGTCGCCGACGCCTCGCCATCGGGTTGCAACCAGGGCGAAAGCTGTGAATGCGATTGTGACAGCAGTTCCTGTTTGCTCTGCGAGCGAAACATCTCGACGGCCGCGCGATTGCAGTCGATAAACAAGCCGTCCTGAATGATTAGAATTGCATCCGGAGAATTCTCGAAGACATGGCGCAAGGCGCCCGTAGACCAGGCCTGACTTTCGTGGTCATGAACCTCGTGGGGATCACCCGCGGTTCGCTGCTGATTGGCGCCCACCATTTGCGAAGGTAGATTTTAATCGAGTTGGGATTTAGCTCAAAGAGGAATACCACAGGGGTTCGACGCGGCGGAACTGGCAGTTCTGACAGGTGAATAGAGGCGGGAAGGGTGGCGGGTTTGGGTGCCGGGTGTCGGTGTCAAATGGTCCCGGTCTTTGCGCCTATGCTTGAATAGTTGCCTGGATTCAGAACCGAACTCCCCGCACACTCGCAGTGGAGTTCATCTCTGCCAGGTAGCGGGAGTTTGCCGTTTGATTGCGCCGCTTCGAGAAGTAGATTTCCAGCCGGGCCATCAGAATAAATAAGCCCACCACGAACGGAACCAGAAACACCAGGGCGCTTGAATCTGTCAGCATCATTCGATCCTTTAGTTGAGGTCGGTTAAGGAAACGACGGCAGTCGCGGGGGGTTGCACATTTGACTCAAGCCTCGCCGTGCCACTCACCGGCGCTGCCTGGATGCTTTGGGCGTCAATCGTTAATCGGCCGCCAACGACTGAGGCCAGGCCCGAGACCGAAACGCGGCGAACGTCGCTGTGCAGTAACGCCAAGCGATCCGCCTTCCGCAGTTGCGTCAAGCGCACGTCGATCCGGGTGCGGGTCTGCGAGTCGAACAGTTCCAGACTCTTACCGTCAGCATTGATCGCCACGATATTGGCGTTCACTTCGATATTGCGGCCGGCCAACGCCTCCGGGTGACAGGCAAATTCGGCCAGGTCGACTCGATCACCGGCCGTGGACGCAAAGGTCAGGCCCGCCAGGGAAATGATGAAGGATAATGAAAGGGTCAAGCGAAACGCTGTATTCATGATTGCTCCTGTTACTGTCGTCATGCTGCTTTGTCTCTAACCAATGGAAGAATACAAAGGCCGCGCCTCACACGTAATTGCACATTTGGTCGCGTCAACCTGTACTTTGGTGCAAGGTCCGCAATGCCGGTTTGGCTGTGTGACGCGGTATTTTGAGAGCGGTTGGGCGAACCGGGCGTAACTGGGAAGCCAAACGGCCGTCGCCATCCCGATGAATCGGGACTTTGCCGGCGCGCTCCAGGAATAAAACTTCAGTTCAGCCTGGCAGTGAGTTGGGAGATCTTGAGGGACAGAAGGTTCTCGGCGTCAATGTGGTTTTGATTGCCGGGATCCAATTGCAGAACTCGCTGGCGGCGCTGGCTCGCCTCCTGGTAGCTGGCCAGCGCCGCGCGCAACTGAGATGCATTGCTTTGCGCGAACGCGTCGCTCGGTCTGTCGTATCTGGCCAGTACGTCTCCAGTCCGTTCGCACGCATAAACCAGCAGGCTCAGCGAGGTTGTGTCGTCCGGGTTCCGGTCGACAAAAGGTTGAATCAATTGCGCGTATTCTTTCCACAGGCTGACGGCCCTCTCGTCCTGACTCACTTCCAGGTAGCCTTGAGTGGCAGTCTCAAGTTCTTCCGGCGCATACAGCACATCTTCACCGTGGAACACGTGCGCTTGCAGCGCCTGATGGTACAGCTTCATGCCCTCGTCGAGCTTGTTGATGGCCGCCTGCTTTTGCCCCAGCTTACTCAAGCCGACGCCTTCGCGCAGAAGATAGAAAGTCTCGGCCGTCGGCGAGCCGGCGCCGTTACGATACAGGCGCTCCCGATTGTCTCTAATCCAATTTACGCTGAAGGTGCTGCACTCGAGGTACTTTTGCCAGTCGCCTCGCTCGCTGTAGATATCGGCCATGTAGCGATGAATGCGGCTGGCATGATTGAAAGCGAATTGTTTTGAATCGTCTGCCTGGTAGGTTTGGACCGCCAGATCAGCCGCAGCCTGATAGACCGCCAGCGCTTCGTCTGAGCGCTGCCACCGGTGCAGCAGTTCTGCTTTCTGCATGGCATATCTAACCAGCGAGACTTGACCGTCATAAGAAAAGGGTTTCGTTTGCTGCAGCGCACTGGCCCGCTCGGTAAGTTCAAAACTCTCCTTTAGCTGCGCGTTGCTTTCTTCGGCGCGACCGAACTGTTTAAGGACGTCCGCTAACTCTTCCCGGTGCACCGCCACGGAATAGAGGGTCTCGGGATTATCCGCATCGGCCTGTAATCGACGCAGATCATATTCGCGTTGTTCCTGCCACACGTGCAGCAGGCCGTCGCGATCGGCCAGCGCTCCATAGGCCTCGGCCATATTCGGCAGAGTCTCAGCCGTCTTGTTGAGGAGTTGTATATTATTCGGCGCCAGCACCACCGCGCGCCGGCGCAGTTGCAGCGCCTTCTGATAGTCGCTCACCGCCAGGCGGCTTTGATGAAAACTCCAGAAGCGCATCTTGCCGAGCTCGTCATAGGCGTCAGCCAGTTCCGTCAGGAAATTCAGGTCGTTACTTTCTTCGGCGGCGAGATTATCTAATACGGCTATCGATCTCTCGACGACCGACTTACGAATCTCCAGGCCCTCGGGCATTTTCTTCAACGCCGCGTTGGTTTCGGTCAGGAGGGATTTGGCCACACCCCGCAATTGGCTCAGCCGGTCCTCGGCCTTTGCTCTCTGGGCGCGGGCCACAAAATATTGCCAGCCGGTGATGGTGGTTGAGACGAGCAGTAACAGCATGAAGCAAGCCGTGGCCGCGACTACGGCGCGATGACGCTTAATGAATTTGCCAGCGCGATAGCCGACCGTGTCGCCGGTTGCTTTGACCGGCAGACCCGTGAGGTAACGGTCAATGTCATCCGTGAATTCGACGACTGATTGATAGCGGCGCTCCGGCTCGCGCCGGATGGCCTGCAGGATGATATTGTCCAAATCGCCTTTCAAGCCGCGGGCCGCAGGTGGCGACCGGCGAGCTTTCGCACCGGAAAGGGTCTCTGATCCGTTCGGTGATGGCGCGGTCGGAGTGACGGCGGCAGCCCGCCTGGTAATCAACTGGCAATCGCTCGGACGTACCGGCCTCTGCGTCCGCAGCGCGTCCGAGATCTCGATCAGACTCTTGCCTTTGAAATCGAACGGACGAGTGCCGGTCAGGAGTTCGTACAGGACCACACCCAGACTGTAGACGTCGGTGGCGGTGGTGGTCTTATTGCCGGACAGTTGCTCGGGCGAAGCGTACTCCGGGGTCATGACGTGAAATTGGGTGGCGGTTCGTTCCGCGTCGCGACTGTCCGGCAAGAGCAGTTTGGCGATCCCGAAATCGAGCAACTTCGGCTCGCCTGAAGCGGTGACGATTATGTTCGAAGGCTTGATGTCGCGATGAACGATTAGCTGTTGATGCGCGTACGAAACGGCCCCGCACACTTTGGAAAAGAGTTTCAGTCGATCATTGAGATCGAAGCGGCGGTTATCGCAGAAGTCTCTGATCGCTTCTCCTTCGACATGTTCCATCACGAAGTACGGCAGACCGTCGCTGGTTGAACCTCCGCCATACAAGCGCGCGATGTTCGGATGTTCGAGACCGGCGAGGATTTGCCGTTCCAACAGAAAACGTCCCAGCACCGCATTGGTGTCCATGCCGCGTTTGATCAGTTTGAGGGCCACGCGCTGCGAGAAGCCCTGGCCGCAATGTTCGGCGAGGAACACGGTGCCCATTCCGCCTTCGCCAATCTTTTCCAGGACAAAGTAGTCGTCGATTTTCTTGCCGGTGAGATTTTCCTCGAAAGGCTGGGGCCGCAAACCCTTCTCGACTATCAGCGGGGTGCCGATGAAGGTTTGCGCCTCCTGGTAGGTCGACAGCAGCTTCTCGACTTCGCTGCGGATTTCGTCGCTGGAGCCGGCCAGCAAACGGTCGCGTTCAGGCGCCGGCAGTTCGAGTGCGGTCGCGAAAGTCTCTTTGATCGTCTTCCAGGTGTCGGGGTTCATAATCCTCCACTCGACTACGCGGAAACCGGAACGGAAATGGGTCAGGATTTAATGAATTGGTTCATTAATTCATTGACTCATTGAGTCATTTTACCCTTTTTGTTCAATGAATTCGCCGGATTAGACCAATGAATCAATGAACCAATGGGTCAATGAATCAATTACCTTTCATCCGCTGATACAACCAGGTGCGGGCAATTTCCCACTCTCGTTTGACGGTGGAGGCTGAGATCCGCAAGGCCGCGGCCGTCTCCTCGATGGTCAGTCCGGCAAAGTAACGCAGCTCGACGATGCGGCACTGCTGCTCGTCGAATTGCTCCAGCTCAGTCAGCGCGTTATCGAGCGCCAGGAGATTTTGATCGTCTTCAACCGGAATGGTCGGCGCATCATCCAGAGAAATTTTCTCACCACCGCGCTTGAGAGATTTTCTTTGCCGCGCCGAGTCAATCAACAGCCGGCGCATCGCCTGCGCCGCAATGGCAAAGAACTGTCCGCGGTTCTGCCAGTCGACCGTTCGCTGGTCCGTGAGTTTGAAGTAAGCCTCATGGACCAGCTCGGTGGTCTGCAGCGAAACCGCATGCTCGCGTTGCAGGAAACTCGCCGCCAGCCGCCGCAGCTCGTCATAGACGATGGGCAGGAGATTATCCAGGGCGGTGCGGCTTTCGTTACCGCCCCGTGAAATCTCCTGCAATAGCAGAGTCACTTCGTGCGCCATACAAACCGCGACATTGTATCGCAACTAACGCGTGATGAAACGTGATTGCTGCGTTCGGTAACGTCTGAATTGTGCGTTGCTCGTCAGATTTCTCTAGCGCAGCCGTTCACGGCTGGGTTGGCGTCGGAGGTAAAGAGCGAAGCCCCATTAATGGGGCTTTTTCTGTCGATCGCATGGAACCCAGGCGTAAACGCCTGGGCTAGAGAAAACGCTGGCAACCCACGATCAGACAGTACCCTGCGCTCTGCCCGCGTGGTGAGCCGATTGCCGCTCAAGTCTCGCGTAGTGCCGTGACGGGAAAATTCCAGGCGTGCCGGAGGCGCTTACCCGGCAGAAGAAGTGAAAGGAAGAATTGAAATGCGAAAAGCAAATACTCTCATACTGCTGGTTGCTGTGGCCGTGTTGCTGAGTTGTGCCGCATGGGCCGAGCGAGCGTCGGCTGACAACGGAAGCCCGATCAGTTATCACAACGGGCCGGTGATGAACGGCACCTCGGCGGTCTATGTGATCTGGTACGGCAACTGGAGTGCGCAGACCGGTCCCAATTCGGCGGACGCGCAAAACACCATCGTCAATTTCCTGAGCGAGATTGGTGGCTCAATCAACTTTCAGATTAACAACACCTATCCTGGAGTCAACGGCGCTCCGTCGGGCGGTCTCATTTTTGGACGGTCCGTTGACGCAGCTACTACCCATGGCGCTGAGCTGGATCCCACCGCGCTCCAGGCGATTGTCTCTGACAGTATCAATGCGGGCCAGCTGGCGCTCGATCCCAATGGTATCTACCTGGTTGTTTCTTCATCCGACATCAGCTCGAATGCAACTGGTTTCTGCTCTCCGGGTACGCCGCCTCATCATGGATATTTCCTCTGGCAGGGCCAGCAGTTGAAGTACGCCTTTGTCGGCAACGCAGCGCGATGTCCAAACGTCGCCGCGGCACAGTTCTTTGCCAATGGCAGCCAACTGCCGACACCCAACGGGAATCTCGCTGCTGACGCGATGGTTTCGACCATCGTCCACGTCCTCGACGACACGGTAACCGATCCGCTTCATACAGCGTGGTTCGACGGCTTTGGACTGGAGAATGCAGACAAGTGCGATGGCGTTTTCAGCCGCACTCACACGCTCGCTAACGGAGCGAGAGCCAACTTTACTTATCCCGGCCAGTACAGCTATCTGATTCAGGACAACTGGATCAACAATTTAGGTGGCTATTGTGGGCAGCAAAACGACGCGCCGCCCCGGGCTGATGATCAAGCGGTCCTGGTTAATCAGGACACGGCGAAAGCGATTACGCTCACCGCAGTGGATGACAATGGCGATCCGCTGAGTTTCGCGATCGTGACGCCGCCACAGCACGGCGCGCTTTCCGGCAGCGGGGCCAACCGGACTTATACGCCGGCGCCGAGCTTTCGCGGCAACGATAGTTTTACCTTCAAAGCGAATGACGGGACCCTCGATTCCACGGTGGCGACCGTTTCCATCACCGTCAGTGCAAACTGGGCAAATGACGGTTTCGATCCAAGCGCGAATGGGCTGGTACGCACGATCGCGGTGCAGCCGGACGGCAAGATTCTGCTCGGCGGCGACTTCACCACGCTCTCGCCAAACGGCGGAGCGGCCGTCACGCGCAATTACATCGCGCGCCTGAACCCTGACGGTTCAGTCGATATGAGTTTTAATCCCAATGCGAACAGTTCGGTTCAGTCAATCGCTTTACAGGCCGACGGCAAGATCATCCTGGGCGGAGACTTCAGCATCCTGGCGCCAAACGGCGGCGCTGCGATAAATCGCACCTGCATCGCCCGCTTGAATCCGGATGGTACGGTGGACCCGGCATTCGATCCGCGCGCCAACAGTTCGGTCCTCGCGATCGCGGTGCAGCCAGATGGCGCAATCGTTATTGGTGGCGATTTTGCCTCATTCGCGCCTGGCGGCGGGCCACCGGTTGCTCGCAACCACGTAGCGCGCCTTAGTCCGAGTGGCGGCGTTGATCCGCAATTTGATCCGAAGGCCAACCAGAGTGTAAGCAGTCTCGCCTTGCAGCCGGATGGCCGCATTCTCATAGGCGGGAGGTTCACGGCGTTAGCGCCCAACGGAGGGGCGAGCGTCGCGCGGAACTATCTCGCGCGTCTCAATGTTGATGGGTCGCTCGACGGGCCGTTCAATCCGAACCCCAACAATATTCTCGGCTCGATCGCCCTGCAGTTAGACGGCCGGATTCTCATTGGTGGTGAATTCAGCGCCTTGACACCGAATGGCGGTGCGCTAGTAAGCCGTAGCTATCTGGCGCGGCTGAATGACGATGGGACCGTCGACACCACGTTTGCGGCGGCCGGTCCGAACGGGTTCGTGCGCACCATCGCGCTGCAGCCCGACGGCAGGATTCTCATCGGCGGCGGATTCGTCACGTTTGGTCCCGGGTTCACCTTCCACAAGTACATGGCGCGCCTGAACGTTGATGGTTCGCTCGACCCTTCGGTCGATCCTGCTTCAAACGATCAGGTGTTTACGATCGCGGTGCAGGCTGACGGCAAAATTCTCGCGGGTGGCCCGTTCGCCGGACCGAATGCCTTTAAAGGTCAGACCCGCAACCGCATCGCGCGGCTGGAACGGGACGGCCGGCTCGATCAGACGTTGAATATCAATGCTGCCGGCGGCAGTGTGCGCGCCACGCTCGTGCAGGCCGACGGGAAGATAGTCATTGGGGGCAACTTCACCAGCATCCAGGGCGTGGGCAGAAACGGCCTCGCGCGCCTGAACACGGATGGAACCCTCGACACGCCTTTCAATCCCAACATCAATGGTTCAGTCCTGTCTCTCGCCCTGCAGCCGGACGGCAAGATCATTGTGGGCGGCGGCTTCTCGGCGCTTGCGCCTAACGGAGGTGCGAGCGTGACGCGCAACAATATCGCCAGGCTCAATTCGGACGGCACCGTCGATCCGGCATTTAACCCAAACGCTAACGAGTATGTGGCCGCCATTGCCGTGCAGCCGGACGGCAA
>Ga0126369_10003714_pt1 | contig 11055 bp, 8 predicted proteins | sample PanSoiMetaPlot_1_FD_109646 | JGI IMG/M metagenome (GOLD analysis project Ga0126369, IMG submission 109646) | Tropical forest soil microbial communities from Panama - MetaG Plot_1 | ecosystem: Environmental > Terrestrial > Soil > Tropical forest > Bulk soil | place: Panama | collected 2016-02-17
AGCTTCAAGAACCGGGCGATCGCCGTGGTCCTCACCGGGACCGGGAGCGATGGGTCGATGGGCGTGCAGGCCATCAAGAAGATGGGCGGCACGGTGATCGCGCAGGACGAATCGTCGTCGGAATTCTACGGGATGCCGAACGCGGCCATCCTGACGGGCTGTGTCGATTTCGTCCTGTCTCTGAGCGAGATCCCGCCGGCGCTCATCACCCTGGTGAAGACCGGAGAGGTCGATGAGCTCGGATGACCCGCGGTTCGAGGCGCTACTCGACTATCTCAAGGGCACGCGCGGCTTCGACTTCACCGCCTACAAGCGGTCGAGCCTCATGCGCCGCATCCAGAAGCGGCTGCAGGCGATCGGCATCGAGTCGTACGACGGATATCAGGCCTACCTCGAGACGCATGCCGAGGAGTTCGGCCTGCTGTTCAACACGATTCTCATCAACGTCACGAGCTTCTTTCGGGACCCGGAGGCGTGGGGATACCTGACGACCCAGATCGTCCCGCGGATCGTGTCCGGCAGCCGGTCCGACAGCGCCATCCGGGTGTGGAGCACCGGCTGCGCCTCCGGTGAGGAAGCCTACACGCTCGCCATGGTGCTGGCCGAGCAGCTGGGCATCGAGGCATTTCGGCGCCGGGTGAAGATCTATGCCTCGGACGTCGACGACGAAGCGCTGATGCAGGCGCGCCACGCCACCTATACCGCCTCGCAGGTCGAGGATGTTCCGCCCGAGCTGCTCTCGAAGTACTTCGAGCGCGTCGACGACCGGTATCTCTTTCACAAGGACATCCGCCGCTCGATCATCTTCGGGCGGCACGATCTCGTTCAGGACGCGCCGATCTCGCGCGTCAATCTGCTCGTGTGCCGCAACACGCTCATGTACTTCACCCGCGAGACCCAGGCCAAGGTCCTGAATCGATTCCACTTCGCCCTGCGCAACGGCGGCTTTCTTTTCATGGGCCGGGCTGAGCTGCTGCTCACGCACGGGGAGCTGTTCACGCCCGTCGAGCTGAAGTGGCGCGTCTTCAGCAAAACGGTGGCTCGTGACCTTCGCGACGCGATGCCGCTGCCCGAGCGCCAGGAGGAGAGGGTCCCGATGTCCAATGACGATCGACTCCAGGTCCTATCGCTGGAGACCGACCCGGTCGCACGCGTCGTGGTCCGCGCCGACGGCACGCTGAGCTTCGCGAACGGGCGCGCCCGCGTGCTCTTCCGCCTGACCCACTCGGACATCGGCAAGCGGCTGCAAGACCTCGAGATGTCGTATCGCCCGATCGAGCTCCGCGCGCTGATCCAGGACGTGATGACCCAGCGTCGCACGGTGACCCGCAAGGACATCCTCTGGCCGGCCGACTCCGGCGAGGCACGCTACTTCGATCTCGAGGTCATGCCGCTGATCGAGGGGGCGGGCGACACGCTCGGCGTCCAGCTGAGCTTCGCCGACGTCAGCCGGTATCGGCGGCTGCAGGAGGACCTGGAGCGCTCCAAGAACGAGCTGGAAACGGCGTACGAGGAGCTCCAGTCGACCAACGAGGAGCTCGAGACCACCAACACCGAGCTCCGGCTGCGGAGCGACGAGCTCAACACCTCCAACGCTTTCTTCCATTCGATCCTGACCGGGCTCGAGGTCGCCGTCATCGTGGTCGACCCGAAGCTCCAGGTGCTCGCGTGGAACCACCGCGCCGAGGACATGTGGGGCTTGCGAGCCAGTGAGGTGCAAGGCCGCCATCTGATGAATCTCGACATCGGGCTTCCGGTCGAGCAACTGCGGCAGCCCATCCGGGCGGTGCTCGCCGGCGAGACGGAGCGGGCCGAGCTGACGCTCGATTGCCGCAACCGTCGAGGCCGGTCGGTGCGCTGCCCGATACGCGGGACGCAGCTCGCGGGCGCGAACGGCGAGACCCTCGGTGTTATTCTTCTAATAGAAGAGGTTCCGCTGCCGAATCCCTGAATCCGGCACCGGAGGTTTTCGCGATGGAGCCACAACGCTCCGAGCACGCAGAGACGCTCCGCTTGAGCGTCGAGCGTGTGTGCGGCCTTGTGGCGTCACAAAACCTGGAAATGCTGGGGCTCGAGCGTGAAAAGCTCGAGCGGGCGCTCGCGGGTCTGATCGCGAACGCCGAAGCCCTTCGCACCGAGCGCGACGACGCCAGGGACGAAGCGCGTCGCGCCGAGCTCGAGCTCGCCGCGACGCGTCAGGTCCTCGGGAACGGCCCGGACGGGTTCATCATCACCGACCGAGCAGGGGTCATCATCCAGGCCAACCCCGCCGCCACCCAGATGCTCGGCGTCTCGAGCCGGTTCATCGCCGGTAAGCCGCTCTCGCTCTTCATCGACGAAATCGATCTGCGCACGTTTCGCTGGCGTGTCAACAACGCGCAGTTTCGCAATCAGGGCGAATGGCCCATCCGCGTGCGCCCGCGCAACGGTCCCTCGTTCATGGCCGGCCTCACGGTGACCGCGTTCGCGGGCGGCGGCGACACGGCATCGGACCTGCGCTGGTTTCTTCGCGAGATCGGCTCGTCCCAGCGCGCGGAGGAGCTGGCCGCGGCGCAGGAGTTCACACATCAGATGCTCGAGAGCGAGCAGGCCGCGCGAGCCGCCGCAGAGTCCGCCCAGCGCGCCTCGGAGCTCCAGGTCGAAGTGGGCGGGCGGCTGGCCGCGTCGCTCGATTATCCTTCCGAGCTGTCGCAGATCCCTCCGCTCATCGTTCCCACGAGCGCCGACGTCTTCCTCATCGATCTGTTCGTCGACGGCGCGCTCGAGCAGACGGCGATGGGCTGCGCCGACGCGTCCGGCGCCGAGCGGATGCGGACGCGAAAGCCCCCGCATCCGTCGAGCCATCATCCGATCGCGCAGGTGATTCGAACGGGCGACTCGCTGCTCGTGTCGGAGGTGACGCAGCCGTGGCTTCAGGAGTGGGCGGACTCGGTCGGGGCGCGCGAGATCTGGGCGCCGCTCGGGCTCGCCTCGGTGGCCATCGTGCCGGTCCGGTCTCATCGCCAGACGCACGGCGCCTTGACCTTCTGCGTCGGCCCATCCGGGCACCGCTATCGCGACGCCGATCTTCGGCTCTTTCAGGACATCGGTCGTCGCATCGCGCTCGCGCTCGATACGGCGCGCCTCTTCAAAGCGCTGGAGGCCGAGCAGCGTCATCGCGACGAGTTTCTGGCCATGCTGGCGCACGAGCTGCGCAATCCGCTCGGCGCGGTGACGAACGGCCTCGAGGCTCTGGAGCGCGCGAGCGCGACCGACCGCGTGCGGCTGCTCCAGATCCTGAGCCGGCAGTCGCGGCACCTGGCCAGGCTGCTCAACGACCTGCTGGACGTGTCGGGCGTCCGCTTTGGACGGCTCACGCTCCAGCAGAAGCGTCTCGACCTGCGCGACCTGGCCCGTCAGTCGCTCGATGTGCTGAGGACGGCCGGCAAGAACGGGGGACCGACCATCACCTTGTCGGTCGATCCCGAGCCGGTCGCCGTGATCGGAGATGCGGACCGGCTCCTGCAGGCGATCGCCAATCTGCTGGACAACGCCGTCAAGTACACCCCGGGCGACGGGTCGATCGAGCTGTCGGTGGCGGCGCAGACGCCCGACGCCGTGCTGCGTGTTCGTGATTCGGGAGTCGGCATCGCGGCCGAGTTCTTGCCGCGGATCTTCGAGGTGTTTTCCCGCGGTCGGCTTCCCGAGCAGTCGAGGCCGGGCCTCGGGCTCGGACTCTCGGTGGTGCGCGAGCTCGTCGTGAAGCACGGGGGCAGCGTGGAGGCGAGCAGTCCCGGCCCGGGGCGCGGCAGCGAGTTCGTGATTCGCCTACCGCTCCAGCCCGAAGAGGGTCATGCATCGTCGGCGTCGGCCGGACGCGCGCCGGTCGTCGAGCGGTCCATCGTGATCGTCGAGGACAACGCGGACGCGGCCGAGGCGCTTCGCATGGCGCTCGAGCTCGACGGGCATCACGTGACGACGGCGAGCAGCGGCCGCCAGGGCATCGAGCAGGCCCGCGGCGCAGCGGACGTCGTGTTCGTCGACATCGGCCTTCCCGACATGGACGGCTGCGAAGTCGCCCGGAAGATTCGCGATCGGTTTGGCGGCGCCGGCGTGTACCTCGTCGCGCTTACCGGCCGCAGCGGGCCGGAGGACCGGGACCGCGCACTGCGCGCGGGATTCGATTCTTACCTGGTCAAGCCGGTCGCCCCCGACGCACTCCGCGAGGTCATCGCTCAGGCTCCTGCGCACCATAGGTAATCGCCCGCGCGCGTGGCGCCGCCGCGGTACCCGGTAGTTTCTACCGGCCCCGGCGTTTCTACACGGTAAGGAGCTGCGGATTCGCGCCGGGATGACCGGCCGCCGCGCCCCCGCGCACATCATGCGCGCGGAATCCTTGATGTGGGCGCGCGTGGCACGCGCCTTGCGCGCATGACCTCCTATGGCGACCCCACGGCATCAACCTCATGCGAGGCGCGTCATGTCTATTCTGCCCCCATCGCTTCCGACGGACGGCGAGAGCTACTTCACCGGCGTCGCGTGCCCAGATTGCTCGGGCACGCTGGTGATCCGCGCGCACCGGAGCCTGATCAGCTTCGTGTGCCGGATTGGCCACGTGTATTCCGCGGTCGAGCTCCTGGCGGCCAAGGAAGAGCTGCTCGAGCGGCGACTGTGGATTGGGTTCTCGTCACTGGACGAGCTCGCCAAGCTCTTCGAGGATTTCGAGCAGCTCGGAGTCGACGCCGGCGACTCAGCGACGTATCGCCAGCGTGGCGCCGCCGCTCGAGAGCAGGCCGACAGATTGCGGGCGATCATCGAGGCGGATCGACCGGCGGCGCTGCGCGGAGCCGACGAGCGGTCGAGTCGAGACATCCCATGATCAACGACGAGGGGATCGTTCGCGACCTGTTCGCGTTCGGCGGCAGCGCGGGCGGGCTCGAGGCACTGCTCGAGGTGCTCCGCCGCCTCCCGCGCGAGTTCCCCGCGACGATCGGCGTCGTCCTTCACCGGAGCGCGTCAGCTGAGAGTCAGCTCGTCGAGATCTTGGCGCGCAACGTTCCCCTACCGGTCAGCGAGCCGAGCGACGGTGAATCCATCAAGCCGGGGCACATCTACCTGGCCCCGCGCGACTTGCACATGACCATCGAGGACGAGCGATGGCGCCTCGATCGAGGGCCCAAGATTCACCGCATGAGGCCGGCGGTCGACCCGCTCTTGATATCGGCCGCGGCCGCCCGAGGTAACCGGGTCGCCGGCGTGCTGCTGTCGGGAGGTGGGGTCGACGGCGTGGAGGGGCTCATCGCGATCACCGGCAAGGGGGGGCTGTCCATCGCCCAGGAGCCGGACCAGGCGCGCCAGCCGTCGATGCCGGTGAGCGCGATCCGCGCGGACGACGTGGACGCAGTGCTGCGGCTTCGGGAGATCGCGGCGATTCTGCCGCTCCTGGCGGCCGGCCGCCCCATCGAACTGTCCCGGTCTGCAGAGGGAGCCGCGGACCCGAGCTAGCGCCCCGCGTCCGCTCGGCCGACCGTCCGCCGAGAGGCGCCGACAAGCAGGCGGCTTCGATGAATCGCGCGGCGCGAGCGCAGAATCAGGTCGGCGGTGTTGTCGCAGAGGATGGCGCCTCTGGCACAGAGCCAATGCCATCGCTCCTGGCCGCCTCGATCGACATCCGACGTCGCTCCCTGGGTGTTCCCAGGCCTTCCGAACACGCGACCTATCATTAACCCGAGCGTAGAGACGACCCCGGGCTGGAAACAATTGGGTGATCACCTCAAGGGGGTACCGGTCGCACTCATGGCTCCCCGGTCCGAATCGTCACGCCTCCGTAATAAATCGGCAACGATGGTCGGCTAGCGTCCGCTCCCGGGGGGACCAGCTATGATCTGGAGGATCCTCGGGCTCATCCTTATATTGGCCGGCACGCTCAATGCCGCGCCGGCGGGCGCGATCACGATCTATCCCATCGATCGGGCGCAGATTCTGGCCGGGTCGCGCTTCGACCTCAAGGTCGAGTTCGACGGCGTGGTGGGCGCGTCGGACGCCAGGGTCACCATCGACGGCAAGGACCTCTCGGCCGCCCTCGGCCGGTCGGCGGCGTTCGCGGAGCGCGAGGATGGCGTGGCGGCGTCCGCCCTGATCCTGCGCGACGTCTCGCTGAGCCGGCCCGGACGGTACGCGGTCGTCGCGAGCGACGGCAAGACTTCGCGAACGGTCAGCTGGGAGGTCTTCGCGACCGGGCCCCGCAAGGCGCGCAACGTGATTCTTTTTATCGGCGACGGGATGTCGGCGGCCCACCGGACGGCGGCGCGCATCCTGACCGCCGGTATCAGCGAAGGGAAGTACCAGGGCGGGCTCGCCATGGACGCGATGCCCAACATGGCGCTGGTCGGCACGGCCGGAGTCGACTCGATCATCACCGACTCGGCGAATTCGATGAGCGCCTACACGACCGGGCACAAGTCCAGCGTGAACGCGCTTGGCGTCTATGCCGACCGCACGCCGGATACGCTCGACGATCCTCGGGTCGAGACGCTCACGAGCCTGATCAAGCGCACCGGCAAGATGGCGGTCGGTGTCGTGACCAACACCGAGGTGGAGGACGCGACCCCGGCCGCCATGGTGGCGCACACACGGCGTCGCAGCGACTACGACCAGATCGTGCAGATGTTTCACGAAAGCCGGGTCGACGTGCTGATGGGCGGCGGCGCGGCCCATTTCCTGCCCAAGTCGTCGCCGGGCTCTCGCCGGAAGGACGAGACTGACTACCTCGCAAAATTCCGTTCGGCCGGCTACGCGATCGCGACGACCGAGCGCGAGATGAAGTCGGCCACCGCCGATCCCGCGACCCGCAAGCTCCTGGGCCTGTTCCATCCGAGCAACATGGACGGCGTCCTCGATCGCAAATTCCTCAAGCAGGGCACGGTCGCGTCGTTTCCCGAACAGCCCGATCTGGTCGACATGGTCCGCACCGCGCTCACGGTGCTGGCGCGGAACGACGACGGCTTCGTCCTGATGGTCGAATCCGGGCTGATCGACAAGTACTCGCATCCCCTGGACTGGGAGCGCGCGGTCATGGACACGATCATGCTCGACCGCGCCGTCGCCGCCGCCAAGGAGTTCGCGGGCGCGCGCAACGACACGCTCATCCTGGTCACGGCCGACCACACCCACGGGGTGTCGCTCGTCGGCACCGTCGACGACACGGTCCGGAGCCAGGAGATGCGCGACAAGGTCGGCATCTACGAGAAGGCGGGCTTCCCGAACTATCCGCCGGCCAACGACGAGGGCTATCCGCCGCGGCTCGACGTCTCGCGGCGACTCGCCATCTTCTTCTCGGCGTTTCCCGACCACTACGAGACCTACCGTCCCAAGCTCGACGGTCCGTTCGTGCCCGCCGTCGCCGGGGCCGACAAGTCCTACGTCGCCAACGAGAAATACAAGGACGCGCCGGGGGCGCTCTTGCGCATGGGAAACCTGCCGCACAACGCTCCGCAGGGCGTGCACTCGGGCGAGGACGTGGTGCTGACGGCCATGGGGCCGGGCGCCGAGCGCGTCCGCGGATTTCTCGACAACACCGAGGTCTTCCGCATTATCGTCGATGCGCTCGGCCTGGCGGCCGAGCCTCGCTGAGCGAGGAGGAGGACGCCATGAACCGTCGGAGATTCCTCGGCAAGTCGGCCCTCACCATCGGTGGTCTGGCGGCGGCGTCGCTCGTCCGGCGCCCGGTCTGGGCTCAGGGCACGGCGCCCGCGGTGGTCACGTCCGACAAGATGCGCCCGGCGGTTCCGTACGGCGTCCAGAGCGGCGACGTCCTTGCCGATCGGGCAATCGTGTGGAGCCGGACCGATCGCCCGGCGCGCCTGCACGTCGAGTGGGCCACCAACGACTCGTTCCGCGACGCCGCGCGCGTCGTCGGTCCGGCGGCGCTCGCCGATAGCGACTTCACGGCGCGCGTCGATCTCACCGGCTTGCCGGCGGGGCAGCAGATCTTCTACCGCGTGCGCTTCGAGGATCTCGCGAATCCCAAGGTGCTCAGCGAGCCCGTGATCGGCCGGCTCCGGACCCCGGCGCAGGCCCGCCGCACCGTCAGCTTCGCGTTCTCGGGCGACGAGGCGGGGCAAGGATGGGGCATCAACACCGCCTGGGGCGGCATGAAGATGTACGAGGCGATGCGCGCCACGAACCCAGATTTCTTCATCCACTCCGGCGATCAGATCTACGCGGACGGCCCGATCAAGGCCGAGGTCGCGCTCGAGGACGGCACGGTGTGGCGCAACGTGACCACACCGGCGAAGGCGAAGGTGGCCGAGTCGCTCGAGGAGTTTCGCGGCAACTTCGCGTACAACCTCCTCGACGAGCACAAGCGCCGCTTCTGCGCCGAAGTGCCGATGCTGGTCCAGTGGGACGATCACGAAACGCGCAACAACTGGTACCCGGGCCAGACCCTCGGCGACGAGCGCTACAAGGTGCGCAGCGCCTCGCTCCTGGCCGCGTTCGCCAAGCGCGCGATGTTCGAGTACAACCCGTTCCGGTTCGACCCGATCGACCCCGAGCGCGTCTACCGCTCGTTCTCCCACGGCCCCTCGCTCGACGTCTTCATGCTCGACGAGCGGAGCTATCGCGGGCCGAACACGCCGAACCGCCAGACGGTCCTCGACGACGAGTCCGCGTTCCTGGGCGCGGCCCAGCTCCGCTGGCTCAAGCAGGCGCTGCTCGCCTCGCGCGCCACCTGGAAGGTGATCGCGAGCGACATGCCGATCAGCATCGTGGTGCCGGACCTGAACCCCGACGTGCCCAAGGGAACCTACGAGGCGTGGGCGAACGGCGATCACGGCGTGCCGCTCGGGCGCGAGCTCGAGCTCGCGAGCCTGTTCGGCTTCATCAAGCAGAACGGGATCAAGAACGTGGTGTGGGTCACCGCCGACGTCCACTACGCGTCGGCGACCTACTACGACCCGGGGCACGCGCAGTTCACGAGCTTCACCCCGTTCTGGGAGTTCGTGGCCGGCCCGATCAACGCGGGCACGTTCGGCCCGGGCGACATCGACCGGACATTCGGCCCGGACGTAAAGTACGCCTCGGCGCCGCCGGGTATGAAGCAGAACCGCCCGCCGACCGACGGCATGCAATACTTCGGGCTGGCGAAGATCGACGGCGCCACCCAAGTGCTGACGGTCGCGCTCAACGACCTGACGGGCAAGACGCTCTACAAGGTCGACGTCAACCCGACATAGGGAGCCCACCGCCGTCACGTGCTCAGCGGGCGAGGAAAGTTTCGAAAGCGGAACGTCGTCGACGGCGGCCTCGAGATCACGATCCCGGGTCCGATCGACGACGAGCGCCTGCGCGAGTGGCTCCTCGAGTCCCGCGCGGTCCTGCCCCGGCTGCGGGTCATGGTGGCAAACGGCCATCGTGAGCCTGCCCCGCTGGAAGTCGTCGTCGAAGACCTGAGGCGGCGGGTCGAGGAGCTCGAGCAAGAGCTGGCGCGACTGCGCCGGTAGCGCTCGCCGCAGAACCTTCGCGCTCCCGTCACGAAATCGCAACGGGGCGTGGCTACCGTTGGCCTGGACATGGTGTCCGATCGATCGCCGGCCGTGACCCTCGACAGGGTCGCCAAGATTTTCCCCGGGAAAGCCGCACCCGCCCTCGACGACCTGTCGGCGACGATCGAGCCGGGCCAGTTCGTCGCGGTCATCGGCAAATCGGGCGCGGGCAAGACGACCCTGCTGCGGTGCCTGTCGCGCGCGATGGTCGTCACGCGAGGCGCCATCCGCTTCGACGAGATCGATCTTGCGGGGCTGCGCGGCGCGGCTCTGCGCGCTCACCGCACTCGCGTCGGGATGATCTATCAGCAGTTCAATCTCGTCCGCCGCCTGCCGGTTGTGGACAACGTGCTCATCGGGCGCCTGGGGCGGCTCTCGGGCTGGTCGCGCTGGGCGGCGCTCGCGCATCACTTCGACCGCGAGCAGCGAGCGATCGCGTTTCGCTGTCTCGATCACGTGGGGTTGCTCGACCGGGTCTGGCAGCGGACCGACACGCTCTCCGGCGGCGAGCAGCAGCGGGTGGCCATCGCCAAGATCCTGGCCCAGGAGCCGACGGTCGTGCTGGCCGACGAGCCGGTCGCGAGCCTCGACCTGAGCAACGGGCGTCTGGTCATGCAGACCCTGCGACGGGTCGCCTCGGCGGTCGGGATCACCGTCATTGCCACGCTCCATCACGTGGAACTCGCGCGCAGCTACGCCGACCGCATCCTCGGCTTGAAGGCCGGCCGGCTCGTCTTCGACGGCGCGCCGTCGCAGCTCACCGACGCGGCACTGTTCGAGATCTTCGGCGAGTTCGTGACCGAGCCCGGGCGACCCGAGGGCGAGCGGCTCGGAGAGCTGGCCAGGTCGTGAGCGACGGGTTCGCGTCGATCCACGCCGGGCCGGTGCCGGCGGTACCCGCGCGAGCCTCGGCCGCGGGTCGCACGATGCTCGCGACGGTGGCGCTGGCGGTCGCGTTCGGGCTCGCGGCGCGCGTCGTCGAGCTGAGACCGCTCGAGCTCGCGCGCGACATCGGCAACGTCGGCGTGTTCCTCAAGGGTTATCTGCATCCATCGTTCGGCAACATCGGCGAGTACACGTGGCAGTGTGTGGTCACCCTCTGCATCGCGCTCTGGGGCACGGTGCTGGCGCTGCTGGTGTCCGTGCCGCTCGGCCTGCTCGGCGCGCGCAACCTGAGCCCGCACCCGGTCGTGTACTTCGCCGCCCGGCGCGTGATGGACGTCTTGCGCGCCGTGAACGAGTTCGTGTTCGCGCTCATGTTCGTGACCGCGGTCGGCCTCGGGCCGTTCGCCGGCATGCTGGCGCTCGGTATCCACACCGGCGGGATCCTCGGCAAGCTCCTGTCGGAAACGATCGAGGCGGTCGATCCGGGACAGGTCGAAGGCGTCGCCGCCGTCGGCGCCGGGCGGCTCCAGATCATCGCGTTCGGTGTGGTGCCCCAGGTCCTGCCGAACTTCCTCTCGTACGTGTGGCTCCGCTTCGAGTCCGACATCCGCTCGGCGTCGGTCATCGGGATGGTCGGCGGCGGCGG
>Ga0126369_10003715_pt1 | contig 11053 bp, 11 predicted proteins | sample PanSoiMetaPlot_1_FD_109646 | JGI IMG/M metagenome (GOLD analysis project Ga0126369, IMG submission 109646) | Tropical forest soil microbial communities from Panama - MetaG Plot_1 | ecosystem: Environmental > Terrestrial > Soil > Tropical forest > Bulk soil | place: Panama | collected 2016-02-17
GAGGTCCTGCATGTCGCGGTAATGCCGCTCCAGCATGCCGTAGATGCGCGTCAATTCCTTGAACGCCTGGGGCAGCGCCCGTTCCATCGATGGCTTGTCCGAGCCCGTCTCGCGGCGCGCCGCTTCCGTGATCTCCTGCGGGGTACGGATGCCGGCGACCACGTCCTCGCCTTGGGCGTTGATCAGAAACTCGCCGTAAAGGCGCTTCTCACCGGTCGAGGGATTGCGCGTGAACGCCACACCGGTTGCAGAAGTCTCGCCCATATTGCCGAAGACCATCGCCTGGACGTTGACGGCGGTGCCCCAACTCTCGGGGATCTGGTGCAAGCGGCGATAGGTGATGGCGCGCTGGTTCATCCAGGAGCCGAACACGGCCCCGATTGCTCCCCACAACTGCTGGTCCGGGTCCTGCGGGAAGGGTTCGCCGTGCTCTTCCTCGAGCCGCCACTGATAGCGTCCGACGAGCTCGACCCAGTCGTCAGCTGAGAGATCGGTATCGAGCGTGTAGCCGTTCTTGTCTTTGTAATCGTCGAGAATCTCCTCGAAATGATGGTGAGGAAAACCGAGCACCACGTCGGAATACATGGTGATGAAGCGGCGGTACGAGTCGTAGGCGAAGCGCCGATCGCCGGATTTTTTTGCGATCGCCTCCACCGTCGCATCGTTGAGACCGAGATTGAGCACGGTGTCCATCATGCCCGGCATGGACGCACGCGCCCCCGAGCGCACCGAGACCAACAGAGGGTTATCGCTGTCCCCGAACGTTTTTCCGGTGATGCGGCCGACCTGCGCGAGCGCAGCGGCGATTTGCCGGTCAAGGCCTTTCGGGTAGGTCTTGCCGTTCTCGTAATAGTAGGTGCAGACCTCGGTGGTGATGGTAAAGCCCGGCGGCACCGGCAAGCCGAGATTCGCCATCTCGGCAAGACCTGCGCCCTTGCCGCCCAGAAGGTTGCGCATATCGGCGCGGCCCTCCGCTTTCCCATTCCCGAAGCTGTACACCCACTTCCTAGCGCCGGGCGGTTTCCTGCGCGCAGCAGGCCGAGCGCGGGTTGCGGGCCTGCGGCCGGGGGCAGAGCGGGCTCTGTTCAATCGAGTACGACGCGACGTCGATCGGGCCATGGAACTACGACTGGATGGACCAGACCTTGATGATCACCGCCACGCGCCGATGCAATGCGCAGGCGCTCCGGCGGCAAGCCATTCAGCGGATGAAGTGGTGGATGCTGTTGAGCCCCGCAATGCCGACGATGATCAAATAGATTGCCACGACATAATTCAACAGCCGCGGGAAGAGCAGAATCAGAACGCCGGCGATGAGCGCAACAAGTGGCGTGATATGCGCAAAGGTGATGGTCATAGGGCTCTCCTGGGATTAGGACGATGATGGCGAGGGCATTGGCGGTAGTGTGAGCGCTTCTCCATTTTACCCGGTGTCATGATCCGCGTAAGCGGACGATCCAGTAATCAGTGACGTCGCAGTATTTCACCCCTCGATGCGGGAGAAATCGGCGACCGTGCGGGTCGCCTCGCGAATTTCGTTGAGCAATTTGAGCCGGTTTTCGCGCAATGGCTTGTCTTCCACGTTGACCGTGACCTTGTCGAAGAAAGTGTCGACGTGGGGACGAAGCTTGGCCATGGCACGCATCGCGGCTTCAAAGTCCTCACGCGCGACCGCAGCGGATGCTTCCGACTTGCCCGCCTCGATTGCGCTTGCCAGCGCACGCTCCTCGTCCTGGCGATAGAGGGAAGAGTCGGGCTGCCCGACATATTCCCGCGCGTCGCGCTTCTCTTCGATGCGGATGATGTTGGTGGCCCGCTTGTAGCCGGCAAGCAAATTCTTGCCGTCCTCGGTGTCGAGGAATCTTCCCAGCGCCTCGACACGGCGGACGATCGAAACCATGCCTGCCTCGGCGCCGCGCAGATGAAGAACGGCGTCGACCAGATCGTGCCGCGCTCCCTCATCGCGCAGCTGCACTTTGAGCCGCTCCTCGAAAAACTTTTGAAAGTCGTCGCCTGCATTCGAAATTTCAGCATCCGATAGATTTGGTCGAAACCGCCGCATATGCATTTCAAAGAGTACCCGCGGCAAAAGATCGTGCTTGTTGGATAATGCAATACGAATGACTCCGAGCGCGGCGCGGCGCAGCGCATACGGATCCTTGCTTCCCGTCGGCTTTTCGTCGATTGCCCAAAAGCCGACCAATGTATCGATCTTATCGGCGAGCGCGACGGCGACAGAGATTGAATCGGTTGGCACTGCGTCAGTGGGGCCGAGCGGCTTGTAGTGCTCCTCGCACGCCTCGGCGATGGAGGCATCCTCGCCCTGCGCGAGCGCGTAATATTTCCCCATCACCCCCTGCAGCTCCGGAAATTCGCCGACGACTTCCGTGAGCAAATCCGCTTTTGCGAGGCGTGCGGCGCGCCTGACCTGCCGGCGGTAAGCGTCCTGCTCGCGCTTGAAATCGTCGGGAGACAGCATTTCCCCCGAGAAAAAATCGGGCCGGCTCGACAGCGCCAGCGCGATCTCGTCGGCCAGCCGCTCGATGCGCTCGATACGTTCCCATTGCGTGCCGAGCTTCTCGTGAAAGACGATATCCTTGAACTTCGGCAGCCGGCCCTCGAGCCGGATCTTGAGGTCGCTGTCGTAGAAGAATTTGGCGTCGGCGAGCCGCGCGCGGATCACGCGCTCGTTGCCGGCGACGATCGCCTTGCCGCCGTCCTCCGCCTCGATATTGGCGACCAGGATGAACTTGTCGGCGAGTTGCGAGGCGCGCGGGTCGCGCAGGACGAAACATTTCTGATTGTTGCGGATCGTGGCGCGGACGATTTCGGAGGGCATACGCAAAAACGCCTTATCGAAAGAGCCCATCAGCACGACGGGCCATTCAACGAGACCGGCGACCTCCGCCAACAGGCCCGCATCCTCAAGGAGCTCGTAACCCTGCGCGAAGGCGAGATTCTTGGCATCCGCAAGAATCATTTCCTTGCGCCGCTCGGGATCGAGCATGACCTTGGCCTTTTGAAGCTTCTCCGCGTAGTCCTCGAATCGGCGCACCTTGAATGGTTGCGGCGCCATGAAGCGGTGGCCGCGCGTCTCGTCGCCGGTCCTGATCCCGTCGATCGCGAACGGGACGATCTCTGGCTCCTCGGTTTCTGGCCCGAAAGTCGCGACAATGGAATGCAGTGGCCGCACCCAAGCGAGCGAACCAGGCTGCTGCGACTGCTCGCCCCAACGCATCGATTTCGGCCAGGGAAATGTCTTCACCACTTCCGCGACGATCTCGGCGATCACCTCGATCGCGGGCCGGCCCGGCTTCTCGATCAGCGCCAGGTAAAAGTCGCCCTTCTTGTCGGGCATGATCTTGGCTTCGCGGATCGATTTCAGCCCGGCGGCACGCAAGAAGCCTTGAATGGCGCCTTCGGGCGCGCCTACGCGCGGCCCTTTCTTTTCCTCCCTCACGTCGGGCTGGCGCACCGGCACGCCCTTGACCGCGAGCGCAAGGCGGCGCGGGGTGACGAAAGCCTTGGCGCCTTCATAAAGGAGCCCGGCGCCGACGAGGGCGTCGGTGATGCGCTTGCGCAAATCCTCGGCCGCACGCGGCTGCATGCGCGCCGGAATTTCCTCGGAGAACAGTTCGAGCAGAAAATCAGGCATCGCGAGCAGGTAGCAGGCGCGGTCGGCATTGTTAAGTCGAAAAGCGCGGGGCTCGTTCCCCTCGCCAAGCTTAGCGCAGCCTGGGTGTGCTTGCAGGGCTCGCCGCCATGCCGCACATTTGCGCTACTTTCGCCGTTCGGTGCGTTTGATGAAAATCCTCAGCCGGGTCGCTTTCGTGCGCGCTGCCGCCGTGTGTGCGCTCGCCGCCATGCCGGGCATCGCGTCCGCCGCAGACAACGAGACGGCGTACCTGATGTACCTCAAGGGGAGCGAAGGCCCGCCTGCGGTGCCGATGCGCGTCGTCTGGGATGACACGAAGCCCCACATCAGCATCGATCTCGGGGAAAAATACGAGCCGGCACTGACCAAGCTCAAGCTTCCCCGCGTGCTCGAATACGATGCGAGCCGCGAGAGGTTACAGTTCGTGGTTCGCGATGGCGAGCTTGCGCGCTTCGTCAAGGTGGTCGCTACCTCGATCGTTCAGGCGTTCTTGAGCGCAAGCCCCGTTCCCGGCGCGTGGGCGCAACCCGCCGAGGTCACCGTTCACACCGCAACGCTGCTGGTCACGCCGGCGCCGGCACGACTCGAGGTGACCACACGGCTTCATGTCACCTATTTGTGGCCGCAGAAATCGGGGCCGCCGAAGGTGCAGGATCTGATCAAAGGCGACATCGTCTTCGTGGGGGCACAGGAGGGCGCGGAATCCGGTGAGGCGGGGTCGCCGAGCAAGCCGTGAAGTTGCGCCGGGCCGCTCAGCTTCACGAGCCTTGCGGCTGTGGATCGAGCCTCTTGTGGCTGCCGTCGCACATCGGCCGCTTGCCGGTGCGCTTGCAGGCGCAGAACCAAACCCGTGCCGCCTGCTCCGTCTTCCACTCGACTGGAGAAAACGCTGTGCCCTTGTGCGAGCCGTCGCAGAACGGCTGGGTCTTGGAACGCCCGCAGGCACACCACCAATAACTCTTGCCGGCGTCGACATCGATCGCAACCGGGACACGTCCGCCGATTTCAGGCTGCGTGTTCATGCGACTGCTCCTCCCGCTTCGGTCGCAAGCCACGCCTCACCGCACGCTTTGGCAAGCTCGCGCACCCGCAGAATGTAGCTCTGCCGCTCGGTCACGGAAATGACCCCGCGCGCGTCGAGCAGATTGAACACGTGGCTCGCCTTGATGCACTGGTCATAGGCCGGCAGCGCCATCAGGTGGCGCCTGTTGTTGCCGACTGTGGTCCAGCCGGCGGCAATGTAGTTGCGGCAGGCGGCCTCCGCCATCCTGAACTGCTCGAACAGCATCTCGGTTTCGGCAAATTCGAAATTGTGGCGTGAATATTCCTGCTCGGCCTGCAGGAAAACATCGCCATAGGTGACCTTCTTCTCGCCCTCGCGGCCGTTGAAGTTGAGGTCGAACACGCGGTCGACGCCCTGTACATACATCGCCAGTCGCTCGAGCCCATACGTGAGCTCGCCGGAGACCGGCGCGCATTCAAATCCCGCGACCTGCTGAAAATAGGTGAACTGCGACACTTCCATGCCGTCGCACCAGCACTCCCAGCCGAGCCCCCACGCGCCGAGCGTGGGGCTTTCCCAGTCATCTTCCACGAAGCGGATGTCATGCAACTTCGGATCGATGCCGATCGCGGAAAGCGATTTGAGATAGAGCTCCTGGATGTCCTGCGGCGAAGGCTTCAGGATCACCTGGAACTGGTAATAGTGCTGCAGGCGGTTGGGATTCTCTCCGTAGCGGCCGTCCTTCGGCCGCCGTGAGGGCTGCACATAGGCCGCGTTCCAGGGCTTGGGCCCGAGCGCGCGCAACGTCGTTGCCGGATGAAACGTGCCGGCGCCGACCTCCATGTCATAGGGCTGCAAGATCACGCAGCCGTAATCTGCCCAATAGCGCTGCAGCGCCAGGATCAATCCCTGGAACGAGCGCGCGGGACGCAGATGGGCGGGAAGGTCGTCGCTCATGTCGCTTGTGAGAAATGCCCGATCTCGGCGCCGCAACTGAGGCACGCATTCGAGAGGAGCCCAGCGCGGCTAGACGTACTGACAGCTATCCGCAGCGTCAAGAAGACGCGCGGCCATGACGGCCACATCCCCCATTGATATCTTTGCGCGATGATCCTTGTCTGCCGCTCGCTTGCCGGAATTGTCGCCGCGCTCGTCCTGCTGGCAGTGCCGGGGGCGCAGGCGCAGGACTATCCCAACCGTCCGATCCGCCTGGTGGTTGGTTTCACGCCCGGCGGCACCACGGATTTTGTAGCGCGGCTTCTCAGCGAACCGCTGCGCGGCTTGCTCGGACAGAACGTCGTCGTCGACAACAGGCCGGGCGCCAACGGCGCGATCGCAGCCGAATACGTGGCCAAGTCGGAGCCGGACGGTTACACGCTGTTCTTTACTACCGTCGGCGCGGTCGCGATCAATCCGGCCTTGCGCAGCAATCTTGCCTACGACCCACGCAAGGACTTCGCGCCCGTCGGCATGACGGTGTTCAATTCAACGATGCTGGTGGTGAACGCTTCGATGAACGTCAATTCGGCGCGCGAGCTTGCCGCACTGGCGCGCGAGCGACCGGGCGCCATCACCATCGGCATCACCGGACTCGGCGCCATCTCGCATGTTGGTCTCGAGCTTTTCCAGGCCGCCGCCGGCGTGAAATTCCAGGCCGTGCCCTATCGCGGAGCATCGCAAGCGATTACCGATCTGCTCGGCGGCCAACTCGACGGTCTGTTCGGCGACACTCCGACCGTGATGGAGCAAGTCAAGGCGGGCAAGCTCAAAGCGCTCGCGGCAACCTCGCAGGATCGCTCCGACATTTTCCCGGAGGTGCCGACCTTCGTCGAGCAAGGCTTCCCCGACACGATTGCCAATCAGTGGGCCGGCACGCTGGCGCCTGCGGCCACGCCGCCAACTGTCATCGCCAAGCTCAATACGGCTTTCAATGCCGCGCTGACCGATGTGGATGTGCGCCGAAAGCTCGCGCAAGCCGGCGTGACGCCCTCGCCGAGCACGCCGGAAGAGTTTGCCCAGTACCTCGAACGGGAGATCGCCCGCTGGAGCAGGCTCATGCGGGACAAAGGGATCAGAGGCGAATAGCCTCAGTCACATCACGCGCCATTCGCCGCTGCGCGGATCGCGGCGCAGCGTCGGAAACGTTGGACGCAGGGTGGGATCGGTCGCCGCCTTCACCCGATCGAGTTCGGCGTTGATCCGCCGCACCTCGCGCACGACCCAGCGCAGGACAACGCCAGTACCGACCGCGCCCAGCGCGAGCCTGACCAAGGGCGAGATGACGAAGGGAGGCATGTCTCCTCGCGAGCCTCCTTACAAGCCGTACCGCGCCCACAAGGCGCGTGCTTCGAGCGCCGAGATCACCTCCTCGGCGAAATCGGCGGCGCGCGGCAAATCTTCCAGATGCCCAGCCACGCCCGGCTGCACTCGGCCAAACCAGCCGCGCGCGGGGGCTATGAGAGGAGTGACGACCTCATCGCCGAAACGCGCACGCAGCGTCGCGCGCAGATCGCCTATGCCGTCGGCGAGGCCGAGCTCGGTCGCCTTGCCGCCGGTCCAGTATTCGCCGGAGAACAAGGTTTTTTCGGGACCCTTGAGCCGCGCTCCGCGGCTGCGCTTGACGAGCGCGATGAACTCCTCGTGGATGTCCTGCTGCAACGCCTTGAGCCGCTCGACGTCCTGCGGATTCTCCGGAAGGAACGGATCGAGCATGGCCTTGTGTTCGCCGGAAACGTACAGCCGGCGCTCCACTCCAAGCTTGTCCATGAGTTTGGGGAAGCCGAAGGAACCGCCCACGACTCCGATCGAACCGACAATCGATGAGGAATCGCAGTAGATCTCGTCGGCGGCGCAAGCGATCATGTAGCCGCCTGAGGCGGCGACATCCTCGGCAAATGCGATCACCGGACGCGCGTTCTCGGCCGCGAGCTGGCGTATACGGCGGTAGATCAGGTGCGACTGTACCGGTGAGCCGCCTGGCGAATTGATCGATAAAGCCACCGCCCGCGTTCCTCGCATGTTGAAGGCGCGCTCGAGCGCACGGGCGATGGTGGCGAGCGTGAGGCCGGGCTTCAGGGGTGTGGAAAAGCCGATGACGCCGGCGAGCCGAACCACCGGCACGACGGGCACGCCGCGCAGTCGCTTTGGCAGGATCGGCCGCAGCGCCTCGCGCGCGCTTGCGAATAGCTGCTGCAGATGCTCGGAACTGTTTTTCTCGGTCATTGGTATTCGGCTCAGTTAGCACATAGCCGCCCGCAGTTTTTCGGTCGCGGCGCGATGTCACGTCTAGGCCGGCGGCGACTTCGCCTCAAGTTAGCTAGCGCGATGAGACGACGCGAGCAGCACATCAGATTTCACTCAGCGCCAGTACTGCATCCCCACGCAGCACCGATCGGGCTTGGCTGGTAGGACATCCCGCTCCATCATTAAGCACGAAGCCGGGGAGAAGCACGAGGGGCGCGCGGCTTCCCTTGGTCGCGCGAACCAAAACGCGCACCGCCGGTTCTCGCTCAGTGGGATGCACCGGCATCACGGTTGCCGCGCCGAATGCGGGAGCGAGCGCCTGCAACACCTGGGCGAGACGGTCGGCGCGCCAGATCATGCTCACGGTCCCGCGCGGACGTAGCAGCCGCGCTGCCGCCTTGATCCAGGCGGGGAGCGTCTCGGCGGAGCCGACATGGGCGAGGCGGCGCTCACGGTCGGCAGAGGCTCTTTGCCGCGCCGGATCATTGAATGGCGGATTCATGAGCACGCGAGCCGCCGATTCGGGTCCGAGCCCGACGGCGGCGAATGCAGCGGCCGGCGCCGCCACGTCAAGAACGACCGAGCTCACTCGTGCCGCGAGCCCGTTGAGTTGCGCGTTCTCGGCTGCAAGCGCGGCGAGAGCGGCATCGATTTCGACCAGCACAAGCTTGGTGCCGTCGACCCGCAGGGCGAGCGCCAGTCCCGCCGCGCCCACGCCCGCGCCGAGGTCGACCACGCGTTCTCCCGCCCGCGCTGGACAAGCAGCCGCCAGCAAAATTGCGTCGTGGCCGAAGCGGTGACCGCCTGTCGGCTGCTTGAGTCGCAGCTTGCCGCCGAGCACGGCATCCTCGGTGACTTCAGCGGACATCCGGACGAAGCTCGTGTCCGAGACCGGCATCCTCCAACAATGCGCGCGCATCATCGATGCAACATTGGCTGACCAAGATGCGGCGCGGCAAGATGCCGATCGAGCCTTCGAGCACGCTCATGTTCTGATCGAGTACGACGTGCGGAATGTAAGCGGCATCGAGCAAGGCACCCACCGCCGAAACCAGCACGGCATCATTGGTGCGGACGAGCTCCCGCCACTCCAATTCGTCCTCGAACTTGGTCTCGGGCTTGCGCAACGGACCTCCTGCTCATCGCTCTCGCCCGAACTCGCTCGGCCGCGAAAATGTGCATTTTGCCGCACTTGCCGCGGTACCATAGCGTTTCTATGCTCTCGCGTCCTTGTATTCGAGCCCTTTCCGGAGCGCTTCTTTTGGCCGTCATCGTCCCATTTGAGAGCCGTTCATCTGCCACCATCGATCGCCTCAGTGAGTTGGTGGCGACGGACATGGGACAGGTCAACACAACGATATTGTCGCGCACCGGATCGCAAGTGGCGATGATACCCGAGATCGCCAATCACCTGATCTCGTCGGGTGGCAAGCGGCTGCGCCCGATCCTAACTCTCGCCATGGCACGGCTCGCCGGTTATGCCGGCGCCGGCCACGTCAAGCTCGCCGCCGCCGTCGAATTCATGCACACGGCGACGTTGCTGCACGACGACGTGGTGGACGAAAGCGAGATGCGGCGGGGCAAGCTGGCCGCTCGCATGCTGTGGGGTAACGAGGCGAGCGTGTTGGTCGGCGATTTTTTGCTGGGCCAAGCCTTCAAGATGATGGTCGAAGTCGCCTCGCTCAGGGCGCTGGAAATCCTGTCTTCGGCTGCCGCCGTTATTGCCGAAGGGGAAGTGATGCAGCTCGGTGCCGCGAAGAATACAGCCACCACCGAGGACGACTATCTCGCGGTGATCCGCGCCAAGACGGCGGAACTCTTTGCCGCCGCCTGCGAGGTGGGCCCGGCGCTCGCTTCGCGCCCCAGGGACGAGCAAAGCGCCTGCCGCTCCTTCGGCATGAATCTCGGCATTGCCTTCCAGCTGGTCGATGATGCACTCGACTACGGGGGAACCGCGGCCAAGCTCGGCAAGAACGTGGGCGACGATTTTCGCGAGGGCAAGATCACGCTGCCGGTGGTGCTCGCGTTCCGCCGCGGATCGGACAGCGAACGGACATTCTGGCGGCGCACGCTCGAAGAAGCCGAGGCAACCGACCCCGACCTCGAGCATGCGATCGGCTTGATGACGAAGCACCGCGCCCTCGAAGACACCGTCAAGCGTGCGCGCCATTATGGCGCGATTGCGACCGACGCCCTCGCTTTGTTTCCCGCCTCCCCGATGAAGGAGGCGCTCGAAGAAGCAGTCGAGTTCTGCATTTGCCGCTCGAATTAGCGCGCGTACTCATAAATTGCGATTCTCCGGTAATCACGGGACCATGTCCGCTCTGCTGCGAAAGCGACGGTGGGCGATCAGGTGCGATCCGTCGCTGCGTTCCACAGGCCGACTCATGCACCGCGGCAAAGAAATGTCGCTATTCGATCACCTCGTCGGCGCTCGCCTGCAAGGTCATGGGCACGGTCAGGCCGAGCGCGGTCTTCAAGTCGACGACCAGCTCGAACTTGGTCGGCTGCATGACTGGCATCTCCGCCGGGCGCACGCCCTTAAGGATCTGACCGACGTAGTCGCCGGCCTGTCGATACATCCAGCTGATGCTCGGGCCATAGCTCAGGAGCCCACCCACCGCTGCGAACTGCCGTACGAAACCTACGACCGGAAGCTTGTGCCGGTTGGCGAACGCGACGATTTCCTCGCGCCGATCCAGCGGAATCGGATCGGTGGCGGTGATGATCCCGTCGGCCTTGGCGCCCAGCAACTGCTCGAATGCAGTGTCGATTTCGCGCGCGTTTCTAGCATTGAGCGTGACGGTTTCCAGGCCCAGTTTCCTTGCTCCGGCCTCTGCGTCCACGCGTTCGACATCGACATTGGGATTGGTGGGATTCATCAGCAGGGCAACGCGGGACACGCTTGGAGCAATCTCCCGGAGGAGCTCGACGCGCTTGGCACCGAGTACATTCTGGTTGAAGAGGATGCCGGTCACGTGCCCGCCGGGGCGGTTCAGACTCTTGACCAATCCAATGCGGACCGGGTCGCCGCCAATCGTGAAGACCACAGGCACCGTGCTACTCGCATCTTGCGCGGCGCGCGCCGAAGCAACGTCGCCGGTCGCCGCGATCACGACAACGCCCTGAGCCACCAGCTCAGCGGCGAGCGC
>Ga0126369_10003716_pt1 | contig 11053 bp, 13 predicted proteins | sample PanSoiMetaPlot_1_FD_109646 | JGI IMG/M metagenome (GOLD analysis project Ga0126369, IMG submission 109646) | Tropical forest soil microbial communities from Panama - MetaG Plot_1 | ecosystem: Environmental > Terrestrial > Soil > Tropical forest > Bulk soil | place: Panama | collected 2016-02-17
GCGTTTTGTTGTTTCCCACAGCAGAACCCGTAGCCGAATATTGGTCAGATTCTGCTGCTTATCCTGGCCGGCCAGCCCGCATTTTTCGCAGGTCAGACGCACCATAGGGTGCGGATATCATCAAGCTGCAGCGATCCGTTGGCCATTGGTTAGAAAGACCTCGTGCGGACCTTCGCCTCGCTTCAAACGTTTACAGGTATCTAACTCAGAGAGGCGTTCATGCGCGGCATCTTCGTTGGTTTGTTGGCGGCTGCTGCCATCGCAATCGTCACGCTTGTTGTTCCCGCGTCCGCACAAGTGACAGGAGATACTCCGGTGGGTCCCCACCGCGACCATTACGAATACGACAGTTCTCAGTATCGAGGCTACGCCGACTACGACAATCCTTCGCTTCGGGGCTATGCCCGTTATGGCGGATGCCGCACTGTCGCCATCACTCGCGACGACGGATCGATCAAAAAAATTAAGCGCTGCGGCCGAGTGGACTAGCCAGGATGTTCCATCGGCTGCCCTAGCTGCGGCACGTGCTCTCACACTTGGTCACAATTGGGAGGCAATATCATTGAGCCGCCGAACTCAAAAGCAAAATCCTGGGCCACAGCAGGATCAGCAAAGAGCCAAGTGACGATGTCGCAATCGTCAACGCGACGACCTGCACCGCTCTGGGCCTTGATCCCACGCAAGACATGAAATTCGTACATGCGATCGAGTGTGTGACCTAACTCGCCTTCCGGCACAGCCGTCTCGACCGTGCAAGGGAACTCTCGAGCAAGGCTCTTAAGTTGGGAACGCAACGACCTCGCAAGGTCCAATAGTTCGTCGCTACGCGACATGTCACGTCCGATTGCTATCACGATTGGGGCGGTCCCTTCGATCGGCAAGTTCCCACCACCGGTTGGCAATGTTCAAATAGTCCACGGCCATTCGGTCGTCAGATGTCTCGTCTGCCAACTGTTCATAACGGCGTGCGTTACGAAGATATTCTTGTGTGATGTAATCCATGGGCCGATCTCAAATTCCGACGGGGAAATCGGCAGCCCCGGGTTGCGTTCCCGACCTCCGAGAATATTTATCGGTTTGGTAATCAGGAGTGCGTGATGCCAAAAACGGACCTCGATGGCCTGCCGGTCAACGATGTCGATGAGAGCGAGGAAATTACCGTCGAAGTGAGTGCCGACGACATACAAGTCGGCGGCACAAAAACCTGAACAGCACTCGGTTGCGGTTGCTTGCGCCGAAAACGCGGCGTCGGTGACGCACGAGTATCGAAACGCGAAGTGCTGATCAGGCGCGGGGACCAATGGTACCGATACGATACGCCCAAGCCGGTGCAGGAATAAGATTTATTCACTGACCGGGAACGTATTCGATGCGTCGCAATTTAGGTTGTGTCGCGGCTCTGACAGTTAGCTTGATGAGTGAACAACGCGGGGAGGTAATTCCCCGGTTGGGCTGGGCCCCTGAGGGCCATTATGATCGATGTCATTAGTCTAGTGGCGGCGCTAGCCATTTTGGTCGCAAGTTATTTTGTCCAATCTGACGATAGGAATGCCACGCAAGGTCGGGCACAGCAAACCGAGCCCCTCCGGGACGACAAGAATAATGTGTGGAGCAAAAACATCAGGGAACACACTGACACAGGCCATGAGAGCAAAAAAACAACGAGGGAGCCGGAAACCAGCGACCCCGGCCGTGAGAACGATGATAAAATTAGCCCATGGACTCGTGACGACGTTGTTCGTGATGACTTCATTCGTAACCTGCTAGATCCAGTAGGTCGCGCTGATCCAACAGGCTTTGACGATTCGACCAAGCCAGACGCAGCATCGGCCGACAACCACCTAAAAGATGCGACATTGGACGTCCCCCCAGCGCGAGGCGGAAAAGTTAGACACAATTTTGGACACAAACACGTCCGGACTCACCGCCACTAGTCGGCACGAGTGGCCAAAGCCGACGCAGAGCTAAAATTTTTTCGCTGGTCGGGAACGTATTCAATGGGCCGCAATTTAGTTTTTGTCCCCGGGCAGTCCCCTTCCCCGTTCCAGCTTGGGGCAACGCATTGGGCTGTCGACCCCCTCGGCAGCCCTTTTGCAAAGTAGCACTAGGAATGTTGTTGCGCGGCGCTTCACGTCATCATGATCTGCGGCCGTCCGCCAACTTGGCATGATCCAGGCTTCGCGACGCCAATCACATAAGCGTGGTTTTTGTTTTGTGATCTTTCCAGAGTGACCAATCTTTCTCGCATCGACACGCCACTAATTCGGCTTTGGCGACAAGAATGATTTTTGCATCTTCGACCGAGGCCCATATATAAGGACGCCGAGAATTCAAAGGCCGGGCCACGAACGCGGAACAAGCTTTGTTCCTTTTGGCACAGTCACGAACTATGTTCGCCCCAACTCTTCGATTAAAAGATAACCCGCCAGCCCGGCGATTATGGTCCCGCCTACAACAAAACTGACATCCATAGTGGCGGCCAAAAACAGCTCAAACATCACCACAGCAATCCCCGCAAGCATCATTGCGACCGCTAGGGCGATGGCCGTCTTCTTCGTCATTGCAAGTAAGAGGGTGGTCGTCCTTCGCTCTAAAAGAAATAATCCCTGGGGCGTAGCGGCCCAATGATGTGTGACTAGGTGTCCGGCCGGGCGGGCTATATCCGCCCCGCGGGTCGGGGCGGCAGGATCAAGATCTGTGATAAAAATCGACGCATTAGGGAGCTAAATGAAATTTACGCTCATATCTGCTCGCCGCTATTACGCTGATATGTCCTGGGGCGGCGAGGACTACGTTGTCCTCGATCGCAAAGGCCAGCTCGTTGGCCGAATCATACTTCATGCCCAAAGGCCAAAAGACCGGCGTTGGCTTTGGGCGATTACTGCGCCGAAGCAACCGCCCTCAGTTCACAATCAGGGTTATTCAGCAACACGCGAACACGCGATGGCGGATTTCAATGCGCAGTGGGTCGCTTTGGCTATTGGCCTTCAATACCACCCGTAGCGCCGGTCCCAATCTCACGCCTAGTATCGAAGAAATTCTCCTTTAAAGGCGACGAAAACTTTAGACCCAGAAACGGATTGAAGCTGTCCTTCCTAAAACTCTGTAACCCCGGAAGGTCGAACAGGTCGTTCGGCCTTCGTGGGCTGTCTCCGTCGAATTTCAAAGAAGAGTCGCCAAGCTGCAAGGATGTAAGCGAGTCTATTTGATTACTCTTTCCGACTTCCGCGCAAAAGCTAGGGCCGGATAGGCCAAGCACAAAAGGAAGAAGAAAAAGGGTGTAACGGCTCATGATCCTACCGCGCCAAAAACTCGCCAAAAACTCTTTCCGGACTATCCTAGCCCGTTAAAGCGATATCGCAATTGGAATCGACAAATCCCCAGATCCGTCCACGCTTAAGATAGCGAAGAAGCGATGACGGATTTAAGAAGCAGTGGCAAAGTTGAACAGCGCTTCATTCGCGTCGGCGGCGTGTTCGTCCTCGCCTGGTAATGTTGAAGTGCGAAAACGCGGATTGCAGAAGAGAGATTCCCGCCCTGTCGTCCTCTGTCAATGTCTGCAATCAGCTAATGACCTGAAAATCGCAGAGCAGTTCGTGTTAAATTGTTTGGTTACCGTTGTCGGCCGGCCACCTCGAGCGTCACAAGCCGCGCCAGCAGCGTTGCCGGATAAAGCTGCCCGATGATTGCCTCCACGTTGGCGAAGCCGCGAGCGTATGGGTGTACTGGGACGATGTCGCCGTATCCGACCGACGTTAATGTCACGAAGCTAAAATATCCAAAGTTGCTGGCGACGGCGAGGTTGTCCTGCAAAGGACGCAGACCGGCGAAGGCGTTGGGCTCAAGAAGCGCAACAAAGCAAAAGAACGCGGTGAAAGTGAACCCGATAACGAGATAGAGCAAAACTGCGCCGACGACCCGGTGTGATGTGATGCGCCCCGGTGCGAACACCGCGCGTGCGACAACGAAACTCAACGTCAGACCGGCTATAGCCCAGGCACCCGCATCGAGAAAAAGATCAAGAGATGAAGGTTGCCGAAGCCGCAGCACTGTGGCGACAACAACGAGCGCGATCGCGACAAGCAAGGCTGCGACCGCCAGGGGGCTGCCCGACACAATAAAGATGCCGGCAACCATCACCAATGCCATGACGATAGCGAAATGATGCGCGCCGAGGATGCCCACGGCCTGCAATGGGCCGATCCCGAACATCAGGACTGCGAGCAGGATCGTCAGCACGGTCAGTGTTGGATCGTGAAATCGTTCTCGAAGATCTCGGAAGCGATTTCGCTTCGTGGTCATGGTTGTGTCCCCGGCCCTCGCAAAATCCGGCACTTTCCCTACGCTTCCTTCTCGGTCGTGAAATACAGCGGGTAGCCCTTCGCGCGACCCATTTCGGTCGCCTCCTTCGCCTTGGTTTCGGCGACGTCGCGGGTGTAGACCGCGATCACGCAAGCCCCCCTCTGGTGCGCCGTTATCATCACCTTATAGGCATGGCTTTCGTTCATCCGAAACACGGCCTTGAGGACCAGCACGACGAACTCGCGCGGCGTGTAGTCGTCATTGAGCAGGATAACCTTCCACAGCGGTGGTCGCTGTGTCTTCGCCTTGACCTTCGTGCGCGGCTTCTCAAGCGTCTTCTGGTTCACCGGGAGGCTCCAAAGTCGGCATCCTGCCAGGTATCCCATTGTGCCGCCGGTGCCGGCCTCGTTCCACCCAATTCCATCCCTTTCTTCAAACCGTGGGATTTCGGGCCGGGCGCCCATCCAACTCAATTCCGCCGCGATTAGAGTGGCTTTGCCTTATCTCAGCGTCAAAGCCGCACCATCCGTGGTCAACATTGCCATTGTATCGGTGGAGGCACGCCGGTTCTCCAACTCTCGGCGTACTCGTCGCTTCCTCTGTTCGATTCTGGGCATTCTTTGGCAGTGGCATGATACCAGCCACGCCGAGCGCGTCACTGCCCATGCGTCGCCAGCTTTTTGGATGCGTGCTGGCGCCCTTTACCGATGCTTTTTAGCTATGCCGGCATGTTGCGCCACGGAAACGGATTCTGGATGAAGCGCATTGCCTGTTGCGCCCTAACCTTCGCATTTTATCTCGACACGATGCGGGTGCCGGGCAATTTCGGCGATCATTTTTTGATGCAGCGCAAAAGTTTTCGGAAATGGCCGCCCAAACTTTTTGATTCATTTTGACCAATCTGCCGCAAAAATTTCACGAGGTGCGTGCATGGTATGTCAGCGCCACTGCTTCATTCGCGTGCGGTCCGTGCACTATGGTAAAAGAACACGGTGGGTACGGGGCCGCGTTGGTGGTTTGTCGGGAGGTCCCCTATGGAGTTGTCTCGCGATATCGCAAGATTTGCGCGCTCGCGTCCGGTGATTGAATGCGCGCAATGCGGCGAGCGTATCTACATTCCTGAGTGGTCAGAGTGTGTCGATGGATGCCGAGTTCGTCACCTGTGGCAATGTGACGCCTGCGGCACGTCATTTGAAACAACCGTCCGGTTCGAGGCAGCATAGCAGCCTGCGCACAGGCGAGCGGCACACAACGCAAAGGCACCTTGTCGGGCCTACAAGTCGTTCGGTAAGTCCCGGGCACCCGCCGGCGACGCCGATCGGCGACGTTTTCTCACTGAATTTTGCGCACGCAGCGGCGGAGCCACAGGTTATAGTGGCCCCATGATCGACCGCCGATATTTTGTCATTTTCGGAACCGTTGCCTTGACAGGTTTCGCCCCCTCGTCTGCCGGCGCAACCGGGATGAGCCGTGTGACCGCTTACGCCTTCTCCTTCAAAGGTCTCGACGGCGAAGAAATCTCGCTCGCGTCTTACGCGGGGCATCCGCTGCTCGTGGTCAACACCGCTTCGCTCTGCGGCTACACCCCGCAATATGCGGGTCTGCAGAAGCTATGGACGCGTTACCGTGAGAAGGGGCTGATTGTTCTCGCAGTTCCGTCCAACGATTTTGGTGGCCAGGAGCCAGGGGGCGTCAGCGACATCCATGCGACCGCGCAAGGTCAGTATCACGTCACGTTTCCGATTGCGGAAAAGGTGACTGTCAAGGGAAAAGACGCTCATCCATTTTACAAATGGGCATTGGCAGAGCGGCCGCTCGAGGGGCCGCGCTGGAACTTCCACAAATACCTCATTGGCCGTGACGGTTACCTGAAGGCTGGGTTTAGTTCGGCCATCGAGCCGACCGATCCATCGATTATCGCCGCGATCGAGAGAGAGCTGACCGCAGCGTGAAGCACGTTGGTTCAATGGCCGGCCTGACGCTTATAGCGGCCCGCACAAGGTCGGGCGAAAGCTGACTTCGCCGTTCGGTCGAGCCGTTATTCCTCGACTGTCATAATTCTGAAGAATTCGATTGACGAATCAGCGTTTCCATGACGGATTGTCAACATCAGATACGGTCACGTGGTTCGGCAGTCTTAAGAAGCCGACCCTAACGAGGTTCCTCCCGCGTGGCGTTTTAACTGGGCGGCCGCAAGGCCGCCCCTTTTCATTTTGCGTCGATACATCAGAGCCCTGCAGTGAATCGCTCGCCCACCGGATCGTCGGCCGCGGGTAGCTGCAGCGGATCGATGGCTTCGACGAGCTTGAGGAACGCGCTTCCCGGTAGCGGTGGTGCAAATACATAACCTTGCGCCGAACGTACGCCTAGCGCGCGCAGGTGCATGACCTGCTCGAAATTCTCCACGCCCTCGGCAACCACGTCCATACGCATGTTGCGCGCCAGATCGACTAAGGTCTCAACGATGGTGGTCGAGTTGCGGTCCGTACCGATGGCATCCACAAACATTTTGTCAATTTTGATTATGTCGACACCAAGCTTGAGCATGTACGAAAGTCCGCTGTGGCCGGTGCCTACGTCGTCGATGGCGATGCGCACGCCCAATCCCTGCAGAGCTGCAATGATCTGCCGGGTCTCCGTGAAATTCTCGATTGGATCGCGCTCGGTCACTTCCAGCACGACTTGCGCAAACTTGATCGGCGAGTTGGAAAAGATGTTGCGAACGTCCTTAACGATCGTCGGCTGACCGAAGAGCTTGCCGGCGAAATTGAATGAGATTTTCAGATCGGGCCGACGTCCGATCGCCGGTCCCGCTTCGACACAGACCTTCCGCATGAGATTGCGGGTCAGGTCGTGAATGAGGTCACTCGATTCCATGAGGGGAATAAACGCGCCGGGAAGCACCAACGTCCCGTCCGCCTTGCGCCAGCGCACTAGGACTTCCGCGCCACGCAACTTGCCGGTACTGATGTCGACAATGGGCTGGTAGTACGGAATGAACTCGCCAGCCTCGAGTGACTTCTTAATTTCGGCGATCGGGTTGCGCGGGGATCGCGGCGGGAGAAACACGACGAATCCGGCCGTCGCCATCATGATGAGCCCGGCTGCGAAGTAGCTGAACCATTTGAGATCGGCATGCTCGGCCGCGATGCGTGCGCGCGAGCTTACGACCTCGACGTCGAATCCAAAAATGTCCGATTTAGTCTCGGCCACAAAATTCGGAGCGATGTCTTCCGGCAGCCGCCCACCGACTTCCCCGATGATCGTGCCCTGGCCGGTCTTAATACGAGCATAGCCGCTGAAGGGGCCACCCCGAGTCGAAACCTGCGGAAGGAACAGCGTCGTCGGCACCAAAGCAGCAATTGCGTGGGGGCCCGCGCCAACCTGACGACGCAGCCGCACCATACGTTCGCCGGCCGCCAACTTGATGATATCGAGCCAGTAGCGCGGAGCCCCTACCAGCAGCTCCGAGGAAAGCATGGCGCGCTCGCCAAGCGGCAACCCGAGATGGGTACACAAAGTCTCCGCATCGGGACCGACCACCGCAATTTCCTTGACTGGAATCGTATTGAAAGCCGCGTACCGCATGGCCTCAATGTGGGCCGGGTCACAGGAGTCGATGTTGCGTGCGGCCAGATCATCCAACGCACTCAGGGTGTCCTTGACACGAGCCTCGGCGAGCGCAACCGCGCGCCTGGCCGCCGTGCCGACCTCCGCTTCGCCCTGCCGATTGATCAGGCCCTCAAGCCAGATATTAAAGCCGATCAATAGAACGCCAGCGAGAAAGGCGCCGACGATGATCGCAAAAATATTCCGGCGCGTGACTGCGCGCACAAAAAACCCCACTCCGGCCGAAGACTCCTGGTTCCGGAGCAGCAGTGAGCCATGCCGCCGTAAAGACCGCCTTAAGCTTAAGTTTGGGTAAGTTCAATTCTGGCGCCAAGAACATCAAGTGCGTCACTATGGTTAGCGATGGGTTAACGTCGGAACGCCACGGAAATGGGAGATTAAAATGAAGCTTCGACCGCTATCGGCAGCGACGAAAATTGACTGCAAATTGGCACTATCCATTCAAGCGGTATCCCGATCGCTTTCTGCTCGGTTCCAATACCTGGATCAACGAGCGCTTGTTCGGTAACGATACTATATTCAAAGAATATCGCGGCTGGCTTGCGGATCTTCCCCTCGAGCAGGCGCGCTATGTTGCAACAGGTAACGCAGAGCGTCTTTTCGATACGGCGGCGCGGAATCGACAAGACTAAGGAATATGAAGGAGCGGAAACATGAGTTTCTTTCCCGGCAAAGACCCAGTCGCAGGCGATACATATCAGTGCGATGCCATCAAACAGGTGATCGTTCCGCGCACCGTCGATCTTGGCGATTTCGCAGTGCGGCGCGCCCTGCCCTCAACACGTACGCGTATGGTGGGTCCCTTCATTTTTTTTGATCATTTCGGGCCGGCAGAATTTCGCACCGGCAACGGCCTCGACGTGCGACCGCATCCGCATATCGGACTCGCCACTGTTACCTACCTGTTTGACGGTGAGATCATGCATCGCGACAGCCTCGGCACAGCGGTTGCGATCAGGCCGGGCGAAGTGAATTGGATGACCGCAGGCCGGGGCATCGTCCATTCCGAGCGCACTCGCCCCGAACGGCGCGTGGATCATGAACCGATTCACGGATTGCAGATGTGGGTCGCCTTGCCGACGGCGAAAGAAGAAATGGACCCAGGTTTCGCACACCACGAGACCGATGAATTTCCTGTCGTCAACGACGGCGGTAAAAATGTACGTGTGGTCGTTGGCTCGCTATACGGCGCAAGTTCTCCGGTACCTACGGTCCACGAAACAATATTCGGCGATGTACACCTCAAGGCGGGAGCTAGGGTTCCGCTCGATGCAACGCACGAGGAACGCGCCATCTACATCATCAATGGCGTCGTCGACATTTCCGACGACAAATTTGAGGCCGGCCGTTTGCTCGTGTTCAAACCGGGTGAAACGATCACAATATCAGCATCAACCGACACACATTTCGTCATTCTCGGCGGCTCACCGATGGATGGCCCGCGGCACATTTGGTGGAATTTCGTTTCATCCCGAAAAGAACGGATCGAAGAGGCCAAGGCCGAATGGAGGGCCGGTCATTTCGGCAAAGTGCCGGGTGACGAAGTTGAGTTCATCCCGCTGCCGGACAAGTGAGCTCTCGCTGGATTCTCTTCGTTCGACCCGGCGAAAAGCGATGACCCGGCATGCGGGGTATGTCGTTTAACCGGCCACCGTCCCCCACTTTGACACGAGTTGCTCGGCACCGCGTTGCGACACCGCAAAGATCGTGTAAGTGGGGTTCGAAGCGCCCTCTGTCGGGAACAGGCCCGGTCCCGCAACCCACAAGTTCGGAATCTCGTGGGTCTGCCCGTAGCTGTCGGTGATCGAATCACTCGCCTCGCGTCCCATGATGGTCCCGCCGAACAGATGAATGGTCGGCTGGTTGCCGCGCGCCGACCAGTACTCCTTTGCACCGGTTGCTTTGGCAATGGTGAGCCCTTCCTCGAAGTTCGCGTTCCACAGCGCCACGGCGTCCTGATCAAAACTATGCACGATCTTGGCGAGCGGCATTCCGAACTGGTCCTTGCCATCGGCAAGCTCGATGCGGTTTTCGATATTTGGCATCTCCTCACCGAAAGCAGTGAGACGCGTGATGCCGCGTTTTGCACGCTGCATGAAATCGGCGAGCGGCTGGCCGAACAGGTCGAGCCGCGCATTGGCGAAGCCGCCCAGATCGGAGGTTTTAAGCGCGGTGCCGGCGACGATATAGGTACTGCCGAACGCACCCTTTTTGCTGGTCTTGTCGTAGCGGTCGTACGACATGTATTGCGCTCCCACGGTGCCCATGTGCGGCTCGACGTCTTCGTCGAACAGTGCCCAAGTGCCGGAGGCATAATGCGCCATCATGTATTTGCCGAGCAGGCCGCTCGCATTCGCGAGTCCTTTCGGGTGCTTGTCGGTCGATGAGTTGAGCATCAAACGTGGATTCTGCGCCGCCCAGGCGGCGAGGATAACGACGCTCGCTTCCTGCACCTGCTTTTCCTTTTTAGCGTCGAAGTATTCGACGCCGGCCACCTTCGTGCCGGCTTCATTGGTAAGTACGCGCGTGACGGTGCATAGCGCGCGCACGTCCGCGCCGGCCCTTCGAGCATCGGCGAGATAAGTGATTACCGGGTTGGCGAGCGCGCCAATCGGGCATCCGACATGGCACCAACCGTCATAGATGCAGGCTGGACGGCCCTTGAATTGAACCGAGTTCATGCCGACAGCCGCTGGCACTGTCCGAATGCCGACCGACTCGAGGCCCTTCACCCAAACCTGACCATTGCGAAACGTCTTCATCGGCGGCATCGGATAAGGCTCGCCCTTGGGCCGCCAGATTTCCTCCGCCTTGGCATCGCCGGAGACGCCGATCTCCTGCGCAACCCTGTCATAGTACGGCGCCAGATCGGCGTAGCTAATCGGCCAGTCGAGCCCGCGATTGTGCTCGCTTTTGACTTTAAAATCGTTCGGTAGGTAGCGGGGGAAATTAGCGAAGTAGTGAAGCGCGGCACCGCCGACGCCCCAGCCGGCCTGATAAGCGTAGCCGTAGGGGTTCTTTCCTTCGAGCAGAAAGGGAATGCCCGCGGGCTTTACGCGCCTGCCCCAGAAATCCGAACTGATCAGATCGGACGGCTGCCAATCAGGCCCTGTCTCCAGCA
>Ga0126369_10003717_pt1 | contig 11053 bp, 8 predicted proteins | sample PanSoiMetaPlot_1_FD_109646 | JGI IMG/M metagenome (GOLD analysis project Ga0126369, IMG submission 109646) | Tropical forest soil microbial communities from Panama - MetaG Plot_1 | ecosystem: Environmental > Terrestrial > Soil > Tropical forest > Bulk soil | place: Panama | collected 2016-02-17
CCTCTTTGCCGACGCACTCCTTGTGTTCGACTCGCTCGCCAAGCGATCCGACGTCGATCGCTCACGCATCGTGCTTGTGGGACGCAGCCTCGGAACCGGTGTCGCCGTGTTCGTCGCTGTCGAGCGGACCGTTGCGGAGGTGATTCTCGTTTCGCCCTTCGACAGCATGGTCGAAGTCGGCCGACGACACTATCCGTGGCTGCCGGTCAGCCTATTGCTGAAACATCGGTTCGATTCGCAGGCGCGTGCGCCGCACATTCAAGCGCAGCTCCTGGCCATTGTTGGCGGGCGCGACACGATCATCCCGCCAGCGCACTCGAAGCGTTTGTTCGAGGCTTGGGGCGGACCGAAAACATGGGTCGACATTCCGAGCGCTGATCACAACGATCTCAGCGGCTATCCGCGCTTCTGGGAAGCGATTGCGAGCGCGCTGGGCCAGATCAGCGTGCGGGGAAGTTAGCTGGCGATCGCAATTGCCCGTCGGCGAGGGATTCTGCCGCGGCGCCAATTCTCAGTCGCCCAATCGAGTGCGGCGCGAGGGGGCGCCGCCGCGAGCGCATCGGGTGCCGCTTGGCCGAGGAATCGCAGCGCCGCCATCAGTGCTGTTGTGGGCCTTGACCGATCGACCGCCGTCGCGAGCGTTTGCTTCGAGAGCTTTTCGCCCTGTGCATTTGTCGCCACTGGAAGATGCATGTAACGGGGTGTCGCGACGTCTAACAGTCGTTGCAGAAATATCTGCCGCGGTGTCGATTCGAGCAGGTCGGCTCCGCGGACGACGTCGGTAACGCCTTGCTCGGCGTCGTCGACTACAACCGCTAGCTGGTAGGCGAACGACCCGTCAGCGCGCGCGACGACGAAATCGCCGATCTCGCGCGCAAGGTCCTGACTTATTCGGCCTTGCAGCGCGTCATCAAACTCGATCTTGTCCTCGCCAACGCGTACGCGAATCGCGCGCGCGTTCCGTCCAAGGGCCAGTCCGCGCCGACACGTGCCAGGGTATACAAAACCCCCGTCTACCCCGGCGACCGCCGCATCACCGATCTCTCTTCGAGTACAGGCGCACGCAAAGACCACGCTCCTCTGGCGAAGTTTTTCTAGGGCCGCGGCGTAAGCGTCGCGGCGAGCACTTTGAAAGAGAACCTCCCCATCCCAGGTGAGCGCCAGAGCTTCCAACGTCCGTAGGATGTCGGCAGCGGCGTCCGGAGCGGTCCGCGCCCGATCGAGATCGTCGATCCGGATAAGCCATTCACCGCGGTGCGCGCGTGCATCGACGTAGCTCCCTACAGCGGCGACCACTGAGCCGAAGTGCAGCGGGCCAGTAGGCGAGGGCGCAAACCGACCACGATATCCAATATGCGACGCTTCGGGCACAGCTTGGTCACGGTTCGGGGCGGTGGCGACGCGTAACTTAGCAGAATGATCGCCCGCGCTCAGGCTGCTATATACTGCGCCGCGACTTTGGTCATGGATCAGAACCCCAGCTTCTCGCAACTTGCGCCTGAAGCGATCGGGGCTGCCCGCGTCGCGGCGCTCTATCGCCAAGCTGTCCCCGGCCTTGTCGTTACCCTAGGCGTCGCCGCGGTTTGCGTCGCGGTGCTGTGGCAGGCGGTCGATCACGGCGTCCTCGCCACGTGGATTGCCGGCATGGCGGTCATCATCGGACTGCGCCTTCTGTTCGTGCGCGCGTATCGCTCCAAGGAGCGTAACCCCGAGCAAGCACCGAAGTGGGAGCGCAGATTTGCCGCGGGCGCGGCTCTGACGGGCGCCGTGTGGGGCACGTTGCCGACGCTGATCGACCCGTCGAATTTCACTCTGCAATTATTCGGCGCATTCGTCATCGGTGGGATGGCGATGGGCGCGCTGGGCGTGCACTCGCCGAGCCGCGCCGCGTTCCTGTGGTTCGTCGGCCCGATGTTCGCGGTGTTGGAACTCGGCTACATCCGCCTCGGTGGCGGCCTCTACCCGGCTTTGGGAGTGACGGGGTTGTTGTTCCTCGGCGCCGCCGTCAGCGTATTCGGCAACTTGCATCGGACGGTGACGCAGAACATCGAGCGCGGCATCGTAAACGACCGGCTGCTCGCCGAACAACGCGGCCTGTTTGAAGCGGCAACCGTGGGTCTCGCATTTGTCCGCGAGCACGCGCTTGTCGACTGCAATCTCGAATTCGCGCGCATTTTCGGCTGGGCGCGCGAAGAGTTGCTGCGCTCTACGCACGAGCGCTCGTTTCTTGCCGACGCGCGGTGGCGTGAGCTCATCGATGACGCCTACGCCCGGACCCGCGTGGGCAACGCCTACCGGGATGAGTTACAGCTCCAACGCAAGGACGGGACGCTGGCGTGGTGCGACGTATCGGCTCAAGCGGTGATCCCGGGCAAGCCAGATCTCGGATTAGTCATTTCCTACGCCGACATCTCCGAGCGCAAGAACGCCGAAGCGGCGCTGCGCGCGAGCGAAGGAAGGCTCGACCTAGTCGTGCGCGCCTCGCAGGGCGGATATTGGGATTGGGACACCGTTGCGAGAAGCGGCTACTTCTCGCCGCGGTTCAAGGAAATTCTCGGCTACGCCGCGGACGCGGACTTTACGGCGCCGCTTTTCTTCGAGGATCGGCTGCATCCGGATGATGCCGATCGCGTGCTCGCATTGTGGAAGAGGACGATGACCGTAGTACGGGAGCCGTTCGACGGCGAATTTCGCTTGCGCGGCGCGAGAGGGAATTTCGTATGGGTGCACGCGCGTGGCCTAGTATTGTGCGATGCGACCGGGCAACCCGTGCGCTCGGTCGGCTCGCTCATCGATATTTCGGATCGCAAGCAGATCGAGGACGAGTTGCGGCAGAGCGAACAGCACTTTCGCAACTTGGTAGAGGCCGCCAACGATCTCATCTGGGCAGTGGACCGTGAAGGTCGGTGGACTTATCTCAGTCCACGGGCGACGCGACAGATCTTCGGCTGCGAAGCTGAAGAGATGCTGCGTCACCGGCTGGTCGAATCGCAGCCGGAGACCGAGCGGGAGCGAACGCGCGCTATGCTCGCACGCGTGCTAGACGACGGGACGGCATCGCACTTCGAGACGGAGCATCTAAACCGGTCGGGAGAATCGGTCGTACTTAGCTTCAACGCCACGCCGTTGCGCGGCGAGGGCGGCGCGATAGAAGGTGTTACTGGCATCGCCACCGACATCTCGAACCTGAAAGCGAAGGAAGCCGAGCTGTCCGCCGCGCTTGCCGAGCAGCAGCTCATCTTCGAGTCGGTGTCGGAGGGCATCGTGTTCATGAAGCAGCGCATCGTTCATAAGTGCAACGCGAAGTTCGCACAGATGCTCGGTTACCGGCCGGAGGAGTTGGTGCGGCGCCCGTCGCTGGTGTGGTACGCCGATCCGGTGGAGTGGGAGCACCTCGGTCGCCAGGCGCGCGCGACGATGGCTCAAGGCCTGGTGTACGAATCGGAGCTTCTCGTGCGACGTAAAGACGGGACGACGTTCTGGTGCGAGGTGCGCGGGCGCGCCGTCGATCCACAAGACATCTATGCGGGAACGATCTTCATCTACATCGATATCTCGGCGCGCAAGGAGCGCGAAGAACGGGTCCAACACCTAGCCGACCACGACGCGCTGACCGGACTGCTCAACCGACGCCTGCTCCAGGATCGACTGCAGCATGCGATCAACCTGGCGCGCCGCAGCGATTCGCTGGTCGCTGTGATGCTCATAGATCTGGACGGCTTCAAAGCGGTAAACGACCAATTTGGCCACCTGATGGGCGACTACGTCCTGCGCATCGTCGCGAAGCGCCTCTCGGAGTGCGTGCGCGAATCCGATACCGTAGCGCGGCTTGGTGGTGACGAATTTGTGGTGCTGCTTATCGGACAGCACCTCCCGACCGATTCGACACTCGTCGCGGAGAAGATTCTCAGCGCGTTCACCGAGCCTGTCGCTGCTGGGGGCCGTCGGTTTCTGATTGGAGCGTCGATCGGCATCAGCGTCTTTCCGCGCGACGGAACGACGCCGGACGCGTTGCTCAAGCACGCCGACGCCGCGATGTACCGCGTAAAGGAAGCCGGCAAGAATCGCTACGAATTCTACGCGCCATAATGCAGTGCGGCGTCATGCAAAGATGACGAAATGATGAGATTCGACTTGTCGTAGAGAGACCCCCGCATGGCTGCCAATCTCCGAGATGTGCTCGCGCTGGTCGGGCGAATCGCGCTCGCCACCCTGTTTATCAAAGAGGGTGTACACCAGATCATCGATTTCTCCGGCACGGGGCGCTACATGGCAGCTGCGGGGTTGCCGATGGTCAACGTCCTCCTCGTCCTCACGATCCTCATCGAAGCGGGCGGAGGCATCGCCATCGCGCTTGGCTGGAAAGCCCGCTGGGCTGCGCTCGCTTTCGCGATCTGGCTCGTTCCCGTGACCGTGGTTTTCCACAATCCGTGGAGCGGAGACGCTCAAACCGCGTCGACGCAGACGATTCACCTACTGAAGAACCTCTCGATCTTCGGCGGCATGTTGCTCCTCGCGGCATTCGGACCGGGCCGGTACAGCCTGGAACGGGAGCAAGGGTGAAGGATTTTCTTCAGCGCAGCACGCACTTGTCCGGCTGAAAGCTGCCGCAGGGATGCAGCTCGTCGAGGCGTTGGTCGGATTGTTCGCCGCTGCAGTGGCGGTCGCGTGGCTCGCGCGGCGAGTGCATTTGCCTTATCCCATCGCTCTGGTGTTGGGGGGTGCGGCCATTGGCTTCGTGCCGAACATCCAACGAGTACCGTTCGACCCCAACTTGATCCTCTTGGTTGTGCTGCCACCGATTCTCTATCAGGCGGCGCTCTTTACATCGTGGCGTGATTTCCGCGCCAACCTGCGTGCGATCTCGTTGCTCGCGGTGGGCCTCGTCGTCGCCACCACGATCGGCCTCGCCGTGGCAGTCAAGTGGCTGGTACCCGAGCTGCCCTGGCCAGCGGCGTTCGCGTTCGGTGCCATCATTTCGCCACCCGACGCGGTCGCGGCCGTAGCGATTATGTCGCGCATGAACGTGCCGCGGCGGATCCTCACGATCGTCGAAGGCGAAAGCCTGGTGAACGACGCATCGGCGTTGGTGCTTTACAAGTTCGCCGTCGCGGCAACGCTGACTGGCGCTTTCTCGTTCATCGGTGCCGCGGGCCAATTCGCGCTGGTCGCCGCAGGCGGCATCGCGATCGGCTTTGTGCTCGGGCGACTGTTTGTCGCGATCCACCGGCGGCTCGGTGATCCACTGATTGAGATCTTGTTGTCGTTGGTGCTGCCCTACAGTGCCTATCTCCTCGCTGAAGGCATAGGCGTATCCGGCGTGCTGGCTGTCGTGACTGCTGGGCTCGTGCGGGGCCGGCACGCACCGGAAGCGTTTTCGCCACGCACTCGGATCCTCGCGCAGTCGATGTGGAACATCGTGGTCTTTTTGCTGAATTGCCTGGTGTTCATCTTGATCGGTTTAGAGCTGCCGGAGATCGTCAAAGGACTCGGTGAACGTTCGGTGGCTCAAGCCATCGCGTACGGTTTGCTGCTCGGCGCAGTGGCGATCGCGGTGCGCCTCGCTTGGGTGTTCCCTGGCGCTTACACGGAGCGCCTGCTCTGCACCTCGGGCGGCCGGCGCGATTGGATATTGCCGTGGGGCCAAGTCTTCATCATCGGCTGGTGTGGAATGCGCGGCATCGTTTCGCTCGCCGTCGCTTTGGCATTGCCCTTCATCGGCCGCAACGGTGCGCCCTTCCCCGAGAGAGATCTTCTCGTGTTCATGGCGTTCGTGGCGACTCTTGTCACACTGCTGTTACCGGGTCTAACACTTGCGCCGCTCATGCGCCTGCTCAAGATCGGGGGAGACTGGAACGTGCAGTACGAGCAGCTGTTCGCGCGTGGGGAAGCGGCGCGCGCTGCGATTGCGGAGATCAACTCACTCGAGCGCGAGGGCGACGTGACCCCCGACGTCGCCGCGCACATGCGGCGGGACTACGAGGCGCGGCTCGCGCGCGCGATGCCGACCGGTTTGGCGCTCGCCCACGGTGACGATCCCTGGCTTAAGGTGCGGCGCGCTGTCGTGCGCGCCGAGCGGCGGCGCATCATCGCTCTGTGGCGCGAAGGTAGAATCGGCGACGAAGTGCTGCACGAGATCGAGCGCGAGCTCGACTACGAGGAATCCAAATTTGGCTAGCGGCGTTGTCGTCCTAATCTCCGGTCGTGGGAGCAATCTACGTGCGCTGGTCGAGGCGCAGGTGCCAGTCGTGGCGGTCATTAGCAATGAGCGCGCTGCGGCGGGTCTCGAGTTCGCGCGAACACACCAGATCGAGACCGTGACCATTACACATCGCGAGCATGCCACGCGCGCGACGTTCGACGAGGCGCTTGCCGCGGCGATCGATCGCTTGGCACCGCAGCTCGTCGTGCTCGCCGGTTTCATGCGGATCTTGACGCCTGAGTTCACCGCGCGTTACGCGGGACGATTGCTCAACATTCATCCGTCGCTGCTACCGGCTTTCCCGGGGCTCCGCACCCACTCGCGCGCGCTCGCGGCAGGCGTGAAACTGCACGGCTGCACGGTGCACTTCGTAACTCCCGATGTCGATCATGGACCGATCGTGATCCAGGCGGCCGTTCCAGTGAAGCCCGACGACGACGAGGAACGCCTGGCCGCGCGCGTGCTAGTGCAAGAGCACCGGATTTACCCGCGCGCGGTGAGGTGGTTTCTCGACGGTAGGCTCGATATTGAAACCGGTGTCGTGCGCGTGCGTGGGGCGGACGCACAGCAGTTCGTCTTCGCCGACGGATGAACGAGGCGGGAGCGTCTGTGCGTCGCGACGTCACCCGCTGATGCGAATTACGGCCGCGATGGTGGATGCGCTCGCCGAGGCAGCGCGTGACCTGATGCCGCTCGAGCGCCCGGCCGACGTCGTCCTCTCGTCGTTCTTCCGGTCGCATCCCAAGATCGGCCAGCGCGACCGCGCCTTCGTGGCTGACACGCTTTACGCGCTTCTCCGGCGTCGGCGGCTAGTGGAAGCGACACTAGCGGAGGCCGATGTTTCGCATCCCACAGCGCGGCAGCTTGCGCTTGCCTCGGCTGTAAGGGTGCGCGGGCTCAACGTGCGCGAGCTCGCGCCGGCGGTGCGCGCGGAAGAAGCGCGGTGGTTAGAAGAGATTAAAGCCGCGGCGCGCGGACCGCTCCCGTTCGCGGTCGATTGCGATCTGCCCGACTGGGTCATCGCGCGCCTGCTGCCGCATCTAGGCGAGGCGAGCCTCGCGCGGCTTGCGCACGCACTCAACCAACCTGCGCCGCTTGATTTGCGCGTCAATCTGATCAAGGCCGACCGCGAAGCGATCGTTGCGAGGCTGGCCGCCGACGGGATCGCCGCTACACCGACGCCGTATTCGCCCGCTGGCTTGAGACTCGCCGACAAGCCCCCGCTCGCTAAGCATCCGCTCTTTACGTCGGGCGCGATCGAGGTGCAAGACGAGGGTAGTCAGTTGCTCTGCTCGTTGCTTGCGCCGCGTCGCGGTGAAATGGTCGTCGACTTTTGCGCCGGCGCGGGTGGCAAGTCGCTCGCGCTCGGCGCGCTCATGCGCTCGACTGGCCGCGTTTACGCATTCGATGTCTCCGCTAAGCGGCTTGCGCAGCTGCGGCCGCGGCTTGCCCGGTCCGGGCTCTCGAACGTTCATCCGCATCACATCGCGAACGAGCGCGACCCGAGAGTGCAGCGCCTTTTCGGTAAAATTGACCGCGTGCTGGTCGATGCGCCTTGCACCGGGCTCGGGACGCTCCGCCGCAATCCCGATCTCAAGTGGCGGCAAGACGAGTCCGCGATCGGCGAGCTCACCCGCAAGCAGGCTGCCATCCTTGCAGCCGCCGCTCAACTTGTGACGCACGGCGGTCGACTGCTCTACGCAACATGCAGCGTGCTGCCCGAGGAGAACGAGAACATCGTGCGCGAGTTCCTCGCAAACCACGCCGACTTTGCAGTGGTGCCGGCCACCGCGACGCTCGCCGCTGCCCGCATCACAATACCGCCGGGCGAACCGACTGACGACTTCCTGCGCCTCCGCCCCGACATCCACGCGACCGATGGGTTCTTCGCCGCCCTGATGGAGAGGCGAGCGTGACGATACTGCGCGTGCTAGTCCTTTCGATGCTTGCACTCGCTGGTGCGGCGGCGGCGCAGCATGCCGTCGCACCGGCGCCGCCGCTCCCCATGTCTGGCACGGTGCAAGTCGCATTCACGCCGTGGGAGGATGCCGAAGGATTGGTGGTAACGGCGATCGGCGAGGCGCAACGGCAAATTCTCGTCCAAGCTTTCTCGTTTACCAGCAAGCGAATTGCGGGCGCGCTCATCGCAGCGAAGCGACGCGGCGTGGAGGTGCTCGTAATGGCCGACCATGAACAAGCGCGCCTCGCCGAAGGCAGCCGCATCCGGGATCTCGCTGCCGCCGGAATCCCGGTCTGGCTCGAGACGCGTTACGCCGCCGCGCACAGCAAGGTGATGATCATCGACGCCAGCACGCGCGACGCGATCATCGTCACGGGGTCTTTCAATTGGACCGTTGCGGCGCAGCGCAAGAACGCGGAGAACTTGCTCGTTCTACGGCACCAGCGGGATCTCGCGCAGGCGTACGCCGCGAATTGGCAGCGACAGCGGGACGAGGCGACGCGCTACGCGCCGGGCAAGCGATGAGCGAGCACGCCGAGTCGCAATTTAGCAGCATCGTGCTCGACGTCTGGGCGGATTTTCAGCGTCCGGACGTCGTTTGGCAGATCGCGGCGCTCGCGGTCTGCCTGGTCAGCGCGTGGGCCGTGAGTCGGCTGGTGCACCGATGGCCGCTGGCGGGACGTGCGGCCAAGTGGGAATTTGGTGTCGGCGGGCTCAAGCGGGTTCTCTTACCTCTCGTTGCACTGCTCGGCGTGCTGATCGCGCGCGAGGCGCTCCGTCCGTTCTTGGCGATAAATCTACTCAACCTCGCGGTGCCGCTCCTCGGCTCGCTCGCGCTGATCCGTTTAATCGTTTACACGCTCCGATACGTGTTTGCGCCAAGCGGCCTGCTGGGAGCATTGGAGCGCACGATCGACGTCGTCGTCTGGAGTGCGGTAGCGCTGTATCTGGTCGGCGTGCTCCCGAGAGTGATTGATTGGCTCAATACGATTCAGTTTCCGATTGGGCGCCAACGCATCTCGATATGGCTGGCGCTGCAGACGCTCACCTGGGCTACCGTGACCGTGCTCGCCGCGCTCTGGGCGAGCCGCGCGATCGAGCGTCGTCTCATGCGCGCCGAGACGCTGGACACCAATCTACGGGTCGTGTTTTCACGACTCGTTAAGGCGCTCCTCATTTTCTTGGCGGTTGTCATCGTGCTGCCGATCGTCGGCATCGACATCACCGTCCTGAGCGTTTTCGGCGGCGCGATCGGGGTGGGCATAGGCCTTGGGCTGCAAAAGATCGCTTCGAACTACATCAGCGGCTTCATCCTGCTGCTCGAACGCTCGATCCGCATCGGCGATCTGATCACTGCCGATCAGTTTTACGGCGTCGTGAAGGACATCACGACGCGCTACGTCCTGCTACGCGGGTTCGATGGACGGGACGCAATCATTCCTAACGAATTGCTGATCACTTCCAAAGTGCTCAACCATTCGTTCACCGACAAAAAGGTGAGCCACGCCTTGCAGCTCCAAGTGAGTTACAGCACGGACGTGGAGCGTGCGTTGCGACTCATGGAAGAAATCGCGGCACGACAGCCGCGAGTGCTCGCCGACCCGCCGCCCAGCGCCACCCTCACTGGTTTTGCCGATTCTGGCATCGCGCTCGAAGTGGGGTTTTGGGTTGGCGATCCAGAGCTCGGCCTCGCGAACGTCAAGTCGGCAATCGGTCTGGAGGTTCTCCGCGCTTTCCGCCGCGAGGGGATCGAGATCCCTTATCCGCAGCGGGAAGTGAGGATCCTCGGGGATTCCCCGAGTCGGAAGGTCCTACCCCTGGGGGAATAGCTGGTCGGCAACGTGCTGTTCTGCCGTGGAGTGTCGCCGGATTTGCCGTACAATTCGCGCCGGTACGCCTTGTTGTTAAGGCAAAAGAGCAGGGCGCTCAATAAACCGTCGCTCCACTAAGAGGGAGCTCACATTCCGACCATGGACATCTATCCTTTCTTGTTCGTCGGCGTATTTGATCTCCCGTGGTGGGGCCTCGTCCTTGTCGCGCTTGGCTTCACCCATGTAACAATCGCCGCGGTGACGATCTTTCTGCATCGCTGCCAGGCGCACCGCGCCCTCGACCTCCATCCGATTGTGGCGCATTTCTTCCGCTTCTGGCTGTGGCTCACCACCGGCCAGTCGACCAAGGAGTGGGCGTCAATCCATCGCAAGCACCATGCCAAGTGCGAGACGGCCGAGGACCCGCACAGCCCGCAGGTGCTCGGGATCAACCGCGTCCTGTGGGGCGGCGTGTTCCTGTACGTTAAGGAGGCACGCAATAAAGAGACGCTGGAGCGCTACGGCCACGGCACTCCGGACGATTGGCTCGAGCGCAACGTGTACGCAAAGCTGACGATCACCGGGCTGACGCTGATGGGCGCTACGGATCTCGTCCTCTTCGGGTTGGTACCGGGCCTGCTCGTGTTCCTCACCCAGATCGTGTGGATTCCGTTTTGGGCGGCAGGCGTCATCAATGGCATCGGTCACTACTGGGGTTATCGCAACTGGGATAGTCCGGACGCGAGCCGCAACATCGTGCCGTTCGGCATCCTGATCGGCGGCGAGGAGTTGCACAACAATCACCACGCCTACGCGTCGTCCGCCAAGCTCTCGAACAAGTGGTACGAGTTCGACATCGGCTGGCTCTATATCCGCGTGCTGCAGGCACTCGGTCTCGCGCAGGTGAAGAAGGTTCCGCCGACGCCGCGCTTCACTACGGTCAAGCCGGTAGTCGATCTCGAGACGCTTCAAGCGGTGATCGCCAACCGTTACGACGTGCTCGCGAAGTACGCGAAGTCGTTCAAGAGTATCTATTCCGAAGAGCTAAACAAGCTGCGGCGTTTCGCGCCGCAGGACGCC
>Ga0126369_10003718_pt1 | contig 11053 bp, 19 predicted proteins | sample PanSoiMetaPlot_1_FD_109646 | JGI IMG/M metagenome (GOLD analysis project Ga0126369, IMG submission 109646) | Tropical forest soil microbial communities from Panama - MetaG Plot_1 | ecosystem: Environmental > Terrestrial > Soil > Tropical forest > Bulk soil | place: Panama | collected 2016-02-17
GCCAGGGCCGATTGTTCACCGGCTGTTAGCTGCAACTGATTCCAACGTTGCACTGTGTCTGCTGTCCTGGGTGCAGCTTCCAGAATCCGGGTGCTGCCTTCAACCACGGCATGAATCACATTGCCTTTGTGGGGAACAGAAATTGAATCAAGATCACCGTAGGATGTAACCATCCCATTCAGGCAGGCCAGCCGGAACAGCCCGGACATCAGTTTGTAAGCACTGGTGCCATCGTGGGCATTGATCAACACGACTTCGGCAAAGGTATCACCAACTTTGCTTAAGCTGGTCAACGCACTGGCATGGCGGAAGCGGATCATGTGCTTCGTGAAGTTTTCCCGTGATGTTTCCCGTGCCCGTGATTGGGTTGCCGAAAACGGCAGGAATCCTGCCCGTTCCATTCCCCGGATTACATCAATGGTTGGGATGTAGGCATATTTGGCAGACCGTGATTCGTGGGCCTGTGTTGCCAGGGCCGATGGTGCATAGTTGGCAATCTGTTCAATCGTTAATGGTTGGCTTGATGTGCTTACAAAGTGTCTGTTCATTTTCGTGTTCCCCCTGGGTTGCTATTTACTAACTGGTGCCACTATACCCCTATAGCAGTATTGGGCACAAGATTACTTCGGTAACCGGATTTTCTTGCCCGTGACCACGTTCACAACTTCGGCACCTGGGCCAAAGGCTGCCCGAAGGTCGGCCAACTGTTCGGCATTGGGTTCCTGGGCATTCTGCCGATAGGCTGCCAGGAATTCTTGGGTTTCCCGATCCCGAACCCCGGTGCAGTGTTCCAGCACGGCTGCCGGGATAAGATCGGCAACACAGTCCAAAACATCGGCTGGTGGAACAGCACCATTCGACTGCCAGCGGTAAACACCATCAGTAAAGGTGGTGTCCTGAAAAAACGTTTTTCTGATGTGGGCAGCTTCCCTGGTGTATGCCATTACAGCTTTCCCCCTTTGGCAATGACCTGCTGCCGTAGCTGTTCCAGTTCCTTCTTTAGTTCCTGGGTTTCACCGGAATCGGCAATCAGATTTTCGATTCCAGCCATTTCGTAACATTCTTCACACAGTCGAACACCGGCTGCATCCCCTGAACCCGTGGCCCGTGTTAAACGGGTGCAACATTCACATCTATAAGCACCACTGCCTTTTCTGAATCTGTTGATTGCCTTCATTTGGCACCCCCTGGTTTGTCCGATCTGGTGCCAGTATGTCCTATACTGCTATAGGGGGCAAGATTACTTCGGTAACGTTACCAGGGTAATCTTCCCCCCAATACTGCTTTTGGCCTAAGCTGCCGATAGATAGAACATGCAGGGGGATCGGATGACACGAACAGAAGAAAGGCAAGCACGGGCAAAGGTAAATAAGGCCCTGGCAGGGTTGCCGACATATCACAACGGGCTGGCCCTGGCCGACATTGAACAGATTCTGGCAGCCAATGGTTTTTCAGCACTGGAACCAGCCATCTATTGTGGGCGCGATGGCCGACTGCACGAACAGGTTGGCCCGAACACTTGGCTGTCTTTGTCCTGGCACAAAATGGACATCACCGGCAAATATGAAATCGTGGCCTATGTTTCTTAATTTGAAATATCAGTGGATCGTGGTGCAGGCATTCTTTAGGGCCCTGTTCCGGCTGATTGGCCCGACAACCCAGGGGGAACAATGAAAAAGCTGTCCAAACTTCGGATGGCCGAACGTGTGGCCGGGATCATGGTGAACAGCCAGGGCAAGTGGTTCGGCATTTCGCAAGTTGCCGTGGTGATCATGCTGGCAACTTTAAATTATGCCGACCTTGAAACCGTGTATTTGAATGCAACGGCTGGTGGTGGAAGATGACAGCCGACCATTCCCAAACCGGAACAGCAGCACGATTCACACCCAGGATCAGCTTGGCCAGCAATGAACGGGCTGCCCTGCGTTTAAGCCCGGAAGACTACGCCAAGATCGGCCAGGGCCACGAATGGCAAGCCGATCTTATAGACCTTGCCACTTTAAGGTCGTACACTGTTTGCGGCTGCCCGTGCACCGTTCCGGGCTGTTTTTGTGATGCTGTGATCGTGAAGGAAATCGAATTGAAGGACACACCTGCTCCGGTGCATGACAATTCCAACATTGCTGAATTTCTGAATGAATACTGGCTGGCCACACGCCCACACCCATTGACGGCTGCCAGGGTGTGGATGGATCGGGCAACCCTAACGGTAATCGAACCACACGATGCACTTTATACAGCCAGCCTGCAACTTGTTTTCCTTGAAGCATTCACCTGCGGCCAGGGTGATGGCACCAGGGCCATCGGCTGGCTTTGTGAAATGGCAGACGTGCACGGCATCACGTTGATGGTGAACCCACATGTGAACCTAAAGGCATTTTTTCGTAAGCACGGGTTTCAGAAGATCGGCCCACGGTCTGAACTTTATCGGGCACCGGCAGGCCGATTGTGAAAAGTAAAACTGAATATGCACTGAAGAAAGAAGCCAGGGCCTTGGCTGCTGCCCGTGGCCATCACATCACGAATTTTTACCCGAATGCCAGCCTGCAATGGATCGGGAAATGCACAAACGGCTGTGGGCATCTTGTAATCGTTACCAAAGTGATTTCGGGCACAGCGCTGAAACAACAATGCCCAGGGAAGCCACGAAGGGCCCAAGGCAGGCGTCAAATGTTCCGGCTGAAGGTGATCACACACACCGATCACCCGATGTATGAAAGCTGGAAAAATATCTGCCCGAACTGCCGGTGCATCAATGCCGTGCACCAATCCGGCGAAACAGAAGCCGAAACCATCATGCGTTGCCGGGTTTGTGAAACACAGTTCACGTTTCAACAGGCATTTGAAAAAGAAGGCAATCGAATAGGGGGAACAATCGGATGAACGAAACATGGATCACCTGGGAACGGCCAAGCCATTCACGATCAGCAAAGACCGTAAAAGTCACACGGCTGGCTTCGGAACCCAAGCCGAACACGTTCACTGATTCACGGCCAGCCACACGGGAAGAAATCGAAACCGAAAAACAAAACCGGGCCGACAGCAAAGCACGGCAGGAAAAACACGATGCATTTAAAGCCCGACCAGAATATGTGCCTGCCAAAAACATCGGTGCCTGTATCGAATTCATGGATGCAGACAATCACCCGTTGGATCGGCTGACACTGCAAGAATGGCAGGAACTGGAAACCAAACTTTTGAAAAGGTAAAGAATTTTTGCCTGCTGCACTTTGGGTGGAAAAGAGTCCCAAAACCGGGTTGATTCAGCACCCACGGGGAAGTACCGATCTGAACTCGGGCCGAAGGTGTGGGGCGTTCGGCAATTCTGTCCGTTCAAGGTGCAGCAGGGAAAGATTCAATAGGGGGAACCCAAAAATGCCCTGGGATAATGAAACACAGGAATACATCACCATAAACCTGAAACCGATCTGTGACGATCCACAGGACGGTTGCATGTCAACTGCTGGCGGCTTCCGTTTGTGCACAAACCCGGCACACCACACTGAACCCGATTACGAAACCCTGGGCCCGGTGTGGCACCGAATCCGTGAATGGCCGCCTGCCCTACCGATCAAACCCGGCACCTATTTGACTGAACACACCCGTGTTCAAGATGTGCATTGGTGAAGGGCAAAAGCCCTGGCAAGTTTTGCCGGGATGGTGCGGGATGGTGTTTTGTCCCAGGTGATTGATGAACTGTTGGATGGGAACGAAAGTGAAGGGCTGCCAGAAGAAACTTTTGCCGAACATGTTGCACGGGATCTGTTCACGGCATTGAAGGGAACGGGTTGGTTATGAAGATTGCCACAGCACGGCTGCTGATCGGGCGGAAGATTGTTGCCTTTGATCTTCGGCCATTCGATGACGGCAGGAACGGCACAGCACACAGCCCGATCTTCACACTGGACAACGGTGCCACGATCACATTCACAACTGAAGAAACAGACATCGGTGATTATGGTGTTTTTCCAAGGTATTTTCCGAAAGCAAAGAAAGGGAACCCAGAATAAATGCTTGTACTTCTGCTGAGTGTCACTGCTGCAAACACAAAATCTCTCACCGATGGCTTGATTGAAGACCAATTGACCGGGCTGGCCCTTTCGGTTGCTGCCGGAACTACAGATAGAACCCAACGTGGGAAAGGGTACGTGATCAACTGGAAACTCCAAGAAATGGGTGCACCTGGGCCGTTGTACGATCCTGTTGCGGTGATAAAAAATCTTGCCCGTGAATATCCGGGCCTAAGCATCGGGATCGTGCGGGATATTTTTCTGGCCGGTGCACGGTGTGCCTGCCAGGGCCGGGATCTACCCGTGGAATTGGAACTGGCTGTGCACGATGATTCTGTGTTACGGTAAGCAGACTCGGTTGCATGTTCTGTCTGCTGATTTGCGATGAAGCCTGCCATCCCCCGGCAGGCTTTATTTTTTTCTGAAAACCGTGTTATGTTCCACGAAGAACAAAAGCCGAACGGCACACGAAGTTTTTGCTATGTCATCGCTAACGTTCAAACAGGCACGGGCTCGTGATTTCATTGCCAATTTCATTGCCGAAAATGGATATTCACCAAGCTTTGAAGAAATCGGAAACGGGCTTGGTTTGCGGTCTTTAGCATCGGTTGCCCGTGCTGTTGCCGTGCTTCGCCGGAAGGGTGCAATCAAACAGCGCCCTGGCCGATCCCGTTCAATTGAAGTTGTTGCCCGTGACGGCATCAAAGTGACGTGCCCACAGTGCCACAGATGCTTTCCACTGGAACTGGTGAAATCTAATTAGCACTTGACTTTAGATTGATCGTGCTATCCTGCACTTAGCCAGCGACATAGTAACCTCGCAGCAGGGCCGAGCCCTTTGCCCTTGCATCCGATCCCTTGGCGACAAGTCTGTCCAAAAGCAAAACGGCAACACTGCCGAATGTGCCGGTGTTCTATCAGGGCCAAGCAAATTCTTTCGCCGGGGTTGAACCCGATCACTACATTTCCCGTGATGAATTTGAACGTGGAAAAAAGTTCGGGGTGTATGTTTCCATCCATCGTGGCCGTGCAGCGCTCAAGCTGACAGACACACGGCCCAAATTCCCCGATCACAAAGATTCCGTGAAAACACACTGGCGCAGTGTGGCCACGAACATTCATTCGTTTCGTTTCAAAAAAGATTACGGTGCCCTGCAACGTAGGACAGGGCCCACAGTGAAAATGCTGCTGCGCTGATCATGCCAAACCTTCCTGCTGTTGCCTGCCGTTGTGGAAAGTTGGATTGCAAAGAACATGTGCCCATGGCGCACGATCCTGCAACACGCCGGCAGTGGGACAAATCACGGGCCGGTGATCCACACCGAAAAATCTATAAGACCCGGCAATGGCGTTTCGGCACACGGCCATTCATTCTGGATCGGGATAAGTGGTGCAGGATCGGGAAAATTTGCAAAGAAAGATTCGGGCAGCTAATGCCAAGCGTGGAAGTGGATCACATCGTGCCCGTCCGGGCTGGCTGTGATCCGTTTGATCCAACCAACTTGCAGGGTGCATGTCATGCCTGCCATGCATGGAAGACGGGAACAGAACAACACAAAAAAGAAAAGGAGAACGACTGTGGCGAAAATTGCAACTAATTCCCCGGATTACAACACCAACATTGGAAAGCTTGATCGAGCCCTGGAAGTTTGGAGTAATGATGGTGCCGTGGTGACCAAAGACGGTGACGTGATCATCACCAAAGCCACAGCAGCAGCACTAAGCCTGCCTGCACCAACTCCTGGTGCTGCCAGTGCAGGTGGTGACGATGGCAAAATTGTTCGTTTCATTTCAACCACGGCTGCTGCCCATGTCATCACCAGCCCAACCAGGGGATTCAATAAGAAGGGCAGCAGTGGCACTGCAACCATGACTGCTGCCATCGGCAATTCGTTCACCGTGGAAGCTTACAACGGTGACTGGTACACGGGTGCACTGATCAACACAACGATTGCATAAAAGGGGAATCAATGCCAGCCCAAATTAACCCCAATTCACCAGACAATAGATCAGGGCTTGCACAGTTGGATCGTAGTTTGGAAATCATCGGTGCAAACGCCACAGTGCAAACCAAAGATGGTGATGTCTTCATCACCAAGGCTGCAAGTAGTGCACGTATTACTTTGAATGCACCCACATCTGGGCCCATCACGGCTGGTGGTGACGATGGCAAGATGGTGCGCTTCATTTCCACCACACCGTTTGCCCATGTGGTGACCAGCCCAACTGTGGGCATCAATGCCAAGGGCAGCAGTGGCACTGGACCATGGGTGCTGCCATCGGCAACGAAGTTTCCTTGGTTGCATACCAGGGCAACTGGTACACCACAAGCATGATCAACACAACGATTGCATGATGCCCTGCCCTTGGCCCTGGCCCTGGCTGTTCCCCGATCATCGGGGAATGGAGGTGCGAAACAGGGGGATAGGGGGGGCGCTTTATTTTCAATGATTTGAAAGATCCGTCGCCGATGCGTAAATTTTCACACGGTCGAAACAGGTTGGGGGTATCAACGGCAAATGGCACGTAAAGGCCGAAAGCCGAAGCCCACAGCCATCAAGAAAGCTGCCGGGAATCTTCGCCGGGATCGGTTGAACGAACACGAACCACGGCACAAGATCGTGAACCTGCCGGTGCCTGCACAGTTTTTGGAAAAACGAAAGCAGCCGGACGGCAGCGAAGTGATGGTGTACGAAGTGGCCAGGGCTGAATGGCTTCGGGTTGCACCCGAACTGGCCCGGTGTGGTGTTCTAACGAAGGTGGACGAAAAGGCCCTGATCGGTTACTGCATGGCATGGCAACGATGGGTGCAGGCCCAGGCCAAGATCCCCGATGCCGACCACTATGTGGTACTGGCCAAAAGTGGTTACGCAATGCCCAACCCCTATTTGACGATTGCCGACAAAGCCATGGAACAGATGCGAAAGTTTGCCAGCGAATTCGGCATGACACCAAGTTCACGTTCTGGTTTGTATGCCAGCCCGGAAAGCCCAAAAGAAAACCCAAGCGTCTTCGACCGGCTCAACGAAGAAACGTTACCCGTCAACTGATCTGCACTGTGCCGATGCAACGGCCTATGCAGAACAGGTTGCAGCCGGTGACATCGTGGCCTGCCGTTGGGTTCGGCTTGCCTGCAAACGGCACATCAGTGATCTGGCCCGACAGAAAAACAGCAGCTTCCCTTATATCTTCGATGAAGCACGGGCAAGCCGTGCCTGCCAGTTCATTGAAGCCCTGCCACACGTCAAAGATGATTTCCGGCAACGGGCCCAAAACAACGAACGCATCAAGCTGGAACCCTGGCAGAAATTCATTCACTGTTCACTGTTCGGCTGGATTCTAAAAGCCACATGCGATGACAAAGAAGGCCCGATTGCCCGGTTTCGGCTTGCCTATATCTGTGTTCCACGGAAAAACGGAAAAAGCATTTACGGTGCAGGCACCGGGCTGATCAAGTTGGCACTGGAAAAAGAATTCGGTGCCGAAGTCTATTCGGGTGCAACCACAGAAAAACAGGCTTGGGAAGTCTTCAGGCCAGCCAAGCAAATGGCCGAACGAACCCCCGACCTGCGGCGAGTTTTTCAAATCACGGTGAATGCAAAATCCATTGTGATTGAAAAGAACGGCAGCCGATTCCAGCCGGTGATCGGCAAGCCCGGTGATGGTGCATCACCATCGTGTGCCATCGTGGACGAATACCACGAACATGCAACCAGTGATCTGTTTGACACCATGCAGACCGGCATGGCCGCGCGCCGGAACCCGTTGCTGCTGGTGATCACCACGGCAGGTTCTGATCGTTCCAGCCCGTGTTACATGCTGCAACAGAAAGTGCAGTCGATGCTTGATGGCAAAGTGACGAACGAACGGATGTTCGGGATCATTTACACCATTGATGAAGAAGACGATTGGATGTCTCCGGCTGTTCTGAAAAAAGCCAACCCAAATTTTGGTGTGTCCGTTGACGAAGATTTCTTGCGTGGCCAACAGACCGATGCAATTCAAAATGCTTCCAATCAGAACACTTTCAAAACGAAACATCTGAATCTTTGGGTGAACGTGAACACGGCATGGATGAACATGGCCAAGTGGGATGCCTGTGCCGACCGTGCCCTGCGGCTGGAAGATTTTGCCGAAGATCCCTGCATGATCGGGTTGGATCTGGCCAGCCGAATTGACCTTGCAGCCAAAGTGAAACTGTTCCGGCGAACCATTGAAGGGGTGCAGCACTTCTATGCCTTCGGTGCCTACTACCTGAATGAAGCCTGTGTGCAGGACATCCGAAATGTTCATTATGCAACCTGGGCCAAGGAAAAACGGCTCACGGTGACACCCGGCAACGTTACCGATTACACACAGATTGCCGAAGACCTGATCTTTGATGCAGCCCATTTCTATGTGAAAGAAATTCCGCACGATCCCTTCCATGCCATGGCCCTGATTCAATTTGTGGAACGGCGGCCAGACTGGAACCAAGCCTGCACGTTCGTGGAAGTTCGGCAGACGGTGCAGCAGATGTCGCCAGCCATGAAGGAATTGGAAGCCCTGGTGCACAGTGGAAGGTTCCACCATGACGGTGATCCGATGTTGGGTTGGATGATTGCCAACATCGTGTGCCATCACGATTTCAAAGACAACATTTTCCCGCGCAAAGACCGGAACGAAAACAAAATTGACGGCGTGATTGCCCTGCTGGTTGCACTGAAACGTTGGATGGATACACCCCCGGACGTGACAGACGGACGGATTGAGTTCTGGTGAAGCACATGAAATTTTTTGCTGCATTCAAAGAACTGATCAGGGAAATACGATCAAGCTTGGAAAATCCGCAGACCCCGTTATCCATGCCAGCCGAATGGCTGCTGGATATTTTCAACGGCGGCCGGACGGACGCAGGCATCCGTGTTTCGGAACTTACAGCCTTTCAGGTGGTGACGTTCCTTACCTGTGTCGATTTGATTTCTGGTTCCATTGCAGCCCTGCCGTTCCACATCTATGAACGTTCCCTGCTGCCGGAAAGTGGTCGGGCCGTCAACCGTGTGGCCTATGAACATCTGCTTTACAACATGATCCACGGCGAGCCCAACGAAGAAATGTCACGCCACACATTCACCAAAACTTACTGTGCACACTATCTGGTTTGGGGAAATGCCTATGCTGAAATTCAACGGGATGGTGACAACAGTGCCATGGCCCTGTGGCCACGGAACCCGGCAAAGACGCGGCCCTATCGACTGCTGCAAAAACAAACGTTCCAAGCCGAACCCTGGCGACCGTTCCCGGTGACGAAGCCAGCCGGTGCCCTGGTCTATAGGACAACGGACGGGCTTGATGACGTTGACCGTTCGGACACGGGTGCACAATCGGTGCAGCCGGAACGAACCATCATGCCCGAAGACATGTTGCATGTTCCCGGCTTGGCTCTTGATGGCAGGATCGGGCAATCGGTTGTGTATCTGGCCCGGAACACACTCGGGCTGGCCCTGGCCACAGAAAAATTTGGTTCCAAATATTTTGCCAACTATGCCCGACCGGGCGGCATTCTGGAAATGCCAGCCAACATTGCACCCGAAGCACGGGAACAGGCCAAGAAAAGTTGGATGGAAGCCCAGGGGGGAGAAAATTCAAATCGTGTTGCCGTGTTGCCGCCCGGTTTCAAGTGGCAGCAGACTTCCAACAGCCCGGAAGATGCACAGTCAAAGGATCTGCAAGCCTTTCTGCGGAACCAAATTTGTGCTTTCTTCCACGTTCCCCCACACATGGCCGGTGATGTTGACCGAAGCCGATCCAACACCGAACAGATGGCCCAGGAATTCGTTTCACTGGCACTCACACCCGTGATGCAGGCCATCAAACAGGAATTCAAAAGAAAGTTGTTCCCCAATACTGGTGTTGGCCGAAAACCGATCAACAACTTTCATGTGGATTTCGATTTGCATTACATCCTGCGGCCCGATGCTGCATCACGGGAAAAATATTACGCCACGGGCAGGCAGTGGGGATTTTTGAACACCAACATGATTCTGGAATTGGAACGGTTGAACCCGATCAACGAAGATTGGGCCGAAAAATTCTGGATGCCGGTGAACATGACATTGACCGAAACCCCCATTGACCCATCACACCAAGATGGTGCAGGCAATGGCCAGGGCCAGGAACCCCCGGAAGCCGAACCCATTGAAGGAAAGGAACCAGACAAGGGAAAGACCGGCACCGATCCTGAAACCAAAGCTTACCTGCTGGCCTATTCACGGCTGTTCCGGGCTTCTTTGTCGCGTGTTCTACATTCGGAAACCGGCAATTTAACCGAATTCAAACAGGCTTTTGGGCCCGTTCTGTGGTCATTGGCAGACCTGTTTGCCCGTGAAGTGAAGGGCCAGACCACACAGGAAACGGACAGGTTCATCGTGGATTACATCGGCGCAATGAAGAAACGTGGCCAACATTGGCACATTGCCAGCATTGCCGATGAAGACGAATTGGGCACCAGTGAATTGGCCCGTGCAGTTCGTTCCATCCGTGCAGCAGTGTATCGGGACGTTGCCGACCAGCAGGCATTGGAAGTAAGCAGCCAGGAAAAGGAAAACGCAGGATGAATGCCAGCACCCTGCGTTTCCAGCCAGTCGATTGTCACACCCAAAGACACGGCAAGCATATCACAACGAAAGGATCTTGAAACATGAATGCACATTTACTGCTGCTGTGGGTTGCCGTCATTCTTTGGTTCATTGCTGCTGTGGTCGGATTCACCAGCTACCCGAACAGTAAGTTGAACCTGGGATGGTTGGGACTGTTTTTCTATGGCCTTAGCCTGCTGGTTCACTGATCAGCAAAAACAAGGGAGTGTATATGTCGGCAAAGAGAGAATTCAGGATCACCACGGCACGGGAACTTCGTGCCGAACAAAGTGAAGACGGCAAACAGTACATTTCCGGTTACGCTGCCGTCTTCGATTCGTTTTCGGAAGAAATGTGGGGCTTCCGTGAAAAGATCGTGAAGGGTGCCTTCACCCGGACACTGAAAGACAAAGCCGATGTCCGGCA
>Ga0126369_10003719_pt1 | contig 11052 bp, 18 predicted proteins | sample PanSoiMetaPlot_1_FD_109646 | JGI IMG/M metagenome (GOLD analysis project Ga0126369, IMG submission 109646) | Tropical forest soil microbial communities from Panama - MetaG Plot_1 | ecosystem: Environmental > Terrestrial > Soil > Tropical forest > Bulk soil | place: Panama | collected 2016-02-17
GCAAACCGATACTTCGGTTTGAACTTTCAACGGCTGCTCAACGCCGCGTCGAACTGCTCCTGCGGAGCAGCCCGCTTCGGCGAGTGGGATGCGTGCGAATGCGGCACATTCGACGGTGCAACCGTCGAGTGGCGGCTGTTCAACGCTTCCACCAAGCCAGAGACGCTTCATGCCTGGCTCATTCTGAGCCATGCGCTGACAGCGCTGGCGATGACGCATCCCGTCGGCACTCTGCCGACGAACGGGTACGGCTTGACCGACGCCAACAGCCGGAAGGCCGTTCAGCAGTGGATCGAACAGAACGCCCCACTGACGGATGACGAAGTTCAGGTCATCCGCAACGCGGTTCGGCGCTCGCCTCGGATGCGATGACTGCACGGGTCAGCCGGAAACGGCTGGCCTGATGGAGCACCGCTCCTTGCAGGGCTAAAAAGCCCTGCAAACCCGACGGAAAGGACACTCATGTGCGGAATCGCAGGAGCCTATATCCGCGATCCCAAGCTGGAAGTCGATCTCGACTCCATGCTCTCCACGATGCTCGAAAGCATCGACCATCGTGGCGGGGATGCCACTGGCTACCTCGCTCTGGACTCCTTCGGAGTCGCAGAGTGGCAGCGAGCATCGTGTGATGCGAAGGACTTCAACCGCAACCGACGTCCTGTCCCGGTAGGGACAAGGACGATCCTCGCTCACACTCGCTACGCCACCCAGGGCCTTCCGGCGTTCATCGAGAACAACCACCCGCTTCGGCGGGGGTCGTTCTACGTCATCCACAACGGTCACGTGATCAACGACCAGGAGCTTTTCAAGCTCTCCGGTCGGGATCGCTACGGTCAAGTGGATTCGGAGGCGATTGCAGCGAGGATTTCCTCGCTGGGATCGCTCGATCTCGCTGACAAGGCGATGGGCGAGATCGACGGTGCAGCGGCTATCGCCGCTGTCGATGGCGAAAAGCCTCACCAGCTTGTGCTCGCCAAGGGTCACAGTTCACCCTTGTTCGTCTTGGTGACGAACAAGATCGTGCTCTGGGGATCGACGGAAAGCACGGTCAAGACGGCCTACAAGAAGCATGTAGGCCGCGTCCCGAAGAAGCGGAAGGTCGAGTACGTCCCGACAGGGACGATGATCTTCTTCGACAACGGGAAGCAAACGCGGAAGCAATTCGCCGCGTACGAGCCGCCGAAATACGTCTGGACTCCGAAGGAGAAAGTCTTCTCGGAGATCGGCGAGAACAACCGGCCGGACGACTCCGTCCGGTATCTGCCCAAGGTCGGCGGCTGGCCGAAGTGGGATCCGATCTCGTCCAAGGACGAGGAGGACGAGCTTCTGGTCTGTGACAGTTGCGGAGCAACTGTCCACTACCAGGACGCCGAGTACGAGCAGGAAGACGGCATCACCTGGACGCTCTGCCGCTACTGCGGCATCGAGGACGCGATCAGCGAGGATCCTGCGGCGGTCAACGCCGCGATCCTCGCCGCCGACTTCGACCGCGAGAAGGAGGAGAGCATCCGATGACGAGCCTGGTCGGAATCGTCTTGATCCTCGGGATCGGGATCGCAATCGGTTGGGCCATCAGAGATGGCCGTGCCTGAGCGGAGCGGGGCCTAACGGCCCCGCTGCGAGCAGCAGCCTTGTTGGGGCGAGGCTGCTGCTCGGAGCGACTGCTCCGAGAGAGGAGGAATCATCATGCTGATTTGGCATCTCAGCGAAGCTGAGATCCGCGAGGCGGCGAGACTCTCCCGCCTCGCGATCTGGAACGACCGCTACGGCTGGCAGGGTGGAATCCACCCGAGAGGCAAAGCCCTTTCGGTGCGGCTCTGCGTCGATGAAACCCAGCCTCGCGACGAGGAAAGGCTGCTGCCTTTCCAGAAGCGCAGCTACCACGGTCGCCGCCTCCCGTATGTGACCTGGGAAGGTCACCGGGAGTTCATGCGCCAGGCGTTCAAGATCAACCCGGACGCCCGGATCAAGTCGGCTCTCGCCGACTACCGGGGCTTCGCCGATTTCCTCGCGAAGCACCCTGCAACACGGAATCGCAACCTGAGCGTTTAGCCCTTCGGTCTGTGAAGGGCGTAAACGCTCATCGACAGAAAGGACAACATGCCTGGCAAGTACAGGATCTGTGCTGAGTTCACACTCAGCACCGAGATCACCCCGGAAGGCTGTCTGAGCGGGATCGAGGACGAAGTCCTCGACTACGAGGATGACTCCTATTTCAGCGGCGAGGACGTGGTCGTCCACGGCGGCTCGATCAACTTCGTGATCGAGGCCGACAGCGAGGACGAGGCGCGTGAGCGCGTGGACGAGATCATCGGCCACGCCTACTACTCGGGCGACGACGGCATCGAGTGGGAGTTGTACGACGGCCTCTCGATCACCGAGATCACGGAGATCGAGCCACCGATGGACATGGAGCGCGCGAAGGAGATCATCCTGGCGTTCCTCGGCCGCGTGGACAATCTCGATTCCGAGGTGAAAGCCGCGTTCGAGTTCGTGATCGAGAACCTGCTCACCCCGTAGGGGTGCTGCGAGTAGGGCTGCGAGTTGCAACTGGCAGCCCCTCTCGGAGCATCGCTCCAGAAAGGAGGACACCATGATCGAGGCACGCCTTATCGCGGACAGAGTGACGAAGGGTGCTGTCCGGTTCACGCAGTCGGCCAGCGACGAGATTGTCTACCCGCTGAGTATCTACCTGCGTCACGAGCAGGTCGAGACGCTCGGGCTGAAGTCGGCCATCGGCCAGGCGGTCACCGTCACTGTCGCTCCGTGAGGAGTAGCAGGGGAGCGGGTTGCGGCCCGCTCCCCTGCTCGCTTTCCCCGCGTCAGCGAGGATCGTAGACCACCACCACTGAAAGGAGCATCGTGACCTACCGCGTCGTCTTCCCGTTCACCGATCTCGACGCTGCTCTCCACTTCCTAAGCGAGCAGCGCCAGCGGGGTTGGGCGGGAGTCCTCCTCGATGAGGAGGACGTGGAGATGATCCGCCTCGTCCAACCGGATCCGGGGTTCTCGGTGAAGGTCAATCCCTTCACCGAACAGAGCGAGCGGGCCTCATAAGCCCGCTCGCTGCATGAAGCAGCCGCCCTCGGGAGAGGGGTGAGGTTGGCTGCTTCATGGAGCGTAGCTCTGCTCCGGTACGCACGTTTGCGATTCGCAGGTTGGCGTGCCGCCACCACCACCTGTTGACACCACGACGTATGATATGATGTCAACAGATCGCCCGACAAGAAGGGAGGGTTATGAGCACCACCACCGTTTCGGTCGAGACTTTCGAGGCCGAGGTGAAACGCCGCCTGATCGACACGTTCTCGCTCGGAGTCCTACTCGGGCTGAGGACACGGCAGGCGGTCTGGCATCGCGTCCAACGAGGCACGCTGCCACCACCACTCCTACGGATCGGCAACGTCAGTCTGTGGGATCGAGACGCAATCGAGATACCCGACGGAAAGGAGAAATGAGCGAGTTCGCCGAGGTCATCGAGGAGTTGCGTGCGTTCGCGACGCGCAACTCGATGATCCTCAGCCCCGAGTTGGCGCGAGCCGTCTGGCTCGCGATCCCCTCGGTGCGCTTCGGCGGTGACGTGTTCGACGCCGAGTTGAACCGGCAGATCCGGCTCGACCGCCTGGCAGCCGAGGAGTACGCGGGCTACCACGGCATCAAGGCCGACCGGGTCGAGCACGAGGCCGACTTCATCGTCGGCCTGTACCTGATGGAGCGGGATGCTCAACCCGCCTAAAGCGCGAAGGGCAGGTTTCCCTGCCCTTCACGACCCGACAGAAAGGAGGGCGCGTTCCCGTGGGTTCGCGCCTCTTTCTGTTCTGAACACGATACCCGACAGGAAGGAAGATCACCATGCTCGCAGAGATCAGAGGACGTGGCTCTAGCTGGCGTGTGTTCACGCCTGACGAGTCCGCACTCGCGACACCACTACCTGTGTACGACCAGGACGGCGTGCTGGTCGAGGTGCTGATGGTCGGTGCTCCCCCGGACGGGGAGCGGAAAATGATCGAGCGCTTCGGCGGGCCGTTCGCGACGGTCGAAGAAGCAACCGAGTACGCGACCTACCTCGACTGTGACGAAGTCAAGGTCGTGACGACGAAGACGAAAACCGAGGCGCTGGCACTCGCCAGAGCCGCGAAGAAGGGAGACACCGATGAGTGACGACAACGTGAAGCTGCACCACTCGATGAAGCCGAACACGGACGGGATCCCGTTCATGGACTTCTTCGAGGACATGATGAAGCCGGGATCACCGAACGAGATGGCGTTCCAGATCGACCGGACGCCGAACCCCGGCGACCCGGCGGACATGACGTTCTCGCAGGAGGCGGTGAACGAGATCGCCGAGCAGTTCCGCCTGTTCCTGATGGCGAAGGCGCTCGGACGGACGCGCGAGACGGGGCACGGCCCAAAGCACGTCCGCGCCCATGTGACCCTCGACTGGGCACCGCCGTTCGACATGAAGAACGACCCGACTGTCGGGCCGTTCTTCCAGATCGGCGAAGACGGAGGGCTGGAGCCGCTCGACGGCACCAAGCGCTACGAGTGGAGGACTCCCTGATGCAGGCGTGGGAGTACGCACTCGAACTGCGCACCGAACTGGAGGAGTGGTGGCTGTCTGAGCGAGGCCGCAGCTTTGGGAAGCGGTGGCACTACGCCCGTACCGCTAGCTCCTCGCTCGCACAGCAGCCGATAACCGTGGATGAGGTCGAGCTTCGCAAGCTGCCGGTCGCCGCGCCGTTCTTCGTCACCGACGAGATGGTCGATCTGCTAGAGCACGCAGCGGCAACGTTCCCGAACACGCCGCTGCACCCGGTCGATCTGCCACTCGACACCGGCTTCGTGCTGCTCGGCCGCTCGGTCAACGTGCTCGATATGCACATGAACCCGCTGCCGGTACGGGCGTTCACCTGGGGGCTGACCACCGGAACGAACCCGAGCGAGGCGAACGGCGTTCACTTCTCGGTCTACGCCCACCAGAGCGACGACGCCGAGCGGGAGGCCGCAAACAAGGCCGTCGGGATGAAGGACTTCTTCCCGACGCTCAGCCTGCTCCACGACGCGGCGTGGAAGTTCGGCACCGAGTACGCCAGCGCGGAGGGCTGGACGCCGGGGACGGTCTGGAACCAGGGGAAGGAGATCCCGCTGGAGTCGATCCAGTCGGCGATCCACATGATGAAGACGATCCACACCTTCTGGATGCTCTCGCAGCAGCGGATCGGGGAGAGCGGGTCGCGCTACGCCTCCCGTCCGGTCAGGCGGCGGATCGAGCGCTCGTTCCCGAACCGCCCGATCCCCGAGGTCAGGGTCATCACCCTGCGCCGTCGCCGCCTGCCGACCCACGCGGACGAGGAGGTCGGCACAGGTCGAGAGTACAGCCACCGCTGGTGGGTGAACTCACACTGGCGCAGGCAGTGGTATCCGTCCGAGAACCGGCACAAGCCGAAGTTCATCGAGGGCTACGTGAAAGGCCCCGAGGACAAGCCGTTCCAGCGCAAGGACACCGCGTACGTCTGGAGGCGATGACGATGGAACCGTACGACGGAACACGCCGACAGCCCTACGGCACCCGCGAGGGCGACATTTGGCTCGGCCCAGGAGCCGTACAGGAGCTACTCGACGCCGAAGGCGAGGGCAAGGTGCTCGTCCACGAGATGATGGTCAAGGACGGCGTACTAGACGAGTTCGTGTACGTGACCACCGACCCCGAACTAATCGAGCGGGCCACACATGGACACGAACTGTGGATGGCACAGGTCGCGAGCGAGAACTGATGGAGCCGCTGAACCCGCACTTCGCCCGCTGGTGCATCCAGATGTGGGAGTCCCTGCACGAAGGGAAGCTGTGGGTGATCCCGCGCTCGGAGACGGTCTTCCAGATGCAGGACGGGAGGCTCGTGTTCATCGAGGGCACCGACGAGGAGTTCGACCAGGTGAAGGAGCACTTCGCCGAGATCGGCGTCGAGGTCGTCGTCGGCCGTTTGCGTTATCCGGAGGAGGGGCCAGTCGAATGACCGGCCCCTCACCTCCTGGTTCTAGGGGTCGATGACGACCGTGCAGGTGTACGTGCCAGGCTCCAGGCCCGGTGCGGACACCTTGGCGTCCTCGATGTTGCCGCTCGGCGAGTCGCCGATGTCGGCGCTTGCCGCATCGACACAGGAAATCTGCGACTTGGTGCCGCCTGCCGCCTGCGACTTCGACTCGATGGTCAGATCCGTCAACGGCGTGTCATCGAACGAGAGCGACTGCGGCGAACCGGAGCAGTCGGTGTTCACGTTCACGTCCACGTCGTGCGTGGTCGAGTCGTTGATCTTGTAGCCACTCGGAGCGCCCGTCTCGGTGACGTGGTATGTCCCGAAGACGAGGCCGGACACGCAGTCCGTCCCATCAGCGCCCGAGGTGAGCGTCTTCGAGAAGCCGCCCGGCCCGGTGACCGAGAAGGTGGCACCCGCGAGCGCCGTCCCCTTGGTCGAGGTCTTCGCGACCTTGATCGCGCCAAGCTGCTGCTTGTTCACGTATGTGCAGGTGATGTCCGACCCAGCGACGATCACTGCGGTTGCGACCTTGCCGGACGACAATCCGCCCGTGCCGACACAGGTCAGGCTCTCGAACGCGAACCCAGCCGGGTCAGCGCCCTCGGTAACCGTGTACGTGTTCGGCTGCAAGCTGTCGAACACCTGTGTGTCGGTTGCGTGGTCGTTCAGCGAGAACGTCGCTGGCGACAAGCCGCCCGAGGTCGTGTAGTCGAACGACTGGTCGAGGTCGCCCGGATCGGTGTGCTTGATGATCGTCAGCTTGCCGCAGTTGTGCGCTGAGATCGCCACCGGGGCGATGAAGTCCTTGATCTCGCTCGTGAAGCTGGTCGAGGAGCGGGACTTCACGTACGCGGACGAGAACGACTCGCACGAGCCTGCGGGGATGATCCCCGCGCAGGCCAGGTTGATCGCCGCCTCGCCGAACTGCTGAGCGGGTCGGTTGACCGACGGGAAGCCGCCGAGCGTATCGGCGACCTGCGCTGCGTTCGTCGCGCCCTCCGAGCAGGAGGACGAGATCGTGGACTCCGAACCCCAGGCGCTGCCCGTCCACTTGCGGACAGTCAGTGTCGGCGTGTTCGAGCCGCCCTGGAACGAGTAGTTGATCAGCAGGTCGTCCACCGTCCGATTCAGCGTCTTCGCACCGGCAGTGGTCAGGTCGGGCTGCGCCTTCGCGTTGATCTCGAAGTCGAAGTTGACCGTGCCGGACTGGTCTTCGCGCGACCAGGCCAGGTACAGGTACTGCGCGCCGCCGATGTTCTCCCCGGCGACCGCGAACCGGGCCAGGTTCGCCTTCGAGTTCGGGATCGAGCCGGTGACGACAGTGACCGCCGTCTCGTCTTCCTTCGTCCCGTTCCCGAACGCATTGTCGGCCTGCTTGTTCTGGATGTCCTGACCTGCGGCCAGGTTGGGCGCGTTCACCCAGTCGTGCGCCCCCGCACCGCCGTTGACGACGAGGTTGCCGTCGTTGCCCTCGAACGAGGATCCCGACAGGTTGGCGCTCGCTCCGACCACGAAGACGGTGGTCGCGGCGACCGCCGCAATAGCCACGAGCAGCAGTAGTGCTCGCTTCATGTGCCTCCTCCTTGTTCTCCCCCCGGATTGTCCGGCGGGACTCTACGCCAAACGAAAAGGGCCGATCAAGTGATCGGCCCCTTCGATCTACCCCTTGACGGGTCTGACGCCGCAGGAGTAGTGTCCCTGACTTGTGAGAATCGAGACTGGACAAGCCTAACGGATTGCCACTCCAAAGTGAAGGCCGGATGCTCGGGGCAGGCGAACAAGGAGAGGCCGAGCGGATTGCCTAAAAGGCGTGCGCGGTCGATCTGAACAGTTGCAACTGCCCCTGTTCTTCAACGGCTGGAAGGGGTGCAGCCCCCCTGGGTGGGGAGGGTTCGGGGAAAAGCGCCCGAACCCTCCCGGTCGTTGAGGTGTGCTACGATCCGCGTCCTTGTGTACCCCGACAGGAAGGAGCGATGTGAAGGTTCGCGGCACGAAAGCTCATGTCGCAGCGTGGGTTGAACTGACGCTAGCGAAGGAGTTGAACGCCGTGGCAGAGAGTCTCGGCATCTCACGTTCCGAGGCGGTACGGCTCGCTCTCACGCAGTTCGTGATGAACGAGAGCAACAACAACGACAGAGAGGAGAACGGATGAATCCACAGATCGAAAAAGACGCCAAGCAGTTCGGGCTGTACGCGAGTGGCTGGAGGCTCGGCCTGCTCGTCGCCCGCTGCGTCGAGAAGGGGAAGGGACACGGTGGAGATCGCAAGTCGGATCAACGTCGCAATCACGACGTTGATCTGAAGGTCGGCGCTCGCGTTTTCGCCAAGGCCGCAGGAACTTCCGCCGACCGGGTGCTCAGGCACCTGGAGGCGTGGAACCTGGCGGCGGCGGACGGCGTGAAGGGCATCAAGCCTTCGGCCACGCTGTCTCCCGGCGACGAGCCGAAGCTCAACTACGACTCGCTCCCGGACTGGAGCGACTACTACACCTCCGTCAGCGGGGGCTTCAACGGCGGCAAGGATCGCTCGCCGACCGAGAAGAACGTCGAGGACGCCCTCGATTCACTCTCACCCGATGCTCGGGCGAGAGTCGTTGGCGGGGCACTCGGCAACAAGGCAACGAAGGAGGCGGTGAAGCGCAACCCGCTCGTCACCTCAGTCGTGGCCGAAGTAGCAGCGGAGGCGTGGCAGGAGTCGGGGCAGCGCAGCGAGGAGAAGGGCAAGACCCGCTCCAAGAAGCTCGCCGCGAAGGACGCCCTCGCTCACATCCAGGGCATGTACGACGACGTGAGCAGCGCCGTACAGCACGCCGCCGACGCTGAGTACGAGATCGTCCGCTGGAGCGTGGCTCCCGGCGACGACTGGTTCGACCGGATGCCGGGGCTGATCGACCGCACCCGCACCGGGATCGTCAGGCTCAACGCCCGAATCGACCGGATCATGGACGAGTTCGAGCGGACGAAGCAGGAGCGATCCGACGAGTCCAGGGCCTAGCCGCTGGGCTACCCACGGGGAGGGGCCACAACGACCCCTCCCCGCCACCTACAACAGGAAGGAAAGCAGATGAGCACGAAAGACCAGAACAACGCACTGCTGCTGCACTCGTACCTGCGCAAGCACATCGCAGGGCAGACAGCAGATGCGATCTGTCAGCACATGGGGATCGAGTACGAGGACTTCACCCGCGCCGTCCGCTTCTCGCGGCGCTGCGAGGATCACACGATCCTGGCGAACGAGATCGTCTGCGTCACGAAGGCGGCTCCGTACCTGTACTTCCTCGCAAAGAGGAACAGCCAGGCGAACCAGTACATCGACAAGCGGTTCGTCGTCATCGAGGGGCACCTGACCAGTGTGGACATCTTGCTCTCCAAGCAGGCCGACAAGTTCCCGGCGCACGCGAAGGAGATCGAGTTGGTCAAGGTGCAGGTCGAGCGGGTGATGGAGGACATCGCCCGTGTCCGCATGGGGATCGCAGGCGACGATGGTGGTCGGTAGGGATCTCTCGTTCGAGGCTCTGTGTGAGGTGTGCTCGATGGACTGGGCACACCTCACCAGCGTCGAGCGCGGAATGGCGAACCAGGCGCTCGGCCAGCTTCGCAAGCTCCACCCCGAAGCCAGTGACGACCTGCTCGGACGGATGATCCGCGCCCGTGCTGCCGCCTACCGGGTCGTGTTCGGGCCGGGGTTCCCGCTCACGCCAGCGGCGCTGCTGCGCCACTGGTCGAGCGTGATCGAGCGCCAGAAGCAACAAGCCGCAGAAAGGATCCGCACGAACCCTCCGGCTTCCGGTCGAGGCTGCCCTGAGTGTGGTGGTGACAAGTGGGTGGACGATGGGACTGACGACCGGGGGTTTCCGATCTCCCGGCGCTGCTCGACCTGCAATGCTGGGCCGGGTGGTGGCAGTCACACACGCAACGTGGATAGCCCTGTTCCTGGCGGTGGCGTTCGCAATCGGGATGCTGCTCCTGCTCAGGTGATCGTCTCCTGTGTTCTCTGCGGCAAGGAGATCCTGGAGCACGAGCGGCGCACGATGCACTCGCAGTGGATCGGCTGGCATCCCGAGCAGGGGCGCAGGGGCGGCGGCGCGCACGACAAAGGCAAGGCTCCGCTGAAGACTGCTGCACGCGCTCACAGCCACTGTGTCGATGCGGCGCACGCTGGCAGGCTGAACCAAGAATCTCTGTTCGACCAGTTGGTACTATCCCCGGTACCCGATAGGAAGGAGTTCTGATGTCTTTCCAGCAGCCGCTCGTGCAGGAGCGGGAAACCGAGCAGATCGTCGGCACGGTCACCGGCATCGTCCAGAAGGGCGCGGACAAGTGGCAGGCTGTTGTCCAGCCGGACGGCTCGCAGTACACGAAGAACCTGTGGACGAAGGACGAGCAGTTGATCGTCTCGCTGTCGCGGATGATCGGGCAGCGGCTCGGCTTCGCCTGCAACGTCAGCCACTGGAACATGCAGGACGGCACTCCGGTGCGGTCGCTCTGGATCGACGCGGTCGGCGCAGTCGCTCCCGGCTCCCCGGCGATGCAGGGGCCTCCGACGACGACAATGCAACAGCCGATCACGGGTGCGATGCAAACCGCTCCTAACGTCCTGCCACAAGTGCAGGTTCAGCAGCAGATCCCGCAAGAGGTCAAGGAGGCCAGGATCCACCGCCAGACCGCCTCCAAGGTCGCGGCGATCCTGCTCACCCATCTCCAGCCCGAGCAGCGGACGATGGACACCCTGCTCGTCCTTTCCGAGCGGCTCTGCCGCTACTACGAGAACGGGCTACCGCATCCGCAAACGGTCGAGGATCTGATCAACCAGGCGATGCCACAGGGGATGGACGACTTCCCGCCCCCGGATCCCGGCCAGTACACGGGCGACGACGACATCCCATTCTGATGCCAACCGGGCAGCCCGACCCGATGGAACTGCACACAACCGAACTGGCGCGTGCGAAGAAGGAGGTGGACGAATCCCTCGTCCGCCTTCGCTCGCTGTTCGACCAGATCATCCACGCGATGAACGGC
>Ga0126369_10003721_pt1 | contig 11046 bp, 7 predicted proteins | sample PanSoiMetaPlot_1_FD_109646 | JGI IMG/M metagenome (GOLD analysis project Ga0126369, IMG submission 109646) | Tropical forest soil microbial communities from Panama - MetaG Plot_1 | ecosystem: Environmental > Terrestrial > Soil > Tropical forest > Bulk soil | place: Panama | collected 2016-02-17
CGCCCTGGTTGCTGTCCACTTGAAGATCGAGGATGTGGATAACGAGAGTGTCGCCGGGCTCGGCGCCGTCGACGAAGAAGGGGCCCGTGAGAGGATTATCGATCTTGATCTTGGAGAAAGGGTCGCCGGGCTTTTGGAGCGCGTTGCCGAAACAGTCAAGCGAATTGGCTTCGAGGATGTTGCCAGGCTTGAGATGGGCAACAGCGTCGGCGGGGCCGAAGGTAGCTTTGACGTTGTCCAGGGAGGCGTGGAAGCGGACGATGTTGCCGGCGGCATCATCGGAGCCGGTCGGGGTTTGCGCTTCGGCAGGAACGGTGGTGAGCAAGATAAAGAATGATGCGATCAGGGCGAATGACAGACGGCGCAAAGGGAACCTCCGTTGGAGTCGAAAAAGCGAATTCGCAGTGCAACATGATTTGGCGGCGGAGTCAATCGGCGGAGTGTCTGATATTCTCGTAGGCTTATGAGATTGGTAGTGGCGGCAGTGGTGGAACGCGAGGACCGGCGGCTGTTGATTGGTCAACGGCGGCGGAGTGATACGTCGGCGCTGAAGTGGGAATTTCCCGGAGGCAAGGTGAGGGAGGGCGAGGGATTGGAAGAGGCGCTGGCGCGGGAGCTGCGGGAAGAGTTGGGCGTGACGGTTTTGAAGAGCCGCAAGATTGGGCAGGTGCGGCACCGGTATGCGAACACGGCGGAGGAATGGGAGATCCATTTTTTTGCGGTGAAGATTGCGGAGAAAGAGATTACTCCGCGGGTATTTGAGCAGATCGCGTGGGTGCTGCCGAAGCAATTGGCGGGATACGATTTTCTGGCGGCGAACCGGGAATTGATTGCGCGTCTGGCTACGGGGAAGATCAAGGCAGGGGAAGTACTGGAGGAGTAGGACGCGGAGAATTCGCCACCGAGTACACAGAGTGCACAGAGGGAGACGAGACCGGAGGGGTTTAGAGCACCCGGGAAAAGACGACGCGTAGGCACGCATGAGGGAGGCCGGCCGTGAAAGCCAGCGCTACAGTGAAGAAAAATGCGCGAAGCTGGGTGGTGGCGCGATCGACGGCACACAAGAACTTGCGTTGGCGGATGGCCCCGGGACGCTCCACCAACAACAGCAATTTCAAGTACACGGGTGTGGTGATATTGGGGACTAAGGTAGCGGCGAGGAAGGCCTCGGGCCTGAAGGCCCGAGCTACCGGATGTGCTTCAGAAGTTGAAGGTCGGACCCTAAAGGTCCGACCTCAAAAAAATCGCCGCCTCTAGGATCAGTTCGGTTAGGAGATGACGGGGTTGGGTTTGTCGGGGTTGATGGCTAGTTCGGTGATGGCTTTGTCCAGGACGGACTTTTCGAGTTGGCCGTCGGTGTAGAGTTCGTGGAGAGTGGCAAGGGTGATGAAGCGCGAATCGACTTCGAAGAATTCGCGGAGCGAGGTGCGGCCTTCGCTGCGGCCGAAACCGTCGGTACCGAGAGTGGCGAGACGGCGCGGCATCCATTTGCTGATCATGTTGGGCAGAGTTTTCAAATAGTCGGACGCGGCGACAAGAACGCCCTGCGAACCTTCGAGGCACTGCTTGACGTAGGCGACGCGCGGCTCGGTGCTGGGGTGCAGGCGGTTCCAGCGCTCGGTTTCGATGCCGTCGGTATAGAGACACTTGTAGCTGGTGACGCTCCAAACATCGGCAGAGACGCCGTATTTCTGCTCGAGAATTTCCTGTGCGGCGACGACTTCGTTGAGGATGGCACCACTGCCGAAGAGTTGCGCACGCAACTTGGATTTCTTATTCGCGGCGCCGCGGAACTTATACATGCCCTTGAGAATGCCCTGCTCGACGCCGGCGGGCATGGTGGGCATAGCGTACGGCTCATTCATGACCGTGATGTAGTAGAAGATATTTTCTCGGTCTTTGTACATGCGGCGAATGCCCTCTTGAATGATGACGGAAATTTCGTAGGCGTACGCCGGATCGTAAGCGAGAAGATTCGGTACGGGCAGAGCGAGAACGTGGCTGTTGCCGTCCTGGTGCTGCAAGCCTTCACCGGCCAGGGTGGTGCGTCCGGCGGTGCCGCCGAGGAGGAATCCGCGAGTGCGCATATCGGCGGCGGCCCAGATGAAGTCGGCGACCCGCTGAAATCCGAACATCGAATAGTAGATAAAAAATGGAATGGTGTTGATGCCATGCGAGGCATAGGCAGAGCCAGCAGCGATGAAGGAAGCCATGGAGCCGGCTTCGGTGATGCCCTCTTCGAGGATCTGGCCGTCTTTGGCTTCCTTGTAGTAGAGGAGAGTGTTGACGTCCACGGGCTCGTACTTCTGGCCAACGCTGGAATAAATGCCGACGGTGCGGAAGAGTGATTCCATACCGAAGGTGCGCGCTTCGTCGGGAACGATTGGCACGATGAGCTTGCCGATTTCGGGGTGCTTCAACATTTTGCGAAGCATGGCGACAAAGGCCATGGTGGTGGAAACTTCGCGGCCATCGCTGCCATCGTGGAATTCGCGGAAGAGTTCGTCGTGGTCGGCGACGAGGGGGGTGGAGCGGACTTTGCGCTGCGGCGTGTATCCACCGAGGGCTTCGCGACGAGTTTTGAGATACGTGATTTCCTCGCTGTCCTCAGGCGGACGATAGAACGGAACATCGCTGATGTCGCTGTCGCTGAGGGGAATGCCAAAACGCGAGCGGAACTCGCGGAGTTCGTCTTCGTTGAGTTTCTTCTGCTGGTGGGTGACGTTCTTGCCTTCACCGGCTTCACCGAGGCCATAACCCTTAATAGTGCGCGCCAGGATGACGGTGGGGCCGCCCTTGTGTTCGAAGGCGGCTTTGTAGGCGGCATAGACTTTGCGAGGATCGTGTCCACCGAGTCGCAGACGGCGTAGGGCCTCGTCGGGAAGAGGTTCGACGAGTTTCAAGAGGCGCGGATCGCTGCCGAAGAAGAATTGGCGAACGTAATCACCGGAGGAAACGACAAGCTTCTGGTATTCGCCGTCGACGACCTCGCCCATGCGCTTGACGAGAAGACCTTCGGTGTCGCGTTCAAGGATGGGATCCCACTCACTGCCCCACAGAACCTTGATGACGTTCCAGCGGGCGCCGCGGAAGGCGGATTCCAATTCCTGAATAATCTGGCCATTGCCACGAACGGGACCATCGAGGCGCTGAAGGTTGCAGTTGACGACGAAGATGAGGTTGTCGAGTTTTTCGCGGGCGGCAAGAGTGATAGCGCCGAGTGATTCGGGCTCATCGGTTTCGCCGTCGCCGAGGAAGGCCCAAACTTTTGCGTCGGTGGCGGGCTTGAGACCGCGGTTTTCCAAGTAGCGATTGAAGCGTGCCTGATAGATGGCCATGAGCGGGCTAAGTCCCATGGAGACAGTGGGATATTCCCAGAAATCGGGCATGAGCCAGGGGTGCGGATAGGAGGAGAGTCCACCGCCGGGCTTCAGTTCACGGCGGAAATTTTCCAACTGCTCGATGCTGATGCGACCTTCGAGGAAGGCGCGAGAATATATGCCAGGGGCGGCATGGCCCTGAAAGTAGATGGTGTCACCTTCGAAATTTTCGCTGCGAGCGCGGAAGAAATGGTTGAAGCCGACTTCATAGAGAGTGGCGGCGGAGGCATAGGTGGAGATGTGACCGCCGATGTTGTGCTCCAAGCGATTGGCGCGGACGACCATGGCGAGAGCGTTCCAGCGAATGAGGGACTTGATGCGGCGCTCGAGCTGCTGGTCTCCGGGGAAGAGCGGTTCGAGGCGGGCGGGAATGGTGTTGGCGTACGGAGTGTTAGCGGTGAAGGGGAGATCAATGCCACTGACGGTGGCGTGGGCGCGAAGGCGTTCGAGGATTTCGCGCGCAACGTCGGTGCCGCTGGATTCCAGGACGGAATCAAGGGACTCGAGCCATTCCTGAATTTCGATGTCGTCGATGTGTCTGTGCGTAATTGTTTCCTGATCCATAGTGAGCGACCGACCTTCTTCCCTTCCAAAGGCGCTAAAGACGCCAGGGACGAAATCTACGAGTGAATCCGCGATTTCCAAGAATAACACCTTGCGGAGGGGATATGCACGCGCAGGGGAGCTAGAAATATTCCCGATAGGGCGAAGTGATTTCTTGGATGAACGGCTTTAGGAAGGGCCGGAAGAAAGAAGAGCAGGGTCCGCGCCGTGCCATTGTAGGAGCCCACCCAAGAGCGCGAAAGGGTGGGGCACTCTCAAGTTCATGGGTCGCGTTGCATCAGAGGGTGCGGCCGCCGTCGAGGACTAAAGTGTGGCCGGTCATGAATTCGGCACGGATGATGAACAGGACCGCGTCAGTGATGTCCTGGGGATCGCCGGTTCTGGCGAGCGGGGCGCGCTTAATGAAGTCGGATTGCCACTCTGGGGGATCACCGGGCATGGTGATAGTGCCGGGAGCGATGGCGTTGACGCGAACCTTGGGGGCAAGTTCCTTGGCGAGAATGCGCGTTAGGAGAATGACGCCGGCTTTGGAAATGGAGTGGGGAAGAAATTCGCGCCAGCCTATGAGACCGCCGATGTCGGCGAAATTGACGATGACACCGTTTCCCGACTGCGTGAGATACGGCGCGGCCGACTGGCAGCAGAAGAACGAAGCCTTGAGGTTAGTGTCGAGAGAGGCATCCCAGGTGGCTTCGGAAGTTTGGCCGAATTTGGTTTCGAGGAAATTGGCGGCGCTGTTGATAAGGATGTCGAGGCGCTGGAATTCCTTGGCGACGCGTGCGATGAGATCGTGGATCTGCTCGACGCGAGTGAGGTCGGCCTGGATGGCGATGGAGCGACGGCCGAGTTCTTCGATTTCGTGGACGACTTCGAGGGCTTCTTGTTGGGATTTGCCGTAGTGGACGGCGACGTCGGAGCCTTCGTTGGCGAGTCGAAGGGCGATAGAGCGGCCAAGGCGCTTCCCTGCCCCGGTGACGAGGGCGACGCGGTCGTGCAAGGTAGGTTCGGCGGTCATGGAAGAGATCACGATAGGAAAGGTAGCACAAGGGGTGCAAGGACGTGGGTGAGAGATTCACCACAGAGGGCACAGAGGAACCCACGTGCCAAGCGAAGGCGTAAGAAAGGCAGTATGGGTTGGTTGATCTTATGACGGAAGGAGCGCCATCAGTGCTCTTCTTTGTCCATGTAGAGGCAGGAGCATGGCGCGAGGGAGTCGGAGACGGCTTCACCGGTGATGAGGCGCGCGCCGCGGCTGAAGGTGAGGTATTCGAAACCCCATTGAATGAAAACCTGAACGCGACTTTGAAATTGAACGAGGTACATGAGATGGATGAAGAGCCAGATGAACCAAGCGAGGAAACCGGCGATGTGCAATCCGAAAATATTGGCGACGGCAGAGGCGCGACCGATGACGGCCATGTCGCCCTTGTTGAAATAGTGGAAGGGTGGAACCGTTTGCTTCCCTTGCAGGCGAGACTGGATGGTTTTTGCGGCATAGCGTCCACCCTGAATAGCGACCTGCGCGACGCCGGGAAGAGGCTTGCCGTGTTCGTCGAGGGAAAGGGCGAGATCGCCGACGACGAAAATATTGGGATAGTTGGGAATGGTGAGATCGGGAAGCATCTTGATGCGGCCGCTGCGATCAGTTTCGGCGTGAGTGCGTTCGGCAATTTTGCGGCCGAAGTCGTTGGTAGTAACGCCGCCGGCCCAAAGAACGGTGCGCGCGGGAAGTTTGGTGTCTGCGCCGTTGTGGGTGTAGTGAACGCCATCGGAGTCGATATTGTTGACCATGGCGTTTTTCAGAACTTCGACGCCGAGACGGGAAACGAGTTTTTCCGCTTTGGCGGAAAGATCCTCGGGGTAAGCGGTGAGTACGCGAGGAGCGCCATCAAGAAGAATGATGCGGGCTTCGGTGGGATTGATGTGGCGAAAATCATTGCGAAGAGTTTCGCGAGCAATTTCCGCGAGGGCGCCTGAAAGTTCGACGCCCGTGGCGCCGGCACCGACGATGACAAACGTCAGCCAGGCGCGGGCCTCGGTTTCGGAGTTGGAGCGTTCCGCACGTTCGAAGGCGTAGAGAAGTTTGTGGCGAATGGCGGTGGCTTCCTCAATGGTCTTGAGGCTGGGAGCGAAGGCGCGCCAGGCGTCGTTGCCGTAGTAGGAAGTTTGCGAACCAGTGGCGATAATGAGGGAATCGTACGGATAAATGCAGCCGTCGCGAAGCATAACTTTTTTGGCATCGGGATCGAGATCGACGGCTTCGCCGAGAAGGACTTCGGTGTTTTTCTGGCGGCTGAGGACCGCGCGGAGAGGTGAGGCGATCTGGCCGGGCGAGAGCGAGCCGGTGGCAACCTGATAGAGAAGCGGTTGGAAGAGATGGAAGTTGCGCTTGTCAATGAGGGTGACAGAGGCGTTGGCGCTCTTGAGGGTTTGCGCGGCGACGAGCCCGCCCAAACCTCCGCCGAGAATAAGAATTTTGTGTGTGCCGGCCATAGGCAACCCACGCACTGCTACCATGGACGTGGGAGAACTAGTTTACAGTAGTCGGTTATAGGTTTTAAGTACCAAGGACAGCAGATCCCTCGCTTCGCTCAGGATGACAATGAAAAAAAAGGCGGGCCGGGGCAGAAACCGCGCAGAGAGGAACCTCTAAGAAACACGATTATGAGGCAACATTGGGGAGAGGAAGCAGGATGGAACGAGCAGACTGAGAGGAACGCGTTACGGCTGTTGCTTTCGGACTTGATTCAACCAGCAACGCGGGTGGAGTTGATGGGATTGATGGACGAGGAATTGTTTGTGGACGATCTGCACCGCGTGGTATTTGAAGAGATGCGGGAGATGGGGCAGTCAACGGCGCGGGAAATGAGAGGGTTGCTGCCCGCACGAATCACGAATCGAGGATTCCCTGAGTTTGACTGGAATGAATTTCTGGGCGCGAAGGTAGCGAGCGAAAAAGAAATCGAGGAACTATATGCAAGCGTGCTGCGAATGATCGAAGTGCGCCACCGTGACGATGCGGAAACGGAAGCGAACTGAAGTGAGGGAGAGTCCGCGGAAGATTGGGTTCCTAGCGGAGGCGATCTTTTTTGTTGGCTATGTGGCACTGTACATCTGGAAATTACAAGTGCAGGTTCCCGCCTCGTGGTGGGTTTTCGTGGTTTGGTTGAGCGCGAGCGCGGTGTTGAGGAGGGATACGCCAAAGACGCTGGGATGGCGGGCGGACAATTTGTGGGCGGCCACGAAACGGGCGGGATGGTTCTTCTTTGGGGCGGCACTGGGGATGTGTGTGATTGGAGTTTTTCTGGGGATGCTGAAGCGAGTGCCAGCGCACTTGACGGAACCAAACCACTTGTTCGGGTACATGGCGTTTTGTCTTCTGCAGCAGGTGGGGCTGAATTCATTTCTGACGAACCGGTTGTTGAGTGCGTTTGAGAAATCATGGATCGCGGTGTTGACAGCGGGAGTGTCGTTTGCGGCGCTGCATTGGCCGAACCCGGTGCTGGTGCCATTGACGCTGGTGGCCGGGATTACAATGGCCTGGCTATTCGCCAAGGAACGGAATATTTTGCCGCTGGCGGTGGGACAGGCAATTCTGGGGGCGCTGGTGTGGTGGGCGTTTCCGCTGGCTTGGCATCACTCGATGAGGGTGGGGCCGGGGTATTGGAATTATCACTAGAAGAGTCTTCAGTTGTCAGTTTTGCGTTTTGCATTTTGAGTAATGCAGCAAGCGGCAGATCCCCCCGCGTGGAGTGTTTCGCCACAGAGGAATACAAGTGCGTGGAAAAGAAGGGCCGTGGGGACGGTGGCCTGTGCCAACGCGGCTAAAAGACGGCCGCTACAAAACCACGGAACACCGAATTAGAGCTGCTCGTAGCGGCGGTGGGTAGGTTGGCGTAGGGTCAAGCCAAAAATTTTAGTTTCGGTAATGTCGGTGGCTCTACCGGCAATGCGGATGATGCGTCCCAGGGAGTCACGGATGGCATAGCCACGGTCGTGAATCCAACGCTGAGCGCCGTCGGGACGGCGAATGCGGTACTGTACGTCGAAGGTGTCAGCTGAGGTATCGCGGTTGAAGAAGACCAAGGCGCGATCATTGTCATCGGGATGGACGGCGTCGAGCCAGGAATGAGGGTCGTCGTAGAGGCTTTGGCAGGAGCGTCCCCAAAGTTTTTCATACGCGGGGCTAACGTAAAGGATGCGCTCCTCGATGACATCGATAAGCCAAAGGACGTCGGGGAGAGCAGAGGCGAGTTGCTGAAGAGGTTCGTTGGCGGTGATCGAGGAGCGCTCGAAATCGATGCGATCGAGGACTTCTTCGTGGAGGGCGTCGACGGTTTGCCGCAGGACTTTGCTCTTTTCGTCAACGATCGCCTGCATCAAAAAATGGAGGCCGAGGAGTTCTTCCTCAACGCGACGCCGTTCACATACTTTGGCTGCGATCATCAGAGGCATGATGCAAGCGACGCAGACAAAGCTGCCGAGCAGGAGAGGAGCATCGCGGCCAGTGGCAAAAGGACCGAAGCCGGAGAGGGAGCCCCAAACAGCGAATCCGCTGAGAACGAGATTGGTGCCTGCGGCCTCGAGCGGGCAAAAACGGAAAGCGGTCCAGATAGCAAAAGGCAGACAAAGAAAAGCGAGACCGTACCCCTGCGAATAGAAAAGCGAGGGAGGACCGAAGATAAGAACGCAAAGAAGGCTGAGGCCGGCCAGGAGAAGGAACAGTTCGAGGAGTTCGCCAAGCGTAGAACGGTGGCGAGGGCTTGTGAGGACGAGGACGAGAAAGGGAGTGATGGCGATTGCGCCGAGGGCATCGCCAATCCACCAAGTGAGCCAGACAGGGCGAAAATCGTGCCAATTGGCGAAACCAGAGCTGCAGAGAATGCACACGCCCATGGTCGCGCTGATAGCGGAGGCGAGAAAGCCGGCAAAACAGACGAAGTGAAAAACGTCTTTGGTTCTATAGAAGGCTTTGGTGCCGTTGGCGAATTGATTGACGAGGTACGCGCCGACGAAAGCTTCGATGGTGTTGCCCACGGCAATGCCGGCGGAGACGACGATGGAGGCGTTGACGTGGTGATTGACGAGAAAGGCGCCAACCAGGACGGCAGGCCAAACGCGATAGCCGAGAAGGAGAAGAGCCGCGACGGAGATGCCCGTGGGTGCCCAGAGAAGGGTGGCATGAGGATTGACGCTGGCCAGACCGAGACCGAACCTGCCGGCAGCGTAATAGACAAGGGTGAGCAGGGAAAGTGCAGTGAGATGAGAGAGGAAAGGAGAGTGTGAATGACGGACCTGCGAGCGCTCAGAAGAAACGAAAGGAGAGTCATGAATGAAAACGTGGCGCTCAGGAATCATGTGAAACATTTCCTCTTGGCTAAGGCGGAGAGGCCTGTTCATACGCTTGAACCTGGTCGTGGAAGAAGGGCGGACGAGGAACGTCCAAGTTGAGAATGAATGGACAACGTATACTACCGCTGCGGAAGAGTGTCAACGGGAGTTTAAAATTGTCAGTTGTCAGTTTTACAGTTTCACAGTTTTACAGTTTTGCGTAAGGAAGACAACAACAAGAACCCCACCCGCCGGAGGAGACGGGTGGGGCGCATTAAGTCGAGGAGTTACCCCGCCGCGCTACTGCCAAGCGCTGTCACCAGCCGGTGCGATACTGGCGGCTGAGATATTGGTTGGCTTCCGGGACGTTGGTGACGCGCATAGAGGCACCGTCGTACGCGATTTTTCTTCCGGCACGCAGAGAGACCACGCCGAGGAGCATGACTTCCGTGAGTTGAGCCGCGTATGAGAAAGGTGAGGCGGCCTGGGCGTGACCTCTTGCGGCGGCAACCCAGTTTAGTTCGTGGGATTCCCCGTCGATGCGAGGAAGTTTCGGAGCGGGCTTCTTGACGGAATCCTCGAGTGACTTCGGCAAGAGGCGCGGATTGGCGCCGTAGGTGTCGTGCATGAGCTTGCCCTTGCTGCCGATGATGATGGCGCCACCCTCCTTTTTTAGCTGCTCTTCGCCCAGTTCGACTGGCTTGGGAGGAGTAAGGCCACCGTCGAACCAAGTCAGTTTGACGGGAGGCATGGAACCGCGCGCTGCGAATTCATAGAAGATGATGCTGGCGGTCGGATAAGAAGCACCGTTGAATGGACTGGAGACAGTCTCGACAGAGGTGGGGTAGCCGAGATTGAGACTGGTCATAGCAACGTCGAGGAGATGAGCGCCCATGTCGCCGATGGCACCGACGCCCCAATCGACCCAGCCGCGCCAATTGAAGGGATGATAGATGGGGTGGTAGGTCACGCTGGGGCCAACGCCGAGAAATAGGTCCCAAGAGAGAGTTTGGGGAACAGGATAATTCCCTGCCATCGCTGCGGCGAGACGAATGCTAACACCAGCGGGGTCCCACTTGAGAGCGTCAAGTGATCCGGAAGATGCTTGGGGTCGCGGGACGCCTTGAGGCCAAAAACCAACGGGACGATCGGTCCAAACATGAACTTCGCGGACTTCGCCGATGGCGCCGGACTGAATGAGTTCGACAGCGGTTTTCGTATCGTTGAGAGAGCGCCCCTGGTTGCCCATCTGAGTAGCGAGCTTAGGATTATCTTTGGCCTTGGCGGCGAGTTTGCGGCACTCATCAACGGACCAGCAGAGCGGTTTCTGAACGTAGACGTGCTTATCGAGATCCATGGCGGCGAGAGTGATAGGGGCATGCATGTGATCGGGAGTAGCAACGACAATGCCGTCGATGTCCTTTTGCTCCTCGAGCATTTTGCGATAGTCAGAATAGCGCTTGGCTTTAGGGAGGAGATCGTTCTTGAGATGAAGGATATTGTCGAGGCGGGTTTTGGCCTTGGCAGCATCGGCCGCCGACATGGCCTGTGCCGCGCCGGTGGCATCCGGATGATCGATATGCTGCTGGAGGTTGGAGGCATCGGTATCGAGACGTGCGAGTTTCTCATCGGTGAAGCCCCAGTCGACATCGCAGAGCGCCACGATGTTTTGACTGGCAAGATTAATGAGATTGCTGCGACCCATGCCGCCAACCCCGACGCAGGCAACGTTCAGGGTGTCGCTGGGGGGAACGAAACCGCGACCGAGAAC
>Ga0126369_10003722_pt1 | contig 11044 bp, 8 predicted proteins | sample PanSoiMetaPlot_1_FD_109646 | JGI IMG/M metagenome (GOLD analysis project Ga0126369, IMG submission 109646) | Tropical forest soil microbial communities from Panama - MetaG Plot_1 | ecosystem: Environmental > Terrestrial > Soil > Tropical forest > Bulk soil | place: Panama | collected 2016-02-17
CAACGCAGCGACCACAAAGACCGCGCCAAAAATGGTGGCGCGAGACAGAGTATTCGTGCTGCGATGAAAGATCTGCGACATTTCCCAAGAGATCTTGCTTGAAGAGACCCAGGCGGATCGTCGTTTCGCTAAATTCGTCCGCAGTTAAGTGCGACACACTGGTTATTGAGAGAGAGAAAACCACCCACGGGTTTTCGTGAAACTGAAAATTATAAATAAGTCGTCAGAGTTTGTCGCGCATTTTTGGCCCTTCGGCGCCGAAAATGTTTTTTCGCGATGCAGAGGTGAGGAGGAAACTTGGGTTGTCCCAGCTGCTGTGCGCGCGTCTCCGCCGGCAGCGCAGGCCGATTGCGGCTATCTGAGATTCATAACGAGCAGTTTGGGCTCCGTCATTTCTTCGATCGCGTAGCGTAAACCTTCACGGCCGAACCCGGAGTCTTTGACGCCGCCGTAAGGCATGTGATCGATGCGGAACGAAGGAACGTCGCCGGCGATGACTCCCCCGACTTCCAGTTCTTCATAGGCCTGGAAAAGAAGCTTCGCGTCGCGCGTGAAAACCCCGGCCTGCATGCCGTAAGAAGAATGGTTGACTTGGCGAAGGGCCGAATCGAAATCCCGGTAGGGCTCGACGGTCACGACCGGACCGAAAACCTCCTGACAATTCACCTTCATGTCCGGCTTGGTGCCGGTGAGAATCGTGGGCTCGACGATCCGGTGGTGGCGCTGGCCGCCGCACAGCAGGCGAGCCCCCGCGCGGACCGCTTCTTCGATCCAGCTGGCGGTTCGGATGGCGTCGGTTTCGCGGATGAGCGGTCCGATGTCGGTGGATTCATCGAGGGGATCGCCGGTCTTGAGCTGCTTCACGCCTTCGACCAGAAAGTCGGTGAACTTTCCGTACACCGATTGCTCGACCAGAATGCGCTGCACCGAAATGCAGGTCTGCCCGGCGTAGGCGAACCCGCCAAAGATGCATCGCTCGGCGGCGTACGCCAGATCGGCATCGCCATGAACGATGGCAGCGGCGTTGCCGCCAAGTTCGAGCACAACTTTCTTTTTCCCCGCCCGCCGCTTGATGTCCCAACCGACCGGCACGCTGCCGGTAAAGCTGATCAGCTTGATGCGCTCGTCGGTGACCAGGACGCCGGCGTCTTCGTTGCTCAACGGCAGCACGTTGAGGCCGCCGTCGGGCCATCCGGCTTGCTGCACGCATTCGGCAAGAAGCAAGGAGCAGAGCGGAGTCTGCGGGGCCGGCTTCAGGACCATGGGGCAACCGGCGGCGATGGCCGGAGCCACCTTGTGCGCGACCAGGTTGATCGGGAAATTAAATGGAGTGATGCCGGCGATCGGACCCAGAGGAAACCGGCGCACCAGGCCCCAGCGACCGGCCGTGAACTCCTGCCAATCGAGCGGGAGGTATTCGCCGTAGATGCGCGTGCTCTCTTCGGCGGCCACGTTGAAGGTGAAGATCGCGCGGTCGACTTCGACGCGAGCGGCCTTGATGGGCTTGCCGGCCTCCTGGGCGAGGGTGCGGGCAAACTCCTCTTTGCGCTCCGACATGGACGCGGAGATTTGACGCAGAACCCGCTGGCGTTCGAAGGCAGGGAGACGCCTGGTCGTGCCGAAGGCCTTGACAGCCGCGGCGATGGCCGCTTCCGCGTGCTCTTTTCTTCCCTGGGTGATGCGGGCGATGAGGCTGCCGTCGTAGGGCGCATGGATCTCGACGATATCGCCATCCGCTCGCCACCGGCCATCCACAAACAAGCCATGAGTCGCCACCGGCGAGATCGTCATCTCCGCCATGATTTTTGCCCCCAGTCGAGCCCCTACTCATTATAGGACTTGGTGCAATAGGCGAAGGGAAGGCGTTCGAGAAATCTCCGCCGTTCGGGAACGCGGACAGACGACCCCTCGTTTACAATGCACCCGCCACCGTGAACGACCTTTCCTCCATTGCCGAGCTGGCCCCGCGGGTACGGCGAAAAGAGATTTCTCCCGTCGACATCGTCGAGCAGTGCCTGGGCCGCATCGCCAAGCTGAATCCGGCTCTGAATGCCTTCATCACGGTTGCCAGCCAGTCGGCGCTGGCGGAGGCCCGAGCGGCGGAAGCCGAGATCCAGCGTGGGGAATGGCGCGGACCGCTCCACGGACTGCCAGTTTCCCTGAAAGACCTGATCGACGCTCGAGGAATTCCGACCACCGCGGCCTCGGCGATCCACGCGAATCGAGTGCCGAACGAGGATGCCGAACTGGTGCGGCGGCTGCGTCAGGCCGGAGCCGTGATCATCGGCAAGAACAATCTTCACGAATTTGCCTACGGAGGAAGCTCGCTGATCAGCGCCTTTGGCGAGGTTCGCAATCCCTGGGATGTGTCGCGCATCACGGGGGGATCCTCCGGAGGGTCGGCGGCGGCGGTGGTGGCGGGCATGAGTTGCGCCTCGATCGGCACCGACACCGCCGGGTCGATTCGCGAACCGGGAGCCCTGTGCGGATGCGTGGGCCTGAAGCCGACCTATGGGCGCGTCTCGGTTCGCGGCGTGATTCCCCTGGCCGCTTCCCTGGATCACATCGGTCCCCTGGCGATGAGCGTGGCTGACTCCGCGATCCTGTTGCAGGCGATCGCGGGCTACGACGCCGCCGACATCACAACCGCCGATGTGCCGGTGTCGGACTACGTTTCTGCGGCCGAGGGAGACGCGAAGCTGCTGCGCGTGGGCGTGCCGCGAGCCCACTTTTATGAACAGCTCGATTCAGAGGTCGCGTCGGCCATGGAGCACGCGCTCGCCGGAATCAAGACGATGGTCGCGAGCCTGAGGGAGGTGTCGTTCGATGTCCCGACCGATCGCACGCTGCAGATGGCCGAGGCCCACGCCTATCACGCGCAGAATCTTGCGAAACAGGCTGCCCGGTACGACCCGGAAACCGCGAGGCGCATCCGCACCGGCGAGACGGTTTCGGCGGCCGAGTACATCCACCAGCGGCGCGCGCTGGACCAGGCGCGGCGCGACATGGCAAGAGTCTTCGCCGACGTCGATGTGTTGGTGACGCCGACGACGCCCATGCCCGCCCCGCGAATAGACGACCTGAAAACGAGTCCGGGCGCCCTGCGCCCGGCGGAGTTAAAGCTGCTGCGCAACACCAGGCCGTTCAACGTCTGGGGATTGCCGGCGATTTCCGTCCCTTGCGGCTTCACCCAAAGCGGGCTGCCGATCGGGCTGCAAATTGCGGGACCAATGTGGCGCGAAGATCTGGTGTTGCGCCTGGCTCACGCCTATGAGCGGGCGACCACCTGGCACAAGCGGCGCCCGCCGAGCCTCGCCTAGGCACAGCCCGCAGCCAGGCCGCGGAGCCGGCGCCTCGGCGACGGGAGTCGTTTTTCTCAGTCCACGGTTCGCACGTCTTCCGGCATGGTCAGCACAAACTTGCAGCTGCCCGACGGAATCGAGCAGGAGAGCGTTCCCCGGCGCAACACTTTTACCGGGGTGTCGTCGGGGAACGTCAGGTGGTAGTCGGCGGTGCGGAGAGCCTCGGCATAGGACTTCAGCTTTTCGTCCCCGCTCACGAACTTGACCGCATCAACCCTGGCGGTTGGACCGCCACTCAGCAGAACGAAGAAATCCGCGTTGCCGGTCTGCGTGGCCTTGCCCAGATCGACGGTGCTGAGCGGGTCCAGTTCCGGCTTGTAGCGGGCGATGGCGGCATCGGCCTTGGCGTCTCCGCCCACCAGCGACGACAGGCGGCCGCGCGTTTCCGGCGTCGGACGCAGCCCATTCAGGGAGAGCGCGTAGGCGCGCAGGGCGCGGTCCTTCTCTCCCCGCTTTTCGTAGATCTGGCCGAGGTGATCGCCCACTTCGGGGTGATGCCCGATTTGCCAGGCAGCCGCCACATATTTTTCAGCCTTGTCGAGGTTGCCTTCGTCGAACTCAATCCAGCCCAGCGTGTCCCAGTAGGCGATCAGCGATGAAACCAGGGGAAGCTCTTCCCGCGTGAGACGGTCGAGCGAAACATTGCGCAAGGCCGCCGCGGTAGCGGAGACGGCGGATTCGGCGTATTGCTGCGCCCGGTCGAGATGAGACTTCTTCAGCGAAAGCTGGTAAGCGATGTTGTTCCACACCAGCGGAGTGGCGCTGAGTTCCACCGCATGGTCGAAGGCGGCGAGCGCCTTGTCGTCCTGGCCCAGGTTCAGATAGGCGTCGCCCAGGTTGACTTGCAACTCGGGACTGTCGGGAACCAGGGACGCGGCTTTCTCGAGCTCCGGCGCGGCCAGGTCATACTTGTGCCACTCGTCGTACATCTGACCCAGATTCGCGTGGGCGAACTTGTCGAGCGGATTGTTATCCAGCTGCTTGTTGAACGCCTTCACCGCATCGTCGTACTTGCGCTCCGCCCAGTACGCACGGCCGAGATTGTTGTAGGCGAATTCGTCGTAGGGATTCACTTCGATCTGCTTCTGAAAACAGCCGATCGCCTGTTCGTTCTCCCGCGTCTGCAGGTAAATCAGGCCCAGGTTGTTCCAGGCAAATTTGTTCTTCGGGTCAACGTCGGTCGCGCGTTTCAGAAGGGCTTCCGCCAGGGGCAGGTTGCCACTGTCGGCGGCTGCCCGGGCACTCTCGAGCAGGTCGTCGGCCTTCATGTCCGCGGAGGGAACGAAACCGCCGGCGGCGGCGTTCTCCACCGCCAGCTGCTGCGCCAGGTCGGCTCCCACGGCGCGACGGAAGGATTCGTAATCCTCAACCCGCGCCACCGGCAGGTCGTCCTGACGCAGGTTGAGCGTGCGCCCGGCCACGAATGCGCCGCCATCCATTTTGTAGGTGGCCTCGTAATCGGCGTAATCACGCTTCAAAGTGAAGGCCAGCGGAAGGTGCGCCGTGTATTTGGACGGCAACTCCAGCTTGATCTTGTAGGAGTACTCCCCCTTCGGACCGAGCTTGACCGGTTCGGCGTCGGCGTCCTGATCCTCGTCGGCTTCCGGCAGACTGAACTGCACCAGCGGTAAGGCGACGGCCGTCTTTTTCTTCGACCAATCCAGGAAGTTCACGCGCGAGACGTCGTAAGCCAGCGTGAACGGCTCTTTGGTCGCGGCCGGATCGCTGACCATGAGATGGGTGATGTCGCCGCCCAGGCCGACGTTGATGTTCTCCGCCACCCTCTGCCAATTGGCTTGCGGCACGCGACGGAAGATGGAACGCAGCAGCAATTCTTCGTCGCCGCGAAACTCGTAACTCACGTGCGCTTCCAGCTTGCCGATTTCGTTCACCTTGCCGTCGATTTCCGAGCGCTCGTAGTCCGGCATGGGGGTGTCGGCGGGAGTGTTTTCCAGGTGCGCCGCCGTCGCCGAAGGCGGGTTGGCGGGAGGAATCACCAACGCCTGCTTGTTGCGCAGGGTGTAGGCCAACAGGCGGAAAGGAGCCACCTCGGCGGTCGTATCCATCCAGACTTCCTGTTTGCCCATGGGCAGCATGGTGATGACGTGGTCGAACTGCGAGGGCGAAGGAACATCGGGATCGAGCTTGCGCATCGAGTTGATCAGCACGGAATCGGCGTGCAGGCCCTCGGCCTCCAGCATCGAGGCCAGCAGCGTGTGCTTGTCCTTGCAGTCGCCGTACTGGTCGTGCAGAACGTCGGACGCGGCGTGCGGCTGGTATCGGCCAAGACCGAGAGAGAGGCTGACGTAGCGGAAGTTTTTCGCCACGTAATCGTAAAGCGCCTGCGCCTTGTCCAGGTCCGAGGTCAGGCCCCGGGTCAGCTCATCGGCCTTGCTGCGCACCTCCGGCGTGGGCGCGCGACGGTCCTTCTCCAGCGTCGCGTACCACCGGCCGACCTGCTCCCAGCTCTCAAACGTGGTCAGCTGAATGTCGGGGCGGTCGTCGTCGGGACGATGTTTCTTTTTCTTCTTGCCATCCTTGGCCTTGTCGTCGTCTTCGCGCTCCAGATGCGAGCCCGACCAGTGATAGATCCGGCGGCCGTTGGTCTCCGTGATCTTGGGGTCCATCCCCGGCTTGCATTTCAATTTCAGCGCGCGCTCCGCGGGCACATCGACATCGAGAGACTCGTCGAGATCGATGTTGCTCTTGTCGAACTCGTATTCCGCCCAGAATTGTCCCGCCGCCAGAGGAGTGTGGGTGACCGTCACCATGTCGTATTCCAGTATTTCGCCGGGCCGCAGGCCGGGAACGGTGATGTGCTTCTGACGGTAATCGGTGTAGACCGGAGCCTCCCGCTCGACCGGGGCGCTCAGATCCTGCACCGCGTCGTCCCCCGCCTTGACGACCGTGCCGTCGGCCTTGAGCACGCGCACGTAGGGAATTTCGACGCGCTCGTTGGCGGAGTTGTACCCCTCCTGCAATTGTCCCCACTGCTGCACGCCGGCCTCACTCTGCACGCGGATGCGCGCGACCGTTTCCTTGCGTCCCGTGCCGTCGGCTTCGAAGCGGTAGACCGAGTGCATCTTCTCGATGACAAACGATTCCTTCGAATAGTCGTGTCCGCTGGCTTCGGGTTTGGGCGCCTCGGGCCCGGCGGCATGCTTGCCCGCCGTCGGCGGCTGAGACTGCTGGGCCGCGGCAGAGCTGGCGGGTGTTGGACTGGAGTTCTGCGCGCCGACGGTGACAGTCAGCACGCACAGAAGGGAAAGAGCGAAGGCGCAATAACGCATAGATAAGAGTTAACTTTTGACTATTATCCCATGCGCGGGCGGGTATCGGAGGTTGTCATTCGGCAAGGAAACGGCGGATTTTTTGCCAGGGGGGAGATTTTCTCCTGGTGAAAATATTTTGCACATGGCGATAGTGACGCCCGTCACATTTTTGCGTTTCCGGAGACCCGAATTCGGGGTAAAATCCCGCACAGATAGTCCCGTCTCCGCCATGACGCGGGATGGGCGTGACGCATAAGGTCATTGCGCCACGATCTTTCCGTCCGGAGGTTTTGCATGGAAGATCGGGCCCCTGTTGTCACTCCTGCCGAGAATTCCCCGACCACCACCACCATGACGCGGAAGAAAGAAGGCCGCGGCGCCTGGGTTCTGACTGCCTACGGGATATCAGGGCTGGCGTTGTTCGGAGTTCTAGCCTACTTTTTCTCGGACTTCATCTCCCACTAGTCCAGGGCTGAGGTGGCGAACGGGCGTGCGCGTCCGCGGAGAGCGGGAAGGGCCTGTCCTTCGCATGCGGGCTGGTTATGTCTGGTGTTTTCCGCCGCCGGGGCGCGCGCTGCGAACGTGCTACAATGAGCGGCCTTAGGTTCTCGCTTCAGCACTGAACCCCCACAAGGACCGTCGCCGTACAGGGAACCAAATCTGTGCCCAAGACTCCCACGTCCAGCCCGACGCCAGTCACCTACGCCGACGCCGGGGTGGATATCAGCCGCGCCAGCCGCACCAAGCAGCGGATCAAGTATCTGGCGCACAAAACCTTCACTCGTGGCGTGCTGAGCGAGATCGGTGGTTTTGGCGGACTGTTCGTGGTGGACAGGGTCAAATACGCCGACCCGGTGCTGGTGTCGAGCGTGGATGGAGTCGGCACGAAACTCAAGATCGCTTTTGAAATGGATCTGCACTCCACCGTCGGGGCCGACCTGGTGAATCATTGCGTCAACGACATCGCGGTGCAGGGAGCGGCGCCGCTGTTCTTCATGGATTACCTGGCGACGGGCAAGCTGGATCCTGCGATTGCGGAGAAAGTCGTCGAAGGAATCGCCGACGCCTGCAAACACAACGGCTGCGCGCTGATCGGCGGAGAAACCGCCGAAATGCCGGGCTTCTATCCCGACGGCGAATACGACCTGGCCGGCTTCATCGTGGGCGTGGTGGATCGCGAGAAAATCATCACCGGCAAAGATGTGCAGGTCGGCGACATCATCCTGGGATTGCCTTCGAACGGCCTGCACACCAATGGATATTCCCTGGCGCGCAAGCTGCTGTTTGAAGTGGCGCACTATTCACCGGAAACCTACGTAAACGAGATCAAGAACAAGGTCGGCAACGAGCTGATGCGCACCCACAAGAGTTATTGGCCGGCCTTGAGAAAGCTGATCGATGCGCAATGCGTGGTGGCGCTGGCCCACGTCACCGGCGGCGGGATCACCGAAAATTTGCCGCGGGTGCTGCCGCGCGGCACGGCCGCGATGATCGAATTGGGCTCCTGGCCGGTGCTGCCCATCTTTGAACACCTGCAGCAGCTGGGCAGCGTTTCTCCCGAAGAAATGCTGCGCACCTTCAACATGGGGATGGGCATGTTGCTGGTGGTGCCTTCGGCAAAATTCAAAAAGGCGCAGGCCGTCATGGAGCGGGTGGGCGAGAAGGCTTACACCATCGGACGCATCATCAAGGGAGAACGCAAGGTCAGCTACAGCTGAGAGCGCAGCTGGATTTTCATATTCCGTTGACAACACGTTCCGCAAAAGGGGTCATCCTTAAGGGTTAGGCAAGGAGACTCGTCATGACGCGTTTCGGTCGTTTTCCCATCGTTTCCCTTGGTCTCACCCTGGTCGGACTGCTGGCGGCCGGCTGCAACTCATCTCGAAAACAAACGGCCGAAAACAACACCCATATCATTGGCGCCGGGTCGACCTTCATCAATCCCATCATGAGTCATTGGATCGCCGATTTTCAGACCACTCATCCCGGAGTTCAGATCAACTACCAGTCGATTGGCAGTGGCGGAGGAATCCAGCAGCTCAAGCAAGGGTTGGTGGATTTTGGCGCCAGCGACGCCGCGCTGGACGATCAGCAATTGCAAGGCATGCCGGCACTCCTGCAGATTCCCGAAAGCGCCGGCCCGGTTTGCATCACTTATAACCTTCCCGAACTCAAGGCCCCGCTGAAGTTGAGTTCGGCAACCCTGGCCGGGATCTATCTGGGAAAAATCCAGTCCTGGCAGGATGCCGCGATCAAAAAGGACAACCCGGGCGTGGATGTGCCGAACCACCCGGTGGTGGTCGCGCACCGTTCCGACGGGAGCGGGACCACGAACATCTTCACCATGTATTTGGCCAAGGTGAGTCCGGATTGGGCGAGCAAGGTCGGCCGGGGAATCGCGGTGAGTTGGCCGGTGGGACTGGGGGGCAAAGGCAGCGAGGGAGTGACCGGGGTGGTCAAGCAGACGCCCGGCGCCATCGGCTACGTGGAGCTCTCCTATGCCAAGGCCAACAATCTGCCCTGCGCGCTGGTGCGCAACGCGGCCGGCAATTGGACCGCGCCCAGCGTCGCCGCGGCGGCCGCGGCCATCGAAGCCTTTACCGCGGAGTTGGCGAAAGATGTGAGAACCTCCGTCGTGGATCCGCCGGCCTCGGCCCAGGATGCGTATCCGATCACCGGCCTCACCTTCCTGCTTCTGCCGAAGCAGGCCAAAGACGACGCCCGCGGACAAATCGTGAAGCAGTTCGCGGAATACATCATCACGGAAGGGCAGAACTCGGCCGAAGTCCTGCAGTACGCGAAGCTTCCGCGGAGTCTGGCCGAGCAGGATCAGAAGCTGCTCGCGGAACTTCCGCCCGCCGGACAACAGACTTCCAGCGATCGCTCCAGTCAGTAGCGCAGCGCGTTGAGCGCGAGGCCGGGACCCGGGGTGAATTATCATGAGCTCGTCACTGAGCCCTCATGAAATCACTCGGCATTCTTCTCTCCGGGCGGGGATCGAACTTCGTCGCGATCGCGGACAGCATTGACGCCGGCCGCATTCCGAACGCACGCATCGCCGTCGTCATATCGAACCGGGCCGACGCGCCGGGTGTTGCCGTTGCCCGGCAACGTGGACTGCAAACCGTGGTCCTGCCCTCCAAGGGCAAACCCCGCGAGGAGCATGACCGCGAAGTGGTCGCCTGCTTGCGGCAGCACGGGGTTGACCTGGTTTGTCTGGCGGGGTACATGCGGCTGCTGTCGCCGTCGTTCGTGCAGCAGTTTCCGCGGAAGATTCTGAACATTCACCCGTCGCTGCTCCCTTCGTTTCCCGGACTGGAGGCGCAGGAGCAGGCCTTTGCCTACGGCGTGAAAGTCTCCGGGTGCACGGTGCACTTTGTGGATGAAGAATTGGACCACGGCGCGATCATCGTGCAGAAGGCGGTGCCGGTGCTCGATGGCGACGACGAACACACCCTCGCCCGGCGGATTCTGGAGCAAGAGCACATCGCCTATGCGGAAGCGATCGACATCGTTTTGCGGGGAAACTTCGAAATTGTGGGACGACGATTGCAGATGAAAACCGGGCGCAGGCAGTAGGCGGAGCCGCGGTCACGCTCTAGCGGATTCGCTTCGCCATTTTCACGATCGCCAGCGTTTCCCCGTTCTCCAAAGTCACCCCCTCCGCCTCCACCTCGACGTACCCACGGGCGCGGTAGAAGGCAACCCCGCTCAAAGTCGCGCCCATCTCGAGCCGGGTGAAACCGGCTTCCACTGCGGCTTTCTCGCAGGCCGCGAGAATCAGGCTGGCGATTCCGCGCCGCGCCCACTTCGGATGCACGAAGAAGGCGCGAATTTTGGCTGCCTCCGAGCGCGCATCGAGCAAAGCGTCTTCGCGCCCCGCGAACTGGTCTCCGCCAAACAGCGTTTTGCGCTTACTCCAGCCGCCGCAGGCGACGATTTCTATCCCATCCTTCGCCGGGCGCTGCGCCTCCGCGACGAAATACGTCCCGTCGGCGATGAGCTGCGTGTCCACCCCGTAAACGCTTTCCAATGCTCCTTCGATCTGCCTGGGAGTGTAGTCGCGCGCCTGCAGCCCGCGCACCGACGCTTCGATCAGTTCCCGCAGTCGCGGGACGTCGGCACCCGTCGCTGTTCGAACCCTGACACTCATGGCGCCCCCACCCGGGCGGTATCCTCGAGAAGGCTTACGACCTACACATTTACATTATGCCGATAGCTTCGATAGTCAAGCGGAGCGCCTGAGTCCTTCGGCGACTGCCCGCCGGCGGCCCGGGACGACAAACGCGGGATATCGGCGGCAGGCTGAGCAACATTCTCACTGTCCGCCCGCTTCCTTTCGACGCGCCTTCCTTATAATGTTGCCTTCTCATGTCCAACTTTGCTCCCGTCGACGAACAACTCACGTAC
>Ga0126369_10003723_pt1 | contig 11043 bp, 8 predicted proteins | sample PanSoiMetaPlot_1_FD_109646 | JGI IMG/M metagenome (GOLD analysis project Ga0126369, IMG submission 109646) | Tropical forest soil microbial communities from Panama - MetaG Plot_1 | ecosystem: Environmental > Terrestrial > Soil > Tropical forest > Bulk soil | place: Panama | collected 2016-02-17
CTTTCTCGGACGTTATGTTGTGTGTTTGTTCTCTCTCTTTTTTCCGAAGGGCGGACGATCAGACGCGATACCTGATTAGGGATCCGGTCAGTCCTGAGTCAGGCTGATCGTTTGCAGATTCCACGCGGTATCGGTCAAGCTGCTCAGCCTTTCGGTGAGCGCTGCGATCAAGTCATCGCCGACGTTCAACTGCTTCGAGAGCGGGTGCGTCCCTTAGCCCGATAGTCCTACCCGCGGAGGTGACGCCGCGCTCATCGCGCGCGTGGTTAGTTGTCTCCGACTTTATTGACACGGAATACCTGCGAACTTGGGCGATGTCTGCTTTACGCTGAACTCTGATTTTCGCGACGATTGCGTCGAACGGCCGGTCACGAGTAGACCGGTCAATCGACCGGAAAATCGCTGATGTCGGGAAGGGTCGATAGCGGGTGCACCGGCCACTGGAAGGAAGTCGTTCGCGGACTAGGAAAGCGGACACCTAGGCCAAACAAATTTCGCGATCGCTGCAAGGTTATCTTGATCGCTACGGAGAGACAGGCCAGCCGGCTGCGACGGTGAGGCCGACTCGCGAGCGCGGGTATTGTTCTAAGCGCCGCCCAAACACAGGAAGAGTGAACGCCGCTACGAGGCGGCCTAGTCCGGCAGGCTCATTTACTGCGCACGTGTCCTCCGTACACTTGAGATAGTCCCGGCTCGTCTTTCCCCCTCCTCGCATCAGTCGGGACACTTCGCGGCGCCCCTGAGGGCGCCGTTTCTTTTAGTGTCGCATTAGCCGCAGCAACTCCGCGGGTTGCCGATGCGTCGGTGCTCTCAGCACCCATTTCAGCGCGGCGAATACCGCGCGCTTCACGCTTCGCATGCGTGAGCGAAGAAATTCGCTGCGCGCGACCTGTGCGCTCCTGAAGACGTCGCGGAACGCCATTGGTCTTAATTCGTCGTCATCACATATAACCGGCATGACTCCTCCTCGAAACTATGGCTTGCCCAAAAGAAACCGCTTTGGCGGTGACGCCAGTATCGGGAATCGGCGCTACGGGGGTAATTCGCCACTAGGCCTAATGCATACCGTCTAGTGGAGAGCGTGGAAGGTTCAATCGTCGCGAAAGATCTTCATCGCGGCGACTGTTACGCACCGCGGCCGGTGGCAACGTAAATCTCGCGCTGCTAAGCTTTGCTTCATGCTCAAGCCCATCGGCCTGACTCACGGCCACTACGAATGCCGGGCTCTGGATGAAACGCTACCGGTCCTGACGGATCTGCTCGCGATGACGCCGGTCGAGCGGAAGAACGGGCAGGCTGTTCTACAGCACCCGAACACGGCGTGGCGGCTTGTCGTGCATGAAGGTGGCGCCGGCGCGCCGGACAAACCCCACAACAATCACTACGGGTTTCGTGTCGCCGGCGCGCATGAGATCGACGCCGCCTGGAAATACATCGAGGCGCACAGAGAGCGCTACGGCATCAAGCGCCTGAGCAAGCCTAAAGCAACCCATTTCGCCAATTCGATCTACCTCACCGAGCCGGGCGGCAACACGTTGGAGATCGAGTACTACGATCCGCAAGCGGCTGCCGAAGGCCGCGTCATCGCGGCGCCTCACTGGGCCCGTCTCCTGCCTGAATGCGAGTTTCCCGGGCGGGGCTACGTTCCCCAGGCGCTTACGCACGGCACGCTCGAGTGCGACGACAAGGAAGCGAGCACCCGGTTCTACCGCGAGGTGCTGGGCCTTGAGATCGCAGGCGGCGGCAGGATCTCCACGTACGTCAAGCATCCGACAACGCCGTGGTACATCGTCGTGCTGCCGGTCAGCCGGCGGCGGCGCTACCTCACGCCGTTCAACCGATTCACGCTGACAATGGCCGCACCGGCGGGGGTTGAAGGGGCGCACCGGGAGCTCGCTGCCATCGGCCACCAAGTCGGAATGTTCAACCTGCAAGATGTGCAGCAACACGATGGACAGGTGTCGTTCATGTTCAGCGACCTCGACCGGAACTGGTGGGAGGTCACGGCAGCAGCGTGAGCCGACCATCGATGCCGTATTCGCGTATCACGCTGTCTGAAGCGACCTAACCAGTACCGGCTCGCCCAACCAGGAGGACCACGATGCAAGCCATCCGTATCGACCGCAGCAAGCCCTTGGCCGCCGACCCTCATACCGGGCACAACCGCTACCACCCCGATATCGAACCCCTGCTCGCGGTGGCCGAAGGCGAGGAGGTGATCCTCGAGACGCGCGACGCCCTCGACGGCCACTTGTCTCCGACCTCCACAGTGGCCGCCTTCGCGAATTTGAACGCCGGCGCCATCCATCCGCTCACCGGGCCGATCTTCGTCAAAGGAGTCAAGCCAGGCGATGTGCTGGAGATCGAGTTCCTCGACATCACGCCTCAGCCCACCGGCTTCAGCTGCATCATTCCGGGCCTCGGTTTTCTGCGCGACGTGATGACCGAACCGTTCCTGGTGCACTGGAAGATCAAAGACGGTTGGGCAACATCGGAACAGATCCCGGGGGTGCGCATTCCCGGCGCATCGTTCATGGGCGTGTCCGGTGTGGCCCCCTCGGCCGAGAAGCTGAAGGAATGGACCGCGCGCGAGCAGCGATTGCTCGAGCGGGGCGGAATGGTGTTCCCGCCTGACGCGGCGGGCGCGGTGCCTGGAGGCGCGTGCGGTCTCGCGGGTCTGCGCACGCTCCCGCCACGGGAGAACGGCGGCAACTTCGACGTTAAGCAGATGAGCAAGGGCGCGAAGCTCTTCCTGCCGGTGTTCAAGGAAGGCGGGCTCTTCTCGACCGGTGACGCCCATTTTGCGCAGGGCGACGGCGAAGTCTGCGTGACCGCGGTCGAGATGGGCGCCACTGTGACCGTTCGCTTCAAACGCCACGCGGGCCTCGCGACGAAGCGCAAGTTCCAAGCGCCGGTTTTCACGCGCGAGGACTACTTCATCGACCCGAAGTACGCCGCGCCCCAGCGCTTCCTCGGGGTAATGGGCATGCCGCTACGCGCCGACGGCGAGAACGAGGGTGAGAACCTCACGCTCGCCTGCCGCAACGCGGTGCTCAATATGATCGAGCTCCTGCAGGAGCGGGGCTTCACGCGCAACCAGGCTTACGTCATCTGCAGCGTCGCGGTCGACCTGCGCGTGAGCAACGTCGTCGACGTCCCGAACTACGTGGTCTCGGCGCTGCTGCCGGAGGCGATCTTCGGGTGAGAGGTTCCGAGCGACCGCAAATCACACCCGCAACGCGAATAGCCAGCGCCCCGCCGCCGCCGGATAAGCTCGCCACGCCGGCGAGCGGTGAAGTCACTCGTGCGCAGTTTTTGAATCTGTTCACCGCCGTCTTCCTGCCGATGTTCATGGCGGCGGTGGATCAGACCTTGCTCGCCACCGCGACCCCGGCGATCGCCGATTCCATCGGCGGTCTGCGCGACACATCATGGATCGCGGTCGCGTATCTGCTCGCGTCGGCTACTGTGGTGCCGGCATACGGTCGCCTCGGCGATCAGCGCGGGCGACGCGAGATGTTGCTCGTCGCGCTGGCGATTTTCACGCTCGGTTCGGTCGGCTGCGGCATCGCCCAAACGTTTCCCCAACTCGTCATCGCGCGCGTCGTTCAAGGACTCGGCGGCGGCGGCTTGATGACGCTCACGCAAGCATTGATCGGCGAGGTCGTGCCGCCACGCGAGCGCCCGCGCTTTCAAGGCTACTTCGCGATCGTCTTCACGAGTGCGAGCGTCGGCGGACCGGTGCTCGGGGGTTTAGTGGTCTCGCACCTGAGTTGGCGTTGGCTGTTTCTCGCCAATTTGCCGTTTGCCGTCTTCGCAGCGTGGCGCCTGTTGCGACTCCGAAGCGGTGTGCGCCACACGCGCGCGGTGAATGAGCGCGACGTTGTCGGACTGATGCTATTCGCGATCGGTGCCTTGAGCGGGCTTTTTTGGCTCACTGCCGGTGGGCACCATTTCGCATGGCGTTCGACAGAGAGCGGCGCACTGCTCCTTATCGCCGTCGCCGCGCTCGGGACGCTGAGTTGGTACGAGCGCCGGCACCGCACGCCGTTCCTACCGATCGACTTGCTCCGCGCGCCCCCGATCAGGTTTTCGGTGCTGACCGTCACGCTCTTCGCGGGCTGCATGTTCGCGATGATCTTTTACTTGCCGATCTACCTGCAGCTTGGCCATCACCTAAGCGCGATCGCTTCCGGAGTGTTGTTGCTGCCGTTGACTGCTGGCATGGTCGTGGCGTCGATCAGCGTCGCGCAGATTTTGCGGCGGAGCGGAGATCCGAAGCCGTGGCCCATCATCGGCATGTCGGTCTCCGCGGTCGCGCTTCTGCTGCTCGGCGTCCTGCCTCCGAACACCGCGCTGGTCGTCGCGCTCGGCTTCGTCGCTGGAATGGGGTTCGGCACGGTGATGCCGATCAGCCAAATGATCGGGCAAACAGTCGCTGGGCACGGCCGCCTTGGGGCAGTCACCTCGATGATTTCACTCGCGCGCTCGACCGGCGCGGCCATCGGCGCCGCACTGTTCGGCGCGTTGGCGTTCGCACTTGTGCCAGGTGATCTCGACATTCACGCGTTGTTGCACTCGCCAGACGAGGGGCAACTCCAAAGCTTGCTGCACGCGTTCCACAAAGCGTTCTTGCTCGCGGCCGCATTCGCAGCGCTGGCGGCAGTCAGTGCCGTCTGCATTCCGCGGATCAAATTGTGGCCCCCACGCAAGGTCGGGGCGAGCGCGGAATCAAATCGGTCTTGAGCCGTGGCGATCGGAGGGGAGGGCGGGGAATATAGCCGGTCGGTCTGATGTTCAGATGAGATGCAGTTCACAAGCGACCTTCATTCCAAATCACCGCTGGTGATTTGCCTCGTCGTATTGGCGTCGCTTTTGTCGATGCCGTCTCCGGCCTCTGCGGAATGGTTCGCTGATCTGTATGCGGGGGCTGCCTATACGCCAAAGAGCGATATCACGCTTGTTGTGTCGCTGCCAAGCGGGCCGGCCGATCACACGTTTCACGACGTGAAGTGGGACACCTCGCCGACTTTCGGGGGGCGTTTGGGCTATTGGTTCGAGAGTGCGCCGTGGCTCGGTATCGGACTCGACGTCTTCTATTTCAATGCGAACATTCCAACCCAAACCGTATCCACCACGATTCTGGGCGTAACAGCGCCAGCGACTCTCCGGGCGATCGATGTTTCCACTACCGTGGCTGCCCTAGACTTCGCGTTGCGGTATCCGCTACAGGTGGACCAGGGATTTCCGAAGGGAAGGATCCAACCGTATGTGACTGCCGGGCCGGCGGTCTTCTGGACGCGGGCCAAGAACAAGGAGAACACCGAGTTGACTACCGAGGCGGCGACCGATTCGGCAACCGGATACAAGGTCGGAGCGGGGCTCTCCTGGCTATTCAGCCAACACGCAGCGGTTTTCGCTGAATTTCGATATACGCACGTCCACACCGAGCCGGTGCTCAACAGCGCGTTGTCTTCCCTGCGCGTTCCGTTGCAATTCGATCTCGACACGCAGCATGTGGTAGCCGGAGTCTCATATCGGTTTTAGGGCAGCTGAATCAGCCGTCCGTCACAACGGCCAGTCCTTCCGTTCGCGCATCATGACCTGTGGGAGAGGAATTCTGGCAGCTTGAACCAGCGCATGGTTGCTTGCTCCTCGTCCTTCAACTCTTCCACATCTTGGGGCGCCAACTTCGCGTAGCGGTTCACGCGATCGCGCAACCCTTCGATGTCGAGCGTGCAGGCCTCGCACTGGCCGAGCCGCACGGTGCCGTCGTCACTCGCCGAGAGAATCCGTCTGTCGGGGCCAAACTGCACGTGATTGACAGCTTCACCATGTCAGTTCAACGTGGCGAGCGCATACCCTGTTTTTGCATCCCAGACGCGGATGGTGTTATCGGCACTACCCGTCACCACGAGCTTGCCGTCCCGACTGAAGTCCGCCCAAGTGAGCGCGGCCGTGTGCCCGCTGAGTACCAACGGCTTCGCGTCCTCCCCGTTTGCGTCAACGCGCCAGATGCGGGCGGTGCGGTCTTTACTGGCGGTCACGAGCCATTGGCTGTCAGGGCTGAATTCGACGGACGTGATGTCGCCGAGGTGCCGGTTCAGCGTGCGCGGCTTGGCCGTTGGATTACTGCGTGACCAGATTGCGAGATTGTTGTTGTCGATCGCAGCGATCCAGCGGCCGTCCGGGCTCAGCGTCGCGAGCCACCTACCGGCGTGCGCTGGCAGCTCCAATTGAGGCTTCGGCGTGGGCTGGTCAAGCGCCGAGGTACCCCATAACGCGACGCTGCCATCGGCTTTGACAGTGAGCAATTCGGCCGTCGAAGCGCTGAAGGTCGCTGTTAACGGCTCCTTGAGCCACGCGGGTGTCACGTCGCGTTTGCCCTCGACCTCCCACAGGAACGGTCGCAGCCGTTGCGAAACCCCATACTGGTACCCGTGCCCGAGGAGCCATTTGCCATCGTGGCTCCACGAGACTAGACCGATAACGTCAGCGCGCCCTGCCCAGAGCTTCGCGCCGTCACCGGCTTGTCTGGCGAGATCGCGCGGCTGAATCACCGTGCAGTGCGCAGCGCCCGTCTGCTCGCCACACCATGCCACGCGCTTCCCCGCTGGATCGAACGCCGCGCCCCAGAGCCATTTCCTTCCCACGTGAGCCAGAAGGCGCGGCGGCGCGCGCAACTCCCACACGCGAAGAGTGCCGTCGCGGCTGGCAGTGATTATCCGCTCGGTCTCGTTCTCTCCTTTGGGGTGCGGCGCGAAGAAGGCACGGGTGACGTCATTGCGGTGGCCACGCAACACTGCAATGGGCGCGCCGGAACGCGTGGACCAGACACGCGCGGTTCCGTCGTCGCTGGCTGACACTAGATATTCACCGTCGGCGGATGCGTTGGCGTCCTCCACCCAGTCGTCGTGGCGGCGAGCAACGCGCGTTTCTTTGCTCAGCCACAGGCGCACCCGCTTGTCGGAAACGGTGAGCAACAGTGGGTCATTACCGCGCGGTGCGAACTTGGCCGCAGTGACGGGACGGTCGTGTTTCAGAGGCCAGCGAGTCTCCTCGTCCTTCTTTGGCAGCGCAAGCCGACGATGTGCGAGATCCAAGCGCCATACCGTAGCCGAGTTGTCATCCGAAGCCGTAGCTAGCCATTCAGCGTCCGTGGGGTAAAACGCGACGTCGCGTATTGCCTTCGCGTGCTTGATCGCGGGTTCCTTCCCACCCTTGCCGCTGCCTGCGATCCACGGGCCTTGCTGTCCCAGCTTCCAGACCTGCACCGCCCCGTCCGCATCGCCACTCGCCAGGTACTCGGAATCGCTCGAGAAAGCCAATGCCGTGATGGTCGTACCGCCCTTCGTTCCCGTTGCGAGCGGGCTGAGCGCGCGCACAGTTACGTCTTTCACCTCCCACAGGCCGATCTGACCGTTGTAGCAGCCGACCGCGACGTAGTGCTCATCCGGGCTGACGGAAACCGAATAGACCGTGTTCTGCTCGCCGGTGCAGGCAAGACTCTGCATGCGGCCATCGGTTGTACGGATCTCGGCACTGCCCACGGCACCATCCACGAACTGTCCTAGCAGCAACTTGTTGCCGGCGATCAGCCACACCCGCTTGAGATCGTTCTCGAATTCGATGGGCCTTCCAATCACGTCATCGAAGCTCCCAGCATCGAGGATACGGGCGCTCTTCGCGGCGGCCACCGCCAAGCGCGATTGGTCGCTGCTGTATCGGACGTCGACGATCGGCTCACCTAACTCGACGATGCGCTCGGGGTGCGCGACCTCGAGCATCGCCAGGGTCTGGCGCAGCGCATACTCGGCGCGCGAATTGTCTGGGTCCTGGTCCAATGCAGCGAGGGCGAGGTGCGCGCTGCGCGCCGGATCTTGGTTGATGTCCAGCAGCGCGCGATTTGCCAGCTCGCGCGACCTCGCCTGTCGCTCCAGCGTGATGCCGATGATCGCCGCCGCGACCGACAGCACCACGGTCAGCAGCGCCAGGGCCCGGAGGCTCCAGAGTAGAAGCTTCCCGCGTCGCCGCTCGCGCCGCGCCGCGCCTTCGCTCTCGGCGAGGAACCGCTGCGCCGATTGCCAGACCGCAGGGTCGTCCGTTCCCAGGCATACCGATACCCAGGCGGCGTTGGGGCGCACGTGTGCTTGCCACTCCAGCGCGCGCCGCAGATCGCGCCCGCGCCACAGGTCACCCTCGTTGCGCTGCCAGGCCTGCGCCGCCTGCACCAGGCGCATCAGTGTGGCGCGCGCCTCGGCTTCCTCTCGTGTCCACTCGCGCAGTCGCGTCCAGCGCCGGATCAAGCTCTCATGCGAGATGTCGATCACCGGGTTTGCGGCGAGCGGCACGTCCGAGGCCGGCAAAAGCAACGCGGTATCCGCCTGGCGGAAGCGTTCGACCACCTTGGCGACTTGATCCTTCGGCGCACCGGTCACCGCGCAAAGTCGCTCGAAGTCGAGCGGCCGGCGAATCTCGGTGCCTTCTGCGACCTGCTCGGTGAGCGCTCGAAACACCTTTTCGACCAGCGCTCCATCCTGCGAGCTGTAAGCCTCATCGGCATGATTCGACAGCGCCTTGGCCGCACCGCCTACCGCTTCGTAGTCCTCGAGATCGATCGGGCGATCATCGGTGCCGGACATCGCCCAATGCCGCCACGTTCGCGTCAGCACATGCTGCATCACGGGCAAGTCGTCGTAATCGTCCGACACGTCGTTCAACAGGCGCTGCACCAATCGCGGTGCGATCTTGGCGCCACGCAGTTCGACCGGCTGGACGATTGCGTCCTTGCGCTGTTCTCGCGTGAGCCGCGGCACGAGGTATTGGCCGCGGTTGACCGCTTCTGGCAATCCGTGGAAATCGGCGCAGTAACCCAGCGTGTCGGAGCGCAATGTCAGGACCACGCTGACCGGCGAACGCAGGTCTGACACGGCGTGCAACAGCAGCTTGACGAAAGCTGTCGCCTCCTCCGGGTTGGTCATACGCTTGAAGCGAAAGATCTCTTCGAACTGGTCGACGACCACCAGCACGCGCGCCCGCGGTTCGAGTCGCGCCAGACGTACTGCTTCCACTAGCCCCAGTCCGCCCAGGCGCAGGCGACCATCGAGGGCGGCGGCGCGCGTATCGTCGTTCGAGTCGTCGGCGGTCAAGGCGGCGGAAAGACGCGTTGCGAGCACGGCGATCGGCTGATTGCCGGGCCGCATCACCACCGGTCGCCACTCGGTGCCGCCGTGCAAGTCGCGGCGGCGCTTGAGGGCGTGCAGCACTCCCGCGAGCACGAGCGAGGACTTGCCGCACCCCGAGGCGCCGGCGACCGCAACCAACGGCGTCTCGTCGAGGCGCCGCATCAGTTCCTCGATCTGCTGCTGCCGGCCGAAGAAACGGTCGGCCTCGCCTGGCGTGAAAGCGCGCAAACCCGGAAAGGGATTCGCGGCGAGCAGTTCCTCCCGCGTGAGCATCAACATTTCGACACGATGCCGATGAAGGCGCGCAGCGCCGTTTCGCCGGGTCCATCTACCGCTTGGATCGCCTGCGCCGCCGTCGAGCTGAACACGGTTTTCTCCGCGCTGGCGGGCGCGGCGACGTAGACGCCCATGCGTTCCAGTCCGAGGTAAGGTTTGACGGCTTGGTGCGCCAACACATCCTGCAGCCACTCTTCGGGCTGGCTGCCCCAGAACACGAGGCAACGATCGCATTCGCTCAAGGTTTGAACCATGCGCTGCGCGTCCTTCGGTGCAGCCCCCACGAACTTGATCGACTTGGGCTCGACTCCCAGCGACTGAGTCAGCGTCGCTTTGAGCGCTCCCAAGCCCCCGATGTCGCCCTCTTCGACCAACAGGGCCAGCGCTCGCGCCTGCGGCACCGCGGCCTGTGTCGGCGCGGGGGGAAGCTTGGCGTAGATCTGGGTCTTGAAGTCCTCCAACGCTCCCTGCATGTACTCCACGCCCTGGTTGGCGAGATCGCTTTCGATGTACTCAAGCAGCTCGCGCGCCGACGCGTCGGTCTCGCTCGCCGACTGTATCCAGACCATCGGCAGCGGGCGTCCCTTGGCTTTCATCGCCTCCTGCGCCAACTCGAGCTGGACGCGCGCCCGTGCCGCTGACTTCGGTTCGATCGAAGCGCTACGCGAGACTAGATGAACACAAACTTTTGCATCCGCGAGATCGCACGCGATCTTTTCCCGCAGGTCGTTGGCATTCCAGAAGTATTCGTGCTCGGGCACCACCGCGTAGCCGCGTTGCTGGAGGTCGGACCGAAGCCGCTCGCGGCTGAGTTGCAATTCCGGGCTCACACGCGCTACAAACACCTTGCCCATCGCATCCCGACCGGCGGAGCCGTGCAGTTCCTCGAGCGCCGCCGTGATGTCCTGGGCGAGACGGCCGAGCGTCTCCCAATAGACTCGTCGGTCGGCGTCCTCGCAGTCGGGGCCCAGCTCGCGAAAGTGAGCCGAGTCCTTCGGGTAGTAGAAGAACTCGAGCCGCTCGACGCGGCTCAACTCGGGAGGCAGCGACTGATCCGGCTTCGGCGGGTGCTTGAAGACCGGCACGAGCCTGCGCTTGGCACCCAGCGCTGGATCTTTCAGACGGCCGAGGAACTGATCCAGTTCTTTGATGCATTCATCCGAATCGAGATAGGTGCGGGAGATCACCGCAAGAAAGATCGCGGCGCTGTCCAGTGCCGCGGTTATTTCGGCCGGCCAAGTGTCCCCGGCGCGCAATTGCGGCTGATCGCGCCAGATCGTGACGCTGCCCACGAGGTCGGCGAGGCTTGCGCGCAACGCCTCACAGAACGAATCGATCCATTTGTCGGGCGATTCATTCGAAGCTCGGCGGTAGCTGATGAACAGGTCGTTCTTGAATTGCGGTACGTAACCCATACTCCCCCTTTTTTTGCACGTCAGATTCTTCGACCGCACCCTGCCAAGGGTGCGCGAGCGACTGGGCGCAAGTCCATGCTAATAGCCGGCGCGGGTTGGTTGATTGTCGCCGAGAGCCTGCAAGCCTTCAAGGTGGACGTAGCTCCCAGTCGGTGCGCTCGCTTTCA
>Ga0126369_10003724_pt1 | contig 11040 bp, 9 predicted proteins | sample PanSoiMetaPlot_1_FD_109646 | JGI IMG/M metagenome (GOLD analysis project Ga0126369, IMG submission 109646) | Tropical forest soil microbial communities from Panama - MetaG Plot_1 | ecosystem: Environmental > Terrestrial > Soil > Tropical forest > Bulk soil | place: Panama | collected 2016-02-17
CGCGGCTTATCTCAAAGTCGACAGCAAATTGTTTGACGCGGCGATGGCGGAAGCCGTGGCCGGAAGCTCGCCCGCTCCCTGACCTTATCCCGCCTGCGTGGGAGGGTGCGGCGGGGGCCGCCACCGCATGTGATGGACCGGCCGGCCGCTGAGCGGATTGACCCCATCGCCGCCAACGACGAAGCCCTCTTTTTGATAGAACGCGATCGCACGCGCATTATCGGTGTTGACGTCGAGATCAAGCCCGCGCGGCGAAATGCGCTTCGCCTCGGCAACGAGCGCGCCGGCAATGCCTGCGCCCCAATGTTCCGGCGCGACGACGATCTGGTCGAGATAAAGCGTGCCGGGATCGACCGTAACGAAGCCGATCATTTCGCCTTTGGCTTCGGCGACCGCGACGATTGCAGCCGAGACCAGACCGCGCCAGTGATCGCGCCACCACGCAAGCCGTGCGGCGAAATCGATGTCCGGGTAGGTCTTCTGCCAGGTGCGCTGCCACAGCGCCACGGCGGGCTCCTCGTCGCGCGCCGCGTCGTAGCGCCGGAGCGAAAAAAAGCTCACGGCGATGACGGCGCCGCAGCGGCTTCCTTTGCGGCGGCTTTTCCCGCCTCCCGCAACAGCCGTAACAGGTCGCGATGCATGGTTTCGTTGCCGGCGACGACATTGCCCTTCTCCAGAACAGCATCGCCGCCGTCGATGTCGCTGATAAAGCCGCCAGCCTCCCGCACCAGGAGCGAGCCCGCCGCCAGATCCCACGGCGAGAGATTGCGCTCCCAATAGGCATCGAGCCGACCGGCCGCGACCCAGGCCAGATCGAGCGCCGCCGCGCCATAGCGGCGCAACCCGGCGAAGGCGCGCTGCGCGGCGGCGATTTCGTTGCGGGCGAGAGCGAGATCGCCGCGACCGTGATGCGGCAAGCCGCAGCCGACAATGGCGTCGGCGAGCCTCTGTCGTGCGGCAACGCGGATGCGCTTCTCATTGAGGAACGCGCCCTTGCCGCGCTCGGCGACGAACATCTCGTCATTGGCCGGATTGTAAACGAGGCCGGCGACCACGGTACCATTGCGTTCGAGCGCGATCGCGACGGCGAAATGCGGAATCGCATGGAGGAAGTTGGTGGTGCCGTCGAGCGGATCGACGATCCAGCGATGGCTCTTGTCGGCGCCGGGATGCTCACCGCCTTCTTCGCCCAGAAAACCATAGTCGGGCCGTGCTTTAACGAGTTCCGCGCGAACGATCGCCTCGGCGCGATGATCGGCCGCGCAGACGAAATTGCGCGGGCTTTTCACCGAGACCTGGAGATGCTCGACCTCGCCGAGATCGCGCTTGAGGCTACGGCCGGCGCGGTGCGCCGCCTTAATCATGACGTTGAGGACCGCTGAATGCAGCATGGCGGCTTGTCGTAAGCCCTAGAGCGGACAGGTCAAGCCGGCCGCTTTACCCGATTTGAGCCCCGGAGCGTAGGCGGAGTTCCTGCAACACATTGTTGAAATTTGTGCATTGCAGGAACCACAACGCGACGGCAGGGTTCAGTGCTATGTCGAAAGACATACGGGGGATGGGAATGCAGTGTGCCGCGTTAGTCGAGCGCTACCGTTCTTACGCAGCGAAGTGCATAAAAATCTCGCGGAACGTTTCGGACCCCACGGGAAAGCTTGTGCTTCTCGAAATGGCGCAGGCTTGGCTCACTCTTGCTGAACTGACCGTCGCAGGGCCCGAGACCCGTATTGGCCATGAAACCTCGGTTCCAGCCGCGCGGCAGAACGATTAGGGGCTTCCGCACCCAAAACAGCTCGGCCACCATGCGCACGCCTGTATTTTCCAACGTCCACACCGGTGAGATCAGGAATTAACGGCGCCCGATCCTGGTGCGGGGTCAGGCGCGCGCCGGCCAGTGCCGCTCACGGAACCACGTGCGGTAGTTCGTCATCTTGGCCCGCTGCGCTGACGGCGCGCGGCGTTTGCAGGTCGAAGCCTCTTGGCTGTTTTCCGGCGCGCCCCAGCGCAGTTCGACGCAGTCGTTAGGGTTATATGCCATCTCGAGACCGCCAGCGCGATCGGTCACGTCCTTGAGCGCAAGCGTCCATGCCGAGCCGTCGCTGCGCGTATAGGAAAACTTGCGCGCAGCAAGTTCCGTGGCCAGTACTCTTTGCATTTCGGCTTTCACCTGGGCAATGTCCTTGCCGGTCGGCATGGCGTAACGTTCCGGGTGCCGCGCGACACGATCAGGATAGCCGCGCACAACATCGATCGCGATCAACAGACGAAAATCGCGCGCCGGAGTGGAGAAATCTTCCCACGCGCCGGTCGTCGCGAAGATGGCGGGTCCATCCGGCATACTGACATCGCCGTGCCCGTCCTGGTATTTGCGCCCGTTTTCAACCGAGGTCACGCGGGTGTTGACCTGCTCTTCGAGCGCGGTGATCGCTTCTTTCATGGCGTTGAATGGATCGAGTGGTTCGGGCGACATCACCAAGTCCATGCGGTCGTAAAAATCGTCGACCCCGAGCTGCGATTGCTCCAGCGAAAAATCTCCATAGTCCGGATTTTTTGCGATCTGCGCATTGGTCAGCCGTCGCAAGGCGCCGTTTTCCCCGCGCTCGATCGGCCGGAAGTGCTTGAACCCCGCACTGCCATTCGCGGTTTCGTGTGCGAACAGGAAAGTGCCGCGCCAAAAGCGTTTACGCGCGACCGTCCCGTCGGGCTCCGCGTCGACGGCGAGCAGGACGCCGGCCGCGCTGGCAGACTGCGGCACACGCTGCGCCAACATCATCACATGCCCGTAGGGATCGGCGTAGACGGTTCCCGGACGCAATGACTCTTGCGTCAGCGGGACGGTATAGAAATCGGTATTGTCGTCGTTGCCCGAAACGCGCACGGAGCCGGAATGCACGACGTCGCCGACAATCCGCAAATATTCGGCAAACGACAGCGTGGAGGCGAACTGCTTCGTCGGAGCCGCATTCACAGACGCCGCAGTCTCGCCGGGGTCTGCGAGCGCTGAGGCGATTCTTTGATCGGGCGGCGGCGGACGCGTCGCTTCCGGGTGTTCCATGTTGAACCACTGGTAACACTTGCCGCCTCGCGAGCAATTCGAATAGCCGAACGGCAGTCCCATTTTGAATGCGAAATATGCACGCAAGAAATAGGCAAAGTCGGCGCAATCGGGCCGAAGGTTTATCGTCACATTGTCTTCGTTAGCGCCCAGATAGTTGAACAGAAGATTGCGCGATTGATCGCGCAAGACTTCGTGCCAGGCTTTCCACGACGGCTCGGTGTCGAGCGGCGCGTCGAACAATTTTTCGATCCATGCCGAAAACAGGTTTTCCGTCGCGCGATTCCATGTGTTGCGTATCGGCCAGACGCTGCCCGGCGTCGCCCGCGGCCCCGGGATCTTTTGGGCGCTCACGACGATGTCGCGCGTGATGGTGCGGCACGCGGCGGGAGCGGCCTCGCGCACGAGCGTTGCGTGCCACGTGCCCACCGCCGGCGTGGCGACTTCGGCGATCCAGAAATAGGGCGGGCCGCCGGATCGCTCATGCGATTTGGCGGCGACGCTGCCGTCCGGCGCGATCAGCGCAAATTCACCGTCGAACGCCTGCTCGGCGGCGACGAGCACGCGCAATGGCGCACCCTTCCATGGGGCGATCGGCGCCGCGAGCACCGCGACGTCGGCATCTTGGCAGCCGGCAGCCGTGGTCGCCGCCCTTGCGGTCTGCGTGTCAACAAAAAATGCACCTGCGAGCAGCAGCGACGCGGCTGCCGCAGCCATCCTGCCCGACCGTAGCATTGAGCCCCTCCGGTGAGTTTGGCCGAACAATACGTCGAAAGCTTTGGCTGAAACATGGCGAAATCGCACGGGAAAGTATCGTTTCCCGGGGTTTTCGCGCGATTGGCCCCATACTCCCGCGGGTGTTGCGGAAGTTGGCTGCGCCGCCAATAGTCGGCCCGCGCGGATCGCCCTCTGCATGGAACCGGCAAGTTTCAAGGACAGCGCTTGCGCTAAAGTCAAACTATCACTTCGCCGCTTGCGGCGGCTGCGCCTGCTGCGCGGCGGCCTTCGCTTTTCGCACCGTTTCGATCGCATCGAGCCAGGGCTTCGCCGCTTTTTCTCCGGCGGCGCGAGCCTGCGGATCGAACTTGTTGATGACATCATCAAGTTCGAGATCGGTCTCGCCGCCGGCGCGCGAAACCAGACGCCACTTGGCGGCTTCGGCGAGGTCGCGCGGCGCGCCGCGGCCGGTCGCCAGGATGCGTGCCAGGCGATCCTGGGCGATCGGGCTGCCGCGCATCGCCGCTTTGCGAAACAAGGCGGCAGCGGCAACCTCATTGCGGTCGACGCCGGTGCCGTTATAGAGCGCGATGGCATATTCCACTTGCGCATCGGTATTGTCGGCCAGCGCCGCTTTCGCCCACCATTGCGCCGCTTGCCGCGCGTCCTGCGGCACGCCGCGGCCGGTTTTGTAAAAGGTGCCGAGCGCATATTGCGCGTCGGGACTGCCGCCCTGCGCCGCGATGCGCAAGAGCTCGGCGGCGCGGCCAAAGTCCTGCGGGAACATCTGCCCTTCCACATAGAGCAAAGCCAGATCGTAGGCGGCGAGTGGATGACCGAGCTTGGCAGCCGCCGCGAGCCATCGCGTACTCGCGTCGCGATCGCGCGGTCCAGCGCGGCCATTGAGAGCGAACATCGCGAGCGCGAACATCGCATTGCTGTCGCCGCGCGCCGCCGCGAGCTTATACCATTCGGCCGCGCGCCGGTCGTCCTGCGGCACGCCGAGGCCGTCGGCATAGAGCTCGCCGAGCAGCGTCATCGCCTTGGCATCGGCGCCGTTGGTGACGCGGTCGGTGGCGAGCGAAAAAGCGGTGAGAAAATAGCCGCGCTGAAACGCGCCATAGGCCACATCGGGCGGTGGCGCGACTGGCGGCGGCGCTGTTTTCTCAGCTGGCGCGGCGACGGCGTTGGGCTTGGCCGCGGGCGGGCGCGGCGCGCCGCTTTGCGGGAAGGCCGGCTCATTCAACGCCAACGCCAAGAATGCCAATGCCAAGAATGCCGGTGCCGAGCCTGCGGCGGCCGTGGCTGCCATCGCGCGCCTCATGTCACCGCCTCATCGAGGCACGCCGCCGCGGCGGCGATCGCTTTGGCCGCACCCTCCGGTGCCGACCATATCCAGTCGCCAAGCGCGAGAAAATCGGCGCCGGTCCGCGACAGCGGCGCCACCTCGTCCTTGCCGCCGGCATAAGCGACGCATGGGATTTCGAACAACTCTACCCACCAGGTCAGGCGTTCCTGCAAGTCTTCGAAGTTCGGCCGCCGGCCATGGCGGTCAGGTTCGCCGAACATCACGTAATCGGCGCCAGTCTCGCCGGCGAGCATGGCATCATGACGGCTGCGCAGGCCGCCGGCGCCGGCAATCCGTTCCGGCTTGAGAAGCGTGACTGCCGCGGAAAATTTTTCAACGCCGCTCAGATGCGCTCCGTCGGCGCCGGCGCGCGCCACGATCTCCGGACGGTTATCGAGGAGGAGCGCAACCTCGCGGCGCTGTACCACACTGGCGATGTGCTTTGTGCGCTCGATCAGCGCGCGCTCTCCGTCGTCGGCAAGGCACAACAAAACCGCGGCGATGTCGCCGGCGCCGAGCGCAGGTTCAAGCTCGCCGGCAAAACGCGCGGGATCGCTGACCGCCGGCGTGACCAGATAAAGCCGCTGGCAGGGAGTGTTAGCGGTCACGCCGCTTTGCGCTCAAGATCGGCTTTCCATTGGCCGAGCGTCGCAAGGCCGTTCATCATGGCGCGGTGATTGAAAGCACGCTGCGCAGCCGCGGTGTTCTCCGCCTTGCCGGACCATGTCTTTTGCGGCGCCGCCTGCAGCGCGCGGCCGTAGGAGAAGGTGACGCGCCACGGCAGTTCGCCGAGTCTATTGATCGCGTCGAGATGCGCGGTCGCCTCTTCGTCAGATTGCCCGCCTGACAAAAACGCGATGCCCGGCACCGCGGTGGGTACACAGTCTTTGAGCATGCGCAAGGTCTTTTCCGCAACTTCGGCGACCGGCGCGCGCTTTGGCGACTTCTTGCCGGGCACCGCCATATTGGGCTTGAGCACCATGCCTTCGAGCGCAACGCGATTGTAAAACAATTCCTGGAACGTCTCCTTGAGCACCCAGGTCGTCACTTCTACGCAGCGGTCGATGTCGTGGTCGCCGTCCATCAGCACTTCCGGTTCGACGATCGGCACGATGGTTTCGTCCTGGCACAACGCGGCGTAACGCGCCAGCGCATGCGCATTGGCTTTCACGCATGTATAGCTCGGCATGACATGCGTCGCGCCGATATCGATGACCGCGCGCCATTTGGCGAATTTGGCGCCGAGCCCGCGATATTCGACGAGCCGCTCGCGCAAGCCATCAAGTCCCTCGGTGATGACTTCGCCGGAGCAGAAGGGCAGGGGCTTGGTGCCCTTATCAACTTTAATTCCGGGAATCGAACCGGCCTTCTCGATCAGCTTGACCAGCGGCGCGCCATCCTTGGCGTTCTGCCGGATTGTTTCGTCGTAGAGGATGACACCTGAAATGTATTTGCCCATGGCCTCGGTCGAGCGGAACAGCATTTCGCGATAATCGCGGCGATTGTCGGCGGACGATTCCACCCCGATGGCGTCGAAACGCTTCTTGATCGTGCCGGTCGACTCGTCGGCCGCCAGGATGCCATGGCCGGGAGCGACCATCGCGGTCGCGATCTTGTTCAACTCGCTCAGGTTCATCGCGCCCTCCTCGACATAGTTATGCGCGCCGCCGTGGCCAGGCGCCATTATTGCTATCCTGCGGTCGCCCGCGACGGTTCTGCAACCAGCAACACTCTTACTCCGGGCAGTGTCTTGCCTTCCAACGATTCCAGGAACGCGCCGCCGCCGGTCGAGACGTGCGTCATGCGCTCCTTGACCGAGGCCAGGTTGAGCGCGGCGACCGTATCGCCGCCTCCTGCAAAGCTGACAAGCTTGCCGGCCGCGGTGAGTTCCGCCGCCGCCTCGGCTATCTCGATTGTACCATCATCGAACGGTTCATGCTCAAAGGCGCCGAATGGGCCGTTCCAGACCAGCGTCTTGCTGCATGCCAGCACCGAGATGACGTGCTCGACCGTGCGCGGCCCGATATCGAGGATCATCTCCTCGGCGCCGACCTGGTCGACCGATACCACGCGCGAAGGAGCGTGCGTGGCGAGCTCTTTCGCCACCACGGCATCGGCCGGCAGCACGATTTCGCGGCCTAGCGCCTGAGCTCTTCCCATGATGTCGGCCGCCGCGCTGACGAGCTCGCTTTCATAGAGCGATTTGCCCACACGCTTGCCTTGGGCGACCAGAAAGGTGTTCGCCATCGCGCCGCCGATGATCAGAATTTCCACCTTGATGAGAAGGTGGCCAAGAAGCTCGAGCTTGGTGGACACTTTCGCGCCGCCGACAATTGCGGTGACGGGATGTTCGGGGTGTTCGAATGCACGAGCCAAGGCGTCGAGTTCGGCTTTCATCGCCCGACCGGGATAGGCCGGAAGCTTGGAGGCGGTCACAATCGTCGTCGTGCTGGCGTGTTCGCGATGCGCGGCTGAAAAGGCGTCGTTGACGAAAATGTCGCCGAGCGAAGCGAGCTTCTGCGCAAATTCCTTGTCGTTCTTTTCTTCGCCCGGATGAAACCGGGTGTTTTCCAGACAGACAATGTCGCCATTCCTCATGGTGGCGACGGCTGCTTCGGCCTTCGCCCCGATGCAATCGTCGGCGAAGCCGACCGGGCGCTTGACGAGCCGCGCCACTTCGACCGCGACGGGGCGGAGCGAATATTTCGGATCCCGGCCTTTCGGCCGGTCGAAATGCGACAGCAGAATAACCTTGCCGCCCTTGTCGGTGAGTTCGGCGATGGTCGGCACGATTTCGTCGATGCGCGTCGAATCGGCGACCTTGCCGTCCTGCATCGGCACGTTGAGGTCGACTCGTACGAGCACGCGTTTCCCTTTGACATCGGCGTCGTCGAGACTACGGAAGGTCGGCATGACGCACTCGCACAGTCGCGCGGCCGCAGTCAGCCGAGCTTGCCCATCGCCACCGCGGTGTCGACCATGCGATTGGAGAAACCCCATTCGTTGTCGTACCACGCCATGACGCGGACCAGCGTGCCGTCGATCACCTTGGTTTGGTCCATATGAAAGACGGCGGAATGCGGATCGTGATTGAAGTCGCTGGAAACGTTTGGCGCCTCGGTATAGCCGAGGATGCCCTTGAGCTGCTGCTCGGCGGCGCGTTTGACCGCGGCGTTGATCTCGTCCTTGCTGGTCGCGCGCTTGGCGACGAACTTGAAATCGACCACTGAGACGTTCGGCGTCGGCACGCGGATCGAGACGCCGTCGAGCCGCCCGGCGAGTTCCGGCAGAACCAGGCCGACCGACTTGGCGGCGCCGGTCGAGGTCGGAATGATGTTCAAGGCTGCCGCGCGCGCTCGATACATATCTTTATGCACTTGATCCAGTGACGGCTGATCATTGGTGTAGGAGTGCACTGTCGTCATAAATCCCTTGTCGATTCCGATCGCGTCATTGAGCACCTTCACGACCGGCACGAGACAATTGGTGGTACACGACGCATTCGAGACCACCGTGTGCACTTTCGCGAGCTTGTCGTGGTTGACGCCGTAGACCACAATGAGGTCGGCGCCGTCGGCGGGCGCCGAGACCAGAACGCGCTTGGCGCCGGCCTTCAAATGCGTCGAAGCCTTGTCCTTCGAGGTGAAAATGCCCGTGCATTCCAACGCCACGTCGACGCCGAGGTCTTTCCATGGCAATTGCGCAGGGTCCTTGAGCGCGGTCACTTTGATCGCGCCGTCGCCGCAGCTGATGGTGTCGCCCTTGACGGTCACTGGCGCGGGAAAGCGGCCGTGGACCGAGTCGTAGCGTAACAGATGCGCATTGGTTTCGACCGGCGCCAGGTCGTTGACGGCGACGACCTCGATGTCGCTGCGTTCCGCCTCGACGACGGCGCGCAGAATATTGCGGCCAATCCGGCCGAATCCATTAATGGCCACACGCACGGACATTTCCCCGGTCTCCTATTCGCAAACGGCCGCTTGCCGGGCCGTTGTACTATCAAACAGAACTCAACAGACTCATATGTGTGCAAGTTTCATAGCTTATTCAACGCTGTTTCGACGACCTTGTCTGCAGTCAGTCCAAAATGCCGATACAGGTCCTTATAGGGTGCGCTGGCGCCAAAGCCGCTCATACCGACGAAAATTCCGGCTGATCCGATAATCGCGTCCCAGCCCTGGCGAATCCCGGCTTCGACTGCGATGTTGATTTTGGCCGCGCCAATCACCGCGGTGCGCTCGGTTTGCGGCAGAGCAAGGAACAGCTCGAAGCATGGCACCGAGACGACGCGCGCCGCGATCTTGCGCGCGGCAAGAAGCTTGCGCGCCTCGACGGCAATGGAAAGCTCCGAGCCCGAGGCGAACAGAGACACCGCGGCTGTGCCGCCTTCGGCGCCGAAGAGCTCATAGGCCCCGGCCGCGCAACGATTGTGCGGGTCAAAATCGGTCCGCAATTGCGGCACGGTTAGACCGTCCTGCGACTGCAGTGCCAGCTGCCAGCATTCGGCGGTCTCGACCGTGTCGCACGGCCGAAACACTTTGAGTTTCGGGATCGCGCGCAGGGCGGCGAGATGTTCGACCGGCTGATGCGTCGGGCCGACTTCGCCGAGCCCGATTGAATCGTGCGTCATCACAAAGATGACGCGCTGGCCCATCAAGGCGGCGAGACGGATCGCCGGCCGGCAATAATCCGAAAACACCAGGCCGGAATAGGGGATGACGCCGCCGTGCAGCGACATGCCGTTCATGGCGGCGGCCATGCCATGCTCGCGCACGCCGTAATGAATGAACAATCCGGCGTAATCCGGCGCTTTGAGCACCTTCATTTCCTTGGCGCGGGTGTTGTTCGAGCCGGTCAGGTCGGCGGAGCCGCCGATCATTTCCGGCAGCGCCGCGGTAAGCGCGTCGAGCGTGAATTCGGAAGCCGCGCGGGTTGCGATGTCCTTGGGCGCTTGCGCCAGCAGCTGTTTCATCTTGCTTATGGCCGGCGCGAGCCGTTCGGCAACCTCGCCGCGCATGCGACGGAGAAATTCGGCGCGTTGGCCCGGATCAAGCGCGGCCAGGCGCTGTTCCCAGGCGAGCCGGGCCGGCCGGTTGCGTTCGCCCGCCGCTCGCCATTGCCCGCGGATATCGGCCGGAGTTTCGAAAGCCGGCGCGGTCCAGCCGAGCCGCTGCCGCGCCGCCGCGATCTCCTCGGCGCCGAGCGGCGAGCCGTGGCTTTTTTCGGTGCCGCCTTTGGTCGGCGCGCCAAAGCCGATCGTGGTGCGGCAGGCGATCAGCGACGGCCGGTCGGAGTGCCGCGCCGCTTCGATTGCGCGCGCAATCGCCGCAGGATCCTGGCCGTCGATCCGCGTCGCCGCCCAGCCCGCCGATTCGAAACGCTTGACCTGATCGACCGAGTCCGCGAGCGCGGTGGCGCCATCGATCGAAATGCCGTTGTCGTCGTAGAGCACGGTGAGCTTGTTCAGCTGCAGGTGGCCGGCGAGCGCGATCGCTTCCTGGCTCACCCCCTCCATGAGATCGCCGTCGGACGCGAGCACATAGGTGGCGTGATCGACGAGATCGGCGCCGAAAACCGCGGCGAGATGGCGTTCCGCGATCGCCATGCCCACGGCATTGGCGAGTCCTTGGCCAAGCGGGCCAGTGGTGGTCTCGACCCCGGGCGTGTGGCCGTGCTCGGGATGCCCGGGCGTATTCGAGCCGAGCTGACGAAAGCGTTTGATCTCCTCGATCGTCATGGCCTCGTAGCCGAGGAGATAAAGGAGTGCGTAAAGCAGCATCGATCCGTGGCCGGCGGAAAGCAGGAAGCGATCGCGGTCGGGCCAGGCCGGATCGGTCGGGTCGAACTTCAGAAACTGGGTGAACAGGACGGTGGCGATATCGGCCGCACCCATCGGCAGGCCGGGATGGCCGGATTTGGC